>OBHX01000041.1_pt1 | contig 117331 bp, 114 predicted proteins | sample 1519331 | NCBI WGS metagenome assembly OBHX01 (sample SAMEA2602897, study PRJEB22501) | metagenome
ATAAGCACAAAGGCATAGCCCCATTACGGGTTCTATGCCTTTGCGTTTTCCGGAAGCAGCATCCGGTCATCAATAAGGAAACGCCCCTTCGCATAAGGAAGCGCCCCCTCGCCCCAGGCTCGGCGGCAAGACGCTACCGGCAATAGAGTTGCTGACTGACGTCAGCAAGGCCGGCAGCTGCGGCAGGTCGTCGCTGACATAAGAATCGAAAGCTGCGCTTTCGATGGTCAGCTCCCACAAGGAAGCGCCCCTTCGCATACGCTCAGCGGCAGGTCGTCGCCGCTATAAGAATCGTCTGCTTTGCAGACGATGAGCGGCTCCTCAAAAAAGCCTTTACAAACCCAGATTTTCTATTTATAATAAAAGAATAGAGAGTAAGGGGCATTTTGCCCTTATTTATGATAGTAACGATTCAGGACAATCCGACCACACATTCGAATTTCGAACACTTCGTGTTCTTTCCGACTTTGCAAGGCGGAAAATACTTCTATATGGGGCGGAGCTCTATTAGGATCTAAATATAGGGAAATCGAAGACTCTTACGTGCAAGCACGACAATCCATTGATTTCCACATATTACATCCTGAATAGTTGCTGAATAAAGTTAAAGTTTTAGAGAGGATTCGATGAGATGAAAAAAATTCGTACAAGATTTGCACCAAGTCCTACCGGACGGATGCATGTTGGAAATTTGAGAACAGCATTATATGCGTATTTGATCGCAAAGCACGAGGGCGGAGATTTCCTGCTTCGTATCGAGGATACCGACCAGGAGCGTTTCGTGGAAGGAGCTTTGGATTTGATATATAAAACCATGAAAGAAACCGGGCTTGAGCATGATGAGGGGCCGGATAAAGATGGTGGATATGGTCCGTATGTTCAGAGTGAGAGAATGAAAACCGGAATGTATCTTGAGTATGCAAAACAGTTGGTGGAAAAAGGCGAAGCGTACTATTGTTTCTGTACCAAAGAGCGTCTGGAAGGACTGCATAAAGAAGCTGAGGAGCGCGGCGAGGCAGCAGCGAAGTACGATAAGCATTGTCTGCATCTTTCCAAAGAAGAAGTAGAGGAAAAACTGGCAGCAGGAGTTCCTTATGTCATCCGCCAGAATAATCCGACAGAGGGTGAGACTTCCTTTGACGATGTTATCTATGGCACGATTACGGCGCCAAATGAAGAACTTGACGATATGGTATTGATCAAGCAGGATGGTTATCCGACGTATAACTTCGCCAATGTAATCGACGACCATTTGATGGAAATTACGCATGTGGTACGTGGAAATGAGTACCTTTCCAGTGCACCGAAGTATAATCGTTTATACCAGGCATTTGGCTGGGATATTCCGGTTTACGTGCATTGTCCTACGATCACAGACGAGAATCATAAAAAATTGTCCAAGCGTCACGGAGCCTCTTCGTTCGAGGATCTGATGGAACTCGGATATGTGCCGGAGGCCGTTGTGAACTATGTGGCACTGCTTGGTTGGAGTCCGGCAGAGGACCGCGAGATCTTTAGTCTGGAAGAACTTGTAAAAGCATTTGACTACCATCGTATCAATAAATCGCCGGCGGTATTTGATATGAAGAAATTGAGCTGGATGAACGGCGAGTACATCAAAGCGATGGACAATGACAAGTATTATGAGTATGCATTGCCGGTGATCAAAAAGACAATCAAAAAAGATTTGGATCTGAAGAAAATTGCGGATCTTGTAAAGACAAGAATCGAAGTATTTCCAGACATTACAGAGAAGATTGACTTCTTTGAGGAATTGCCGGAGTACGACATTGCGATGTATACGCATAAGAAAATGAAGACAAATTCAGAAAATTCGCTGGAAGTTTTGAAAGAAATGCTTCCACTTTACGAGGCGCTTGACGATTATTCCATTCCTGCCATCGAAAAAGTAGCGATGGATTATGTGGCAGAAAAAGGCTGCAAAAACGGACAGGCACTTTGGCCACTTCGTACAGCAGTGTCCGGAAAACAGATGACACCGGGTGGCGCGTACGAGATTATGGAAATAATTGGGAAAGAAGAATCGCTTGCGCGTATTAGAAAGGGAATTGAACTGCTTAATGAAGCACAGTAAGGAACAGCAGACTGCGATCGATCATGTCGATGGGCCGATGATGGTACTTGCCGGCCCGGGAGCCGGAAAAACGACGGTTATCACGCACCGGGTAAAGAAACTGATTGAAAAAGAGGGAGTAAATCCTGCGCAGATTTTAGTCGTGACATTTTCAAAGGCCGCTGCCGTCGAGATGCGGGAGAGGTTTGAGAAAATCACAGACGGCAGGAGACTTCCGGTTCGGTTTGGAACCTTTCATTCGCTGTTTTTTCAGGTTCTGCGCAATGCCTATCATTATGAGGCGAAAGATATTTTGTCGCAGCGTTTGAAATACCGATTTTTGGAAGAAGCCCTGATGGAGACGGAATACGATGATATCGAGGATCGTTCCGAATTTCTGGAAGAGATCGAAAAAGAGATCAGCCGAATCAAGGGCGAGGGCATTGAAGTCGAAAATTATTATTCGGCGAGCTGCCCGGAGGCGATATTCCGGCAGATTTATGAAGGATATCAAAGCCGGGTGCAGAAAAACCATTATTTGGATTTTGATGACATGGTTTGTTATACCTACGAATTGTTTCGTGCAAGGCCGGATATACTGGTTGGCTGGCAGAAACGATTCCGGTACATTTTGATCGATGAATTTCAGGACATCAACCGATTGCAGTACGCGACGATTCAGATGCTGGCACAGCCGGAAAACAATTTGTTTATTGTCGGCGATGACGATCAGTCCATTTATGGATTCCGCGGGGCAAGACCGGATATTATGCTGTCCTTTCCAAAACAGTATAAATCCTTGGAACGGGTTACCATCGGTGGAAATTACCGGTGTACAAGTCAGATTCTGCGGGCGGCGACGGCACTGATCAGGCACAATAAAAAACGGTACGACAAAAAGCTGCTTGCGATGAAAGGCTCGGGTGAACTGGTTCACGTCGCGATGTATCAGACACCTGCGGCGCAGGCAGAGGCCATTGCAAAAAAAATACAGCAGGCGATGGAGCAGGGTACACCGCCGGAGCAGATTGCACTTTTGTTTCGGACGGCGCGGCAGATGAACATTTTTTCAAGAAAATTTATGGAGTACAACATTCCGTTTGTGATGAAAGACTCCATTCAGAATATATTTGAGCACTGGGGTGCCAAAGATGTGCTAAGTTATATGAAAATGGCGATGGGCGACCGTTCCAGAAATCTGTTTCTGAAAGTGGCGAACCGGCCAAAGCGGTATTTAAGCCGTGCGGCTTTTACGACGGAACCGGTTACCTTTGGCAGCTTGTATGATTATTACCGCGACAAGGCATATATGTGCGAGCGGATCAATGATCTGCAGAACGACTTATTTGCCATGAAACAGATGACACCATATAGTGCAATCGACTACCTTTATCATACGGTGGGATATAAAAATTTTCTTGCCGAATATGCGGCTGAGCGCGGTGTCAATGTAAAAGACTGGGAGGAAATCGTAGAAGAGATTCGCGAAGATGCTTCCGGTTATAACGATTTTGAATCGTGGTTTTCGCATATTGAAGAATATGGAAAACAGTTAGAAGAGCGAAAACAGAAACAAGGCAGGCAGAAAAGCCCGGATGACAAGCCGGGAGTGGCATTGATGACGATGCACAGCGCCAAAGGTCTTGAATTTGATATTGTATTTATTCCCGATGCGAACGAAGGGATGATCCCTTACCGTAAATCCGTCGAAGACGGGCAGATTGAGGAAGAACGAAGATTAATGTACGTTGCTATGACACGGGCGAGGGAGCATTTATATCTCTCATATGTCAAGCAGCGGTTTCAGAAAGAGGAATCTCCGTCCCGGTTTTTAAAAGAAATTGAAAAAAGTATAAACTTTTTATAAATTTGAACCGATAAACACTATAAAAAGAACAAAGGAGGTCTTTATCATGAAACATATTTTGAAAAAAGTAATCGCAATTGCAACTGTAGTAACGATGTTAGCAGCTGTTCCGGCGATGGATGCACAGGCAGCAGTCGTAAAATATGCAACGTACACCAATACCCGCTTTACGTATACGGTTAAATATCCGACTACCTTTCAGCGTGCGGATTATGGTTCCGGAGATGGTACCAAACTGTTTTCCAAAGATGGAAAAGCAAAGGCGACCATTTGGAATTCTTATGGAAAGACCGGCAAGAGAAGCGGAAAGACTGTCGTAGCGACGGCAAAGAAAAATCGAAAAATCAATGTAAAAAAGGCGACAAAGACAGAATGCAGTTATAGTTATAAAATGGGAAAAAATACCATTCAGTACTGCTATGTATTCATCAAAAACGGTGAGATCGCTTTTCAGCTTACCTATCCGACTGCGTCCAAGAAATACTATTCGGCAGCGGCAAAAGGTATGATGGCATCATTAAAGAAAAATAAATCACTTACACTAAACGACTAAAAGGAGGATGGACAGCCATGGGTCTGACAACACAACAAATACTTGCATCTATTGAGAATGGCACAACATCATTAGGAATTGAATTTGGTTCGACACGAATTAAGGCCGTTTTGACGGCAGAGAACAATTCACCGATCGCATCGGGAAGCCATGATTGGGAAAACCGTCTGGAAGACGGTATATGGACGTATACTCTGGAGGATATCTGGACAGGCCTTCAGGACAGTTATGCGAAGATGGCAGAAGATGTAAAAGAAAAATACGGAGTTGTTCTGAAAAAGACGGGAGCCATTGGATTCAGTGCCATGATGCATGGTTACATGGTATTTGATGCGGAGGGGACATTGCTCGTTCCGTTCCGCACATGGAGAAATACGATTACAGAAGAAGCATCGGAAAAACTGACAAAATTGTTATCTTATCACATTCCGCAGCGATGGAGCATCGCACACTTGTACCAGGCGATGTTAAATGGCGAGGAACATGTGAAAAATATTGCGTTCCAGACGACACTTGCCGGCTATATTCATTGGAAACTGACCGGTGAAAAAGTGCTTGGTATCGGTGAGGCATCCGGAATGTTCCCGATCGACTGCGAAGCAAAAGACTGGGATGAAAAACGCGTAAAAATATTTGACGAAGAGGCAAAGAAAAAGGGGTATTCCTTTACCTTGCATGATATATTCCCGAAAGTTCTTGTTGCCGGAGAACAGGCAGGAGTGCTCACGGAAGAAGGAGCAAAATTGTTGGATCCTTCGGGAAATCTGGAAGCAGGAATCCCGCTCTGTCCGCCGGAGGGAGATGCCGGAACCGGTATGGCAGCGACAAACAGCGTGGCGGTCCACACAGGTAATGTATCTGCCGGAACTTCGGTGTTTGCGATGATCGTATTGGAAAAAGAACTGAAAGAAGTTTACGAAGAAATTGACCTTGTTACGACACCAACCGGAAATCTCGTCGGAATGGTACATTGTAATAACTGTACTTCCGATCTGAATGCGTGGGTCAATTTGTTTAAAGAATTTGCAGAGAGTTTTGGCATGAAAGTCGATATGAATCAGTTGTTTGGAACTCTTTACAATAAAGCATTGGAAGGAGACGACGACTGTGGCGGACTCCTTGCGTACAATTATTTTTCCGGTGAGCATATTACCGGTTTCAATGAAGGTCGTCCAATGTTTGTTCGTACACCGGACAGTAAATTCAATTTGGCAAACTTTATGCGTGTAAACTTGTTTACGGCACTTGGTGCATTGAAAGTCGGACTTGATATTCTGCTCAAAAAAGAGGGCGTGAAAGTAGACCGTATTCTCGGACATGGCGGTTTGTTTAAGACCAAAGGAGTCGGACAGAAGATCATGGCAGCAGCGATGAATGCGCCGGTTTCCGTTATGGAGACAGCAGGAGAAGGTGGTGCCTGGGGAATTGCCCTTCTTGCCGCTTATATGAAAAATAAGGAAGAAGGCCAGACGCTCGACGATTATCTCGAAAAGAAAGTATTTGCCGGCTTTGAAGGTGTGGAAGAAAAACCGGATCCGGCAGACGTAAAAGGCTTTGACGAATTTATCAGCCGTTACAAAGAAGGGCTTCCAATCGAGAAAGCAGCTGTAGAATTTTTGAAATAAAATCCGGATTTGACAGGAAAAGTCAGTCAATTTGGTATCATATAAAAAGGTCAGACATTTTCTGGCCTTTTTCACTTTAAGGAGGAACCCATGGAAAAAGCATTTTTGCCGATATCCAAAAAAGATATGAAAGAACGGGGATGGGATCAGTGCGATTTTGTCTTTGTGATCGGAGATGCCTATGTCGATCATTCGTCGTTTGGACCGGCAATCATCAGCCGTCACTTGGAGGCGTATGGCTACAAAGTGGGGATTATCTCGCAGCCGGACTGGAAAGACGACAAGAGTATTACCGTGCTTGGCGAGCCCAGACTCGCTTTTTTGGTGTGTGCAGGAAATATGGATTCCATGGTAAATCACTATACGGTCAATAAAAAGCGACGTCATCAGGATGCGTATACACCAGGGGGTGTATCGGGAAAACGGCCGGATTACGCGACGGTCGTTTATTCGAATCTGATCCGTCGTACATACAAAAACGTGCCGATTGTCTTAGGTGGGATCGAGGCAAGTTTACGGCGCTTATCGCATTACGATTACTGGTCAGATAAGGTGAAACGGTCCATTCTGCTTGATGCGGGGGCAGATCTTATCTCGTATGGAATGGGAGAACATAGTATGCTGGAAATCGCCGATGCACTGGCGAGTGGCATGGATGTGAAAGATATTACGTATATCGCAGGAACGGTCTACCGCACGAAAGAGGGCGCAGAGATTTATGACAGCATGGAACTTCCTGATTTCGAGGAATCGGTGGCTGAGAAGAAAAAATACGCCGAGAGTTTTATGAAACAGTACGAAAATACGGATCCGTTTACGGCAAAAACATTGGTCGAGCGCTATCCGGGAAAAGTCCTTGTCGTGCAGAATCCACCGGCCAAACCGCTTACGATGCAGGAAATGGATGACATTTACGATTACCCGTATATGGGAACCTACCATCCGAGTTACAAAAAGCAGGGCGGTGTACCGGCGATTCAGGAAATTAAGTTCAGTCTGACGAGCTGCCGTGGGTGCTTTGGTGGCTGCAGTTTCTGTGCGCTGACGTTTCATCAAGGGCGCATCGTGCAGGCGAGAAGTCATGACTCCATCCTGCGGGAAGCAAAGCAAATGACGCAAGATCCGGAATTCAAAGGATATATCCACGATGTGGGTGGACCGACCGGAAATTTCAGGAAGCCGGCCTGCGACAAGCAGATGAAATTCGGGGTCTGCAAAAACAAACAATGTTTATTTCCGAAACCATGTAATAACTTGAATGTAGACCACAAAGATTATGTCGAATTGTTACGAAAATTGAGGAAACTTCCGAAAGTGAAGAAAGTTTTTGTGCGTTCGGGAATCCGTTTTGATTATGTGATGGCGGATGCGAAAGATACGTTTTTGAAGGAATTGTGCGAGTACCATATCAGCGGTCAGCTGCGTGTGGCGCCGGAACATGTATCGGATGCCGTCCTTGACGCGATGGGAAAACCGAAAAATGAGGTTTACGAAAACTTTTTAAAACGTTATGCCAAAGTGAACCGGCTGACCGGAAAGCAGCAGTATGCGGTGCCTTATCTGATGTCATCGCACCCGGGGTCGACGTTGAAAGAGGCGGTGGAACTTGCCGAATACGTCCGGGATCTCGGCTATATGCCGGAGCAGGTGCAGGACTTTTATCCGACACCGGCGACCATCTCCACGTGTATGTACTATACCGGTCTTGATCCCCGCACGATGCAGCCGGTCTATGTGCCGAAGAAACGTCATGAAAAAGAGATGCAGCGCGCTCTGATCCAATACCGCAAGTCGGAAAATTATGCGTTGGTAAAAGAAGCCCTTTTAAAACTGGGACGAACGGATCTTATCGGATTCGACAAAAAATGTCTGATTCCACCGAGACCGTGGAGCGAGAAAAAGAGCGGTAAAAAGAATGAGAAGGACCGTGGAAAACCAGCTGGAAAGCCGCGTGCACGGCGGCAGGAGAAAAGAAAGAAGCAAAAAAGGTAAAAAAATGTTGACTGTTACCATACGTCATGGTTTATAATAGAGATATAGAAAAATGGAGGAAACAAAACGATGAAAATTATTGTAACCGGCGGTGCCGGATTTATCGGAGGTAACTTTGTACATCACATGGTGAATAAATATCCGGACTACGAGATCATTAATCTCGATCTTCTGACTTATGCCGGAAACCTCGAAACATTGAAACCGGTTGAAAATAAGCCAAATTATAAATTTGTCCGTGGTGATATCGCAGATCGTAAATTTATTATGGATCTGTTTGAAAAAGAACGCCCGGATATAGTTGTGAACTTTGCAGCGGAAAGCCACGTGGATCGTTCCATCACAGACCCGGGAATCTTTGTACAGACCAATGTGCTCGGAACCCAGGTACTTTTGGATGCGTCCAAAGAATACGGAGTAAAACGTTATCATCAGGTATCTACCGATGAAGTGTACGGCGATCTGCCACTTGACAGACCGGACCTCTTTTTCCGCGAAGATACGCCGATTCACACGTCCAGCCCATATTCTTCAAGCAAGGCAAGTGCTGACCTTTTCGTGCTTGCTTACCACCGTACTTATGGACTGCCGGTGACGATTTCCCGCTGCTCAAATAACTACGGACCATATCACTTCCCGGAGAAATTGATTCCGCTTATCATTTCCCGCGCGCTGGCAGATGAAAAACTTCCGGTTTATGGAAAAGGTGAAAATGTGCGTGACTGGCTCCATGTATCGGATCACTGCGAAGCCATTGATCTGATTCTTCACAAAGGGCGTGTCGGCGAAGTTTACAATGTCGGCGGACACAACGAACGTACCAATCTGGAAGTCGTTAAGACGATTTTGAAAGCACTCGATAAGCCGGAAAGTCTGATCGAATTTGTTACCGATCGTCCGGGACATGATCTCCGCTATGCGATCGATCCGACGAAATTGGAGACAGAACTTGGATGGAAACCAAAATACACATTTGAGACAGGAATCAAACAGACGATTCAGTGGTATCTTGATAACAAAGAATGGTGGCAGAATATTATCAGCGGCGAGTACGCGAATTATTTTGATAAAATGTATGGAAAGGAACTGGCAGAATGAAAGTTTTAGTAACCGGAGTCAAAGGACAGTTAGGCTACGATGTTGTGCGTGAACTGCAAAAACGCGGACATGAGGCAGTCGGCGTGGATATCGACGAGATGGATATTACCGATGCGGCAGCCGTAGAACGTGTCATGACAGAAGTGCAGCCGGATGCAGTCATTCACTGTGGTGCCTATACCGCCGTCGACCGCGCAGAAGAAGACATCGAAATCTGTCGCAGAGTCAATGTGGACGGCACAGAGAATATTGCTAAAATATGTAAAAAATTGGATTGCAAAATGCTTTATCTGAGTACCGATTACATCTTTTCCGGCGACGGCGAGAGACCATGGGAGCCGGATGATGAGGCTTCGCCACTCAATGCCTACGGACAGAGCAAGTATGACGGAGAACTGGCACTCAAAAAGTATGTGGAAAAATATTTTATTGTCCGCATTTCCTGGGTATTTGGAATCAATGGCAATAATTTCATCAAGACCATGCTCCGCCTCGGGTGTGAAAATGGCGCGGTGAAAGTGGTGGATGACCAGATCGGATCGCCAACCTATACGTATGATCTTGCGAGACTGCTTGTCGATATGATCGAAAGTGACCGCTATGGTGCTTACCATGCGACCAACGAAGGAATCTGCAGCTGGTACGAATTTGCCAAAGAAATCTTCCGCGCCGCCGGCATGGATAATGTTTCCGTGACACCGGTGAAAAGCGGAGAATTTCCGGTAAAGGCAAAACGGCCGAAAAACAGCCGGATGAGCAAAGAAAAACTCGTCGCAAACGGTTTTTCCCTGCTCCCGGCTTGGCAGGATGCAGTAGCACGATATATAAATTTATTGTAACTATTCAGGGCCACTGTAAAGGCGGTGGGGAGTCCTGAATAGTTACCATTATCAATGAATTGAACACGTTTCTTCCGGTACAGTTCCCTTGGCGAAATATTCCTTTTTGCTTTGGGAACTGTAGTGGTTTTCAGCCAATGGTTTTCCGCATACGGTGCATATCCGCACAGAAACGACGGAAGACGGCATCGTGAATTTCGCTTTCTCATCTTTATGCTTTTTGCTTAATTTTTCCATAATCGCTTTCCAGATCGCTTTGTGGTAGGTCGTATTGCTCTGCTTTTCGCTGGCGTCATACCCGCCCCAGATTCCGGCAGTAAGATATGGCGTATAGCCGACAAACCACAAGTCTTTATTTCCGGTGGAAGTTCCGGTCTTTCCGGCAACCGGTACATTGATACCACGCAGTTTTACGGCGGTTCCGGTACCGGAATTTACGACATCCTGCATTGCGCTCGTGAGCAAATATGCCGTCGAATCTTTCATAACCTGTTTGCTCGAAGACGTTGTGACGACCGTTACGTCCTCGCCTTTTTTATTTTGCGTCTTTGTGACAACCGGTGTTTTGTCGAGCAGAACATTGCCGTCATGGTCAACGATCTTTGTGTAAAATGTCGCTTTATTGTAGACACCGCCATTGGCAACGCTCGCGAAAGCGGTGGTCAGTTCGAGGTTTGAAACTCCTTTTGTCAGACCGCCGAGTGCCATTGGCAGGGAAATGTCACTGTAAATCTTACCGCTTGCATCCGTATAACTTTCTACAAGAGAAGTAAATCCAAGATTTAACAAATAGTCATAGGCAACTTTCGGGGTTACCTGCTCCAATGTTTTGACGGCGATCACATTCATGGAATCGGCGATCGCTTTGCGGATCGTTACGGTGCCGCGGTATCCGCGATACCAGTTTCTGATAAGACGCTTCGTGCCCGGATAATAATATGGCTCGTCTTTTTGCTGGGTAACCAGTGTCATGCCGGAAGTGTCGAGAGCAGGCAGATACGTGGAAAGGATCTTGTACGTGGAACCCGGCTGACGAAGCGACGTGCTGGCGCGGTTCAGAGTACGGCTGGCTGTCTTTTCTCCACGGCCGCCGCAGATGGCCTTGACCTGTCCTGTCGTCTGATCCATCACAACAAAGGAAACCTGTGGCTGGATGACAAAATCAATCTTTTCGCCTTCCACTTGGCATCCGGTGCCTTTTGACATTGCTTTTTTGTATACTTTAATATACGGATTGGCTTTCTTTTTATCCGTATAATAAAGAGGGATTTTTTTCTTTTTCTTCTTGGCAAACCAGTTTTTCATCGTTCCGGCATTGTAATTGTGGGCAACCCCTTCGGCATCGGTTACGGTAAGCTGGTAACTGAGCTGATACGTGGATCCTGCCGGATAATACGAAGGATTGTTGATCACATTGTCGCAGACTTTCTGGATCGAAGCATCCTGCGTGGTATAAATTGTGAGTCCGCCGCGGTAAAGAGCGTTGTAGGCCTGAGTCTCTGTGTAACCAAGTTCATTTTTCATATCTGAAATGACCTGATCGATCAAAGCGTCCGTAAAATAAGAAGTCGTCGTCTGCGTGGCGGTAGTTTCTTTGTTTACGGCTTTGATGCGGGCATATACTTTGTCTTTCATGGCTTTGTCATATTCATCGGAAGTGATATATCCCTGATCTTTCATATAAGAAAGAATGGTTGTCCGTTTTTTGGCATTTCGTTTTGGATGTGTAATCGGATTGTAGCCGGCGGGGTTCTGCGTAATTCCAGCGAGCACGGCGGATTCCGAGATGGTAAGTTCCGATACATCTTTGTCAAAATAGCGTTTGGCAGCTGCCTGAACGCCGAGTGTATTCTGTCCGAGATTGATCGTGTTCAGATAATACTCGAGGATCTGCTCTTTCGTCAGACGGTTTTCGAGTTGGATGGCGAGGTACTGTTCCTGCACTTTTCGTTCCAGTTTTTGAGCGAAAGTCGTTTCTTCGCCCCCGTTGAAAACCTGATTTTTCAAAAGCTGCTGTGTGAGCGTACTGGCACCCTGATGAAATTCTCCGCCATTGGACAGTCCGCTGAATGTCGCACGGAAAATTCCTTGCAGATCGATTCCGTCGTGAACCCAGAAACGTTCGTCTTCGATAGCAACGAAAGCATTTTGCAGGTGCTTTGGAATGGTATCGAGCGTCGCATATTGACGGTTTGCCTCTTTTCCTACGAGCGTCTGAATGGTCTTTCCCTTACTGTTTAATATAGTGGTCGCATAACCGTCCGGGATGACATTGATGGTGTCAATGCTTGGAGCGGTTTCCATCAGTCCGTTTACGATGCCGGACACGCCACTGAGTGCGACAGCGGCGATAACGACCAGCGAGATGAGAACAACTCTTAGTGCCATAACTTTGCATTTATTCAAACGGTGAGTGGCAGGTGATTTTAATTTTCTTGCCCGCTCAACCGTATTTCTTCGGCTGAAATTCATAGAAAATATCCTTCCTTTCTGAATTTTTATTCAATCCTTTTCTTATAGTATACCAAAAAGTCTTGCAAAGGGAAAGAAAAATTAGTACACTATTGTAAAAGGGGCGAAAGGATAATGGAAATGCCAGAAGCGATAAAGATGATATATCAGGGCGGAAGTGCCGAAGTAATTGAAAAGAAATCCCGGTTTATCGGAGAAATCTATCCCATCGGATCGGAGGAAGAAGCACAGAATATCGTAAATCAGATCCGGAAAAAACATTATGATGCCAGACACCATTGTTTCGCATATGTACTCGGTGAAAAAAATGAAGTGGAGCGCTGCAGCGATGACGGTGAGCCGTCGGGAACTGCGGGGCGGCCGATGTTAGACCTGCTTGTCGGAGCCGGGGTGCACGATGCGCTTGCTGTCGTGACGAGATATTTTGGCGGTACGCTGCTTGGAACCGGCGGTCTTGTGCGGGCATATTCAGCGGCGACAAAAGAAGCACTTGAAAACTGCGAGATCCGTCAGAAGGAAGTCGGGTATCGTATGACAATTGCCACGGATTATGTGGATCTTGGTAAAATCCAATATCTGGCAGCTGCCAGAGAATTAAAAGAAGAAAATGTCGATTATGAGGAAAATGTGTCGATTACGTATGAGGTCCCTGAGACGGAAATCGATGCCTTTGAAAAAGAACTGGTTGACAAAACCGGTGGAAAATGTAAGATAGATAGAGGAAGTAAAATATGGATCTACTCGAATATATGAATGAAATGAATAGAGAAAAAGAGTCTCCGCTGGCTTCGCGCCTTCGTCCGACGACACTGGATGAAGTGGTGGGGCAGGAGCATATCATCGGGAAGGATAAATTGCTATACCGCGCAATTAAGGCGGATAAACTGAGTTCTATCCTATTGTATGGTCCTCCGGGGACTGGTAAGACGACACTTGCGAAAGTGATCGCGGCGACGACAAAAGCGGAATTTTTACAGATCAATGCGACATCTGCCGGAAAAAAAGATATGGAAGAAGTGGTCGCAAAAGCAAAAGAAAACCGCGGAATGTACGGCAAAAAGACGATTTTATTTATCGACGAGATTCACCGATTCAATAAAGGCCAGCAGGATTATCTGCTTCCTTTTGTCGAGGACGGAACGATCATTTTGATCGGGGCAACGACGGAAAATCCGTATTTTGAGGTAAATGGAGCGTTGATTTCCCGCTCCATCATTTTTGAACTGCATCCACTCTCCAAAGAAAATATCAAGGCACTTTTGACGCGGGCGGTTACGGATGTGGAAAAAGGACTTGGCAGTTATCATGCCGAGATGGATGAAGAGGCGCTTTCTTTTTTGGCTGAGATCAGCGGCGGAGATGCCCGCATGGCGCTCAATGCAATTGAACTTGGTGTCCTGACGACACCGCGCGGCGAGGACGGAAAGGTGCATATTACGCTGGAAGTGGCGCAGGAATGTATCCAGAAGCGCACGATCCGCTATGATAAGACCGGAGACAATCATTACGATACGATTTCCGCATTTATCAAAAGTATGCGGGGATCCGACCCGGATGCGGCAGTATATTATCTGGCGCGGATGCTCTATGCCGGTGAAGATATCCGATTTATCGCGCGCCGCATCATGATCTGTGCGGCGGAAGACGTGTCCAATGCGGATCCGCAGGCACTTGTCGTGGCGACGGCGGCATCGCAGGCAGTCATGCAGCTTGGCATGCCGGAAGCACGGATTATCCTTGCACAGGCGGCGACGTATGTGGCGTGCGCACCAAAGAGCAATTCGGCGATTATGGCGATCGACGGTGCGATGGAATTTGTGAAGGCACATCCCGATTACAAAATTCCCTCCTATTTGCAAGACGCACATTATAAAGGGGCGGCTAAACTGGGACATGGAATCGGTTACAAATATGCCCACGATTACAAAAACCATTATGCCAGACAGCAATATTTGCCGGATGCCTGCAAAGACATACATTTTTACAACCTGTCAGAGCAAGGATATGAAAAACGGCTGAAAGAGCATTTGACACGCATCCACAGAGAAAGTGAGGAAGACAATGGCGGACAATAAGAAAGAAACAAAAAGCAGATATCCGAAATCCATCCGGGTTATCGCGATGGTGGGTATTATTCTTTTACTTGCACTATATATTATTACACTGATTGCGGCACTGACGACATCCCCGCGGGCAGCAGGATTGTTTAAAGCCTGCCTCGGAGCATCTATTTTGCTTCCGATCGTACTTTGGGGTTATCTTCGTATCGCAATCTTATTGACACCAAAAAAAGATAAAGGAGAAGACAATGTTTGAGATAAAAGCCAGAGAGGGAAAAGCGCGGAGAGGAACATTTCACACGCCACATGGGGATATTCAGACTCCCGTATTTATGAATGTAGGAACTGTCGCAGCAATCAAGGGGGCGGTGTCTACGATGGATCTGAAGGAAATCGGAACACAGGTAGAACTTTCCAATACGTATCATCTTCATGTGAGACCGGGGGACGATGTCGTCCGCAAAATGGGCGGACTTCACAAATTTATGAACTGGGATCGCCCGATCCTCACGGATTCCGGTGGATTTCAGGTGTTTTCTTTAGCAGGGCTCCGCAAGATTAAAGAGGAAGGCGTTTATTTTAATTCACACGTTGACGGCCGAAAGATTTTCATGGGACCGGAAGAAAGTATGCGGATTCAGTCGAATCTGGGATCAACGATCGCCATGGCATTTGACGAATGTGCGCCGCATCCGGCGACACGCGAGTATATGGAAGCGTCCGTCGCGCGTACGACACGCTGGCTGGAACGCTGCAAACGCGAGATGGACCGCTTAAATTCCCTTCCGGATACGATCAATAAAGAGCAGATGCTTTTTGGAATCAATCAGGGAGGAATATTTGAAGATATCCGTATCGAGCATGCACAGCGGATTTCCGAATTGGATCTGCCGGGGTATTCCATCGGCGGACTGGCTGTCGGCGAGAGCCATGAAGAGATGTATCACATTCTTGATGAAGTTGTGCCACATCTTCCGGACAACAAACCGAGATACCTGATGGGAGTCGGAACGCCGGCGAACATTTTGGAAAGTGTCGAGCGCGGTGTGGATTTCTTCGACTGTGTATATCCGGCGCGAAATGGCCGGCATGGACATGCCTATACAAACTTTGGAAAGATGAATCTGATGAACAAACGCTTTGAACTGGATGAGCGTCCGATCGAGGAAGGATGTCAGTGTCCGGCGTGCCGCCACTACTCGCGTGCCTACATCCGGCACCTGCTCAAAGCAAAAGAAATGCTGGGACTTCGATTATTGGTCTTGCATAATCTTTATTTTTATAATACAATGATGAGTGAGATTCGCGATGCGATTGAAGAAAATCGTTTTCAAGAATATAAAAAGAAAAAATTGGATTCGATGGAATCTAATGAATACTAAGTCTCGTAACAGAGCCAGGAGGTAAAGAAATGGGAACAGTTGGAATGGTTATTTATATCGTAGTTATCATCGGTGTATTTTGGCTGATTGCGATCCGACCACAGAAAAAACAGGAAAAAGAACATCAGGCATTGATCGGTGGTCTTGCTGTAGGTGACAGTATCCTGACAACAAGCGGATTTTATGGCGTCGTGATCGACATGCCGGACGATAATGTTGTGATCGTAGAATTCGGAAACAACAAAAACTGCCGTATCCCTATGAAAAAGGATGCAATCGTAGAAGTACAGAAAGCAGAAGAGTAGAAAAGAAGAAAAGAAGGCTGCACTCTTGACAATATTGAAGCGAGGGGGCAGCCTTCTTTACAAGATACTAAAATGCGGGTACATTTTTTAGAATATTGATAATCTGAAAACGATGAAAAATAGCTTGCAAAAAAATAAAAAAAGTACTTGCATTCCCCAAAAACTTAGTGTATAATAGCAATTGCTGTGACATGATAGCGAAGAAGCGTGAGGTTGCCATCCGATGGATGGGTTTTCCGTGGAGCGAATGTCAAGAGACCGTAGATCAGCATATCACGGTCAGTAAACCTGACGGCAAGTCACTGTACGTAACATAGTTTCTGCCAGATAGAGAGCAGATAAACGTGTGAGAAAGTATGCCACGATGTGGCATTTTCGTGTGAACCGGCACGACACACACGGATGAGTGTACAGTCACCACTTGTCGTACGAACTATTATTAATTCAGTACGAAAAGGAGGCGGCTTTTTTTATGGCAAGTCAGCAGACAATGAGAATCATTTTAAAAGCATACGATCATCAGTTAATCGATATGGCAGCAGCCAAACTGATTGATACAATTAAGAAAACAGGAGCAAAAGTAAGCGGTCCGGTACCTCTTCCTACAAAGAAGGAAGTTGTTACGATTCTGAGAGCCGTTCATAAATATAAAGACTCCAGAGAGCAGTTCGAGCAGAGAACTCATAAAAGACTGATCGATGTGCTTAAGCCATCACAGAAAACAGTTGATGCATTATCCCGTTTGGAAATGCCGGCTGGTGTTGCAATTGATATTAAAATGAAATAATTCATTTAATATAAGATAAGGTGTAAAACCTACGGGGTGAAAATAGTGCCCCGGTCCTAAGGTTGGAAACGGTCCTCCGGTTCGGGATCAGGGAAAACCATCTAGGATGATTACTTTCCGCTTTTTGGATCAGGTTTCTACCTGTGAGAAACGACCAATTATGAAAGTGATCCGCTGTAGAATTTAGGAGGTAAAGAAAGATGAAAAAAGCTATCGTAGCTACAAAAGTTGGAATGACTCAGATTTTCAACGAAGACGGTGTTTTGACACCGGTTACTGTGCTTGAAGCTGGTCCGGTTTATGTAACTCAGATCAAAAATGAAGAGACAGACGGATACAGTGCAGTACAGGTTGGTTATGGCGATATCCGTGAGAAACTCGTCAATAAACCAATGCAGGGACACTTCTCCAAAGCAGGTGTGGACAACAAGAGATTTGTTACAGAGTTCAAACTTGACGGTGCAGAGGAGTACACATTAGGACAGGAAATCAAAGCAGATATCTTTGAAGCCGGTGACAAGATTGACGTAACAGCAACAAGCAAAGGTAAAGGATTCCAGGGCGCGATCAAACGTCACGGACAGTCCAGAGGACCTATGGGTCACGGCTCCAAATTCCATAGACATGCAGGTTCCAATGGTTCCGCATCGGATCCTAGCAAAGTATTTAAAGGCAAGAAAATGCCTGGTCAGATGGGTGCTGTAAAGGTTACTATCCAGAACCTTGAAGTAGTAAGAGTAGATGCAGAAAACAATCTTCTCTTGGTAAAAGGTGCAGTACCGGGACCTAAGAAATCAACTGTTATTATTAAAGAATCCGTTAAGGCATAACTTTTCGGAAAGGAGGATGACACAGATGGCAAGCGTATCTGTTTACAATATGGAAGGCAAAGAAACAGGTAAAATGGAATTGAACGATTCTATCTTTGCTGCTCCAGTAAATGAACATTTGGTTCATATGGCAGTTGTGTTACAACTTGCTAACAAACGCCAGGGAACACAGAAAGCAAAAACACGCTCTGAAGTTCGTGGCGGTGGTAGAAAACCTTGGAGACAGAAAGGAACCGGACATGCAAGACAGGGTTCGATCCGTGCTCCACAGTGGAAAGGCGGCGGAGTTGTATTTGCTCCAACACCAAGAGATTATTCATTCAAAATGAATAAAAAAGAAAAAGCAGCTGCAATCAAGTCTGCTTTGACAACAAAAGTAAACGAGGGAAAACTTGTTGTTGTTGAAGGAATGGAATTTGACGCTCCTAAGACAAAGACAATCACAACCCTTTTGAATGGTTTAGATAAGAAAAAAGCGCTCATCGTAGTAGCGGAAGAAGGAAAAAATGCAACACTTTCTGTTCGCAACATTCCTACCGCAAGAGGCGTATTCGCAAACTCCATCAATGTATATGACATTTTGAAATATGACAATGTCATCTTGACAAAGAGTGCAGTTGCAGCAATCGAGGAGGTGTACGCATAATGGCAGATTTGAAATATTATGACATTATCTCAAAACCAGTTATCACAGAGAAATCTATGGCTGGCATGGAATTGAAGAAATACACATTCTATGTACACACTGAGGCAACAAAGAGTCAGATCAAAGAAGCAGTTGAAAAAATGTTCGCTGGTACAAAAGTAGCGAAAGTCAACACAATGAACTGCGAAGGTAAAAACCGCAGACGTGGAATGACAACAGGTAAAACTGCTAAGAGAAAGAAAGCTATCGTTCAGTTGACAGAGGATAGCGCTGATATCGAAATTTTTGAAGGCTTATAAGAAACATTTGATTGAATTGAAAGGAGTGTAACTCATGGGAATTAAAACATTTAACCCATATACACCTTCTAGAAGACAGATGTCCGGATATGATTTCTCTGAAATCACAACATCAACTCCGGAGAAATCCCTTACAACTTCCGTTAAGAAAAATGCGGGACGTAACGCACAGGGTAAGATCACTGTCAGACATCGCGGAGGCGGTTCTAGAAGAAAATATAGAATCATCGACTTTAAGAGAAATAAGGATGGAATTCCTGCAACAGTTAAGAGCATCGAATACGATCCAAACAGAACAGCAAACATCGCATTGATCTGCTATGCAGACGGCGAGAAAGCATATATCCTTGCACCAGCTGGTTTGAAAGTCGGACAGCAGGTTATGAATGGTGAGACAGCAGAAGCAAGAGTCGGAAACTGTCTTGAACTCAAAGATATCCCTGTTGGTACATTGGTACACAACATTGAACTTTATCCTGGACACGGCGGACAGCTCGTTCGTGCAGCAGGAAACAGTGCACAGCTTATGGCGAAAGAAGGAAAATATGCAACACTTCGTATGCCATCCGGCGAAATGAGAATGGTTCCAATCAATTGCCGTGCAACAATCGGACAGGTTGGAAACTCTGAGCACAACTTGATCAACATCGGTAAAGCAGGACGTAAACGTCATATGGGTATCCGCCCAACTGTTCGTGGTTCTGTCATGAACCCTAATGACCATCCACATGGTGGTGGTGAAGGTAAGACCGGTATCGGACGTCCGGGTCCATGTACACCTTGGGGCAAACCTGCACTTGGTCTTAAGACAAGAAAGAAAAACAAACAGTCGAATAAGATGATCGTTCGAAGAAGAGATGGTAAAGCTTTAGCAAAATAAAGCATAAAAGGAGGTAAAGCTAGTGGCTCGTTCATTGAAAAAAGGACCATTCGCTGATGCGCATCTTCTTAAAAAAGTAGATGCCATGAACGAATCTGGAGATAAACAAGTTATTAAAACATGGTCACGTCGTTCTACGATTTTCCCAAGCATGGTAGGTCATACGATCGCTGTTCATGATGGAAGAAAACATGTTCCTGTATATATTACAGAGGATATGGTAGGACACAAACTCGGTGAGTTTGTTGCAACAAGAACCTATCGTGGACATGGAAAAGATGAGAAAAAAGGCAGATAATGTTTTAAATATTGAAAGGAGGTTTCATCCGTGGCTAAAGGACATAGATCACAGATCAAGAAAGAAAGAAACCAGAATAAAGATACTAGACCATCCGCTAAGTTGTCATATGCAAGAATGTCCGCACAGAAAGCTGGCTTTGTATTGGATGCAATCCGCGGCAAAGATGTACAGACAGCACTTGGTATCTTGGCATATAACCCTAGATATGCATCATCTGTAATTGAGAAGTTATTGAAATCTGCAATTGCAAATGCTGAAAATAATAATGGAATGAATCCGGAAAATCTTTACGTTGAAGAGTGCTTTGCAAACAAAGCAACGACAATGAAGAGAATTCGCCCAAGAGCTCGTGGTATGGCTTACAGAATCGAGAAGAGAATGTGCCATATTACAGTAATCTTGAATGAGAGATAGTGAAAGGAGAATAACAATGGGACAAAAAGTTAATCCTCATGGTTTGAGAGTCGGCGTTATCAAAGACTGGGAATCCAAATGGTTCGCAGAGCCGGAAAATTTCGCTGATGCTCTTGTAGAAGATTATAAGATCCGTGAGTTCTTGAAGAAAAAACTGTATCATGCAGGAGTTTCCAAGATTCAGATCGAGAGAACAACCGGACGTGTTAAAGTTATCGTATATACAGCAAAACCTGGTGTAGTAATCGGAAAAGGTGGAGCAGAGATCGAGAAATTGAAAGTAGAGCTTGCTAAGTTCTCCAATCAGAAGATTCTCGTAGACATCAAAGAAGTAAAGAAACCAGACAGCGATGCACAGCTTGTTGCTGAGAATATCGCACAGCAGCTTGAAAATCGTATTTCTTTCCGTCGTGCAATGAAATCCTGCATGGGAAGAGCGATGAAAGCAGGCGCAAAAGGAATCAAAACATCTTGTTCCGGACGTCTTGGTGGAGCTGATATGGCTCGTACAGAGTTCTACAGCGAAGGAAATATTCCACTTCAGACACTTCGTGCAGATATTGATTATGGTTTCGCAGAAGCAAACACAACTTATGGTAAGATCGGTGTTAAAACTTGGATCTATCATGGTGAAGTACTTCCAACCAAAGGTGGAAAACCAGCTAAGGCTAGTTCAAAGGAAGGGAGCGATAAATAATGTTAATGCCTAAAAGAGTAAAACGTCGTAAACAGTTTCGCGGTTCTATGAAAGGTAAGGCTTTGCGCGGAAATAAGATCACATACGGTGATTTCGGTATCGTTGCTACAGAGCCGGCCTGGATTAAATCCAATCAGATAGAGGCAGCCCGTATTGCTATGACACGTTACATCAAACGTGGTGGTAAAGTTTGGATCAAGATTTTCCCAGACAAGCCGGTAACTAAGACACCAGCTGAAACTCGAATGGGTAAAGGTAAAGGTGCTTTGGAATATTGGGTAGCTGTAGTTAAGCCAGGACGTGTAATGTTCGAGATCGCCGGTGTACCAGAAGAGACAGCAAGAGAAGCTCTTCGTCTTGCAACACACAAATTGCCGGTAAAATGTAAGATCGTTTCACGCGCAGACTTAGAAGGAGGTGCGGGCAGTGAAGAGTAAGGAATTCATGAACAATTTGAATGGTAAATCACTTGCCGAATTAAATGACGAGTTAGTAGCTGCTAAGAAGGAACTCTTCAACTTGAGATTCCAGAACGCAACAAACCAGCTTGATAACACAAGTAGAATTAAAGAAGTTAGAAAGAATATCGCTCGTATCCAGACAGCAATGTCCATGGAACAGAAAGCCGCTAACTAGAAGGTGCAAGAAAGGAGGACTTTGTTGTGGAGAGAAAACTTAGAAAAACTCGTGTAGGAAAAGTTGTAAGCAACAAGATGGATAAGACAATCGTTGTTGCTGTCGTTGACAACGTAAAACATCCACTTTACGGAAAAATCGTAAAGAGAACGTATAAATTGAAAGCTCATGACGAGCAGAATGAATGTAACATCGGTGATAGAGTAAAAGTTATGGAAACAAGACCATTGTCCAAAGATAAGAGATGGAGACTTGTAGAAATAATCGAAAAAGCTAGATAGTTTTTGCAAAAGCAAAATTTTGTTATATTCAAAATTTCGAAAGGAGTTACTATTATGGTACAGCAGGAAACGAGACTTAAAGTTGCTGACAATACCGGTGCAAAAGAATTGCTTTGTATCCGTGTACTCGGCGGTTCCGTTAGAAGATATGCAGCAGTTGGCGATATCATCGTTGCTACGGTCAAAGATGCAACACCAGGTGGAGTTGTTAAAAAAGGAGACGTAGTAAAAGCTGTTGTTGTTCGTACAGTAAAAGAAATTCGTCGTCCAGACGGTTCCTATATTCGTTTTGATGAAAATGCAGCAGTTATCATCAAAGATGACAAGACCCCAAGAGGAACACGTATTTTTGGACCTGTAGCTAGAGAGTTGAGAGATAAACAATTTATGAAAATTGTATCTTTGGCTCCAGAAGTATTATAAGGAGGTGTCCCTGAAGTGGCAACATCAAAGATCAAAGTAGGTGATACCGTTCGCGTTATTGCCGGTGTCGATAAAGATAAAGAAGGTAAAGTAATCGAAGTAAAAGATGGAAAAGTCAAAGTTGAGGGAGTAAACATGGTGAAAAAACATGTGAAACCAAATCAGGCAAATGCAAAAGGCGGAATCGTTGAAGAAGAAGCTGCATTTGACATTTCCAACGTAATGTATGTAGTAGACGGAAAAGTTACAAGAATCGGTTTCAAAACTGAGGATGGTAAAAACAAAGTCCGCTATGCAAAAGCAACTGGCGCAGTGATTGATTAATTTGAGAGGAGGTACTTAAAGTGGCTAGATTAAAAGAAACGTATTTGAACGAAATCGTTCCTGCATTGCAGAAGAAATTCGAGTACAAAAATATTATGCAAGTACCAAAGCTCGACAAAGTTGTTATCAACATGGGCGTTGGTGAAGCAAAGGAAAATTCAAAAGTTTTGGATACAGCAATCAGTGACCTTGAGATTATCACAGGACAGAAAGCTGTAGTAACAAGAGCTAAGAAATCTGTAGCAAACTTCAAACTCCGTGAGGGACAGCCAATCGGATGTAAAGTTACACTTCGTGGTGAAAAGATGTATGAGTTCGTTGATCGTCTCATCAACCTTGCATTGCCTCGAGTACGTGACTTCAGAGGTGTAAATCCTAATGCCTTTGACGGTCGTGGAAACTATGCTATGGGTATCAAAGAGCAGTTGATCTTCCCTGAGATCGAGTACGATAAAGTAGATAAAGTACGTGGTATGGACGTTATCTTTGTTACTACTGCTCAGACTGATGAAGAAGCACGTGAATTGTTGGCACAGTTTGGTATGCCGTTTAAGAAATAGTTAGGAGGGTTTTTCATGGCTAAAACGTCTATGAAGATTAAACAGCAGCGTAAAGCTAAATTTTCAAGCAGAGAATACAGCCGTTGCAAAATCTGTGGTCGTCCACATGCATACTTGAGAAAATACGGAATTTGTCGTATTTGTTTCCGTGAGTTGGCATACAAAGGCCAGATCCCAGGTGTCAAAAAAGCAAGTTGGTAAGACTGAACTTGTTATCTAGTTAAGGAGGAAAATGTAATGACTATGAGCGATCCAATTGCAGATATGCTTACAAGAATCCGTAATGCAAATACTGCAAAACATGATACAGTTGATGTTCCTGCTTCTAAGATGAAGATTTCGATTGCAGAGATTCTTTTGAAGGAAGGATATATCAAAGGTTTTGATTTGGTAGATGTTGATGGATTTAAATCAATCCACATCACATTGAAATATGGTAAAGACAAAAACGAAAAGATCATCTCCGGTTTGAAGAGAATCTCCAAACCAGGTCTTCGTGTATATGCTAACGCAGAAGAACTTCCTAAGGTTCTTGGCGGACTCGGAATCGCTATCGTTTCAACAAACAAAGGTGTTCTTACAGACAAAGAAGCTCGTAAGTTGAACGTAGGCGGCGAAGTATTAGCATTCGTATGGTAGTTTAAACTCCGTGAGGCAGATTTTCTGCCGAATGGAACTTATTCAAAATATAGGAGGTACGGCAAATGTCACGAATTGGAAGATTGCCTATCGCGGTACCTGCAGGTGTAACTGTAGATATTGCAGAAAATAATAAGGTGACAGTAAAAGGACCAAAGGGAACACTTGAAAGAGTATTGCCTGCGGAAATGAAAATTGAAAAAGACGGAGACGAGATCAAAGTTTCCCGTCCAAATGACTTGAAGAAAATGAAATCTCTGCATGGTTTGACCAGAACATTGATCTACAACATGATCGTAGGTGTAACAGAAGGTTATTCTAAGACATTGGAAGTAAACGGTGTTGGTTACAGAGCTGTAAAGCAGGGTAAAAAATTAGTATTATCTCTTGGATATTCTCATCCTGTAGAAATGGAAGATCCGGAAGGATTGGAAGTAACTGTGGATGGTCAGAACACGATTATCGTTAAGGGAATTGATAAAGAAAAAGTTGGCCAATATGCTGCTGAGATCAGAGAAAAGAGAGCACCGGAGCCATATAAAGGCAAAGGTATTAAGTACTCTGATGAAGTGATCAGACGTAAAGTTGGTAAGACTGGTAAGAAATAGAAAGGAGTAAAATAGAATGGTTAGTAAAGTAAATAGAAGCGAAGTTCGCGTAAACAAACACAGAAGATTACGTAGCCGTCTGTCCGGAACTCCTGAGAGACCACGTTTGGCAGTATTCCGCAGCAACAATCATATGTATGCACAGGTAATTGATGATGTTGCCGGTAATACAATCGTTTCTGCCTCTACTCTTCAGAGTGAAGTAAAAGAAGGTCTGGAGAAAACGAATAATGTAGAAGCTGCAGCAAAACTTGGTGAAGTTATCGCAAAGAAAGCTTTGGATAATGGAATCAACGAAGTCGTATTTGACCGTGGCGGTTACATTTATCAGGGTAAAGTTAAGGCATTAGCAGATGCAGCTAGAGAAGCTGGTCTTCAATTCTAAACAAGGAGGAAAACTCATGAAACGTGAAATTATTGATGCTAGTCAGTTTGAATTAGAAGATAATGTAGTATCAATTAAACGTGTTACCAAGGTTGTTAAAGGTGGTCGTAACTTCAGATTTACCGCATTGGTAGTAGTAGGTGACGGCAACGGACACGTTGGAGCAGGTTTAGGAAAAGCAATGGAAATTCCGGAAGCAATTCGCAAAGGAAAAGAAGATGCTATGAAGAAACTCATCGAAGTTCCAATCGATGAGAATGGAAGTATTCCACATGACTTCATCGGAAAATTCGGCAGTGCTGAAGTTCTTATGAAGAAGTCTCCAGAAGGTACAGGAATCATCGCCGGTGGTCCGGCACGTGCCGTATTGGATCTTGCAGGATACAAAAATATCCGTACAAAGTCTTTGGGATCCCGTAACAAACAGAACGTTGTTCTTGCAACGATCGCTGGTTTGAGCGAGCTCAAGACACCGGAAGAAGTAGCAAAACTTCGCGGACTTTCCGTAGAAGAAGTGTTAGGTTAGGAGGTACTTTTTCATGGCTGGAAAATTGAAAATCACATTAACAAAATCTACCATTGGTGCCATTCCTAAACATCGTAAAACAGTTGAGGCTCTTGGCCTCAGAAAGCTCAACAAAACAGTTGAGATGCCTGATAACGATGCAGTTAGAGGAATGATTCAGCAAGTTAGACACTTGGTTAAAGTAGAAGAAATCTAATATAAGGAGGTGCCATAAATGAATTTATCAGAATTAAAACCTGCAGCAGGTTCCAAACACAGCGATGAATTCCGTCGTGGACGTGGACATGGTTCAGGAAATGGTAAAACTGCCGGAAAAGGTCATAAAGGACAGAAAGCACGTTCTGGAGCACCTAGACCAGGATTCGAAGGTGGTCAGCTGCCACTGTACAGAAGACTGCCTAAGAGAGGTTTTACAAATATCAATAGTAAAGACATTGTTGCTATCGGACTTGACCGTCTCAATGCATTTGAAGATGGCGCAGAAGTAACAGTTGAAACTCTTATGGATAAAGGGATTGTAAACAATCCTAGAGACGGAGTCAAAATTCTTGGAAATGGAGAATTAACCAAAAAGCTCACAGTTAAAGTAAACGCATTTAGCAAGAGTGCTGTTGAAAAAATTGAAGCAGTTGGTGGAAAAGCAGAGGTGATCTAATGCTTGAAACGATAAAAAATGCGTTTAAGACGAAAGAGATCCGAAACAAACTTTTGTTTGTGTTTTTTGGGCTTATCATCGTCCGGATCGGATGTAACATTCCGCTTCCGGGCGTAAATACAAATGTTATCCAGAATTTGTTTGATAACAATCAGGCGTTGAACTTCCTCGATGTTATGACCGGTGGATCCTTTACAAGAATGTCCATCTTTGCATTGAACATCACACCGTACATCACAGCATCCATTATCGTACAGCTTCTTACCATCGCAATTCCGCGTTTGGAAGAATTGCAGAAAGATGGAGAAGACGGAAGAAAGAAGATCAACGAGTACACAAGATATCTTTCTATCGTACTTGCTTTGATCGAAGGTCTTGCTATCGTTATCGGATTCCGTAATCAGGGATTCTTTACAGAATCCGGATATACATCTGTGATTATTTCCGTTGTTGCTTTGACGGCAGGAGCTGCATTCCTTATGTGGCTTGGTGAGGAAATTACAGAAAAAGGTATTGGAAATGGTATTTCCATTATCTTGTTGATCAACATTGTTGCACGTATTCCTAGTGATCTGATCTCTTTGTATAATCAGTTCATCAAGAGCGCAGCAAATGTCACGAACCGAATTCTTGCAGCAGTGATCATTCTTGTTCTGATCGTTGCCATGTTTGCATTTATCGTATGGCTTCAGGATGGCGAGAGAAAAATCCCTGTACAGTATGCAAAGAAAATGCAGGGACGGAAAATGTTTGGCGGTCAGTCCAGCCATATTCCGTTGAAAGTAAATACAGCCGGCGTTATCCCGGTTATCTTTGCAAGTTCTATGTTACAGCTTCCAGTTGTCATTGCCAGTTTTGCAGGTGTGAAACCGGCATCCGGAGAAGGAGCATCCTTGATCCAGAAATTCCTCAAGGTCTGCAATCAGAGCGACTGGTGTAATATTAGTTCGTGGGGTGATTTCAAATATACATTAGGATTACTCGTATATATCGCATTGGTAATCTTTTTTGCATATTTCTATACCTCAGTAACATTTAATCCGCTTGAAATTTCAAACAACATGAAAAAGCAGGGTGGATTTATTCCGGGTATTCGTCCCGGCAAACCAACAACCGATTATCTTACCAATGTACTCAACAGCATTATTTTTATCGGTGCTGTCGCAATGGTTATCGTATGTGTGCTTCCAATCGTCTTCTCAGGTGTGTTCGGAGCAAACGTATCCTTTACCGGTACATCTTTGATCATCATTGTTGGGGTTGTTATTGAAACATTGAAACAGCTTGAATCCCAGATGTTAGTCCGTAATTATAAAGGATTCTTGGGAAATTGATGATAGGATAAAAAGGCAATCGACCTGCGGAAATTTATTTTCGTATGGTCGCTTACCTTTTTTGCATTGAAATGAAAAGGAGAATGGCTATGAAAATTGTTATGCTTGGTGCTCCTGGTGCCGGAAAAGGTACGCAGGCAAAAATGATTTCCGAAAAATACGGTATTCCACACATTTCCACCGGAGATATCTTCCGTGCAAATATCAAAGAGAATACAGAACTTGGACAGAAGGCAAAAACATATATGGATAAAGGACTTCTTGTACCGGATGAATTGGTCGTTGACCTTGTAGTAGACCGTCTGGCACAGGATGATGCAAAAAAAGGATATGTACTCGATGGATTCCCACGTACGATTCCACAGGCAGAAGCATTGACAGAAGCATTGGCAAAAATTGGAGAAAAAATGGATTATGCCATCAATGTAGAAGTTCCGGATGAGAACATCATTGACCGTATGTCAGGAAGACGTGCCTGCGTAGCATGTGGAGGAACCTATCATATTAAATATAATCCAACCAAAAAAGAAGGAATTTGTGACGCATGTGGCGGCGAACTCATTCTTCGTGATGACGATAAGCCGGAAACCGTAAAACAGCGTTTGGAAGTATATCATACACAGACGCAGCCTTTGATTGATTATTATACCAAAGAAGGAATCTTGAAAGAGGTTGACGGAACACAGGATCTGCAGAAAGTATTTGATGATATCACAGCGATCCTTGGCTGATCCGCAGACAAAGCAGAGTGAAATGACATGCGCAGAAAAAAAGAAAGAATAACGATAAAGTCAGAAGAAGAGATACGGCTTATGCGTGAAGCCGGAAAGATTCTGGCAGAAGTTCACAACAGATTGGGTGAAATCATTGAACCGGGCATCTCCACGCTGGAGATTGACCGAAAAGGAGAAGAATGGATCCGCGCGTTCGGATGCATTCCCTCTTTCCTGAATTATGAAGGATATCCGGCCTCCATCTGTGTATCTCTTGATGATGAAGTGGTACATGGAATTCCCAAAGAAAATGTCATTCTTCGGGAAGGAGATATCGTGAGCCTGGACGCAGGTGTGATCTACCGCGGATATCATTCGGATGCTGCAAGAACTCATGCCGTCGGCAAAATATCGGAAAATGATCAAAAACTGATCGAAGTGACAAAGCAGAGTTTTTTTGAAGGAATAAAATATGCTGTTGCCGGCGGGCACTTATATGATATTTCTGCAGCAATCCAGAACTTTGTGGAGGAAAATGGATTTTCCATCGTTCGCGATCTGGTGGGACATGGAATTGGAAGACGGCTTCATGAGGAGCCGGAAGTACCGAATTTTAAACCGAGATTTGGGCATGGTCCTGTCTTGAAACCCGGAATGACACTTGCCATCGAACCGATGGTAAATGCCGGAGACTGGCCGGTCTGGTTTTTAGACGATGACTGGACAGTAGTGACACAGGATGGCGAAAATTCGGCGCATTATGAGAACACCATCTATATCCGTAAGGATGGCGAACCAGAAATTTTATCATTGTAAATAGGTGCCACGGAAAGGGCACGAAAAAGGAGAGTAATGGTATGTCAAAAGCAGACGTAATTGAAATTGAAGGAACTGTTGTTGAAAAACTGCCAAATGCAATGTTTCAGGTAGAACTTGAAAACGGACATAAAGTATTGGCACATATCAGCGGAAAACTCCGGATGAACTTCATCCGTATTCTGCCTGGTGACAAAGTAACCTTGGAATTGTCTCCCTATGATCTGACAAAAGGAAGAATTGTTTGGAGAGATAAATAAAAAAGTGCTTGCATTCCTTTATGATTTATGTTATAGTTAGAAATGGATTTTCGTCTAAAGAGGGCTAAGTGCGCTCTGACAAGACTTTCCCTAACCCAAGAAAGTCCGAAAAGATGGAAATTTATAGATACAAACATGTCAAAACATGTGAAAGGAGGTTATTACTGTGAAAGTAAGATCATCAGTAAAACCAATTTGCGAAAAATGCAAAGTTATTAAAAGAAAGGGTCGTATCAGAGTGATCTGTGAGAACCCAAAACACAAACAAAGACAGGGCTAATAAATATATCTGAGAGACCTGAAGGTGACTTCGGGTTCTTTTCGTGCTTATATAATGTCTTGCTTTCTGTGTTACAGCGGACCCCGCAGGAATTGTAGATTCCACCGTCATTGCGGGAACTGTGATATCACAACGAAAAGCACTGCCGATGTTTCTCCGGTGATTCTTTGGAAAAAGAAAAACGGGTTCTTGGTCAGCAGAGTTGTTGTGATTTAAAGCGGCTATAGTGAATCACAGAAGATTCACGAAACAAACATTTTAAAATTTTAATGGAGGTGTAAAGTACACATGGCTCGTATCAGTGGTGTAGATTTACCAAGAGAAAAACGTGTAGAGATAGGTCTTACCTATGTTTATGGTATCGGTCTTGCAAGCTCAAAAAGAATCCTGAGCGAAGCAAACGTAGACCCGGACATTCGTTGTAAAGATTTGACCGACGACGATGTCGCTAAAATTCGTGACGTTATTGACAAGACTCAGGTTGTTGAGGGTGATCTTCGTAGAGAAGTTGCTTTGAACATCAAGAGATTACAGGAAATTGGATGCTACAGAGGAATCCGTCATAGAAAAGGACTTCCGGTTCGTGGACAGAAGACAAAGACGAATGCTAGAACTCGTAAAGGTCCAAAACGTACAGTAGCAAATAAGAAGAAATAATATAGGAGGTTTTGTCAATGGCTAAGAAAGTTGCAAAAAAAGTGACAAAAAAGCGTGTTAAAAAGAATATTGACCGCGGACAAGCACATATTCAGTCATCTTTTAATAATACAATCGTAACACTGACCGACATGCAGGGAAATGCAATTTCCTGGGCAAGTGCAGGTGGACTTGGATTCAGAGGATCCAGAAAATCCACACCTTATGCAGCACAGATGGCTGCAGAGACAGCAGCAAAAGCTGCATTGCCTCATGGTTTGAAATCAGTAGAAGTAATGGTTAAGGGACCAGGTTCAGGTAGAGAAGCTGCAATCCGTGCAATTCAGGCTTGCGGAATCGAAGTAACAAGTATCCAGGACGTAACACCGGTTCCTCACAATGGTTGTAGACCACCAAAACGTAGAAGAGTATAGGAGGTATTAAAATGGCTAGAGATATGACGCCTGTTCTGAAAAGATGTAGATCTCTTGACCTCGATCCAATTTATCTTGGAATCGACAAGAAATCAAATAGAAATGCAAGAAGCGGAAGAAAATTAAGCGAATATGGAATGCAGTTGAAAGAGAAACAGAAAGCGAAATTCATCTATGGTGTACTTGAGAAACCTTTCCGTAACTACTACGCAAAGGCTCAGAAGCTGAAATACGGTACAACAGGTGAAAACCTTATGATTCTCCTTGAGTTGAGACTTGACAACGTTATGTTCCGTCTCGGCTATGGTAGAACAAGAAAAGAAGCACGTCAGATCGTAGATCATAAGCATGTGCTTGTAAATGGTAAACCGGTTAATATCCCATCTTATCAGTTGAAAGCTGGAGATGTTATTGAAATCAAAGAAAAATTTAAGGGAGCACAGAGATACAAAGACATTCTTGAAGTTACAGGATCTCGTATGGTTCCAGCTTGGTTAGAGGCTGACCATGAAAATCTCAAAGGAACAGTTACACAGATTCCTACAAGAGCTGAGATTGATGTACCTGTCAATGAAGTGCTTATCGTCGAGTTGTACTCCAAGTAATTAAGTAAACCCAAAAGGAGGGTCCTAGAGTGTTTGAATTTGAAAGACCGAGAATTGAAATTGCGGAAATTTCTGAAGATAAGAAATATGGACGTTTTGTAGTAGAACCACTTGAACGAGGATACGGTACAACTTTGGGTAATTCTTTGAGACGAATTATGCTCTCATCGCTGCCAGGTACAGCAGTAAGTCACATTAAAATCGATGGCGTTGTTCATGAATTTAGTGCGATCCCTGGTGTCAAAGAAGACGTTACTGAGATTGTAATGAACATTAAGAGTCTTGCAATTAAGAATCACAGCGATAACCTCAATGAGACAAAAACCATGTACATTGATGCTAATGGCGAGGGTGTTATCACTGCAGCGGACATCAAATGTGACTCTGATCTTGAGATCATCAACAAAGATCAAGTCATTGCCACATTGAACGGTGGAGCAGACAGCAAACTTTATATTGAAATGACAGTAGTAAACGGTCGTGGATATGTAAGTTCTGATAAAAATAAGAAAGAAGAGATGGCAATCGACGTAATTCCGATTGATTCTATCTTTACTCCGATTGAGCGCGTAAATATCAACATCGAGAATACTCGTGTTGGTCAGATTACAGATTTTGACAAATTGACATTGGATGTATATACCAATGGTACATTGGATCCGGATGAAGCAGTCAGCCTTGCAGCTAAGGTTATGAGTGAGCATCTGAATACCTTTATCGATTTGTCAGAAAAAGCTCGTATGGCAGAAGTGATCGTAGAGAAAGAGGAAGACGATTCTGTGAAAGTTCTTGAACTCAGCATTGATGAGTTGGAATTGTCTGTTCGTTCTTATAACTGTCTGAAGAGAGCAGGAATTAATACGGTGGAGGAACTCACCAATAAGACAGCCGATGACATGATGAAAGTACGTAACCTGGGACGTAAGTCTTTGGAAGAAGTGCTTGCTAAGTTGAAAGAACTTGGATTGTCATTGCGTGAAAATGTTGATTAATCGAACTTTGTTTTATAAATATTCAAGGAGGACATGAAAATGGCAGGTTATAGAAAGCTTGGAAGAACATCCAGCCAGAGAAAAGCTTTGCTTCGTAACCAGGTGACAAACCTTCTTTATCATGGAAAAATCGTTACCACAGAAGCAAAAGCCAAAGAAATCCGCAGAATTGCTGAGCACATGATCGCGCTTGGTATTCGCGAAAAAGATAACGTTGAGACTGTTACTGTCAAGGCTAAAGTTGCCCAGAAAGATAAAGATGGTAAGAGAGTAAAGAAAGTAGTAGATGGAAAGAAAGTTACTGTTTTTGATGAAGTAGATAAAGAAATCAAAAAAGAAGCTCCTTCCAGAATCCATGCTAGACGTCAGATGAACAAAATGCTTTATGGCATCACAGAAGTTCCTACCACAACAGCTGGTAAGAGAAAAGGAACTAAGACAGTTGATGTAGCAAGCAAAGTATTTGACGAGATCGCTCCAAAGTATGCTGACCGCAAAGGTGGATACACACGTATCATCAAGATCGGACCACGTAAGGGCGACGCAGCTATGGAAGTTGTTATTGAATTAGTATAAGAACACGTTTATGTGTAAAAAGAGAGCGATATGGTTTTTTACCGTATCGCTCTTTTAAAATAATGCAGGAGGTGCCATTGTGATATCAATACAGGATGTAGTGTATGAATATATACGCAGGGATGATGAAGAACAGGTGGTAGGCGTAGAACTGGCAGTCGACCATTTATCATTTGAGATAAACAAAGGGGAGTTTATCGCGGTGTTAGGCCACAATGGTTCCGGAAAGTCAACCCTTGCCAAATTGATCAACGCGATTTTAGTGCCGGGAGAGGGATGTATCGAAGTCGACGGAATCGATACAAGGAAACCGGAAATGGTATGGGAAATACGGCAGCGCGCGGGCATGGTATTTCAAAATCCGGACAATCAGATCGTGCATAATATCGTCGAGGAAGATGTGGGATTTGGGCCGGAAAATCTGGGCGTGCCGACAGCCGAAATCTGGGAACGTGTCAACGATTCCCTGAAAAAAGTCGGGATGTATGAACATCGGAAAGAATCACCGAACAATCTTTCCGGTGGACAAAAACAGCGTGTGGCGATCGCCGGGGTATTGGCGATGAAGCCAAAATGTATCATATTTGATGAATCGACGGCGATGCTTGATCCGGTCGGAAGGCGGGAAGTATTGAAAGCGGTTCATGAGATCAATAAAAAGGAAGAAATTACCATTTTATGGGTAACGCATTATATGGATGAAGTGACCGAGGCAGACCGTGTACTCGTTATGAATCACGGAAAAGTCGCGATGCAGGGAACGCCAAAGCAAGTGTTTGCGGAAGCAGAAAAACTGCAGGAATATCATCTTGCCGTGCCGCAGGTTACGGAACTGGCATTGGAACTGAGACGGCAGGGGATGGATATTCCGACGGATCTGATCACAGTAGATGAGTTTGTAAATTGTCTGGCAGAAAAACTCGCCTGACGAGGGAGGACGAAAATGGCTTTATTGTTAAATCATGTGGAACATGTATATGGAAAAGGAACCGCGTTTGAAAAAGTAGCCCTCTATGACATCAATCTGCAGATCAACGAGGGAGAATTTATCGGATTGATCGGACACACGGGTTCCGGAAAATCGACATTGATCCAACATCTGAACGGACTATTGAAACCGACAGACGGCGGCGTGTATTACAATGGCGAAGACATCAATGAAAAAGGCTTTTCCAAGAAAAAACTGCGTTCGAAAGTTGGAATCGTGTTTCAATATCCGGAGCAGCAGCTCTTTGAGACGACAGTGCTGGAAGATGTAAAATTCGGCCCGAAAAACCTTGGATTGGATAATTTGGAAATGGATATGCGCTCGTATGAGGCTTTGAAGCAGGTTGGAATCGGCGAAGATCTGCTAGACGTCTCTCCCTTTGAGTTGTCAGGGGGACAAAAAAGGCGTGTGGCGATCGCCGGAGTGCTTGCGATGCAGCCGGAAATCCTTATATTGGATGAACCGACCGCAGGCCTGGATCCACAGGGAAAAGATGACATCCTGAATCTGATCGAAAAATTGCACAGGGAGCGGAAGATCACAGTGATCGTGGTTTCACACAGCATGGAAGACATGGGAAAATATGCCGAGCGTCTGATTGTCATGGACAGCGGCTGTGTCGCCTATGATGGAACACCGGAGGAAGTATTTTCCCACTACAAAGAACTGGAAAAAATCGGTATTCTTGCTCCGCAGGTGACGTATGTGGTGGAAGGTCTGGCAAAAAAAGGAATTCGCCTTCCCCACAATGCTATCAATGTAAAGCAGGCGGCAGATGCTATTCTGGCTTATCGAAAAGGGGAGAGATAAATGTTACGAGATATTACGATAGGACAATATTATCCGGTGGAATCAAAGATTCACAGACTGGATCCCCGCATGAAGATCATCGCGGTGATCTTGTATCTGATCTCCTTATTTTTGTTTCAGAATTTTGCCGGATATGCAGTAGTTACGGTGTTTCTTGGTGTGGTCATCGTGTACAGTCATGTGCCGCTTGGCTATATCACGAAAGGCCTGAAACCGATTTTGTTTTTGCTTTTATTTACGGCATGTTTCCACGTGTTTTTTACGCAGGCAGGCGATGTGCTGTTTCAGTGGAAATTTATATCGATCACAAGCGGCGGCATTAAGAGGGGAGCATTTATGGCACTCCGGCTGACCTATCTTGTCATCGGTTCGTCGCTGCTAACTTACACAACGACACCGAATAAACTGACGGATGCTATCGAGGCACTTTTGAAACCGTTGGAAAAGATCAAAGTACCGGTGCATGACATCGCGATGATGATGTCGCTTGCGCTGCGCTTTATCCCGATTCTGCTGGAAGAAGCCAACCGTATTATCCGTGCACAGAGTGCCAGAGGTGCGGATTTTGAAGAGGGAAAATTGATCGAACGGCTGAAAGGCATGGTTTCGATCCTCGTACCGCTTCTTGTCTCTGCGACGAAGCGAGCATATGATCTTGCTCTTGCGATGGAGGCAAGATGTTACCGCGGCGGCGAGGGACGCACGAAGATGAACCCGCCGAAATACCGGAAAGCAGACGGTCTTGCTATGGGGATCGTGGTACTATATATCATTATACTATTGATTGTGAGACATTTTTTGTAAAAGGAGTGGAATGATGCGTGTACGATTAGTGGTAGCATACGATGGGACAAATTATCACGGGTGGCAGATCCAGAATAATGCCATTTCCGTGGAAGAAGTATTGCAAGAGGCACTCCGGGAACTTTTGCGCGAGCCGGTAGAACTGATCGGGGCGAGCCGGACTGACGCCGGTGTACATGCGCAGGGAAATGTGGCAGTATTCGATACAGATACCAGAATCCCGGCAGAAAAGATTGCGATCGCTGTCAATCAGAGGCTTCCGGAAGATATCCGTGTGATGAAATCCGAGCAGGTCGAAGAGACCTTTCATCCGCGCTATGCGGTCAGTGAGAAGACGTATGAGTATCGTATCAGCAATGTGCCGATCCAGCTTCCGACAGAGCGTCTGTATTCGTATTTCGTCTATCTTCCGTTAGATATCGAAAAAATGCAGAAAGTAGCACAGCTTTTTATCGGGGAACACGATTTTGCCGGATTTTGCTCGGCAAAAAGCCAGGTGCAGACGACGGTGCGGACGATTTACCGGTGTGAGGTCGAAAAAATGGGACATCAGATCTGTATCCGTGTGACAGGAAGCGGTTTTTTGTATAACATGGTGCGGATCATTGCGGGGACACTTGTGGAAGTGGGACTTGGCAGACGGGAAATTTCGGTGGTCGAAGAGGCAATAACCAAGGCGGACCGGGCACTTGCGGGCCCGACGGCGCCACCGGAAGGACTGACATTAATAAAAATAAATTATAAAGGAGATACCTATGAAATTTAATAAAAGCAATGCTTACACAGACTTTGATTATGAAACTGCCGAAGAGATGCCGGATGCTCTTCCACTCAATATCATCAGTGGGGGATGTCATCTGTATGGCTATCTTTTGAAACCCGGCGCGCAGTACGAAGGACCCCACCCGGCTGTCGTGATGTTTCACGGATTTCCGGGATATACGACCAACAACGATCTGGAATATGCGCTGATGCGGATGGGCTGTGTGGTGATCCATGTAAACCACCGTGGTGCCTGGGGAAGTGAGGGAAATTATCTTTTTTCCAATCTGGTGGATGACGCCGTCGCCATTACCAAATGGGCGCACAACCCGGCGACAACGGATCAGTACAATATTGACCCGGATGCGATTTTCCTTGTCGGACACAGTATGGGAGGCATGACGGTATTAAATGCCGCCGGCAAACTCGGATTTATCCGCGGCGTCGCCGCGATTGCACCATACGATCTGCGTGCAGCTTTTCAAAATGGCCTTGAAAAAGAATTGTTTATCATGATCGAGGGCGAGGGTCAATGCCTCAAAATGACATCCGCAAGCGAAGTATACGAAAATGCACACTATCAGAGCGAAGAATATGCTGTCATCAATACTTACGATCATTTGAAAGACCAGAATGTACTTTTTGTGGCAGCGGAGAAAGATACGGTAGCACCGCCGGATATTATGATCCGGCCACTTTATAACCGCTTGACAGATCAGCCGGGAAGTGGAAAATATTGTTACAAGGTTTTGCAGACCAATCACGGACTCTGCGGACAGCGTACCGTCCTTTCCGATGTCCTTGGCAGCTGGATTGAGAAATCACTGTAAAAACAAGGTAAAGTTTGATTTTTAAAACAAGATTTAGTTGACAAAGTATGGTACAAGGAAGTAAAATAAATATATATCGGATCGTACTAAAAGAGGACGATCAAAAAGAGAAAGGAGTATAGTTTGATGAAAAACTATCTAAAGACAATTGTAACTTTTATTTTTCTGATGGCTGCGGTAGCATTTGTACCGACAACGTCAGAGGCAGCATTGAGTACACCGACAAATCTGAGACAGACGAGGGCAACGGATAATTCTGTTGAATTTACTTGGGATACGGTGATTGGCGCATATGATTATTACACTTCCATTAGCGATGGTATGGCATGGAGTGAACCAGAACGAGCATGGGATATCAAGGAAAGTTATTCTAAGCTGTCCGCAGGTAGAACATACTATGTTAAAGTATATGCCATTGATAAAAATGGAAATAAAGGTCCGGAATCTGCAGCATTTGAAGTAGTTACTGCTCCGGATGCAAGTCAAGTGCAGACAACGGTAACTGCAGTAACAGAAAATGCGATCAGTTTCAGCTGGACACCGGCAACAGGTGCAACTTCCTACGATATTACCAGCCGTTATGACAATATCGTACCAAACTTAAGTGTAACAACAACTTCTGCAACAGTTGGAAATCTTGCACCGGCAACCTGGTACGGATTTAACGTTGTAGCATGCCGTACTTCATCCAGCGGTTTTAAAGCTTCGGATAGTTATACTACAGTAACTTACACACAGACAGCAGGAACTTCTCTTCCTACCGGCAACACAGGGACAGTATTGACTGCACCGGCTACACCATCTACCTCTAATTTTGGTGTTTACACAGGAAGTGCTCCTGCGGGTACAATTACATTCCAGGCATCAGATCCAAATAGAACAGCAAACGGATATGAATTGGAAGTACGTAATTTGAAAGGAAAGCTTATTAAGACAATTTCCAGTTCTTCAACGTACTCTGCTTCTACAAAATTCCGTAAAAACACACCATACAAATACCGCGTTCGTCTTTATGCAACAAACGGTGTGACAAAGATGTACAGCGGATGGTCCGGATATCGTTATTTCTGGATCAGCAATGTAACAGGAAAGAAACATTATTCTCTCCGTTCCCGCAATGCGAAGATTAAATTGAAATGGGCAAAAGTTTCCGGTACAAAGGGTTACAATGTGTTGATGTCTACAAGCAGAGACGGAAAATACAAAAAAGTGAAATCTCTCAGCAAAAAGGCAAAGAGTGTAACACTTACAAAATTTGGCAAAAAGAGATTGAACAAATATAAAACATATTACATTAAAGTAGTTGCTAAGATCAAAGTTGGCAAGAAGACAGTTTCAAACGATGCACAGCTGATCAATTACAATTACTAAGAAAAAAGCGATTTTCCGATGGCTGTATCTGAAAAATGTCAGATGCAGCCATTTTTTCTGTTGACAAGCAGACGAAAATGTAATATAATAAGCAAGTGTGACGTGAAAGCATCTGTTCCGGACATTTCAGATGAATTTCATGAGGCACTTAAGTTATTTATGCATTATTGTATACAGGAAGCGCACAGTTTTGTGCGAGAAGAAATTATATTAGGAGGTTTCCAGGATGAAAAGTTATATGGCAAGTCCATCCGATGTGGAAAGAAAATGGTATGTAGTAGATGCCGAAGGAAAAACCTTGGGACGTCTTGCATCTGAAATTGCAAATGTTTTGAGAGGTAAGAATAAACCAATCTACACCCCTCATATTGATACAGGTGATTATGTTATCGTTGTAAACGCTGATAAGATCGTTACAACAGGTAAGAAAGACCTTCAGAAGATTTATTATCATCACTCAGAGTATGTAGGCGGTATGAAAGAGACTACACTCAAAGAGATGAAAGAGAAGAAGCCAGAGTATGTTATCACTCATGCAGTAAAAGGTATGCTTCCAAAGGGACCTTTGGGAAGACAGATGCTTAAAAAATTGTTTGTATATGCTGGACCGGATCACAAACATGCTGCACAGAAGCCAGAAGTTCTGGACATTTAATTGGTTGAAAGGAGGAAATAACATTGGCTAGTGAAAAATATTACGGAACAGGTAGAAGAAAATCAAGCGTAGCACGCGTATATCTTGTACCAGGAACAGGAAAAGTTACAATTAATAAAAAAGACATGGACGAGTACTTCGGACTTGAAACATTGAAAATCATCGTACGTCAGCCTTTGGAAGCTACAAACATGGCAGACAAATTTGACGTAATCGTAAATGTAAAAGGTGGCGGATTTACAGGTCAGGCTGGTGCCATTCGTCATGGTATCGCAAGAGCATTGAACAAATATGACTTGGATCTCAGACCTACATTGAAGAAAGCTGGATACCTCACACGTGACCCACGTATGAAAGAGCGTAAGAAATACGGTCTCAAGAAAGCACGTAGAGCTCCTCAGTTTAGTAAACGATAAGCAGTTATCTGCAAAAATATGGATATCAAAGGCCCGGAACGCATGCGTTTCGGGCTTTTTTTGCGGCGGTTACGCTTATTTGTGGTGCTGTGGCATTTGTGGCGTATGCGATGTGAGGCGGCTTGTGATTGCTGGTGGAATATGGTGTGTGGGTAGCCGGCTTGTGATTGTCTGGGAAAGGCGTTGTGAGGGTGCAGGGATGAGTTGTAATTGTCTGGGAGATATGTTGGATTTGATTCTATGAAAAATTTTTAGAAATAGACCAAAAGTTTTTTGACTTTGCTTTGGTCTGTGTATAAAAAAGCGAAAATAAACCATAAAAGAAAGTGGATTTATGTGGTTTGAGACACAAAACTAGTGTCGGGGTCAAAACATCTGATGCAAATTGTGGTTTGAATTGATTGATTTCTGCTGGGACCAAAAATGATGATATAAATATATGGTTTTTTGTTGAAAATAAGAAAGTGGGTCAAAATCTATTTTTATCCACCATGAAATAAAAATTTAGCAATTCAGAAACTCGAGGTAAAAAAATGTACAAAGCAGTAATTTTTGATTTTGATTATACATTAGGCGATTCTACAAATGGAATCGTATTAAGTATTAACCATGCGTTGGAAAAACTTGGATTTCGAGCGCAGGACACGAAGACCATCCAAAGGACAATTGGGCTCTCGTTGAAAGATACATTGTTTGAATTGACGGGGATACAAGACGAAGAGACAGCACAGAAGTTTACTCAGTATTTTAAAGAAAAAGCGGATGAAGTCATGGTGGACAATACCCGGCTTTATGAGGGGGTACTAGCGATGCTGAAAAAACTTCGAGATAACAAAATTCTTTTGGGGATTGTTACAACAAAGTATCATTATAGGATTGAGCAGATATTGGAAAAAAACAATGCCATGAGTGTTATCGATGTGATAATAGGTGGCGATGATGTGAAAAACGAGAAACCGGATCCGGAAGGGCTGCTGACGGCAATTCAGAAATTGAATGTCAGCAAAAATCAGGCTCTTTATGTGGGAGACAGTATCGTAGATGCAAAAACAGCCCAGAGCGCGGGCGTGGATTTCGTGGCGGTATTGACCGGAACGACAGAGAGGGAAGAGTTTATGAATTATGAGTATGTTTCTATTGAAGAAAGTGTAAGAGAACTGACATCGTATTTGCATAAACGCGATATTGCAGCACGAAAAATGTGAAAAAGTCACAAAAATATTGACATAATATATTAAAAATAGTATATTATATCTTATGAGGGAGGTACTGTGATATGCTGGTACAATTTATGGTAAAAAATGTTTTGTCTTTTAAAGAAGAGACAGTTTTAGACATGACAGCGATTAAAGCTTATAAAGAACATGAATGCAATTTAATTGATATTGGAATGAAAGAAAAATTTCTGAGAGTTGCAGCTATTTATGGAGCAAATGCAAGTGGAAAGTCAAATTTATATATGGCAATGTCTCTTTTTCAAAGAATTATTATGGAATCTCTTAATAATGTTGGAGAGGGTGAAAAAAACGCAATTGACAGATATTATGTGCCATTTTCTTTTGAAAAAACAGAAGAGAATTCCGAATTCCAAATTGTCGAGATTTATGGAGGATACGAATACAAATATGGGTTTGAATACAACGCAGAATGCATTGTGACGGAGTGGATGTATCGTAAAAACCTTGAGACTAACAGAACGGTAACGATTTTAGAGAGAACGACAAATAATGTCAAGTTTGGTGCTTCTGTGAAAAAGGAATGCGAATTATATAAGGAACAAATCCCAAGCGAAACACTGGCACTTTCTTTTTTTAATAAATTGAAATTAAGAACAGATGTATTTACCAGTGTTTATTCAGCAATTATGAGCACGCTGGTTGTTCCTACAAATTTTTGTGAAGATACCGATATATTGGAAGAACTTTTACCCCAAGTGATTGATCGTGATAAAGAAAAATTGGTCGAATTTTTATCTGCAATTGATACAGGGATTCAAGATATTTTTTATGATGATAGCGAAAAAAATATGAAATTCTATACTTTTCACAAAGGAAAAGATGGGGAAGAATATCCGTTAAGTTTATATTTTGAGTCAGAAGGTACGATAAAAAGTATTATGCTATTTATCTATGTAAGATTAGCTGTTCTAAATGGCGGTTCTATTTTTGTAGATGAATTGAATATAAAATTACATCCATTATTGCTTAAATTTATTATTGATCTATTTTATGATGAAAAATCTTTGGCACAATTAATTTATACTACGCATGATACTACATTAATGGATAAAAAGTTTTTCAGACGGGATCAAATTTGGTTTGTTCAGAAAGATGAATTTGGATATTCCGAGTTGTCTGCATTATCCGATTTCAAAATTAGATCCGATGCTTCGTTTGAAAAAGATTACTTGGCAGGCGTATATAGAGGTATTCCTTATATCAAGGATTTTGATTTGAAAGAAGGCGAATAAATGGGAACAATGGTTTATAAGTTGGTACAAGAATTGACAAGATACTTGGAGGAAAAATAGGAACCTCATATTTTCTCTATTTCCCAGCCCCTTTCGCTTGCATCTCCACTCATTTTCCTGTATACTTAAAAGTGTAGTAATAAAAGACCAATAAGAAAAAGGAGGAAATACATATGGCAAATTACGGAGATTCTTCTACATATTCGACAGCATCCGGAAAGGACGGGCTGCAGTACGTAGTTTTACAGGTAACATTGAAAGAAAAATTTTTAGGAACCGGTTCCGGAAATCTGTCCGCGCTCGAAGAAGTGTTAAATGAGCAGGCAGCAAAGGGGTATCGTCTGCACACGATTACGACGGCTTCGGCGCAGAGCGGAGGATTTTTAGGCGGAGATCGAATTCAGGCGACGATGGTATTTGAAAAAATCTGAGTTCGCGGAAAGGAAAAGATATGAAGAAAATAGCAGCGCTCTTATTGACACTGTCATTGGTGCTGAGTATTCTTGTGCCGGAACCCGCAGAGGCAAAAACGGTACAGAAGAGGTTTACAATGCGTGTCAGAGAGCTTAAACGTTTAACTATTAAAAATGCGAAGAAGCGAGTGGCCTGGAAAACACTTTCCGGAAAGAACAAAATTCGGCTTTACAAAGGCGAAAAAAAATCGGTTTTCATTCTGGCAAAAAAGAAGGGAACTGTTCGCTTGCAGGCAAAAATAGGGAAGAAAAAAATCGTTTATAAGATTACGATAAAAGAAGCTTTACAAAAAACGGAGGAAACACCGGCGCCGACTTTGACACCGGCAGCGACTTCGACACCGGCAGCGACACCGGAGCCAACCCTTGCTCCACAGGTAACGATCACGGAGCAGGCGGCAAATTACGAAAAAGAAGTATTGCGCCTTGTCAATGTTGAAAGGTCAAAGGAAAATTTGCAGGCATTGAAATTGCATAGCAAATTGAGTCAGGCTACCGCAATTCGTGCAAATGAGCTTGTGGAATCATTTTCCCATACTCGGCCAAGCGGTGAGAGATGTTTTACTGTATTTAAAGAAGTAGGCATTGCCTCTTATTATGCCTGTGGCGAAAATATTGCGGCAGGGCAGAAAACACCGGAACAAGTCGTAAGTGGCTGGATGAATTCTCCGGGACATCGTGCGAATATTTTGTCTGCGAAATATCGTTATATGGGAATAGGATATGTCGAGACAACAACGGGAATGAAGCGTTACTGGGCACAAATGTTTATGAGTTAAATAGTTTGAAAGTAACTATTCAGGACCATTGTGCAGAAAAAGTAAAGAGTTATCCGCTCTTTACTTTTTTTGCGTGAAATGTTATAGTATAAAAGCGTGATTGCGCCTAAAATCGATATAAGCTTCTCGGAATGTATGTGAAAGTCATCGCGGTTGCCCCCACTGTCAGAGTCAGACCTGAGTTGTTTATAAATACGTAACTATTAGGATCTAACTGTATGGAAATCAAAGTCTCTTACGTGCAAGCACAACGATTCATTGATTTCCACACATTGATCCTGAATAGTTACATAGATACAATGTTACCCCGATTGGGACAAAATTAAGGAGGTACTCAATGAGAGTAAAAGGAGCAAAAAAACGAGTAGCCATTGCATTGGCTGCTGCGCTTGTCGTGAGCGGAATTGGTTATGTGCCAAAAGCCGACGCGGAGAGCGTGACACAAGTAACAGGAGACTACAGTCAGGAAGTCAATGAAGTCTGCGATACGATGGAATTTGTCGTATCCGACCCGGTATTTGGTTCCATGGGCGGCGAATGGGCCGCTTTGGTACTGGGACGTGCCGGCCGCATGACAGAGGAGTGGAAAACAAAATATCTGGCTGCAGTGAAAACATCATTTGATAATGTGAGTGAAACATTGAAAGCACAGAATAAGCTGCATCGCATAAAATTGACAGAAAATTCCAGAGCAATTATTGGATTGTATTCTGCAGGTGCCGATGTGACGGATTTTTATGGATGGAATCTTTGTGCACCGCTTGCCGGTGATAATGCTGGCGGAGATAAGACGGAAAAATCAGCAGATTATACAGCAACATTAAAACAGGGGATCAATGGACCGATTTATGCATTGATCGCATTGGATTATGCCGGATATAAATCAGAAGGTGAGACAAAAGTTACGGATGTGATGGAAGAAAATACGACCACACTTCGTGATGATTATCTGAACTATATATTATCAAAAGAAATTTCAGGCGGTGGCTGGGCATTATCCGGCACGTCAGCAGATCCGGATATTACCATGATGGCGGTTCAGGCGCTTAGTAAATATACTTATCTTCCGGAAGTAAATGATGCTGTTGAAAGGGCACTTACCGTAATGAGCAGTAAACAGAATGCTCAGGGGGGATATTCTTCCTGGGGTTCTGTAAATGCAGAGTCGATTTCACAGGTGATCTGTGGACTTACCATGCTTGGTATCGATCCGACGACAGATGAGCGTTTTATCAAAAATGGAAATACCCTTGTGGATGCATTAAAGAGCTTTAGTGCGGACTGTGTAAAAGATAAAGTTACGTATTCAGAGTACCGCGGATATGCACATGCAGAACTAAATGGAGTAATGAAATATGATCAGATGGCGACAGAGCAGGCAGGTTATGCGATGGTTGCACTTTGGTGCCAGAAAAAAGGCCAGAAATTGTATCAGAATGGATTCCGTGATATCCCGGATACTACACCGACTGTAAAACCGATAGCGACACCGGAAGTGACAGAAACACCGACGGCAGCACCAAGTGAACCGGCAGTTCCAACGGTTACACCGGTTCAGTCCGAAAATCCGGATGCTGGTGAAACGGCGGCACCGTCAGCTGTACCAACGATGACACCATCCGCGGCACCTACAACACCAGCTTCTGCGGTACCTACCAAAGCTCCGGCAACACCAGTGACACCGGCACCGACAGCAGTAGCTACTAAGATACCGACACCGACAGCAGTAGCTACCAAGACACCGGCACCGACAGCAGTAGCTACCAAGATGCCGACACCGACAGCAGTAGCTACCAAGATACCGGTAATTCCGACACCGGCAACTACAACAAAGCCGGAAAATCCGGACATTGTACCAACCGCGACACCAAAAGCACCGGAGCCTACGAAAACACCTGAGGCTACAAAAGCACCGGAGCCTACAAAAACTCCGGAAACTGCGAAAAAACCGGCTGTTACAAAGGCACCGGAAACTACCGTTATTTCCAAGATTGTGAAAAAGGCAGCAGTGGAAAAAGGCAAAAAGATTACGATCAAAGCAATAGTAAACGGAAAGAAAGTCAAATGCAAAGTGTCTTCGTATAACAAAAAGGCATTGAAAGTTACGGTTAAGAACGGAAAACTGGTAATTAAAGCCAAGAAGAAGGCGAAGGCTGGAAAAACATATAAAGTTGTGATAAAATATAAGAAGGGCAAAAAGACAGTCAAAAAGACGGTCAAAATCACAGTGAAGTAAATTCAGTACAACCACGGCTGCGCATTTTGTAGTGAAATGTGCAGCTGTATTAAAAGGAGAATGTTATGAGATTTTTTAAGCGGAATTGGAAGACTATTTTGTCTGCTGTGATCGTTCTTCTTGTCATTGCGGCAGCGATTGCCGGCACTTCGATTCATTCCGTGAAGGATGAGCAGAAACGGGCGATGGAGGCACTTCAGCCGGTGGAGATCGGGGAAGAACAGATTTTATCGGAGGAAGAGGCTGCGACAGAGACAGCGGAGACGGAACAGCCGAAGGAAGAACAAAAAGAACAGGCAAAACAAAAAGAACAGGCAAAACAAAAAGGGAAGAAAACAGAAAAAACAGGAAAAAAGGCGGCAGAGACAGCGAAACCGAAGACGCAGACAACGGGGAAAACAGCGCCGGAAGAGAAAAAGACAGAGAAAAAGACAGAAAAAAAGACAAAAGAAAAGAAAAGCAAAACGACGCCAAAACAGACAAAAGCGCCACAGACAAAGGAAGAAATCGGAAAAAAGAAAGAACAGGAAGCAAAGCAGAATACGGATTATCCGAAAGTAGTTATAACGGTTCCGAAAAACGAGCAACTGCGGCAGGAAGATGAGACAAAAAAAGACGATGACCGCAAGACGAGCGATGGAACGGCGACAGACAAAGATAAGTTCCAGACCGATCCTGTGCCATCCGGAAAACCGCTTCCGGTCAACCAGGAAGACCAGAAAGTCGATAACGACGAAGAATTTTATGTGACGATTTCCATTGATTGCCTGACGGTTTTACAAAATATGGATAATCTTGAAAAGGGAAAAGAAAAATATGTCGGCGACGGCTGGATTTTGAAGACGACAAAGGTAAAATGCAAAAAAGGTCAGACGGTGTACGATATCCTTGAGCAGGTCTGCAAGGCCTATTCCATTCAGATGGAAAATTCTTATACACCGCTGTATGGATCCAATTACATCGAAGGCATTGGCAACTTGTATGAGTTTGACTGCGGCAATTTGTCAGGATGGATGTACAATGTTGACGGCTGGTATCCAAATTACGGATGCTCGCGGTATGTATTGAAAGCGGGAGAAGCGATTCAATGGCGTTACACCTGCAACGGACTGGGCGCAGACCTTGGAAGTGATTTTATGAGCGGAGAAAGTAAATGAGGCATCCTTTGGTAGAATTTGTAAAATTTCTGGCGGCAATCGTGCTTTTATGCCTGACGCGAAATCCCTATGTGTCAGTTCTTTTTCTGATACTTGAATTTGTCATTGCGCCATCTGTAAAAAGTGTGCTGGCGCTTTTGGGGATGACCGCATTGTCAGTTATTGTAAATGCACTCGTCAACCACCAAGGGGAGACCTACCTATTTTATCTGAATGATAATATTGTGACGATGGAGTCGCTGGCGTATGGCGTCTTTGCCGGTGTCCAGCTCTGGCTCTTGTGCCGCTGGACTTACCGTATGGGGCGCGCAATGACATCAGAGAAAATGGTAATCGTGTTCAAATACTTGTTTCCGCCGGCGGCAATCGTGCTGTCCATGGCGATTCGTTCCGTGAATCGTTACACGGATAAATTGGTCGAGATCTATCATTTTCAAATGTCCATGGAGCCGGCAAGAGGACTGTGGAACCGCATGATTTCAGCAATCCGTTCGATTTCCATCTTGATCAACTGGGCATTGGAAAACGGACTGGAGATCGCGGATGCGATGGAATGCCGGGCGTATGGCAGCAAATTGCGGACAAGTTATACTCCATTCCGGCTTTTGCCGGCGGATATCCTGATTATGGCAGCATTTGTGGGAATTGTCGTGCTGCAAAGGGTAAGCGAACCATTCTGCCTGCTGATTCCGCGGATCGAGATCCATTTTGGAGTGGCAAATATTTTCATTACGTTAGCATTGTGCGCGTTGATCTGGTGGCAGACCGAAAGAGAGGAACTATGATAGAGATTGCGATTGAAAAAAAAGAGATCGGGGGAACTCCCATTCTCTCTGATATAAAATGGAAAATTGAAGAGGGGATCACTCTTATTATGGGGCCTTCCGGTTCAGGAAAAACGACATTGCTTCGGGAAATGATTCCGCGGATCAATCGTGTAGGAACATTGGAGGGAACTGTCTGTTACCGCGGAATGCCGATTGACGAGGTGCCGGCGGGGACGATCGGTTACGTCGGACAGAATCCGGATAATCAGCTCGTATGTGATAAAGTGTGGCATGAATTAGCATTTGGATTGGAAAATATTGCCATGCCAGCAAAGACGATCCGTAACCGGGTAGCGGAAATCGCGACGTATTTTGGTATTGAAAGTTGGTTTCATAAAGGAGTGGCGGAACTTTCCGGTGGACAGAAGCAGAAACTGGCGCTGGCGTCGGTGATCTGTATGGATCCGGAGATGGTTGTGCTCGATGAGCCGACGTCGCAGCTGGATCCGATCTCAGCGCGGATGTTTTGGGAAATGGTTGTGCGCGTGCATGAGGAAATGGGAATTTCCTTTGTCATTGTCGAGCACGATAGTGAATATATATATGAAAAGGCGGACAAAGTGCTCTGGCTTTCCGAAGGGATGACAGGCAGTTATCAGAGACGGTTTCTGCCGTGGCAGCGCCGAATTTTGGATGCTCCGCAGATGTCATTGACGGAAGTGCGGCAGAAGATTAGAAAACTGGCAGAAAAAACGGAGATTCACACGGAGCCCGGAGAAGTAAGGGTGTGGCAGAAGGTGCGAAATATCCGGAAAGCATATGGTAACGAAAATGTTCTCAATATTCCGCAGATAACGATCGCAGCCGGAGTGAATTGCTGGATCGGTCCCAATGGCGCAGGAAAAACGACGCTTGGGAAAATGTTCAGCGGATATTTTGGTAAAAAAATGATAAAGCGCTGTGTGATGATGCCACAGGATGTACTTACTATTTTTACCAAAGACACAGTAAGGGATGAACTCGATGTGGAAGATGATATTCCGGAAGAACTGCAGGAAATGATCGCGCCGATCGCGGACAGAAATCCGCTGGACTGCTCCGGGGGTGAACAGCATCTTACGGCATCGCTGAAATTTCTTATGAAACACGCTGATGTCGTCATATTGGATGAACCGACGAAAGGAATGGATCCACGGATGAAAGAAAATTTCCAAAAAGTGGTAAATATGTTCCGAGAGAAAAAGCAGATTATCATTATCACACATGATATTGATCTGGTGGGCGAGATTGCGGATTATGTTGTCTTTTTGTTTGAGGGCGATGTGGCAAGTGAGGGCGAGCCGCACGAGGTTCTGATGCAGAATCTTGTGTATAAACCGCAGGTCAGTACGTTGTTTGATTGCATTAATACAAAGGAGATGGAAGATGCGGGACTGGTTATGTAGCCATTATTATGTGCCTTGCGCGGTGTTGATCTTACTGGGATTTGCCGGCTTTTTATTATATCTTGCGCGACGGGTGCGTATGAAAGACATGATCATGATCACAGTGCTTTCGGCGATTATCGCCATCTCGCGCGGTGTGTTTTTCTGGATTCCCCAGTTTAAGCCGGTTTCGGCTTTGGTTCTCATTACCGGAAGCTGTTTTGGCAGTGTGCCGGGAATGCTCGTCGGCATGCTTTCCGGTTTTTTGTCAAATTTTATGTTTTCACAGGGACCATGGACTCCGTTTCAGATGCTCAGCTGGGGACTTATCGGTATCATTGGGGGCTTCTGCCGCTCGATGCAGGGAAAAATCCTGCCAATGATCATCGGATTTTTGGCGACGGTATTTGTGTATGGCCCAATTCTCAATTTTGCGTCGCTGTTACTGGTGACAAATACACCGACGTGGAACGGATTCTGGATGATGGAAGCGAGTGGATTTTTGTTTGATGTCGTACATGGTGTCAGTACGATTGTTTTTGTCTATTTTGCCTGGAAGCCGATGCGGAAAAAACTGGTACGCATGCAGGAAAAATATGGAATTTGCAGGAGGAAATAAGGAATTTGCAGGAGAAAATAAGGATTGGAGGAAATGAGATGCAGCAGGAAGAAAAGTCGAAAAAACGTACATCTATAGGGAAAATATCGGGGATTGTAGGGATTTTTTGCAATTGTATTCTCGCAGGGAGTAAGATTATTATCGGAAATTTCGCCGGTTCTATGTCGATCGCGGCAGACGGACTGAACAATTTATCGGATGCGGCAAGTTCGATTGTTACGCTGATCGGATTTAAAATTGCGGAAAAACCGGCAGACAAAGTACACCCTTACGGGCATGCCCGTTCCGAATATCTGGCGAGCCTGACCGTTGCTGTGATGATCTTATTTATCGGCTTTGAGCTTGCCAAAAGTTCGGTGGAAAAGATTCTTCACCCTTCCCCGGTCGAATTTTCCGGGGCTGTCCTTTGTGTTCTCCTTTTTTCCATCGTGATTAAGATGGGAATGGCGGTCTACAACTATAAGATGGGAAGAAAAATAAACTCAATGACATTAAAAGCAATTGCGGACGACAGCCGCAATGACGTGATCGCGACGAGCGCGGTTTTGGTCGCTACACTGGCAGAACATGGCATGGGGTATCAGATTGACGGATTTATGGGACTTGTCGTTTCGCTATTTGTTCTCTACAGTGGAATTTCGCTTGCCAGAGAAACTATTTCACCGCTTCTTGGCGAAGGCGCAGATACGGAACTGCATGACAAACTTACAAAATACATTCAGTCCTGCGATATGGTTATCGGCTGTCATGACCTCATGGTGCATGACTACGGACCGGGGCAGTGCTTTGCAAGCATTCACGTTGAGATTGACAAAAATGTCGATGCACTCGTAAGCCACGAGGTAATCGACCGCATGGAGCGGGAATGCCTGAAAAAATTTGATACGCATCTCGTGATCCATTATGACCCGGTTATCACCGACGACAAGGAAGCAGATGCACGGAAGCAAAAAGTTCTTGCCTGTATCGAAAAAATAGATCCGCAGATCACGCTGCACGATTTTCGCGTGAGCAAATGTGAGTCAGAGATTCGCCTTACCTTCGACCTTGTCCTCCCTGAACCCCTGGAACGAAAGAAAAAACAGATTCAGGAGCAGATTGAAACGGAGCTGAACGAGGGCAGCGAGGACCAGTACTTTTTGGATATTACCTTTGATGTCGAGAACCGGTAGGAGCGGGTGCCGCCCAGAACCAAGATGTAATCCTATGTTCTAAAGAATGTTTTGAGAATATGGGTTGCAAGTGCGCTGGTATGAGCAAAATATTTTTGTAACTATTCAGGACTCCCCCCGCCCAGAACCAAGATGTAATCCTATGTTCTAAAGAATGTTTTGAGAATATGGGTTGCAAGTGCGCTGGTATGAGCAAAATATTTTTGTAACTATTCAGGACTCCCCCCGCCCAGAACCAAGATGTAATCCTATGTTCTAAAGAATGTTTTGAGAATATGGGTTGCAAGTGCGCTGGTATGAGATTGGGCGGGGGCGAAGCCGCCGGGCATTCCATACCACTGCGTGCTTGTATAGCGCAAGCGCCCATATGAGTAAAATATTCTTTAGAAATATATTACAATACTGTGACATCTATTGACAAGTATCCGGAATCCTTTTATACTTCGTATAGTAGGCTTTTTTAGAAGCCTCCATATTAATAAATAATTTAGTAATGCTTCGAAATGGAGAAGACGATGAATAAGAAAGTAAAAATAGGGATAATTATTACCGCAGCAATGGTCGTTGCGGTTTCTGCGCTGGTGATTGCAGCACATGTCTATTATGGAAACCGCTGGTATGCGAACACCTGGATCGGAGAGCATGAATTATCCGGAATGAGTTATGACGAGTCTGAGCAGATGCTTCAGAAAGTGTACGACAACTATAAACTGGAAATTAAAGGAAGAAATGATGGGAATCTTGTAGTGACAAAAGCAGACATTTCGTATGAAGTCGATCTGAAAGCAGCATTGCAGAAACAATACGATGCGCAGCATGAATCGTTCTCTGTTTTTTCTATACCGAAAAAGAAGACATTGGAACTTCACATGAATCCGACATATGATGCGGAGAAATTAAATAAATGCCTTAAAAAGTCAGAAATGTATAAGGGAAGTACAAAGTATGCGATCAATGTACCGAAGGATGCAAAGGTAGCCTTTTCGGACGAGAAAAAATGTCTTGTCGTTGTGCCGGAAGATAAAGGAAATGTCCTGCAGTTCCAACAGTTGACAGAGGCAGTTGACGAGGCACTCGCAGAAGGAAAAGAAACCATTGATCTGGCAAATGAAGAAGAGTATCCGGAAGTCTATGAGAGTCCGGAGATCTTTTCGGATGATGCCGTATTGAAACAAAAGTCAGATGCGTGTAATCCTTATGTGATGCGATGGATTTCCTGGAAGATTACGGATGACAGGACAGAAAAAATCGGACCTAAATTGATTTATTCCTGGCTTCGTTATAAAAATGGAAAAGTTTCTTTTAATGAAGAGAAAATGTCCGACTGGGTTGAAAAAATGTGTTTGAAGTATAAGACGGTCGGTTCGACACACACATTTACAAACCATAAAGGAAAACAAATTTCCGTAGCCGGTGGAGATTATGGCTGGGCAATCAGTTATGAAGAGACGTTGAAACAGTTGAAAAAGGCTTTGAATACAGAGATTGATGCAAAACTTCAAAGCACTTATCAGGAAGATCCAACCAAAGAAAATCAGGCAGCGATCACATTGAAGAGGAAGACAAAATTTGCCAATACTGCATATCAGATGGATCTTGAAAATAAAACCAATGACTGGGATACGCAGAACTTTACGGAGATTTCTCTGAAAGACCAGAAGATTTATGTATGGCGAAAAGGAAAAGTGGTATTTGAGTGTGAGACCATTTCCGGAAGACCGGTAGAAGGACGAAAGACCCGTACAGGAATGTATTTCATCAAAGAACACCAGACACACCGTGTACTTGTTGGCGATAATTATAAAACACCGGTTACATATTGGGTAAGAATTACCTGGACCGGAACCGGATTCCACTGCGCGACATGGCAGCCTTGGAGCCGTTGGAGCAAGGATCTGTACAAAACAAGAGGTTCCCACGGATGTTTGAACCTGTCACCGGAAAATTCGAAGAAAATTTATGAGTTGACGAAATACCAGGAAGCGGTATTTATTTATTAAAAGAAAACTACTTAGGACCCAATGTATGGAAATTAATAAATTTGTCGTGCTTGCACGAAAACAGATTTGATCTCACATACATTAGGTCCTAATATTTTTATTCGTGCATAACACTTTTGTGTCATGCTTTTTTTATGAGAATATGATAGAGTAATGTTCAAATATTATTAATAAGGAGGAACAATATGAAGAGAATAATCAAAAAAAGTATGGCGATATGTATGATCGTGATAATGATGATCAGTATGCTGCCAGTCATGCAAACGAAAGCGGCCACAACTACAGGGGAAGGAACAAAAGAAGATCCGATGATTGTTTCGGTAGATACATTTGGAGCGGGAGAAGAAGATTATCTGATTGGGGAAGAAAGTGATGGGTATGCCTATATTACCCTTAAATTTGCGGAGGCTGGAAAACTTAGTCTGGATAATGAAGGGTCCTATAATATGTATGTAAATGGTGCGACAAGTCCGGTTATCTGGATTCGTAACGAACTCTGTCAAGCAGGTACGCAGATGACATTAAAAATTCGGGGAAATAAGTTGACAGCCGGTACAATCAAGTGGACTTATACGAGTATTGTGGATCAGACAACCGGAGAATCCTTGGATGACTTTGGTACAAAGGAAAAGGCAAAAGATATTACAGCCGGCTACAATGCTATGGATTCCACATTTCAAGAAACAAAGAATGATGTTTGGTATAAATTTACGATTGATAAATCAATGAAATTTGAGTTGAGAGTAAAAACTTCTTCAAGTTATGTAAGCCTTTGTAATGAAGCAGGACAAAGTATACTGAATAAAGACACGGACGAAGACAAGGACATGATCATGTTTTTCCGATTAGATCGATTTGATGGCTCGGAAGATGGGGTTTTGAAAGGAACGGCTTTTTATCCGGGAACCTATTATCTGCATATTAAAAACAGTCTGGGTTATGATGGAAAAATTAGTATGAGTTTTACGGATTATATTCCGATCAACAGTATTAATTTTACAAAAGGAAAAGATATTACAGTAGAATTTCAGGACGAATACAAGACAGGAAGTTTTGAAAACAAAATAATATCATATAATCCGGCAAATACAGATGGAAAAGTTGTGAGTACAGTACATGATTCAAATTTTTCCAGTGTGGGAAAATGGGATCCGATCAATACATTTAATGTAAAAAAATACGGACGCACAACGATCGGTTATTTGGATGAACGTGGTGTGAAGGTAGATGAAGTGAAAGTGACAATTGTTCCGCAAACGGTAGACAGTGTTCAATGTGTAGGAACATATAATAAAATTGTTATCTACCCATCTGCGCAATCACTTACCGGAAATGGGGATTGTATGCGTCTGTACACAAAAAAAGGTAAAAAGTGGAAACTGTCAGGAACGATGAAAAAGAGCGCAATTGAATCGGCAAAAGGAAGAATTACGTTAAAAAAATTGAAACAAAATACGAATTATCAATTTCGTTTATCAAATTATGACTCGGCATCCGGGATGGAAAGTAAACTCAGCAAAGTGTTTACTGCGGGTACTGCGTTGAAAAAAGTTCCTAAGATTAAATCGGTTAAAAAGAAAAAGATCATCAAAAGCCGCGATGCAATAGTGCATAATCCGGGAAAGATTACGGAACGGCGTGAATACTATGATGTATTTACATGTCAGGCCAAGATTCGCGTAACAAAGATCAAGGGAGCCACAAGTTATTATTTTAGTTGTGGTTATGAGATCAAAAAAGAAAAGGGTACGGTTGTTTTGGCTAAGACAACAGGAAGTGTAAAGAAATTTCCGAAGAAGATTAAATTAAAAGTATTTGCAAAACGGAAAATTAATAGTTATTCTGTGGCCTACGGAGAAGTATCTAAGGCAAAAACAGTTAAAATTCGATAACTTTTAACGATCCGGCCCCCTGTCGCACGCATTTGTATTTCGAACACGTTGTGTTTTTGCTGACAACCTGGATAAAAATAGTGTTTTTTGGTGAAAAGTATGTTATACTCTTTATGTAACAGTTTAGAATCGAATGAATAAAAGATATAGAAATTGTATCGTTTGAAGAGGAATATATGCAAAGTAGTAGGAACACTAAAATTCAGAACAGTATATGTGTCGTATTAGTGCTGCTGACAGGGGGAATTCGTTTGGTACGGGATTATTTCCCGGGGAGAATCAGTAACATTATTATTTGTGTGCTGTTTATGTTGGAATTATCAATCTGGGGATGTCAGATACAGAGAAGACTGCTTCACGAGGAACAAAAAAAGTACCTTATCAGTGTGGCAGTTTTTCTTGGATTTCTTATTTTTATCCGGACAGTAAAATTTGTATATACTGCGGAGGGGACTGCGATAAACAGAATGCTTTGGTATTTGTATTATTTCCCACAGATTTTTAGTGTGCTTATAATGTTTTTTGCGGTTTTACATATAGGAAAACCACTCGAAAAAAAGATTGATAAAAAATGGAAAATATTGTATTTGCCGGCGACGCTTCTTGTAATGCTTATTATGACAAATGACAGACATCAATGGGCATTTGGATTTCCGGCTGGTCTTAAATATGCCAATGAAACTTATACACATGGAGTAATTTATTATGCGGCCTTGATCTGGATGCTGGTTTTATTTGCAGCAATGCTGGTTGTGGCAATGCAGAGATGCGCACTTGCTGAATATAGAAAGAAGATATGGATGCCCATTATTCCTCTTGGAATTGGGCTTTTGTACGTTGTTCTGTTTTGGCTGGATCCGGATGGAATATTTCAAAGATTATTCAAAATGGCGGAGATTTGTTGTGTTGTATTTCAAGCATTTATGGAGGCTTTGATCCTGGCACATTTATTTCCGACAAATGATAATTATGAATTGCTTTGGAATTTGTCTTCTCTTGGTGGAGGGATCATGGATGAATATGGGAAATTGTGTTATTGTTCGAAAAATTGTTTTCCGGTCTCTTTTGAAGTTGTAAAAAAAGCAGAGAAAAACAGCATTTTGCTGGAACAGAATAATATAGAAATAAAAAGTTGTCGAGTGATGGGAGGATATGGGTATTGGAGCAGAGATGTTTCGGAAATTCATAAACTTACTCGACAATTGAAAGAAGCAGGGGATGTTCTTGTAAAAGAGAATATGTTATTAAAACAGGAAAACAGAATAAAAAAAAGGAGATTGCAGATTGCAAGGAAAAACGAGCTTTATGATAAACTTATTACGCAGACGAAAAAGCAAAACATCCGTTTAAAAGAATTATATCATGACATTTTGAAAAATCCGGAGCATTTTGATGATAATGTAAAGGAAGCCGCGGTTTTACAGGTTTATTGCAAGAGATGTGCCAATTTAATTCTTTTGGGAAAAGAAAGGAAAATAATAGATGGCAGAGAACTTCAGCTGGCAGTTCAAGAATCTGTGGAATACCTGAAACTTTACGGTGTAAAGACATATACAGAATTTCATGGAAATGGGAAATATGCCGGAGAGGATATTCAGGAGGCATACCGTCTGTTTCAAAATGTCTTGGAAACGATATTGTATTCGTGCTATATTTTTCTTGTTCAGATTTCTTTTAAAGAATCAATTGAAATACATATGGAGTTTGAAAACACAGGAAGGGTGAGCAAGGAAAAAATAGGAAGTCAGCTGAAAACAGAAAACAAAAAGGCACAAATGAGTATTCATCAGGAGCAAGAGACGGTCTATATTGATTTGGCGGTGATGAAAGGGGAAAATACAGGATGAAATATGTAGATGTATCAGGCAGTGTGCATATTGTGGTTGGAATTATCGGACTTTTATGGTTGCTATGTTCAATTTATAATGTAGTATCCTGTATCGTGTCACGAATGGAAAAACAATTTGTGATTCCGTCTGTCTTGCTTACAATAACTGCATGCGTATTTAATCATGGATTGGCAGAAGCAGAAAATGAGCCATCGAAGATGGTGGAAATTGGGAAAATGACGGGAAGTATTCCGGTGTGTTTTATAGTGGGGATGCTTTTTCTGTTTTTGGGGCTGCAGCTTGTCTGGGATGGTTATATCCGTCAAAAGAAAAGAAAAATAATTATGCCGCAGACTGTGAAACAGTGTTTTGACATACTTTCAGATGGAGTTGGATACTTTTCTGAGGAAGGGATGCCTTTTTTGGTAAACAAACAAATGCTGCGGCTTTGTGACTTGATAGGGGACTCCGATAGGATTGATGAAAGAAAGATTATAAGTGAATTGGCAAGACGTGGTGGCCAGTGGATCACCCAGACAAAAGATGGCAAAATATGGGACTTTCGAAAAACGGATATTTTAATTCGAAAACATAATGTTCAAGAGGTGGTAGCATATGATGTTACTGAGGTTTATACTTTGAAGAAAAAGAGAGAGCAGCAATATAAAGTGCTTCAGAAGTACAATGATCATCTGCGGCAGTTTGATGACGAAATTGAGCAGACGGTCGTACAGAAGGAAATACTGCTTGCCAAGATGAAGATACATGATGATATCGGAAGTTTGCTGATTGCGTTCAGGCATTATTTCGCAAAACCGGAACGGAGCAATAAACAAGAGATTTTAAACCGGTGGAGAAGCTTGGCAGAGGATATTAAAAAAGAAAGAAGAATTACGGAGGATTCCTGGCTGCGCCTGAAAAAGGATGCAGAGAAATGGAATCTGGAATTACAAATTTTAGGGAAAATACCCAACCAAACGGTAATACAAAATATTTTTTATGCGGCGATACGAGAGGCACTTACAAATACTGTAAAACATACAAAGGGAACGAAAGTAATGTGCAGGATAACAGAGGCAGGTGCTAAAATGTGTATAGAAATTGAAAATGACGGGGAAAGTCCGAAAAAACCGATTATAGAAGGGGGCGGTCTTGGAAATCTGCGCCGCATGGTACAAGGAGCAGGGGGGATAATGGATATTCAGTCCCAGCCTGTGTTCAAAATTAAATTAGAATTGTAACAGGAGGAAGAGATGAAAAGATATAAGGTGATGATCATTGATGATCAGGAGATGGCAAGACAACTTTTCGCATGGTATTTTGAAGGACAGGAAGACTATGTTGTGGTTTGTCAGGCGGGAACAGTCTCGTTTGTGGAAGAATTTGTAAAAACAAATCAAGTGGATGTCGTTATTATGGATGTGCTGATGAAAGATGATGTTAATGGGTTTGTTATGGCTAAACGCATAAAAAAAATCTGTCCTCAAATAAAAATTGTTATGGTAACATCAATGCCGGAAGTGTCATGGATTAATAAGGCAAAAAATATGGGGATAGATAGTTTTTGGTATAAAGAAGCTTCTCAGGAAACTATTTTATCCGTAGTAAAACGAACGATGGCAGGAGAACGGGTGTATCCGAATGAACCACCGAAAGTATCGGTTGGGCAGGCTTTTAGTACCGAGATAACAGAGAGGGAATTGGAAGTGTTACGTGTTATGACGAAAGGAAGTTCGAATGCGGCGATTGCTCGAGAACTCGGAATTGCTGAAAATACAGTCAAACAACATATTCGCCATATGATGGAAAAAACGGGATGTGAGAGTCGTACAGAACTTGCTATTGAAGCAAGATTGAGTGGTGTGGTTGTCTATATGGAAGACCAATAGCAGCACTAAGACACCGGGAAAGAATCATTAAAAAGCATAGAAAAATTAAATTAGCAAGGAGGATTCTCATGAAACAGAGAAAAAAAGTACTGAAAAGAGGTAACAGAAGAAGAAAAGGCGAAGGACGGAAGTTCTTCAACCACAGGAATGTTACCTGTGGATTTTTTTGTTATAAAGGAAAACAGATACTAGAAAATTCAATTTAAGTACCAAATATATCATAGAATAATTTTACAGATAGGGCTATAATTAAAATAATATTTTAATCAATTTAGAAGGAGGCAATTATGCAAATAGCAAGTAGAAAAGTAATCGCAGGCCTTATGGTTTCGGCTCTTTGTATCACAACACTATCCAGCGCCGGAAGTGGTGTAGAAGCAAAGGCTAAGGCTTCTCTTAAGACCAAGAAGATTTCTGTTAAGGTTGGAAAGAAAAAGAGTATATTGATCAAGAATAAAACTAAGAAACATTCTTATTCTTTTACCAGCAGTAACAAACAAGTGGCAAAAGTAACATCAAAAGGGAAGGTTACCGGAATAAAAGCTGGAAAAGCGACTATAACAGTAAAAGAAGTTTTGAAAAAAGGTAAAAAGAAGAAAAGAACATTGGGAAAGGTTAAAGTTACGGTAACTGGCATGAAAAAGAAGAATGTAGTAACGCCAACACCGGAAACGGTAAACAAGGCAGCTGCAACAGCAGAGGTAAAAACAACACCTACAGCGACAGCATCAGCAACGCCAGCCGCAACGGAGACGGCAGCACCAACACCGATCGTAACGAAATCTCCTGCACCACGTCCAACATTGGCGCCTGGTATGCCGGAATTAGATAAGAACAATCTTACTGTAGCGGACTATCCGGGTATTGCATCCGATGTGCCGGATCTGGATATAATTCGTGTTGGTCAGAACTACTACATGGTAAGTACAACGATGAACCTTGTTCCTGGTGTCCCTGTTATGAAGTCGACAGATCTTGTTCATTGGGAAATTGTAAACTATGCATGTAACCGTTTCCCGGACAAGGATTTATTTAATCTTGAGAACGGACAGCAGACATATAAGAATGGTTCCTGGGCAGCATCAATAAAATACAATGAAAAAACAAAACTTTTCTATGTAATCTACAATGTTAACAATGATGGTTTTTATTGTTACACGACACCGGATATCGAGAATGGTACGTGGAAAGCATATTACATACAGACAAGTTTCCATGACCCGGCATTGATCTTTGACGATGACGGAATGTATGTTATCTACAATGGAAATAATATTCAGAAGATTTCTTTAAAAGAATCATCGGCAGAAGGTGGAATTGGAGAAGTTGTAAAAGAAGGCGGTTCAAGAGCGCTGTTTAATAAGACATTGGGCGGATTCAACTGGTCTTTATGGGAAGGTGCTCATGCTTATAAGATTGGTGATTACTATTACCTTATGATGATTGGTTCTTATGGAAGCTGGTTCCGCAGAGAAGTATGCTATAGAAGTAAAAAATTGTATGATAGTAAGGCGTCAGACTGGGAAGCTCAATTGATCTTTGAAGGCTCTACATATGAGTATAGAACCGGTATCGCACAGGGTGGTATTGTGGACACGATCTATGGTGACTGGTATGGATTCCTTTTCCAGGATCATGATGGTCTTGGTCGTGTTCCGTCTATACTTGCTGTAAACTGGGATTATGTTGATACAAAGAATAACAAGGCTTATCCAGACTGGCCGATGATGGGTTACTATGATGATAAAGGAAACTTTGTAAATTGTCTTGGAACAAGCCAGAAGGTTAAGAATCCACTTACTATCCAGTTGAATAAGAGTGATAAGGAAAGTTACATTGTTGGTGATGATGACTTCTCCTATCCGGATTTTAAGGAAGGTGACAGCCTAAAGAAAGTATGGCAGTGGAACCATAATCCGGATGACGCCAACTGGTCAGTAACAGAAAATCCTGGTTATTATCGAATTAAAAACGGTAAGGTAGCAGGGAATATCTGGTTTGCAAGAAACTCTCTGACACAAAGAACGGTAGGGCCTAAATTTACATCAGAGACATGCGTTTTGACAGAAAATATGAAACCGGGTGATTATGCAGGTCTTGCTGCAATCAGTGCACACTATGGAATGGTTGGTGTAAAATGTGATGAAAAGGGTAACCGTTACGTATTCCAGGGCTGCAATAGTAATACGAATAGTGGTGCAAAGGCGGAGAAAGAGGATAAGATAGAAGAAAATGCTGTTTCTGAAGAAAAGATCGAAGGAAACGCACCAGTATATCTTAAGATTGAGTATGCCTTTAATACAGGCAATACAAGAGCAGATAGAGCAAACTTCTTCTATAGTTTAGATGGAGAGAATTGGAAGAGCATAGGCGAAACATTCTCACTTGGATTTGATACTTCGACAACATTTATGGGAACAAGAAGCTGGCTTGTAAATTATGCAACAAAAGAAGCTGGTGGATATGTTGATTTTGATTATTACAAAGTAAAATAAAATGATACCATTTCTGCCGGCAAGATTGTCTTGCCGGCAGTTTTTTTATTGGGGCTGTCGCATTTCGAACACTTCGTGTTCTTTCCCGCCTTTGACAAGGCTAAACGGCTGTCTCGTTAGTGAGGCAGCCGTTTTTTCATGCAACAAAGATATTCTTCGTGATTTGCTTCCAGTTCAATTTTAAAGATCAGTGCCGAAATGGTCTGCGTTTTTCCACGTGGTGGTGTAAAGTGATACGTAAGCTCATAACAGCCATTGTCACTTTCTGCCAGTCGCTGATCCAATACATCCTTCGATTCGAGCACTTGGAAAGCATCCGCTTCTGCACCATTTGTGACAGAGATCATTTTCGAAAAGCACTGGAAAAAGTCTCTAAAATAGTAATGCTCTTTAATTTTCATGTCATCGCTTCGGTTCGTGTGAAGCACCTCGGCCATGCCATTCTCGTAATCGAGCCGGTAAACCTTGTCAAATACTTTCAACAATGCCGAACTGTAAGCAGTAAGATAACGTTCCTGCTCCGCTTTTTTTAATTCATCGATATTGTCAATCGCAAAATAGAAGAGGGAATGCCGCCCCCGGCTTCCGATGTAGCGTAGTTTTAAATTTACCCATACAAAACTGGCATCCGGCCGCTCCAAATGCAATTGAAGCGATTGAATCTGATTGCTGTCTTTTGCTTTGTGGCAGGAAGCAAGAACAGGACTAAGAGTAGGTTCACTTAACTTTTTGTGGAGAACCGGTGTTATCTCGGTAAGAGGGGCTTCCGTTCCGTAAAAGACTTCATAATATCCACGGTTGACCTGCAGGATTTCCAGCGAATCGTCGGTCATTTCCATAACACCCATACCACCGATCATATCGTAGAAAAGCATATTTTCCTTTGAATTGGAATGGTTAAATATGTCAAAAATAGTATCATCAAGTTCAAAAAGATTTCGCTCTTGTACAGCATATTTCTGGAGAACTTCCTGGTCGAGAACTTCGCAGAAATCTGCCTGCGGTATCGGTTTGTAAAAATAATACCCCTGAACCATTTCGCATTCCATACTCTTGAGATAATTCCATTCTTTGCGGGTTTCTACGCCTTCGGCAACAACTGGGAGTTTCATCCATTTTGCCATGCGGATGACTGCTTCCAAAATGATCGAAGCCTTTTCGTTGCCATCCAGATTATCCATAAACTGCATATCAATCTTCAAAATGTCAATTGGAAGATTTTTTAAAATGTTGAGTGAAGAATAGCCACTTCCAAAATCATCCATTAAAACAAGAAAACCATAGTCGTGGAGCCGTTTTACTGCCTGCTGTACCTGTGCCGGGTTATCTGCGTATGCCGTCTCGGTAATCTCAATCTTGATCAGATCTGTCGGCAGATCATGGCTGTCTACGATTTCTTTGATTTCATCCGCAAGTTCCGGATTGTAAAATTCTACACGCGATACATTGATGGATACCGGAACAACATGCTTTCCGGCTTCAATACGTGATTTCAGCATTTCACAAGTTTCGTTCCAAACAAAACGGTCCAAAATGTGAATCAGACCATTTTTTTCAAAAAGTGGGATAAAACTTCCCGGTGAAATCATGCCACGGAGTGGATGGATCCAACGTACCAATGCTTCTGCAGAAACAACTAGTCCGTCATCCGCGCGACAGATTGGCTGGAAATATACGGTAAATTGTTTTTGCATGATCGCTGTACGGAAATCGCTGACAAGGCGTTGCTCTTCAATCATGGTATCCAACATGGAACCGTCATACCATGCAAAAGGCTTCATGTAATTGTTTTTTATACTGTTCATGGCAAGACGTGCCATATCAACCATTTTGTTGATTGGAAGAGTGCGATCCTCAATCTGATATAATCCGCAGCAAGAATAAAAATGATACGTAGAACCGGAAATGGAAAATGAAATATCAAGCAAATCTTTCCAATCCCCCGCATCTATCACCTGTTTGGGAACACAACAAATAAAATTGTCCGCTTCAAGCCGCCCATAGGTAGCAATCTGATCGGAGAATTCATTATGTAAAATATCTGCAATATGAATTAAAATTTGATCTCCTGTCTGCAGTCCAAATAGGTTATTTAATACTTTAAATTGTTGAATATTCCAATAAATTAAGCAAAAGTCTATCCCCGGATGTTCTTCTAACAGCAAAGCTGTATACGTAAAAAATCCTTTTCGATTATATATTTTTGTTAACTCATCAAAAAATAACAGTTCCTCCTCCATAAAATTTACCCCCTTAGTAATTGCAAAAATCTTACACATCTATATTATACTCTTTTTTTTATAAAAGTACAAGAGAAATATAATTGCCTTTTTGTTTACTTTTTTTCAAGATAGTGTTATAGTAAGCTATGGAAAAAATATATTAACAAGGAGGATTCTCATGAGACAGAGAAAAAAAGTGTGGAGCATATGTCTTGTCATTGCGCTTGTATTTTCATCCATTTTTACATGGAATGAGCCGGCATTGACAGCGTATGCAAGTGAAACTAAGACAGAAAAGATTGTTGTATATGTAGCAGCACAGGGAAAGAGTCTCGATGGAACAAAGACCGTGGCAATCGATAAAACCCCGGTTCAGGTTGATAAAGGAACAAATGCCGCTGCAGCAGTAAAAGCGGTATTGGACGCTTCTGATTACAAAGACAACTATGATATTCCAGATACGGGATATGGTCCTTATCTGGAATCCATCAATGGGATGGGAACAGAACAAGCAGGAAAAAATTGGTATTACTGGAGTTTCTATGTCAATGGACAGTACAGCAATGTAGGAATGGGTTCCTATGTACTTCAGGAAGGTGACCAGATCAGCTTGATCTACACTTATGATGATCTGTCTACAGAAGCGTCGGTATTTGCTGATGATACCTCTTTAAATCCGGAAACACCTGCCGTTGAATCTGCGGAAGCTTCTATGAAAAAAGCGCAGGGAATTGCTGCAAAAGAAATTTACAATTCGTATTTTGCAGATGGTCATATCCCCGGATTGGGAAGTGTCAACGAATTGTATGCGGTATTTTCACTTGCCCGCGCAGGATTTGAAGCGCCGGAATTTTACGGAAAAGTAAAGTACAAATTGACACGTCAGCTGAAAGAACTTGCAACGGAAGGAACTACTTACGATGCAGTTACAAAGACTAACATAACGGAAGAGACTTTTTCCTCGAAAAAAGCGTCAGAGCAGAGTTTTGCCTATGTAGTTCTTGCAATGACTGCACTTGGTATGGATGCCCGTACGACAGGCGGTTATGATTTGATTGAGAAGATGGCTTCGAAAAAGCTTTATGAGGCAGATAATAGCTATAACGCAGAACAAATGATGCTTTTTGCATTTGATTCCGGAAATTATACATTGCCGGAAGGCGAAAATTACTGCACAAGAGAGGAACTTGTGGCAAAAATCGCAGGAAATGTAGACGAAACGATCGCTGGATCCATTGAATGGGATTTGATTGATGGTGCTGTTATGGCGGTTCAGCCATTGGCTGCCTATACAGAGGATGCCTCGGTACAAAAGGCTTGTCAGAAAGTCATTCGTTTTGCAGGAAAAATGCAGGATACTCAAGGATATCTTGGAGATTCCTATGATGCAAACAATGCTTGGACAACGGCGCAGACATTGACAATGCTGGGAGAATTTGGAATTCATCCAATGATTGAAACAGAAAATGTGGATTTTGTGAAAAATGGTCATACACTTGCGGATGCCATTTTGGAATTTGTTGATCTGGATCAGGAAAAACTGTCAGCCAGTGTTATGAACTACTCACCGGAGCAGATTCTGCGTGGTATTACTTCTTTTGTGTACGCAGCAGAAAATGCCGGAGAGACCGTGTATCGCGTAAAGACAGTTCCAGAGGCGAAAGTGCCATCCGAACCATTTGAAGAGGAAAGACCACAGCCGGATCCGAGTGCAACGCCGTCGGCGACACCAAGTGCAAGTCCTAGTGCGGCTCCAAGTACCAATCCAAGCGCGGTACCAAGTGTCAGCCCAAGCGCAGCTCCAAGTGCGACACCGGATGCAAACCCAAGTGTCATCGTTCTGAGCGAAACGCCGGCAGCAAAGAAAAACCCGGCAAAGAAAATTGTGGCAGCAAAGAAAAAAATCAATACGAAAAAAGGAAAAACGGTAAAAATTGTAATTAAGGTTGCCGCAAAGAATCCGAAAAAAGTAACAACCGATGCTGTAAAAGTATCCGGAAAGAAGATTAAAGTAAAGAAGATCACGAAAAAAGCCGGAAAAATTACGATCAAAGTGAAAGCATTGAAAAAAGGAAAACGAATCGTAAAGATCAAGGTTGGAAAAGCAAGTACGAAAGTAACTTTGAACGTACGATAAAGATAACAAATTATCTTTGACAAAATGGAAAGGCAGTTGTCTGAAATACGGATAACTGCCTTTTTTGCAGCACAAGCCCGGTAAGCGGCGTGCTTATCAGACTGTGAGTTTCCCACGTTGTCATACACAAAAATGACTAAGTCTCTAAAGATAGTTTATCATAATTTGTCGAAATATGGGAAATACATCCATGAAAAGGAAGAAAATTGTCATGAAAGGGGAAAAGGGGAATCCGGCATTAGTGTCTTACGGATGCCATAAGATCAACAAAGTACCGGATCCCACACTGATAATGCCTTTTTTGGCAGTTGTTTCGTTACTTACTCCGAGTGGAAATGCATTGGTTAGTGTAACTCCATCCACTTCGTATTTCAAGCCCTTGATCGATACATTTTCGCTGGAATCGCTGAGGGAAAATACGGACACCATACCGGTGGCATCTTTTGGAACGGTAAAACTACTGTCTTTGATGACGGTAAGTGCATAAGAATCACCGTATAAAATACCGGCAGCACCTTCGCCTGCGAGATAGGTAAGGGACTGGATATTGGCAATGGTGTGGTCGAGTCTGCCGCCAAGGCCGCCATAAATGGCAAATTCGCGGTAGCCGCGGGAAAGACCGAGTTTGATGGCGAGCATCATGTCGGTATCGTCTTTTTCCGGCGGATAGGTCAATTTTTCGCAGATTGCATCGTCCCATAAATCCGGGGAAGTGACAGAGTCAAAGTCGCCCAATACGACATCGGCACGTAAACCAAGACGGATGAGATAGTCATATCCTCCGTCTGCCGCAATTACCAAATCTTTTGAAGTTAAATCAATGGTGCAGGGAGTAAAATCCCCTGCACCGAATATATAACATGTTTCCATTGTTAGGCTCACACTTTCTGTTCTGTGTTTTCGATGATCTTAACAGCATCATCCATGTAAGAAAATTCCAAATCTTCTACCTTTCCGGCATCGACTGCTGCCGTAAGTGAAGGATTGATCGGAAGCTGGCTGAGTACGAGAAGATCGTATTTGTCAGCAACTTCTTTTACATGGCTTTCGCCAAAGATGGAAATTTTCTTTCCGCAGTCCGGACATTCTACATAACTCATATTTTCTACAATACCAAGTACAGGAACGTCCATCATTTCCGCCATTTTTACGGCTTTTCCTACGATCATGGATACCAGATCCTGTGGTGTCGTAACGACAACGATGCCGTCAAGAGGCAGTGACTGGAATACGGTAAGCGGTACGTCACCGGTTCCAGGCGGCATATCAACAAACATATAATCGACATCTTCCCACAGAACGTCCGTCCAAAACTGTTTGACAGCGCCGGCGATGACCGGGCCGCGCCAGATGACAGGATCGGTTTCATTTTCCAAAAGAAGATTGATCGACATAACGTCGATACCGGTCTTTGTTTTAACCGGATAAATGGTATCCTGAGTTCCCTCTGCTTTTTGCGTCAGACCAAATGCTTTTGGTATCGAAGGCCCCGTGATATCGGCATCCATAATGGCACAATGATATCCCTTGCGGCTAAATGCCACAGCGAGAAGATCGGTTACCATGGATTTTCCGACACCGCCCTTTCCGCTGACGACGCCAATAACTTTCTTTATCGAACTGCCCTTATGCGGGCTTGCTATCAATGATTGTGGTTGTGCTCCGGAGCAGTTTGAACTGCAGGAAGAGCAATCATGAGTACATTCACTCATTTTCTATTCCTCACTTTCTGAAATGGTTTTCAATGGGGTTGACCCTTCTAATAATGTATACTTTATTAGAAGGTTTGTCAAGATGCAGTTGGCCTCAACTCAGGTTTTCCCATACTTCCGGCGCAGTGGCTGAAAGTACATCATAGATGTGAAACGCAAGTTCGTATTCGCAGCATTGTGCCAGAGAGTCAAAGTCGGCGGCAAGCAGTTCTTTGATCTTTCCAATGCGGTAATTTACGGTGTTTCGATGAGTATAGACCACTTTGGCGGCTGCCTGTACACTTTTCCCGTGTTCGAGGTAGAGGCGGAGCAGGGAAAAATAATCCGTGTGGTGCTTTTTGTCATAACTTAGGAGCGGGCACAAAAGCGGCATAGACAGGGCAATTAGGGAAGAGGTGTCGGGAATGGAAAATACAGTGCGGTAAAGACCAATTTCTTCATAAGAAACGACCGGCTGATTTTTGATCCGGCTGACTAAATAGGCTTCGTATGCCTGACGGTGTGCAGTATACAGCGAGCAAAGGTCGTTGCAGACAGTAATCCCGTAGGAAAAAGGATGGGGGGTGTCCGAAAACTCGCCCGGAAAAAAGATGCCGTAATACAGATCATTCATGGGGAGAGAATGCGTGGCGGATGGGATGGGGTCGCGGCTTGCCGTGATATGATAGGTGTCGCCGGTCTGACAGCCGTAGCGGGCAAGGAGGGCAAGTGCACTTTCGTCTGCGGGAGATGAAAAAAGCAGTTTCTCAAAAGCACTCTCAATCTGTGAGCGGATATTTCGCTGGATCGTAATCTCATTGCAATACTGCTCCATAAGGTCGGCAATGTGAATTTTCCACGGCATCGTAAAAAGCGGCAGGGAATTTTCGTCACAGTAGGAGATGAGCGACAGAGGGATTTTCGTGATATAATGTCCGACATTGAGCAGGAGTCCGCAGGCCTGTTTTCTTTTTAATGACGCAGCAAAGGCGAGGAGAGTCTGCTCCGAGTGGATCGACATGCCGGTTGTGATGACAAGTTCGCCACCACGCAGAAAGTCCGTATTTTCAATATCTTCCATTAGGTAAACCCACGAAATATCAGCGTGAAGTCCTGCGTTTCCGGCAAGCTGTGTCAGCTGATAGCGCGTGGAAGTTTTTCGGATAAAATAATGCAGTGAATATGACATGATACAAACTCCTTTCCATTCTCGTTTTCTTTAGTGTAACAGAGTAAAAAATGAAAATCAATAAAATTTTTGTCATTCAGCACAAAAAGCAAATAAAAATTTAGGCCGGGAAACGTTGTGTATGTAAAAAAATTGTGCTAGTATCTGAAACAACAAACAAAACCACTCACAGAACGGAGGAATTTATTATGGAATTAAGACAGGCATTACCGAAAATTGTAACGGAGACAGTACCGGGACCGAAGTCCAAAGCGTTGATCGACCGGCGTGCAGCGGCGACGGCGACGGCTGTAAAATGTGTTTACCCGGTAGCGATTGAACGGGGAGAGGGAGCAATGGTTGAGGATTTGGATGGAAATATTTTCCTTGACTGGGTAGGAGGTGTCGGCGTATTGAATGTCGGCTACAGCCAGCCGGAGATCATTGAGGCGGTCAAAGCACAGTCCGAAAAATATTTTCATGGCATGTTTAATATCGTGACACATGAGGGATATGTGGCACTGGCAGAAAAATTAAATCAGATCGTGCCGGTAAAAGGTGACAAAAAAAGAACGTTCTTTGCCAACAGCGGGGCAGAAGCAGATGAAAATGCGGTAAAGATTGCAAAATCATATACGGGCAGACCGAACATCATTGTATTTTCCGGGGCATTTCACGGAAGAACCCTGATGACCATGACAATGACTTCAAAAAAAGCCTATGCAGTCGGCATGGGACCATTTCCGGATGGCGTTTACCGCGCAGAATTTCCGTATTATTATCGTGCGCCGGAAGGAATGCCGGAGAATAAGAGACTGGAATATTATGTAAAAAGTATCGAGAAAGTGTTTGAGGAATGTGCACAGCCGGAGACGGTGGCTGCGATGGTTGTAGAGCCTTTGCAGGGCGAGGGTGGATTTATCCCGGCACCAATTGAATGGGTCAAAGCCGTGCGCCAGATCTGTGATAAATATGGAATCTGTCTGGTGGCAGACGAAGTGCAGTCGGGATTCTGCCGTACCGGTAAAATGTTTGCTTCCGAATATTGGAAAGAAGCAGGATGTGCGCCGGACATTTTGGCAACTGCGAAGTCTATTGCGGCAGGCCTTCCGCTGAGTGCTGTCATTGCCAGAGAAGAAATTATGGAAAAAGTGACGCCGGGAATCATCGGTGGAACGTATTGTGGAAATCCACTTGCCTGTGCCGCCTCCCTGAAAACCATTGAAATTATGGAACGCGAAAAACTGGCTGACCGCGCCTGCGAAATTGGCAAAAAAGTGATGGAGACGTATGAATCGTGGAAAGAAAAATATCCGGTGATTGGCGACGTGCGTGGAATGGGTGCCATGATCGGACTGGAACTGGTAAAAGATGCTGAAAGTAAAGAACCGGCAGCAGAACTGACAAGCAAGGTCATTCAGTCGGCAGCACAAAAGGGACTTATTATAGAAAATGCAGGAATTTACGGCAATGTTCTGCGTTTCCTGGCACCGCTTGTTATCACCGACGAACAGTTACAGGCAGGACTTGATATATTAGAAGAAGCAATCAAAGAAAATATGTAACAATGCGCGACAAAATGTGTAGAAATGAGGAATCCCAATGAAACAATTTGCAGTAAAACCGGAAATTTTTATGTGCGATACCTGTAAGGAATTTTGTGACGAATACAAAATTGGAAAAGGTGATCTGATCTTATCAAATGAATATATCTTTGAACCATATTTTTCCCAATATGTAAGCGGTGCGACCGTTGTTTATGTAGAAAAATACGGAACCGGCGAACCGAGTGACGAGATGGTAGAAGCCATTTACGCAGACATTAAAAACTGTTATTACCGCCGCGTGTTTGCTATCGGGGGCGGTACGATCATCGATGTGTCAAAATTATTTGCATTGGAAAAAGTATCGCCGGTGCTTGACCTCTACGACCATAAGATTCCGGCAAAAAAAGGAAAAGAACTTTTTATCCTGCCGACGACGTGCGGTACGGGAAGCGAAGTGACAAATATTTCCATATTGGAATTAAAAAGCCGCCATACCAAACTGGGACTGGCAGAGCCGGCATTGTTTGCCAACGCGGCGGTGCTGATCCCGGAACTGCTGCAGGGACTGCCGTTCCGCTTCTTTGCTACAAGTTCGATCGATGCGCTGATCCATGCCGTGGAGTCGTATCTTTCGCCCAAAGCCAATGCATTTACGCGAATGTATTCGACGAAGGCGATTCATATGATTTTAGGGGGTTACAAGAGGATTGCGGCAGAGGGAGAAGAGGCGCGTATGGTGGATCTGAAGGAATTTCAGCTGGCAAGTACATTTGCCGGTATTGCATTTGGTAATGCGGGCTGTGCCGCTGTCCATGCAATGAGTTATCCGCTGGGGGCAAGGTATCATGTGCCGCATGGCGAGTCGAATTACGCCATTTTCACGGAAGTTTTAAAGACCTATCTCCGGCTGGCGCCGGATGGACGGATTCAGCAGCTCAATGCAATGCTTGCGGAAATTCTTGCCTGCGACAAGAGCGCCGTGTATGATGAACTCGAAACCCTGTTAAATCATCTCTGCCCGAAAAAGGCACTGCACGAGTATGGGGTGTCCCAAGAAGAACTGGAGGATTTTACAGAAAATGTAATGACCAGCCAGGGACGTCTGATGGCAAACAATTATACCGAAATTGACCGGGATGAGGTGCGTGCCATCTATGAGCGTCTATATTAGATCATTTCCCTTATATAAATAGATTTGACATTAAGGCTCTTTTTTGCTATGATAGTTCAAAAATGAACTATTCAAAAGTGAACGAAAGGAGCCTTTATGATATTTAGTCTTGAATTTGCGCGGAAAACCGCGCTTGCGTACAATGTGATCTGCAAACCGTTGTGCCGGGAGCTTGGGGTGACGCAGACTGCATTTGATATTTTGATGTTTCTTGCAAACAATCCGGATCATAAGACAGCACGAGATATCGTGGAGATCCGGCATATTAAAGCCAATCTGGTCTCGGTCAATGTGGACCGCCTTGTGCAGGAAGGCTATCTTGTGCGGAAACCGGTAAAAGGGGATCGGCGGAAGATGGAATTGTATTGCACAGAAAAAGCGGAAACCATTATCGGCAAGGGACGGAAACTTCAGGATGATTTCTCAGAAGGCCTTCTTTGCGGTTTGGAGGAAGAGACGCGGGAAACTTTTTTTGAGGCAATAAAACAGATGGATAAAAATTTGGATGTGATCTTAAAGGAGGAAAAATAAAATGCAGTTATTGTGGACGATACTTGTTACTTTCTTTGCGGGCATGGGAGCCGGACTTGGCACCGGATTTGCCGGAATGAGTGCGGCAGCAGTCGTCAGTCCAATGCTCATTACCTTTTTACACATGGATCCCTATATGGCGGTTGGAATCGCATTATCATCGGATGTATTGGCAAGTGCCGTTTCCGCGTATACCTATCATAAAAATAAAAATCTGGATGTCAGAAACGGACTTATTATGATGGGAAGCGTTCTGACATTTACCGTTGTGGGAAGTTATGTGGCAAGCCTGCTGCCATCGGCGACAATGGGCGGATTTTCGGTCTTTATGACATTTTTGCTCGGGATTAAATTTATCATGCGTCCGGTCATGACGACAAAAGAAGCGATGGAGAGCGTATCTGCCGGAAAACGGGCGGTACAGTCCGTTATTTGTGGCGTGGTTATTGGATTTATCTGTGGCTTCGTCGGTGCCGGCGGCGGTATGATGATGCTTTTAATCTTGACAAGTGTTCTTGGGTATGAGTTAAAAACAGCCGTTGGAACAAGCGTATTTATTATGACATTTACGGCATTGACCGGTGCGGTTTCGCATTTTTGGATCGGTGGAAAGCCGGATATGCCGGTGTTTGTGCTCTGTGTGATCTTTACACTGCTCTGGGCGCGGATCGCCGCAAAATTTGCCAATAAAGCGGAGCCAAAGACATTGAACCGCGCGACAGGTCTTGTCCTTGTGATTCTGGGGATTGTGATTATGGGATTTCAAGTAATTACGAAATAAAGCCAAATTAAAAACGGACACAAACCTTGATTTACATCGTAAAATGTGGTATGCTAGAAAGAAATTTGACTATTTTTATCAAAAAAATAAACAGGAGGCACTTTTTATGTTTAAAATTGTGGAAAAGAAGTCCCTGAACCCTACTGTAACCAAAATGGTAGTAGAAGCTCCCTTGATCGCGAAAAAAGCGGAGCCGGGACAGTTTATTATCTTTCGTGCGAAAGAGGATAGCGAAAGAATTCCTTTGACGATTTCTGATTTTGACCGTGAGGCCGGAACGATTACTATTATTTATCAGATCGTCGGTGGTTCTACGATGGAGCTTGATACATTGAATGAAGGGGAATACATTCATGACTTTGTTGGACCACTTGGCGTGCCGACACATACCGAAGGACTGAAAAAAGTAGCCGTAGTAGGTGGTGGAGTTGGTTGTGCAATCGCATATCCGGTTGCTAAAAAATTACACGAAATGGGCGCAGAAGTTCATTCTATCGTGGGATTTCGTAATAAAGATCTGGTTATTCTTGAGGATGAGTTCAAGGGTGCCAGTGACAAATATGTTATGATGACAGATGACGGAAGTTACGGAGAAAAAGGGCTTGTAACAGACGCACTTGAAAAATTGATTCAGGAAGGCAACCAGTATGACGAAGTAATCGCGATCGGACCATTGATCATGATGAAATTTGTCTGCCTGACTACGAAAAAATATGACATTAAGACGATGGTCAGCATGAACCCGATTATGATCGACGGTACGGGAATGTGCGGCGGATGCCGTCTGACAGTTGGTGGAGAGACAAAATTTGCCTGCGTAGATGGACCGGACTTTGACGGACATCAGGTTGATTTTGATGAGGCAATGCACCGTGGAACCATGTACAAAGAATTTGAGGCACATGCCCGCGAAGCAGCATGCAACTTATTGAAAAAGGAGGCAAAGTAAATGGCTGAACGTAATATGGATATGAAAAAATGTCCGATGCCTGTACAGGATCCGGACGTTCGTAATAAAAACTTTGATGAAGTAGCACTTGGCTACACGTATGAAATGGCGGTAAACGAGGCAAGAAGATGTCTCAACTGTCCGAAAAAACCTTGCCAGAGCGCATGCCCGGTACAGATTGACATTCCGGCATTTATTGAGCGCGTAGCAAATGAAGACATGGACGGCGCATTTGAAATCCTGTCCAAATCCACTTCTCTTCCAGCGGTATGTGGACGTGTGTGCCCACAGGAAAACCAGTGTGAGGGAAAATGTGTCCGTGGTATCAAAGGTGAAGCAGTTGGTATCGGACGTTTGGAGCGTTTTGTGGCAGATTACCACAGAGAACATTGCACAGATACACCGGAAATGCCGGAGCAGAATGGTCATAAAGTGGCTGTTATCGGAGCCGGTCCGAGTGGACTTACCGTAGCCGGAGATCTTGCTAAGATGGGTTACAAAGTAACGATTTACGAAGCACTTCATCTTGCCGGCGGTGTACTTGTTTATGGTATTCCGGAATTCCGTCTTCCGAAAGCAATCGTACAGAAAGAGATCGACAACCTGAAAGCCATCGGTGTTGACGTAGAGACAAACATGGTAATCGGAAAAGTCCTTACGATCGACGAATTGTTTGAGATGGGCAACGAAGCCGTTTATGTAGGTTCCGGAGCCGGACTCCCAAGATTTATGAATATTCCGGGAGAGAGTTTGAAGGGCGTTTACTCTGCAAACGAATTCCTGACACGTATTAACCTGATGAAAGCTTATAAAGAAGGAAGCAAGACCCCGATCCAGCACGCAAAGAAAGTTGCTGTCGTTGGCGGTGGTAACGTAGCGATGGATGCTGCAAGAAGTGCAAAACGTCTTGGTGCAGAAGAAGTTTACATCGTATACCGTCGTGGCATGGAAGAACTTCCTGCAAGAAAAGAAGAAGTAGAGCATGCGGAAGAAGAGGGAATCATCTTCAAGACACTCCATAATCCGGTAGAGATCCTTGGTGACGAGGATGGTTTGGTATCCGGTATGAAATGCGTTGAGATGGAACTCGGTGAACCGGATGAAAGCGGTCGCCGTCGTCCGATCGTAAAAGAGGGAAGCGAATTTGTCCTCGACGTAGATTCTGTAATCATGTCAATCGGTACAAGTCCAAACCCATTGATCCGTTCTACGACACCTGGTCTGGATGCAAACAACCGCGGATGCCTGATCACCAAAGACGAAAAAGGTGAGACGACACGTGAAGGTGTGTACGCCGGTGGAGATGCCGTAACCGGCGCAGCTACCGTAATCCTTGCCATGGGAGCAGGAAAAGAAGCTGCTAAGGCAATCGACGAGTACATCAAAAGCAAATAATAAAATTTTATTAGAATGAGAATTAAAGAGGGGAATTCCGGATAAAGGATTCCTCTCTTTTTACTTGCAATAAGTGGGAAAAATGAGTATACTAGAATTAGAATAATGAACGGCAAAAAGCGTATGCAAGAAATGTGAGGTGCTTATGAAAAAAAGATCAAAATTACGAGCGTCAATGCTGCGGGCGACATTGCTCCCGGTATTGATATTTGGAATATGTATTATTATTTGCAGTGTCCGCCAGACAGAGAGTTCAGTATACCAGGAAGTGGAGTCTGGTCTTGAAAATGTGGCGCAGATGACAATGTATCTGTATGAAGAGACCTACCCTGGCGACTATGCCTATGACAGTGCTTCAAAAACATTGTACAAAGGCGGAAAAAAGGTAGAGGGAGCATCAAAATTTCTGGAACATTATAAAGAGTGCTCGGGGACGGATGTTACAATATTTTACAAAGATGTTCGCGTTATAACAACGATCAAAGATAAAAACGGAGATCCGATTGTTGGGACGCGGATCAATAGCATTGTTAAAAAAGAGGTGTATGAGGGTCGGCAGGCACATTTTTATAGCAAATCGACTATTGAAAACGAAAATTATTTTTCTTATTATTGTCCGCTTTTTGACGAAAATGACCAATGTGTAGGTATGGTATTTGCCGGAAAGCCATCGGATTATGTGGATTGGATCGTGTGGAAGAGTGTTGTACCGATATTGTTATTGGTCCTTTTGTCGATGATCATTTTAATTTTTGTTATTTGGAATTATGCGGATCATTTAAATCGAGCATTCCGGCAGCTGCAGAGGTTTCTTGGAAATGTGGAAGAGGGCGATTTTACGGTAGAACTCAGCGAGATGTTGACAAAGAGGAAAGACGAGATCGGCCAGATGGCGGGGACGGCGGTTCGTATGCAGCATTCGCTCCGCGATCTGGTACAGAGAGATTCGCTGACGGGGCTGTATAACCGTCATTATGGTGAAATATGGATGAAACAGGTAAAAGAGGAGGCAAGGGATACCGGAGAGCCATTTTCCATCGCTATTGCAGACATTGATTTTTTCAAAAAGTTTAATGACTGTTATGGACACGACTGTGGCGATATGGTACTTCGCAAGGTGTCGGAACTTTTGCAGACACAGGTAGGCCGACAAGGCTATGTGTCGCGCTGGGGCGGCGAAGAATTTTTGATCATATTTAAACGCTTTACGCTGGAAGAATCTGTAAATTTCGCAGAAGAGATCCGGGAAAAACTTCACCGCACGGAACTGCGTTATCATAATGACGGTTTTCATGTTACGCTGACGATCGGAGTGGCGGCAGGAGACAGCGAAAAGAGCATTGAATCCATGGTAAAATGTGCGGACTGCGCGCTTTATGAGGGAAAAAGGAACGGAAGAGACCAAGTAGTTTGCGAGAAGCAAAAGCAATCTGTATAAAAAATAATAAAAAACCTAAAAAATATTGAAAAAAAAGTGGAAAAATGGTATCCTTGATTCAACAGTTTTATACAAGAAACTGTTTTGATTCAAGATTAAATTTGTAATTTACGGGGGGTTGATTTTAATGAAAACAATAAGGAAAAGGATTGTAGCAATTGCAGCGATATGTGCGTTGATTATGGGACTTAGTCTGGGTGGTTTAAGTTATTATTATTCGGGACATATGGCGACGGAGGATTCGGAAACATTGATGCTTGCCAAGTCGGAGGAGACAAAGGCAAAATTGGACAGCATCTTATCGGGAATACAGCAATCGGTAGCGACATTGACAGAAATCGCTGTAAGTGAGCTGGATGATTTTGATTCATTTAAGACCAGTTCGAAATATGTAGAAAATTATACAAAAAAGATTGAAAATACGGTGCTGCATTTTGCAGAGAATACAGACGGAGCATTGACAGCGTATGCAAGATATAATCCGGATTTTACGCTGCCGACATCCGGGGTTTTTCTGACACGAAATTCTACAGATGATGGCTTTAAAAGTGTAGAGCCGACGGATTTTAGTACATATGACAAAAATGATTTGGAACATGTGGGATGGTATTATATTCCGGTAGAAAATAAAAAACCAACATGGATGAATCCGTATCTTAATGAGAATATCAATGTTACAATGATTTCTTATGTAATACCGATTTATATTGATGATGTGTCGGTAGGAATTATTGGTATGGATATCAGTTTGGATACAATTCAAAAGAAGGTTGAAGAAGCGACGATTTATGAGAATGGGTATTCTTGTCTTGTGGATTCCGAGGGTGGTTTTGTACAGCACAAAGAATTTCAGCTGGGTGATAAACTGGAAGAGAAAGCAGCAGAAGTAGGCGCGATTGTCGCGGATGCAGAGAAAGAGAATACCGTTCTTGGTTATCATTATCAGGGCGAAGAGAAAAAGATGGCGTACCAGACCCTTCAAAATGGCATGAAGTATATATTGACGGCCCCGGTGGCAGATATTGAGGCGAATTCCAAAGCTCTTCTTAAAACAATGATATTGTATCTGATAGCGGCGTTTATTCTGACAAGTATTTGCAGCTGGTTCATAAGTGGAACGATAGCAAAACCGATGAAGCAGATTACGTCGGTTATTGCTAAAATTGCACAATTAAATCTCCAAAAGGACGAGCGCGTTGCACTGTTGTCCAAGCGGAAAGATGAAATTGGTGTTATGGCTCAGGAAGTGGCTGTTATGAGTGGAGAACTCGGAAATATGGCCGGACAGATTGAAAATTCATGTACTGTTGTAAATGATGGCATTGGCATCTTGGAGAAGACAATGGAAGAAACCAATGAACTTTGTCAGGATAATTCGGCTACGATGGAACAGATGTCTGCCGGAATGCAGGAATCAGCCTCTACCATGGAAGCAATCTTGAAAAATGTGGATAATGTAAATGGAAATGTGCAGGATATCAATCAGGCATCCGTTCAGGGAAGTGAAATATCCAAAGAGATTAAAGAACGCGCAGAAAATTTGAAAGAGCATACCAGAGAAGCAAACGAACGTACTATGGAAATTTATGCGGATTTGAAAGAAAAATCGGATTCGTCCCTGCAGCAGGCGGCGGCAGTTTCCAAAATCAATGAGCTGGTGCAGACAATTAGTGAGTTTTCAGAGCAGACCAATCTTTTGGCACTGAATGCCTCCATTGAGGCGGCGAGAGCCGGAGAAGCAGGGAAAGGATTTGCAGTAGTGGCATCTGAGATTGGAAATCTTGCCGGACAGACGCAGGTTTCGGCAGATGATATTAAGAAAATGGTAGAGGAAGTGCAAGAGGCGACAAAGAACATGCAGACTTGTATCGGAACATCTACAGGATTTTTGGAAAATACGGTAATGAAGGATTACAAAGATTTCGGCAAATTGGGAGAAATGTACAGCGAAGATGCGACCACTTTCGAGAATTATATGGTAGATATTCACGCCCGTATGGAGACACTGCAAAAAGCGATGGATGAGATAGTCCAATCTCTGGAAGTGATCAGTCAGGCAATAAGTGAATCGGCGGCCGGAGTTTCGGATGTGGCTGATAAAACGAATGTACTTGCCGGGGCAACGGTTCGTGCCAGCGATATGGTTTCGGAAAGTCGGGCAAATGTTTCGACCATGCAGCAATTGATTAAAAAATTCATGTTATAAACAATGAAAAGGTTTTGAAGAAAAATAGTATACGACGTTAATAAAAATCATGTGTATCAAAGAGAGGATGATTTAGTGATGAAGCGAGTAGCCTTTTTGACAAGCGGCGGTGACTGCCAGGCATTGAATGCGACGATGCGCGGTGTGGCAAAAGCACTTTATGCTGCGGACAAAGACATTGAGATATATGGAATTTTGGAAGGTTATAAAGGATTGATCTACGGAAATTACCGAAAAATGGAACCTTCTGATTTTTCCGGGATTCTCACATTGGGAGGAACGATTCTTGGATCTTCCCGACAGCCATTTAAGCATATGAGGAAACCCGATGCCAATGGATTGGACAAGGTTGAGGCGATGAAGAAAACGTATCGTGATCTCAAACTGGACTGCCTTGTAATTCTTGGGGGAAACGGAACGCAGAAAACGGCCAATCTTCTCAGCGAAGAGGGATTAAATGTCATGGGGCTTCCGAAGACGATCGACAATGATATTTACGGAACCGATATGACATTTGGCTTTCAGAGTGCCGTAGATATTGCGACAGAATGCATTGACTGCATTCATACGACGGCATACTCCCATGGACGTGTATTTATCGTCGAAGTAATGGGGCATAAAGTCGGATGGCTTACACTTCATGCCGGAATTGCCGGTGGGGCAGACGTCATTTTGCTTCCGGAGATTCCTTACGATATTGATTCGGTCATTGCGGCGATTGAAAAAAGAACGAACGAAGGAAAACGTTTCTCCATTCTTGCGGTAGCAGAAGGTGCCATCTCAAAAGAAGATGCGGCACTTACGAAAAAAGAATATAAACAGAAATTGAAAAATAATCCATATCCGAGTGTTTCCTATAAGATCGGAGCCGAGATTGAAGAGCGCACCGGTCAGGAAATCCGTATTACGGTTCCCGGACACACGCAGCGCGGCGGAAGTCCCTGTGCGTATGACCGCGTGATCTCTACCCGTCTGGGGGCAGCAGCCGCTTCTCTCATGCTGGAGGGAAAATTTGGTTATATGGTCGGATTTCATGGAGACGAGATTGTGCCGGTTCCGCTTTCCGAAGTGGCCGGAAAATTAAAAATGGTAGACCCAAATTCTTCTATTATCAAAGAGGCCAAAAGTCTTGGTATCTGCTTTGGTGATTAAGGAGAAGAACGGAGGAAACTATGTCTTATCAGGCATTATATCGTAAATTCAGACCGGATAATTTTGAAGATGTCAAGGGACAGGATCACATCGTCACGACCTTGAAAAATCAGATTAAATCCGATCATATCGGTCATGCGTATCTTTTTTGCGGGACACGCGGAACCGGAAAAACGACCGTGGCAAAAATCTTTGCCAAAGCAGTAAATTGCGAAAACCCGGGAGAAAAAGGACCTTGCGGCGAGTGTGCCATGTGCCGTTCCATCGCAGAGGGATCTTCGATGAACGTGATCGAGATGGATGCCGCATCCAACAATAAAGTGGATGACATCCGCCAAGTCATTGAAGAAGTCCAGTATTCTCCGGCAAATGGAAAATATAAAGTATATATTATCGACGAGGTGCATATGCTGACGACAAGTGCATTCAATGCGCTTTTGAAAACATTGGAAGAGCCTCCGTCATATCTGATCTTTATTCTGGCGACGACAGAGGTGCATAAGATCCCGCTGACGATCCTTTCGCGCTGCCAGCGTTATGATTTTAAGAGGATTTCGGTGCAGACGATCGCTGACCGTTTGAAAGAACTTTTGGATAAAGAGGGAATTGAGGCAGAAGAAAAAGCCCTTTTGTATATCGCAAAACTGGCGGATGGTGCACTACGAGACGGATTGAGTCTTTTGGAGCAGTGTATTTCCTTTTATTTTGGCGAGAAACTGACTTACGAAAAAGTACTGAAAGTGCTTGGCGCAGTTGACACGGAAGTTTATGCAGATTTTGTGAAAATTTTAGCAAATGACGATGTGGCAGGCATGATCTCTATGTTGGACGACGTGATCGCTGCCGGTAAAGATCTGACCCGCTTTTGCGACGAACTGATCTGGTATCTGCGCAATCTGTTAATGGCGAAAACGACGGAGCATCCGGAAAAAATCGTGGATATGTCCGAGGAAAACTGCCGGACATTGATCGAAGTGAGCAAACTGCTGGAAACGGAGATGATCTTCCGTTATATCCGTGTCCTTTCGGATGTGGAAAACCAGATGAAATATGCATCGCAAAAACGTGTATTGTTTGAAATTGCACTGTTAAAACTTGGAAAACCAGAGATGGAAAAAGACTATGATTCGCTCGTAAACCGGGTGCACAATCTGGAACATCAGTTGGAAAAAGGCGTGGTCGTGCAGGCTTCGGAAGCACCGGCTGGAACGTCGAAAGCAGTGGAAAAACCGGCACCAAAACTGCGGGCAAGTGCTGTACCGAAGGAAGTAAAGCAGCTTGTCGGAAACTGGCAGCAAGTGCTGAATCAATTGGATCCGGTGTCGAAAGCCATGCTGGATATGGTGACGCTTACCGTAAATGACAATGGAAATCTTGTCATTGCATTTGCGAAGGAAACCGGTTATTCGTATTTTGCATCGCAGGAGGCCAATCAGAAAGCGGTGGCCGATGCGGCGGCAGAGGTACTTGACAAAACGGTGGCAATTGAGTATAAATATGTAGAAAGTCAGCGTGAGTATGACGCATTACCTGAACTTCGGGGAATGTTTGATGGAAATGACATTGTCATAGAAACAGTAGAATAAAATGAAAAGAGAGGTATAAACAATGGCTAGACGTGGAGGATTTCAGGGAGGAATGCCTGGAAATATGAACAATCTGATGAAGCAGGCGCAGAAAATGCAGCGTCAGATGGAAGAGCAGCAGAAGGAAATGGAAGAAAAAGAATTTGAGGCGACAGCAGGCGGCGGAGCCGTTACGGTGAAAGTTTCCGGAAAAAAAGAAGTGTTGTCCGTCAAATTGTCAGAAGAAGTAGTGGATCCCGATGACATCGAGATGTTAGAGGATCTGATCGTGGCAGCGACCAACGAGGCATTGCGCATGATGGAAGCCGATAGTGCCAAAGCGATGGAAGCATTGACCGGTGGATTAAATCTTGGCGGAGGATTTCCATTTTAATGAATACGTATTCGGATTCCATCAACCATCTGATCGAGGAACTGGCGGCATTGCCGAGCATTGGTGCGAAGTCGGCACAGAGACTCGCATTTCATATTCTCAATATGCCACAGGAACGCGTGGAAAATCTGGCGGGAGCGATTACAGCAGCAAAGAAAAATGTGCGCTACTGCAAAAAATGTTTTACTTTGACGGATCAGGAAATCTGCCCGATCTGTTCGGATCCGAAGCGTGATCAGAAGACGATCATGGTTGTGGAGGATACAAGAGATCTGGCAGCTTATGAAAAAACGGGACAGTATAATGGATTATACCATGTGCTGCAGGGCGCGATCAATCCGAGCCTTGGCATTACGCCGGCAGACATCCGGCTGAAGGAACTGATGCAGCGGCTTCAGACCGAAGAAGTGGAGGAAGTGATCATTGCGACCAATTCTTCTCTGGAAGGGGAAGCCACTGCGATGTATATCAGCAAGCTGTTAAAGCCGGTTGGCATCAAGGTGACTCGTATCGCAAGCGGTGTTCCCGTCGGCGGAGACCTCGAGTATATCGATGAAGTTACGTTATTTCGCGCGCTGCAGGGAAGAACGGAATTGTGATATCCCCGGTGTGCAGAGACAGCGGCGGAGGCCGCTTACGATAAAGGAGGCAAGCTCTAAGACCAGACTAAGGCGTGTGGTCTGGAGCAGCATCTGCCCGCCAAAGCCCGAAAGATTCACGATGCCGGTGATACACAGATCGCCGACGGCAGGCAGTTTTTTGGCAACACCGACGCCGGGCGCAAGGGAGCCCTCCCCTAACGTGATATAGCCGATGTGTTCGGCGACACCGAGGGAGGCATCGATAGCGATAATAAATGGGTTTTTATGATTTAATTCAATAAATGTTAAAGCATCTTCCAGATTTTTGGCATGTACCGGATTTTTCAATGTGCCATAAAGATGGAAGTTTTTTTGTATACGCGCGAGCTGATGTCCTACCATAGGACCGAGGGAATCTCCGGTGGCACGGTCAGATCCGATGCACAGGATCACAATATCACGGTTCGTCAGGTCCTCTTTTTCCAAAAGAGAGGACAGAGTTTTTGTAAAATGACGAAGGGCGAGCGGATCGCCGGGATTAAAATAATGAGTCAATCCAATTTCTCCTTTCCATACAACAGAATGCTCTGTCGATTCTGCCGGTACTAAGAAGTATGAACCAAGCACAAAGAAACTATGCGGCAGAATGTGCAGGATAAAAAAGGAAATATGAAAAAAAGAAAACAATGTGTCGAAGAAGAACGAACGGTTTTTTGCCAAATGACAATTTGTGACAAAAAAGAAACTGTGTATTCCTTATAATTAACTTAATGTAACTATTCAGGATCAATGTATGGAAATCAAAGAATCGTCGTGCTTGCACGTAAGAAGCTTTGGTTTCCATATATTTAGATCCTAATAGGGCTCCCCACTCCACATATGAGCATTTTTAGCCTTGTCAAAGGCGGGAAAGAACACGAAGTGTTCGAAATGCGAATGTGTGAGCGGGGTGTCCTGAATAGTTACAAAGTAACATGTAAGGAAAGTGAGGTTTTATCATGGATTGGAAAACACCAAAAAGTGTGAGGCAGATAGGGGATGTAAAGGGAAGATGTAAAATTTATGTAGAAGATTATGTAATTACATTTGCAAAAAGACTTGTGAAAGAAGCAGAGGGAAGCGAGGCAGCAGGTGTGCTTTTGGGCCACCGGATGTTCCGCTCGCATGAGAAACTGTTTCAGATCTCGGGGATGGTTGTGATCCACGACTTTGCCGAGCGGAAAGGAGACAGTTTTTCTTCCGAAATGTGGACCGACATTTACACTGATATGAAAGAAAATTTTTCGGGCGTGGATGTCGTCGGCTGGTTTTATACCGGCGCAAAAGCGGAAAAAGGAAAGGCACAGGAAGAACTGCTGGAGCTGCACCGGAGAAATTTTTCCGATGGGGACAAGCTTCTGATCTGCACTCCGCCGCAGGAATGGCAGGAGACGTGCTATCAATATGAAAACAGCATGCTGGTGCCACAGACCGGCTATTATGTATATTATGAGAAAAATCCGGAAATGCGCCGCTACATGATGGAAGAGGCAAACCGTTTTGTACATATTGTCGAGCAGGAGGATGACCGCGTCCTGCGTAATATCCGCGGTGTGATTCAGGAAAAGGAAGAAAAGAAAAAAGAACGAGAGGTGGGTGAACGGCGTGGATACGGTTTTGCGGGCCTTGTTATAGTGCTTGCCATTGTATTTGCGGCTGCCGCATGGAATAACAAGATCAACCTTTCGCGACTCAATGACCAGCTTACGGGAATAAAAAATGAGATTCAAAAGGAACTAAATACGGATACGACGATGGAAACGATTGGCAATGGAGTCGTGACCCCGCCGGCAGTTACCACGGAGGTTCCGACGCAGTCGCCGGCAGCCAATGTGTCGCCGGCAGGGATACAGTAGTCAAACCGCCCCACATCATGCAAGCATGTGTGGGACGCTTACCGGTATCCTGGCAGCCTGCCCGCGAATTGCTGCGTTGCTGACGCAACTTTCGCAATTCTTTCCTTATTCGGATTTCGCAGATTTACGAGGCAAATCGCTGCATCCTCATAAGGGGCGGATCCCTGATAACCGCCCCACATCATGCAAGCATGTGCGGGACGCTTACCGGTATCCTGGCAGGATATATAACAAATTGTTATATATGGATTGCGATAAATTCATTGAAATCTGTAAATTCTTATGATATACTTTTTTTATCAGAAAGTGTTTTAACACAGAAATGAGGAACAGTGTGGAAAAGGAAAGAAAGCGCAGAAAAATTCTGCTGTTTGGGTCCATTGCAGCCGCTGTGGTCGTAGCGTTGACAGCGATTGTTATCATTTCTTATTATTATATGAACCGTACTTTTTCGGGATATGACGTGGAACGTGAGATCACGAGAGAGGACAGTAATAATGTGGAATATCTTTCGTATCATGGAAAGTTGTTGAAATACAGCAGGGACGGAATCTCGGCATTGGATAAAACCGGAAATGTTCTTTGGAATGGCGGATACGAGATGCAGCAGCCGCAGGTTGATATTTGCGAGGATTATGTTGTGGTTGCAGATATTGGAAGCAAAACCTGTATTATATATGATGGGACAAATCCCGGAAAAGAGATTGAGACGACACTGCCAATCGGTCGTGCAAAAGTGTCTGCCGATGGAAAAGTGGCAGTTTTGCTCCATGATGACGACAGCGATGTGATCAATATATACGATCCGTTTAGTGCGGGAGAACAGCTTTTGGTGGAGATCCCAAGCAATGTACTGGACGATGGATATGCGATGGATTTGGATCTGGCACCCGATGGAGAGAGCATTGTTATCTCCTACCTGGTCGCCGCCAACGGAACGATGGAAAATAAGGTCTGTTTCTACAATTTTACGGAAGTAGGACAGGACCAGAATACCTTGGTTGGTGGAAAATCTTTTGAGCAGAAGATGATCTCCCAGATCAAATATTTGGACAGCGACCGCGTTGTAATCTTTACGGAAGACGGTTTTACGATTTTTAAAGATATGAAAAAACCGGGGATTCAGGCGGAAGTTACATTGAAAGAAGAGATAAAGAGTATCGCCGTGAACGATGAAAATATTTTGATCGTTACCGGAGTTGCCGGAAATATCGACGATCAGGTCGTTCATTTGTATACACTGCAGGGCAAAGAAAAGATGACCAAGAAGGTGACGATACAGTATTCTCAGGTGGAAATGACGAGAAATGAAATCTTGTTTACGGGAAACCAAAATTGTTTCTTATTAAGAAAGAATGGAACGGTGAAGTTTTCCTTTGATTTTGGAAAGAATTACGATTATTTTTTCCCGACAACGAGGGAAAACCAATACTTTTTCCTTGATGAAACAACGATACGGATAGTCAAACTGTCCGGCTGATAAAAGACATAACCTGATGTTTTCTTATGCCGGAAGTTTCTATAAAAACAACTGGTATGAGAGATACCAAGAAGGGGGATAAAATGTCAGTAGGAATGATAGGACAAATTTTAGAATGGGTTTTGCTGGCGATTATTTTGATCAGCGCATTGATTGGATCCAACCGAGGTTTCCTGCTCAGCGTATTTGCCATGGTCAAAAATCTGCTTACCATCATTGCGGCAGCAGCAAGCGCACCAACCGTCGTGTCGCGGCTACCAAAATCGTGGCCGGTAAGAGAAGCGATTGGTTATGGGATTGCCTTGGTCGTATGGATACTTGTATTTGGGATTATTGCCCGCCTGATCCGTATTGCAGATAATCTGCCAATCGTAAGCACAGTAAATCGTCTGTTTGGTTTTGTGTTTGGGGCAGTGTCCGGACTTTTGATCGTGTGGACAATTCTTGCCATTCTCGGTGGTGTGCAGGAATACTCCTGGGCAGTTCAGATCGTAAAAGCAGCAAGAGCCAATTCCGTCGTCATGTGGCTGCAAAGTTACAGCCCGATCATGATCATATTGAAGATGATGGATTTTCCGGTGATATAATGCGAGACTATACTTTCTCTCTCTTCGGCGCCGCTTGCGCTTAGGAGAACACACGTAGCAGTGCGTGAGGGCTGTGATACGCCCTCTACGCGCTGACGGTGTTCTAAACGCCTGTGAGAGAAAGTATAGTCTCATTTAAAATCCCACAATAATACTATTATAATAAAAAAGAGAGAACAGTTTTCTAGTGGTTAATAAATAATTATTCTAGCGATTCCCACAACTCGCAACTAAAACGTTTTTTATATTGTAGTTTCATTTAAAATGAGACTGTGATTTCTTTATGAGGTGTTTAGAACACCGTCAGTATGCAGAGGGCGTGTTTCAGCCCTCGCATACTGCTACGTGTGTTCTTTAAGCGCGAGCGGCACTGAAGAGAGAAATCACAGTCTTATTTCAAATAGGGATTATAACAAAAAAAGAAAAAAATTTTAAAAAACACCCTTGACAAACCCTTGCAAGGGTGTTATCTTTATCTTAGTCAATGATTAGCACTCGTACTTGATGAGTGCTAACAAGACGAAAAGGGAGTGATGATATGGAACTGGATGAAAGAAAACAAAAGATTTTGGAGGCCATTATTCACAACTATATGGAAAGTGGTGAACCGGTTGGCTCCCGAACCGTATCCAAGTTTACCGATTTGAATTTAAGTTCTGCGACGATCCGCAATGAGATGGCAGATCTCGAGGAGATGGGTTACATTTTACAGCCTCACACGTCAGCAGGAAGAATCCCTTCGGACAAAGCATATCGGCTTTACGTAGATACGGTGCTTCGCAACCAAGAAAAAGAAGTGGACGATGCGAAAGGGATTTTGATCGAAAAGGCAGACAAGATCGATCTTCTTTTACAGCAGGTAGCAAAACTGCTTGCAGAAAATACCAATTACACGACGATGGTTTCCAAACCCCGTTATGAACACAAGAAGATCAAATTCATACAATTGAATCAGATATCCGATTCGCAGATCCTTGTGATCGTAGTTTTGGATAACAATCATGTAAACAACAAATTTATTAATCTGGCAGCACCAATCGAGGACAATGTTCTGGCTCAGTTGAATTTTATGATCAATGCCGCACTTAATGGACTGGACGTCACAGAGATCAATATGGCGATCATGCAGCAGATCAAAGAAAAAGCCGGTGAATACGGTGAACTTGCTTCGAGCATATTAGACTGTATCGGAGAGGCACTGAGTGATGAAGAGACGTCGGAGGTATATACTTCCGGGGCGACGAACATTTTAAAATATCCGGAACTGAGTGATAAGGAAAAGATGGTTGATCTCCTTTCCACGTTCGAAGAAAAGCAGAGACTGGAAGCCTGGGTCAATGACGAGGCGACCGATCCGGAAGAACATGGAATTCAGGTATATATCGGTGAAGAATCACCGGTCGCATCCATGCGTGACTGTTCCGTGGTTACGGCAACATACCAGATCAAAGAAGGTGTGTATGGCAAGATAGGAATTGTCGGACCAAAACGTATGGATTATGAAAAAGTGGTTGGCACATTGGAAAGCTGCATGCAGCAGCTGGATGATATATTTAAATCCAAGACATAGTGACAAAGCAGAGTTGATGGAGAAAGGCGGTACAAAATGGCAGAAGAGACAAAGAAAGCCGAGCAGGCGGAAACGCCGGAAACCGAAAAAGAAACTGTAGCCAAAGAGACACAGGCGCAGGAACAAACCGTAGAGGAAACGCCGGCAAAGGCGGAAGAAAAAAAAGAAAAGAAAAAATCCAAAAAGAAAGATAAGAAGGATGAAAAGATTGAAGAGTTAAATGACAGACTTCTCCGTAATATGGCAGAGTTTGAAAACTTCAGAAATCGTTCCGAAAAAGAAAAAGCAGCAAAATTTGACATGGGTGCCAAAAATGTTGTGGAAAAAGTTCTTCCTATCGTAGATAATTTTGAACGAGGCTTGGCAGCTGTTCCGGAAGAGGAACAGGACAATGCCTTCGTAAAAGGAATGGAAGCAGTTTACAAACAGTTTACTACAGTACTTGAAGAAATTGGAGTTACTCCGATCGAAGCCGTCGGAAAAGAATTTGATCCAAATCTTCACAATGCGGTAATGCATGACGAAGATGAGACCAAAGAGGCAAACATCATTTCTGAAGAATTTCAGAAAGGCTATATGTATAAAGACAGCGTCGTGAGACACAGTATGGTTAAGGTAGTAAACTAACAGAATTTATTTTGGAGGTAATTATTATGAGTAAAATTATTGGAATTGACTTAGGAACAACAAACAGCTGTGTAGCTGTTATGGAAGGTGGAAAACCAGTCGTTATCGCAAATGCAGAAGGTGCACGTACAACACCATCTGTTGTAGCATTTACAAAAAATGGAGAGCGTTTGATCGGTGAACCTGCAAAACGCCAGGCAGTAACCAATGCAGATAATACAATTTCTTCCATTAAAAGACATATGGGTACCGATTATCGTGCCGATATCGAAGGAAAGAAATATTCTCCACAGGAAATTTCCGCAATGATCCTTCAGAAATTGAAAGGCGATGCAGAGAATTATCTTGGTGGCGAAAAAGTAACCGAAGCTGTTATCACAGTACCGGCTTACTTCAACGATGCACAGCGTCAGGCAACCAAAGATGCCGGTAAGATCGCAGGTCTTGATGTAAAACGTATCATCAACGAGCCTACCGCAGCCGCACTTGCTTATGGTCTTGACAACGAAGGCGAGCAGAAGATCATGGTATACGACCTTGGTGGTGGTACATTCGATGTATCCATTATCGAGATCGGTGACGGTGTCATCGAAGTATTGTCAACATCCGGAGATAACCGTCTTGGTGGTGATGACTTCGATAACAAACTCTGCGATTACATGGTAAGCGAATTTAAGAAAACAGAAGGCATTGACCTTTCCGGTGATAAGATGGCAATGCAGCGTTTGAAAGAAGCTGCTGAGAAAGCAAAGAAAGAGCTTTCTTCCGCAACAACGACAAATATCAACCTTCCATTTATCACAGCAACACAGGAAGGACCAAAACATTTTGATATGAACCTGACACGTGCAAAATTCGATGAATTGACAGCAGATTTGGTAGAGAGAACTGCCACTCCTGTAAACAATGCATTGAAAGATGCCGGAATTACTGCTTCTGAACTTAGCAAAGTTCTTTTGGTTGGTGGTTCCACACGTATCCCGGCCGTACAGGACAAAGTAAAACAGTTGACAGGACATGAGCCAAATAAATCTTTGAACCCGGATGAGTGTGTAGCATTGGGTGCTTCCATTCAGGGTGGTAAACTTGCCGGAGATACCGGTGCCGGCGATATCCTTCTTCTGGATGTTACCCCACTTTCTCTTGCTATCGAGACAATGGGCGGTGTAGCTACCAAATTGATCGAAAGAAATACAACAATTCCTACGAAGAAGAGCCAGATCTTCTCTACCGCAGCCGATAATCAGACCGCAGTAGACATCAACGTAGTACAGGGTGAAAGACAGTTTGCCCGCGACAATAAATCTCTTGGACAGTTCCGTCTGGATGGCATTCCACCGGCAATGCGTGGAGTACCTCAGATCGAGGTTACCTTTGATATCGATGCCAATGGTATCGTAAATGTATCTGCAAAAGACCTTGGAACAGGAAAAGAGCAGCACATTACCATCACAGCAGGATCCAACCTGTCCGATGATGATATCGATAAAGCAGTCAAAGAAGCCGCTGAGTTCGAAGCTCAGGATAAGAAACGCAAAGAGGGCATCGATACCCGCAACGAAGCAGACAGCATGGTATTCCAGACAGAGAAAGCACTCAATGAAGTGGGTGACAAAGTAGATGCTTCGGAGAAAGAAAAAGTTCAGGCTGAGATTGACAAAGTAAAAGCAATTCTTGAGAGAACACAGCCAGAGTCTATGACAGATGCTGATATCGAAGAATTGAAAGCAGCAAAAGAATCCTTGATGACAAACTCACAGCAGGTATTTGCTAAGATGTATGAGCAGGCACAGCAGGCAGCTGGCGGCGCTCAGGGTGCAGCTGGTCCGGACATGGGAGCAGCAGGACAGCAGACAGCAGATAACGGCGGAGACGACGTTGTCGATGGAGATTTCAGAGAACTGTAATCAACCTTGATAGATTCCGATGTTACGGCTCGTACTCTGGTGCGGGTCGTACTGTCGGTTATAACGAAGAGTGAGTGAATGGAGGATAAAAATGGCTGATAAGCGTGATTATTATGAGGTATTAGGGGTAGACCGCAATGCCGATGATGCTACCCTGAAACGTGCCTATAGAAAATTGGCAAAAAAATATCACCCTGATACAAATCCCGGCGATAAAGATGCCGAAGCAAAATTTAAAGAAGCATCCGAAGCGTATGCCGTATTGAGCGACCCGGATAAGAGACGTCAGTATGATCAATTTGGTCACTCTGCGTTTGAAAATGGTGCTGGCGGAGCCGGCGGCTTCGACTTTTCCGGTATGGATATGGGCGATATTTTTGGCGACATATTCGGCGACTTCTTTGGCGGCGGAGCCAGAAGACGTGATCCCAATGCACCGACAAGAGGTGCGAACATCCGCGCGCAGGTCCGCATCACATTGGAAGAGGCCTGCTTTGGCGTAGAAAAAGAACTGGAACTGACATTGAAAGACGAATGCCAGACCTGTCACGGAACCGGAGCCAAACCGGGAACGTCACCGGAAACCTGTGCTACCTGCGGTGGTAAAGGTCAGGTGGTGACATCCCAGAAATCCTTATTTGGTATGGTACAAAATGTATCCACATGTCCGCATTGTCATGGTACCGGAAAAGTGGTCAAGGACAAATGTTCCGACTGCCACGGAACCGGTTACATTGCAAGCAAAAAGAAGATTCAGGTATCGATCCCGGCCGGAATCGATCATGGACAGAGTGTACGTATCCGAGGAAAGGGCGAGCCGGGCACCAACGGCGGAGCACGTGGCGACCTTCTTGTAGAAGTATACGTACAGCCGCATGAAGAATTTGAACGTCATGACTACGACTTGTATTCCGAAGTGAAGATTTCTTACCCGAAAGCCGTACTCGGTGGCGAAGTAACGGTAAAAACCATCGACGGAGAAGTGGCATGTACGATCAAACCGGGTACCCAGACCGGAACCCGTATGCGCCTTCGTGGCAAAGGAGTACCTTCCCTGCGTAACAAAAAACTGCGTGGTAACCATTATGTGGACTTCGTTGTCGATGTTCCGACATCCGTTACGAAAGAGCAGAAAAAACTGTTACAGCAGTTAGAAGAAACCTTTGACGGAAAATCAGGGAAAAAATTCAAAAGAAAATAAAAGGCGATAAATGTTATAAAGAAGCGTCGGTAGAACCTGTAAAGAGTCTGCCGTCGCTTTTTCATGAAAATAATAAATATCTCCCCTTTACATCCCCTCCCGAAAGTGTTATGATATATACTATATGTTGTGGCTGGGGAAAAACAAAACACTATATATTTGCAGATATCAGGGGCAAAAGACGTTAGTTCCCCGATATCCTTTATGATAAAAGGAAAATACCAACGTGCAACAGAAAGAAAAGATAGGAGATGACAGGCACAGATGGGTAGTGTATGGGTAATAAAGCGAAATGGTGAAGAAGTTGAGTTTGATGCGGAAAAGATCAGCAATGCGATTCAAAAGGCCAACAATGAGGTGACGGATGATAAGAAACTGACGCTTTTACAGATTGCGGACGTGACGAGAAAAGTGGTGGAGAGGATCGAAAAAGCATCGCATGCCGTCAATGTAGAGCGGATTCAGGATTTGGTAGAAATTGCCATTATGGAAGAGGGCGGATACGAGATTGCGCAGAAATATGTGCGTTACCGCTATCAGCGTGAGATTGCGAGAAAAGCCAATACGACCGATGCAGAGATTTTGTCGCTCATTGAGTGCAGCAACGAAGAAGTCAATCAGGAAAATTCCAACAAAGATGCAAGCATCAATTCGACGCAGCGCGATTATATGGCAGGTCAGGTCAGCAAGGATCTTACGATGCGTCTGCTGCTGCCGAAAGAAATTGTAGATGCACACAATGAGGGAATCATTCATTTTCACGACTCCGATTATTATGCACAAAAAGAACATAACTGCGATCTGATCAATCTCGAAGATATGCTTCAAAACGGAACGGTCATCAGCGAGACAATGATTGAAAAACCACACTCCTTTTATACCGCGTGCAATGTTACGACGCAGATCGTAGCGCAGGTGGCGAGCAACCAGTACGGAGGCCAGTCATTTTCCCTTGCTCATCTGGCGCCGTTTGTGGACATCAGCCGAAAGAAAATATATAAAGAAGTGGAAACCGAATTTGAGGAAAACGAACTGGAAAAAGACGAAGAAAAGATAAAGAAAATTACGGAAAAACGGCTTTTAGATGAGATCAAGCGCGGGATTCAGACCATTCAGTACCAGCTCATTACACTGATGACGTGCAATGGACAGGCGCCGTTTGTCACAATGTTTATGTATCTGGATGAAGTGGAAGGCCAGACGCGGTATGACCTTTCCCTGCTCATCCGCGAAGTGCTGACACAGCGGATTCAGGGGGTGAAAAATGAAAAAGGTGTGTGGATCACACCGGCATTTCCGAAGTTGATCTATGTACTCGACGAGGACAATATTTCGGAAGATTCCCCGTATTATGCGTTGACGGAACTTGCCGCCGAATGCACGGCAAAACGTATGGTTCCGGATTACATTTCGGCGAAGGTCATGCGTGAATTAAAGCAGGGGGATGTGTATACATGCATGGGCTGCCGTTCCTTTCTGACGGTGGAAGACAGTCAGCGGAATCCGGATGGAAGCCATAAATATTATGGAAGATTTAACCAGGGAGTCGTGACAATCAATCTTGTTGATGTGGCGTGCTCATCGTACGGCGACATGGACATGTTCTGGAAAATATTGGACGAAAGACTGGAGCTCTGCCACCGTGCCCTGCGTTGCCGTCATGAGCGCCTTCTCGGCACTGTTTCTGATGTGGCACCGATTCTGTGGCAGCATGGAGCGCTTGCGCGCCTGAAAAAGGGAGAGACGATTGATAAACTATTGTATAACGGTTATTCGACCATTTCCCTCGGCTATGCCGGATTGTACGAAATGTGCGTGCGAATGACCGGAGAAAGCCATACGGCAAAAAAAGGACATGATTTTGCATTGGCAGTCATGCAGAAATTAAATGACAAATGTGCCGAATGGAAGGCTGCTGAAAATATCAGCTATTCGGTTTACGGCACACCGATGGAATCAACGACCTACAAATTTGCCAAATGCCTGCAAAAGCGGTTTGGACGGATCAAAGGCGTGACGGATAAAAACTATATTACCAATAGTTACCATATTCACGTGACCGAGCCAATTAACGCGTTTGATAAATTGACATTTGAATCGGAATTTCAGAAACTGTCGCCCGGCGGTGCCATCAGCTATGTGGAAGTGCCGAATATGCAGCACAACATACCGGCGGTACTTGCGGTAATGCGGCATATATACGAAAATATCATGTACGCGGAACTCAATACGAAAAGCGATTTCTGCGAGGCCTGCGGATACGACGGCGAGATTCAGATAAAAACCGATGAAAAAGGAAAACTTGTCTGGGAATGCCCAAATTGCGGTAATCGCGACACCGACACACTGTTCGTTGCCCGCCGCACTTGTGGCTATATCGGAACCCAGTTCTGGAACCAGGGAAGAACCCAGGAAATCAAAGACCGGGTGTTGCATTTGTAAAAAAATCCTTGCGTTATAATCCATAATCCATTATTATAGAAGATATTAACGCACTGACAGGAGGACTTTATGGAAAAGAAAAAACGAGGGAGTTTTACAGGGACACTGGGATTTGTACTGGCGGCAGCAGGGAGTGCCGTTGGACTTGGAAATATTTGGAGATTTCCGTATCTTGCAGCGAAAAATCACGGCGGCGTGTTTATTATCTGCTACATCATATTGGCATTGACATTTGGATTTGCGCTTCTTACAACCGAGATCGCGATAGGGCGAAAGACCAAGCAGAGCCCGCTTACCGCGTATGCAGCCATTCATCCAAAATGGGGGAAATTAGGCGTACTTGCCTGCCTGGTACCGACGATCATTTTGCCGTATTATTGTGTGATCGGTGGATGGGTTGTCAAATATTTCACTGTATTTGCGACAGCCAAAGCGCATAATGCGGCGCAGGATAGTTTCTTTAACAACTTTATTACATCGCAGTATGCACCGATTTTCTTTATGATGATATTCTTAGGAGCGACAGCGGCAGTCGTGCTTTGCGGCGTGGATAAAGGAATTGAAAAAGCCAGCAAATTTATCATGCCGATCTTATTGGTACTTATCATTGGAATTTCCGTCTATTCGCTGACGATAAAATTCACGGATGCGAATGGGGTTACCCGAACCGGACTTGACGGTTTAAAAGTATATCTCGTTCCGGATGTCAGCGGAATGACGTTCAAAGACTGGGTTGTAATCATTATGGATGCGATGGGACAGCTGTTCTTCTCCATCAGTGTAGCGATGGGAATTATGGTAGCCTATGGTTCTTATGTGCCAAAAGATGTAAATTTGATGAAATCCATTAACCAGATTGAGATTTTTGATACCGCGGTGGCACTTCTTGCGGGCCTTATGATCGTACCGGCAATCTATGTATTTATGGGAATTGAAGGAATGTCCGGCGGACCGGGATTGATGTTTGTTTCCCTTCCGAAAGTATTTGACCAGATGGGCGGTGTCGGCATCGCCATCGGTGTCGCATTTTTCCTGATGGTGCTCTTTGCGGCAGTGACATCTTCCGTGTCAGTCATGGAAGCTATCGTGTCAAGTATGATGGATAAGTTCCATTGGTCGAGAAAGAAAGGTGGAATCATTGTAACCATTTATGCATTTATCGGTGGAATCATTGTCTGCCTCGGTTACAACTTGTTTTACTTTGAACTGCCGCTGCCAAATGGAAGCGTAGCACAGATTTTAGATATTATGGATTATATCAGTAACAATATTCTGATGCCGTCCGTAGCTGTACTTACTTGTATTTTGATCGGCTGGGTTGTGAAACCGGATGTCATCATCAATGAAGTAACGCAGAATGGAGAATACAAATTCAGCAGAAAAGGATTGTATATCGTCATGATTCGTTTCGTGGCACCGGTTCTGCTATTATTCCTGCTGCTTCAGTCATTGGGAATTATAAATATTTAATGTAACTATTCAGGATCTTATGTATGGGAAGCAATGAATCGTCGTGCTTGCACGTAAGAGGCTTTGATTTCCACATAAGATCCTAATAGGGCTCCCCCTCCGCATATGAGCATTTTTAGCCTTGTCAAAGGCGGGAAAGAACACGAAGTGTTCGAAATGCGAATGTGTGGAAGAGGGGGAACCTGAATAGTTACTATTTAATAACGAAAGGAGCATCTCTCCTGCGCAATCGGTAGGAAAGAGGCTCCTTTTTGAAAAGGGGGGAGGATAAGTATTTTAACTTTATCTTTGGTTATAGTAAGAGTATAACCGGAAGAAAAGAAATTATACAAAGTGGGAAAGGAAAATGGATATGAATATAAAAGTTCAGGAAACCGCAGACCGTTTATTGAATCGGATCGGCGTATCGACATGCAGCTTTACGACAGTAAAAGCGGCAAAAAGAACATTGGAAGAAGAGGGCGCCTGTGTGCTTTCCATGCAGAAACCGCATTGGGATCTGGAGCCCGGCAAGACTTATCTTGTCACACAGTCGGATTCCAGTTTGTTTGCATTTTCTATCGGCAGCCAATTTTTGGCAGAAGAGGCGGCGGAGAAAGACCAGATGCTTCGCCTGGCTGCGGCGCACACAGACCATCCCTGCCTTTATATCAAAAGTAATCCGGAAGTAGACACTAAAGGATATGGCAAGTTAAATGTCGAGGTGTACGGTGGTGCTATTTTAAATACATGGATGGACCGTGCCCTTTCCGTGGCGGGAAAAGTAGTTATCAAATCCGATAATGTATTTGAGCCGGAAGTGCGTATTGTGGATATGAAACGTCCGCTTTTTACGATTCCGAATCTTGCCATTCATCTGAACCGCGAAGTCAATAAAGGTGTGGAATTAAACCGTCAGAATGACCTTGAGCCGCTGGCTTTTGTCGATGGAACCGAAGTGGAAAAAGAGTTCTTTCTTTCCCTGCTTGCGAGAGAACTGAAAGTATCCGCAAGCGAGATATTGGATTATGAATTATATTTGTACAATTGTGATGCCGGAGATGTATTGGGCATTCAGGAAGATATGATCTCTGCCCCGCGGCTGGACAACATTACTTCAGTCGAAGCCTGCCTGCAGGGGCTTTTAAATCAGAACCGGGAAAAGGGGATCAATGTCATCGCCTTGTTTGACAACGAAGAGATTGGAAGCCGCACAAAACAGGGGGCAGACAGCGAATTTTTGTACCGCTTGTTAAAGAAAATATACCGCTGTCTCGGAGTGGCCGAAGAAAAGGCAGAGACGGCGATTTTTGGAGGATTTGCATTGTCACTTGATGTCGCACACGGGTTTCATCCGAATAAACCGGAAAAATCCGATCCGACCAATCCGAATCCGCTGGGAAAAGGCGTCGTGATCAAACGTTCCAGCGCACAGAATTATGTAACAGACAGTGAAGCGGTGGCGACCGCAATGATGATTTTTGAAAACGAAGGCATTCCGTATCAGAAATTTGCCAGCCGTTCGGACGTTTCCCAGGGAGGCACACTCGGATCAATCGCTTCCAAATATCTGCCGATGAAAATGGTAGACATGGGAGTGCCGATCCTTGCGATGCATTCTGCCCGTGAACTGATGGCGGCAGCAGACCAGTATTATCTGGAAGAATTTGTAACTGCGTTTTTTGAACAATAAATTTTGAAAGCAACTATTCGGGACACCCCATCCGCACATTCAGTCCTGAATTGTTGCGATAGGAGGAAAATATGTATTTATTAGGATCCCATGTGGGAATGAGTGGAAAAGATATGATGCTTGGCTCCGTGAAGACCGCCCTTTCTTATGGCGCAAATACCTTTATGCTGTATACCGGAGCACCTCAAAATACAAGAAGAAAGAAAATAGAGGAATTAAATATTCCGGCAGCAAGAGAGCTGATGAAGGAAAACGGAATTGAGACATTTGTCGTACACGCCCCTTATATTATCAATCTGGCAAATACGGTCAAACCGGAGACCTTTCAGATCGCGACGGATTTTCTCGCGGTAGAATTAGAGAGAACCGAAGCGATGGGATCGGAGACACTTGTTCTCCATCCGGGTTCCCATGTGGGCGCGGGTGAAGAAGCCGGTATCGAGCAGATCATCAAAGGACTGGATATGGTAATGAAACAGGATATGAAAGTGAAGATTGCCTTGGAGACAATGGCAGGAAAAGGAAGCGAGATCGGTCGTTCTTTCGAAGAACTTAAAGCGATTTATGACGGCGTGCGGGATCCGGAAAATCTCCGCGTGTGCTTTGACACCTGCCATGTAAATGATGCAGGATACGACATCGTCAATCATTACAAAGAGGTGCTGGAAGAATTTGACAGAGTTCTTGGGCTGGACCAGATTGCGGTATTTCATATTAATGACAGCAAAAATCCGCTCGGAGCGCACAAAGACCGTCATGAAAATGTGGGACTTGGCACGATCGGATTTGATACTCTGTACCGTTTTGTCTCGGACGAGAGATTTGCCAATGTGCCGAAAATACTGGAAACACCGTGGATCAAACCGGAAGATGATCCGAAAAATCCGATTCCGCCATACAAAGAAGAAATTGAGATGTTGCAGAGTGGAGTGATGAAACCGTTGACAATTTCATGATTTCCCACTAAAATAGAAAGATAGGAAGTTAAAATTGAAGGAGGCTCTTACAAATGGCAAAGAAACCATATTATTTGACAACCGCCATTGCTTACACATCGGGAAAACCTCATATTGGAAATACGTATGAAGTTGTACTCGCCGATGCAATCGTGCGATATAAAAGAAATCAAGGTTATGATGTGCGGTTCCAGACCGGAACGGACGAACATGGCCAGAAAATAGAATTGAAGGCAGAAGAAGCAGGCATTACGCCAAAAGAATTTGTTGACAATGTTTCTTCTGAGATCAAACGTATCTGGGATCTGATGAACACCTCTTACGACCGCTTTATCCGCACGACGGATGAAGAACATGAAAAACAGGTTCAGAAGATCTTTAAGAAATTGTATGAGCAGGGAGATATTTACAAGGGACATTACGAAGGAATGTACTGTACTCCTTGTGAATCGTTCTTCACGCCGTCACAGCTTGTCGATGGCAAATGTCCGGACTGTGGACGCGAGTGCCAGCCGGCGAAAGAAGAAGCGTATTTCTTGAAATTAAGCAAATATCAGGACCGCCTGATCGAACATATCAACACACATCCGGAATTTATCCAGCCGGAGTCGCGTAAAAACGAAATGATGAACAATTTCCTTTTGCCGGGACTTCAAGATCTCTGTGTTTCCAGAACGAGTTTCAAATGGGGCATTCCGGTAGACTTTGATCCGGGCCACATCGTATATGTGTGGGTCGATGCGCTGAGTAACTACATTACCGGACTTGGTTACGATCAGGACGGAAACAGCGATGAAATGTTTGACAAATTCTGGCCGGCAGATCTTCATCTGATCGGAAAAGATATTTTGCGTTTCCATACGATTTATTGGCCGATCATGCTTATGGCACTCGGACTTCCTCTGCCAAAACAGGTATTTGGACATCCTTGGCTGCTTCAGGGCGACGGAAAAATGAGTAAGAGTAAGGGAAATGTACTGTATGCCGATGATCTCGTAGACGAGTTTGGTGTAGATGCCGTACGTTATTTCGTTCTTCATGAGATGCCATTCGAAAACGATGGTGTAGTAACTTGGGAATTAATGGTAGAACGCATGAATTCCGACCTTGCCAATACATTGGGGAATCTTGTAAATCGTACCATTTCCATGTCCAATAAGTATTTTGACGGAGTGGTTAAAGATGCCGGTGTTTCCGAGCCTGTCGATGATGAACTGAAAGCTGTTATCAATGCGGCACCGGGCAAAGTGACAGAAAAAATGGACAAACTTCGTGTGGCAGATGCCATTACGGAAATCTTTACCTTGTTTAAACGCTGTAATAAATATATCGACGAGACGATGCCTTGGGCACTTGCCAAAGAGGAAGAAAAGAAACCTCGTCTGGCTACCGTCTTGTACAATCTGATGGATGGTATCCGTGTCGGAGCGACTCTTTTGGATTCCTTTATGCCGGAAACCAGCGAGAAGATCCTTGCTCAGATCAATGCGACAAAGGGCGAACTTGAGACTTTGAAAGCAGGAGAATATCCAAACGATACCAAAGTAGTTGAAAAGCCGGAGATTCTGTTTGCGCGAATCGATGAAGAAGAATTTATGAAAAAAATTCATGAAAAAGAAGCGGCTCAGGCAGCAGAAGCAGAAAAAGCTGAGGCACCGGAGGATGTCATTGATATCGAAGCAAAACCGGAGATCACATTTGATGACTTTATGAAAATGCAGTTCCAGGTGGGCGAGATCATTGCCTGCGAGGAAGTGAAGAAATCGAGAAAACTTTTGTGCTCCCAGGTTCGTATCGGAAGCGAAGTAAAACAGATCGTATCCGGAATCAAAGCACACTACAGTGCAGAAGAGATGGTCGGTAAAAAAGTGATGGTTCTTGTAAACCTCAAACCGGCAAAACTGGCAGGCGTATTGTCAGAAGGAATGCTTCTCTGCGCAGAAGATGCCGACGGAAATCTGGCACTTATGACACCGGAAAAACCGATGCCGGCAGGAGCCGAGATCTGCTAATAGAATACAAAGAAAACGGAGATAAAAGGCAACAGAGGAATTCTCTTCTGTTGTCTTTTCTAAGAATAATATGATATTTGATACACATAGTCATTACGACGACAGAGCATTTGACGAAGACCGCGAAAGCCTTCTTGGATCATTGGAAGAAAATGGAATTGGCAATATTGTGTGCGTGGGCGCTGACATGAAAAGCAGCAAAGCGGCGATGGAACTGGCACACAGTTATGAGTTTGCCTATGTGGCGGTCGGGGTGCATCCTTCGGACACCGCGCCCCTCACAGAAACCGATATGGAATGGCTGGAACAGGCTTCCCATGACGAAAAAGTTGTTGCCATCGGAGAGATCGGTCTTGATTATCACTGGAAAGAGCCGGAGCCGGAAATTCAGAAAAAATGGTTCCGCCGCCAGATTGAACTGGCAAAAAAAGTAAATTTACCGATTGTATACCACAGCCGTGAAGCGGCGAAAGATACGATGGATATGATATTGGAAACCCATGCGGCAGATTGTGGCGGCGTGATTCATTGCTATTCGTATGCCAAAGAGATGGCAAAAGAATACGTCGATATGGGATTTTATATCGGAGTCGGCGGTGTGATCACATTTAAAAACGGACGTCGTTTGAAAGAGACGGTAGAAGCCATCCCACTTTCACGTATTGTGCTGGAGACGGACTGCCCCTACCTTTCGCCGGAACCAAACCGCGGCAAACGAAACGATTCCACAAACTTAATTTATGTGGCACGCGAAATTGCCGCGATCAAAGGAATTTCCGAGCAGAAAGTAATCGAAGAAACAGAAAAAAATGCCAGAAAGTTATACCGGCTGGATGAAAAAAACAGGAGGTGAATATGGAAAAATTAAGCAATCCCAAAGAGACCATACAAGTGCTTCAAAAGCATGAATTTCAATTTAAGAAAAAATTTGGACAAAACTTTTTGATCGATCCGCATGTGCTTGATAAAATTGTCGACGCGGCACAGATTACAAAAGACGATTTTGTGCTGGAAATCGGACCGGGGATCGGCACATTGACGCAGTATCTCTGTGAAAATGCAAGACAGGTGCTTGCGGTGGAGATTGATGATAAATTGATCCCTATTCTCAAGGAAACATTGCAGCCTTACGACAATGTAGAAGTGCTGCATGGCGATATTTTAAAACAGGACATTCAGCAGATCGCAGACACTTACAATGACGGAAAGCCGATTAAAGTGGTGGCAAATCTGCCATATTACATTACCACGCCGATCATTATGGAATTATTTGAAAGCCATGTTCCTCTGGCAAATGTTACCGTCATGGTGCAGAAAGAAGTGGCAGACCGTATGAAAGCAGAACCGGGGACAAAAGATTACGGAGCGCTGTCTCTCGCGGTTCAATATTATGCCAAACCATACATCGCCGCCTTTGTGCCACCGAACTGTTTTATGCCGCGGCCCAATGTCGGCAGTGCGGTCATACGACTCGACTGTCTCGCAAGAGTGCCGGTCGAAGTGCATAATGAAAAACTGATGTTCCGTCTGATCCGCGCTTCTTTTAATCAGCGCCGGAAAACCCTGCAAAATGGAATTGCAAACAGCGCCGAGCTTTCCTTTACGAAAGAACAGGCAGCGCGTGCGATTGAACAGGCGGGATTTGATGTAAGAATACGAGGCGAAAAATTAGGGCTGGAAGAATTTGCTAGATTAGCAGACGAATTGGAAAGGATGACAGAAAATGGATGAAGAAAAATTGACAATGGCAGATTTTGAAGATGAAATCAATGCCTCTTTTGTAAAATTCCGCCCGGGACAGGCGATAAAAGGAACCGTTGTGGCAATCGACGAAGACGAGATCGCGCTTGATCTGCAATCGTATTCCCGCGGAATCATTCCGAAAGAAGAATGGAGCAATGACCCGGATTTTCAAGCAATGGATGAAATTCGCATCGGGGATACGCTGACCGTGATCGTTTTGTACGAAGATGAATCGGGACAGACCATCACATCTTTGCGCCAGGCAAAAGAAGTGGCGGCGTGGGAGACGATGCAGGATGCGCTTGCCAACCACACCATATTTGAAGTAAAGATTAAAGAGGCAGTACCTTCTGGCGTCGTTACGTATCTGGAGGGAATCCGTGCGTTTATTCCGGCTTCCAAACTGGCGGCACAGTATGTCGAGGATCTGGATTCTTACGTCGGCAAAAAAGTGCAGGTACAGGTGATCACGGCAGACGAGGAAGAAAACCGCCTTGTGCTTTCGGCAAAAGAAGTGGCGAAAGAACGTCTTGCACAGGAAAATGCAGCCAAATTAAATGCATTGCAGAAAGGTTTCATTACCGAGGGCACGATCACACGTATCGAATCTTACGGATGCTTTGTCGAATTTGGAGACGGACTTACCGGGCTGGTGCATATTTCACAGATTTGCAATAAATTTTTGAAGTCGCCCAAAGAAGTGGTTAAACTTGGCATGAAAGTAAAAGTGAAAGTGTTGTCTGTCGAAGACGGAAAAATTCGCTTGAGCATGAAAGAAGCAGAGGACATTGCACCGGAAGTGGAAGAAGCAGTCAACGATTCGGAAGAAACCTCGATGGAATACACCGATGAGGAAGCGACGACATCGCTGGCAGGTCTGCTGAAAGGAATTCAGTTAGACGATTGACACGCGGGAAAAAGTACGTTATACTAATTCCTATACGAAAGGCAGGTGAATGATATGAAAAAGCGGAACAATAGCAGAAAACGACACACTGGAATCCGTTACACCTATCATTCACACTATCGTGCTTTGTGCAGCCGGCATATATAATATGAAAATTATTTCTATAAGAAAGAATCCGCAATGGGCGGAAAAGGCAAAGGCGTATTGTAAGGAAAAATGGAGTGATGTATACGGCCCATTTGAAGCGGCGTTGAATCAATGTCTGCAAAAAGAAAATGGACTGCCGGAAACATGGCTTATGCTGGGAGGTATGCAGCAAGATGAGATCAAAGGGGTTTATCAGTTATGTGACACAGAGCATGTGGAGACGGTTGTCTTGCTTTCCCACAAAAAGCCCGACAGTCATATCAACATAAAAGTGGAGTTTGGCGAGGGTGAGGGTAAAGTACCGCTGGATAATATCGCAAAGAGAGCCGAAGCGTACAAGCCGAAAGAGCGAGTTACATACAAAAAATAAAGGAATATATAGAAACTAAATATGGCTTCAAGGTACATACTGCTTATATAGCAGAGGTAAAGAGAAGTCTGGGCTTGCCGATGTATGACGCTCCTAATGCAGTAGAAGAATTGAAACATCCTACAGCGGAGAAAGTGGAAGCAATCAAAGATGCTTTGAAATATTTTGGGGTTATTTAATAGGTAGCCTGTTTATAGAATATCACATGGATTAGTAAAGCAAATAAATGATGGAAAGGGTGAGAATTATGGGTGGAAAAGAAGCATCACGGGGATTTTTATACCAGGGGTTTGCTTCAGTATTAGATGCCTTAACTGATAAAGGTAACTGGGATAAGATATATGTCGAATTTCCAACATCAAATGATAAGGTTGATATAGCATTAGAGCAGCAAAATCAAATTGTTAAATGCATACAAGTAAAATCAACGATAAATACTTTTACCAAATCAGACATCAAAACATGGCTAGATGACCTTATAAAGGATATAGAAAGTCCTGAATATGAATTATTTTTAATCGGGCAATGTGATAAGTCCGCCAACACGTTTATAAAGTCAATCGAAAAGTATTATGGGAAAGTGCTTGATAAAGAAGCAAAATTGTCGCTAAAGGGGTTTGATACAGATTTGTTTGATAATAAGAGAATACGGTTTGTTATTTTGCCGTTTGAAATAGAAGTTTTAGAAAAAATTGTAAGAGATTCGTTGCATCAGTATATTTCAGATAGCAATCAAATGATGACGTTTGACCAAATTAGGTTTATTGCTTCAGCGACTGTAAATGACCAGATGATTTCTTCAACACATGGTAAAGGTATTGATAGAAAAGACTTTGATGAAGAAATGGAAAAACGCATTCTTCTTGTTGCCGATAAGTATTCCCCTAAAAGAATATCTATTGGTGTGAAAAGCTTTACCCGTGGAGCAGAAAACTTGGAAGAAGACACAGAGAGTTGTTTATCATTCATTAATAAGTTTGATGGTCGCAATATAAAGGGTGAATACGATTGGAACAAAGATATTTATAGAAATTTGGAGGAATTTTTGCTCACAAATACAAGCAACAAGCATGCCTATCAAATATTTTTAGATACACATGCGTCTATAGCCTTTGCAGTAGGAAGAATTCTTGATAGTAAATCAGGTATCAACGTATTTCCGATACAAAAATCGTCGACCAATGGCACTGTATTATGGGATGTGAAACTGCCATCTAAAAGGAACTATACTAATTGGGATATTTCACACGAAAAGTTTAATGAGAATCAATATGATTCTGCATTAGTATTAAATGTCACTCGCAACATTTACGATGACGTGGTAAAATTCATAAAAGAAAACAATCTATCAATTGGACGTATCATTAATTGTACGCCAAGCGATGTTGGTGCTACAAATTTTTCGATAGAAGATGGAACACATGCAACTGCTTTAGCTAATTCAGTTTATAACGCTATTGGCAGAAGAAGCACTGTGGAACGGCGTGCAACACTACATATTTTTGCTGCTGCTCCAAATGCATTTATGTTTTTCTTAGGTCAAAATTCAGTTGGATTTGGCAAATGTATTCTATATGAATATGATTTTGAGCAAAGGAATTCTTGTACATATTCACAATCAATAAGTTTTACTAATTAAAGGAGGATCGTTTATGTCTACTGTACCGTCATATTTTAAAGATTTTTTATCTAATATTCGCTTGTCTGATAATCAGGTGAATGATTTGAAAACAGGGCATACCACGTTAAGAAAACGATTAGAGGAAGATGAAACCTTATCTAAGATTATTATTAGTACTTTTTTACAGGGAAGCTACCGACGTTCTACAGCAGTAAAACCTAAAAACGGCAACAAATCGGATGTCGATGTAATTGTTGTAACGAAATTAGACTCTGAAGAGTATACACCAGAGGAGGCTTTGAATTTATTTGTCCCATTTTTAGAAAAGCATTACAAAGACAAATATAGAATTCAAGGGAGATCAATTGGTATAAGTTTAAGTTATGTTGATTTGGATATCGTTCCTACTTCTGCACCTAGTGAGAGCGAAACAGGAGTACTTCAAGATGAGGCTATTATTTCAGAATACACAATTGAAGATTTTCAACAAAAGTTACTTACAAAATCGTTTAGTAATGCCTTACTTGAAAGTACATATAACATATTTTGTAGATCAGATAGCCAGCCTCAATGGAAATCCGAACCATTGCTAATTCCTGACCGTGAAGCGGAAAAATGGGATAAAACACATCCACTTGAGCAAATTCGATGGACGGTTGAAAAAAACAAGAATTGCAATACCCACTATATAAATGTTGTTAAGGCATTGAAGTGGTGGCGTAAAACACAATATCCAGATATGAAACATCCCAAGAGTTATCCGTTGGAACATTTTATTGGTGATTGTTGTCCAGATGATATTAAAAGTGTTGCCGAAGGTGTTGTATTAACTCTTGAAAATATCGTTTCCCAATACACTAATAAACCTTTTTTAGCTGATAGAGGCGTTCCTGAACACGATGTTTTTGCACGAATTACAGATGAAGAATATTCTGATTTCTACGATACGGTTTGTGATGCTGCTAAAATAGCTCGTGAAGCTTTTGATTGTGAAGAATTATATGATAGTGTTTGCAAATGGAGAGAGCTATTTGGTAATGAATTCCCACCAGCTCCAAAGCCATCAAAATCTAATTCTTCAACGGGATTTACAACCCGTACCGAAAAATCAGCAGCCATTCCAGAAGGAAGATTTGCATAGATGGAGTCAAAACAAATCCTTGATAAATTAAATCAGGCTCGAAGGGCTTTAGATTCATTATCGCAAGTTGAGATAATGGATGAGTGGCAATTTGATAATGAATTAAATGTTTGGTATTTACACTTAAGTATTGTGATTGAATGTGAAACACCATATTTCCCTCAGAAATCTCAATGGTTTTTCGTTGTTGGATCCGAATACCCAAACGGAAAAATTAAAGTATATCCAGACGTCGAAAACAGTATAACGGTTACATTGTATCATCAAGCCAACAACTCCAAAATTGAAAGGAACGGATTGTGGAGAAAAGGAGCATTATGCCTTGAGGTGAATACAATACCTAATTATCAATCGGAACCATATAGTGTAGATGAACGCTTGTTGTATCATACAAAACGAGCAATTTGTTGGCTCGAGTTAGCGGCAAAAGGAAAATTAGTTACAGAAAGCGAGCCGTTTGAGCTGCCCGAATTTTCTATGAGCAATATTTTAGAAATGCAGTTTGCTTTCTCGGAAGATGTGGTTACCTTCATGCAATGGGAGAGTGTCGAATGTCGGTATGGAATAGCAGAATTAGATGTGTATAAAAGTAAACCATTTGTATACTATGTTAAGGTGTTTAAATCGCTAAGTAACAACATTCAGCATTATACAGAATGGGGAAAATATCTTTCAAAAACAACTATATCACCTCCAATTATTGCCCCGTGGATACTTATGAATCAGATTCCAGTTGTTAATGAGTGGCAAGCACCAGAAACATTTGGCGAATTGTTAGTTGCCTGTGAAAAACAACATATTAATATAATGTGTATCCTTCAAAATATTGTCTCAAAAATTCGGGACGGAAAACGGCATTTGCTTTTAATTGGTTTCCCTGTTCCCCGATTTTTTGGTGGAGACCCCGAGATAATTTCTTGGAAAGCTCTGTATTTACCGACTGTATCATATGGCAAAAGAACAGCAAAAGGATTCAGAAATAATCAACAGGGATGGTGGATGCGTGATAGATGTGAGGTATTCACTAAAAATGCAAAATTGGATTGGATTGTTTCAGAAAATTGGAACCAACACGAAATATCTCAACGAGGTAAAATGAGCGACCTGTTACTAAGAAAAAGAATATTGCTCATTGGAGCAGGTTGCATTGGAGCATCAATCGCAGAAATATTTGTAAGAGCAGGAGTATATAATATTACTATTGCAGATTCAGATATATTTGAAGTCGGGAACTTATCCCGCCATATCTTAAATCTAAATAATATTGGTGAATTTAAAGAATTATCGGTATGTAATTATCTTAACTCCCTAAATCCACACGCAAATGTTAAAGTTATAAATGATACTCTTTCAAATGATGACTCTTTTAAAACAAATATTGATTTGGATAGATATGATGTTATTGTTGATTGTACTGGGGAAAATAATGTACTTGATATTCTTCAAAGTACTAATTTTAAGAGAACCCATATTATAGCTTCAGTCTCTGTTGGATTGGGTGCAAAACGATTATATGTTACACTGATGAATGGTAACACTTTTAATTTTAATGCTTTTTATGATTTGATTTCCCCGTACCTACAGGCAGAAAAAGTCTTATATGATGATTACGACTTGCCAAGGAATGGAATTGGTTGCTGGCATCCGACTTTTCCTGGAAGAAGTGATGATATTTGGATTGCTGCTGCAACTTCCGTGAAGGTAATTGAAAATTACATTATATCAAAATCTCAAAAGACGCTTTCACTCATTTACGAGCAAAAAGAGAGCGATGGGATATTTGAAAGCTATGAGGTGGTGGAGAAAAGAGAGGATGGATAATTTGCTTTTTCAAGATAAGAATCAATCATATAGTGTAAAGTTCGACACAAAGGCTTATGAACAAATGCTTTATTATTGTGCTATTTCTAATCCTTATGAAACAGGGGGCATTTTAATTGGAAATTATTCTTCCAACCAAGCAATAGCTAATATTTTGCAAATAACATCACCACCCAAAAATTCTAGACATTCAAAGTGTACTTTTCATAGGGGTATAGATGGATTGAAAAGAATTTTAGACTTGGCATGGGACCAAGGTCAGTATTATTTAGGAGAGTGGCACTATCATCCAAATGCATCGTCGGCACCAAGTAATATTGATAAAAATCAAATGATAGTTTTATCTCAAGACCAAAAACTAAAATGTCCAGAACCTATATTAATTATTGTTGGAGGTTATCAAGACAGTTGGAATATAAATGCTCGGTTATTTGTTAATAAGAAAGAAATTATTCTCAATAAGCGGTAGCACTAGTCATTTGATAAGACGCAGATTTTTGTGTCAAAGTATAAGCTGTACTTGTCGAGTGGGGAAGAATTATTACGAGGATTGAAACAGGAGTATCAATCGTTAGAAGCGGAAAAGATGGAAGAAGATAATGATACTGAAGTAATGGAAAAAAGTAATTGTGCCACAGGCTGTTGCACAATTAGTATGGTGCAAAATTAATACCATCCATGATTTTGCGGGAAAAGGCTGCACGAACGGTATTAGTACTGTAAAAATATTGTCCAGATATCCGTAGTTTTGTGGGGATATAATTTGAATTTGTACGCACGTCGAAACAGTCTGCCTTCTGTCGAGAAAAGCCCAATAAATCAAAGGTTTCTGCGATTTTGGAAGAAAAATAGATGTGTGTTTCTGTTTCCGCAGAGTGATGATATAAGCAGAGATTTACCCCAGGGGATAGGCTTTGGGAAACGGGAATTATACATTTTGGCGAAAGGATACTTTTTTGCAAAAGCGGTTTTATTAAAGGAGCGTAAGATGAAGGAAATTAAACAGTTCGCAACTCAATTTCGAAGAGCGATTGATTTGGCTTTGGAAGCAGGGGAGTTTGATAACGACAGCATATATCGCAGATTTCCACGTGCTTGCTGCGGAGATACGAGTGATGTGTTAGCTCAGTATTTATTGGATAAAGGTATCAAAACAGATTATGTCTGTGGAACATATTGGGGTAAAACGGATGGAAACGGACAATCTCATGCGTGGCTGTTGGTAGACAAACATATTATTATAGATATCACAGGTGACCAATTTAGTGGCAAGTCTACTTTTCTTAATTATGACAAATCAGTCTATGTAGGTGAAGGAGATGATTTCCATAGACTCTTTGAGGTTGAAGACAGAGATGTTCATGAGCATCGTGGGTTGAGTGCTTTAGGTGGTTTTTGTGGACCGAGGCTGTGGGATTTATATAGGAAAATCCTTAAATACATTTAATCTTATGGGGATAAAACCGTTACCCCGCTTTAAAAACCTATTGCATATTTTCGCTATGCAGTATAAAATCAAAGTTCAGGGGAATATTGAAACCGTTTGTCTGCTTTCAAAGAAACCTTGATTTTCTGCGGTTTGTAGGATATTAAGGGGAGAAAATGAATGTGTGTTTTCAGGTCTTTTGAATGAAACATTTGAATATCGAAACAGTGGGGTGTTTTGAGACTCTGCTGAATAATAGGCTTTTGCTAAAAGGTATCACTTTTGCGAAAATGTATGATACCTTCCGGCAGAAGCCTTTTTATATAAAGATAACTTGACTTCTAAATCTTACTGATGTAATATTTACACGAGTGCAGCAGGAGTTCGAACGATATTTTTTTGTTGTGAAATCTTACACATGTAATAAAAAAAGGATGAGGAATGTATAGTATGATATATTCATCAAAGAGAAATTTTTTTACTCAAAAATCTTACAAATGTAATATTTTGGAGATATAGTGTACATTGAAAATAGAATATGACCATATCAGCAAAGCAAAATGAATGGAGGTCAATATGAAGAAAGGAAAAAGCAGACATAAAAGAAAGAAAAGCAGGCTCCTATGGATTGCGATTGCTGTTATAGGAATGGCTGCGGTAATTTCTGCGGTATGTGTGGCAGGAATGTTGGAAACAAAAGAAAATGCCTGGAGGACACCGGAAGAACTTCTGGTGGAGTACATGAATCATATTCCAAAACAGGAGTATGAAGAAATGTATGCAATGCTACATATTGAGGCATCGGGAAATGTCAGTCAGGAGGATTTTGTAACTCGAAATTCAGCTATTTATGAAGGCATAGAAGTCCAGAATATGGCTGTCCGGATTATTGCATATGACGAGGAGCAAATGACGGTAACCTACCAGACTTCTTTCGATACAGTTGCAGGAACTATCAGCTTTGAGAATGAAGCATTTTTCCTAAAAGACGAAGAAGGATATAAGTTGGTTTGGGATGATTCCATGATTTTTCGGAATCTAACTTCTACAGATAAAGTCAGAGTTTCCACTACACAGGCAGAACGAGGAGAAATTCTGGATAGGAACGGACGTGTCCTTGCAGGAAAAGGTACAGTATCTTCGGTTGGAATCGTTCCGGGAAAGTTGGAAAACAGAGAGGAAGCAATCGCACAGATTGCAGAACTATTGGAAATCACACCGGAAGCGATAGAAAAGAAACTGTCTGCAAAGTGGGTAAAGGATGATTCTTTTGTTCCTATTAAAACGATTCCAAGAGTGGAAGAAATTGAGTTAATGTCTATCAGTCCAGATGAAGAAGTCCTAAAGGAGAATGAAAGGCATGAAAAGTTGCTGGAGATTCCCGGAGTGATGATATCTGATGTTGAAGTGCGTGAATACCCATTAGGGGAAGCAGCTGCACATTTGGTCGGATATGTTCAAAGTGTTACTGCGGAAGATTTAGAGGAACATGCAGGAGAAGGCTATACAGCCAATAGTGTAATCGGCAGAAGTGGAATGGAGGGATTGTTCGAAAGTGAATTCAAAGGCCAGAACGGTTGCAGGATTTATATTGTAAACTCGGAAGGCAAAGAGAAGGAGGAACTTGCTTGCATCTTGGTACAGCATGGACAGGACATCCAGCTTACGATAGATACTGATTTACAGGTTTCCTTGTATGAGCAGTTTAAGGAAGATAAAAGCTGCTCGGTAGCCATGAATCCTTATACTGGAGAGGTATTGGCTTTGGTCAGCACACCAGCCTATGACAATAACGATTTTATTATGGGATTATCGAGTGAGCAGTGGACTGCACTTAACGAGGATGAGAATAAGCCAATGTATAATCGCTTCCGGCAAGTATGGTGTCCGGGGTCTACATTCAAGCCAATTACCGCAGCGGTCGGCTTGGAATCAGGAGCAATCGATCCAATGGAAGATTACGGCAACGTAGGCTTAAGTTGGCAAAAGGATGCATCGTGGGGTTCCTATCATGTAACAACACTCCATGCATATGAACCAGTCATTTTAGAGAATGCCCTGATATATTCTGATAATATTTATTTTGCAAAAGCAGCATTAAAGATTGGTTCAGAAGAGATGGAGAGTTCTTTGACTGGACTTGGATTTAATGAGCAACTGCCATTTGAGATTAAGATGGCAGAATCTCAGTATTCCAATACAGAAGGCATTGAAACTGAAATACAGTTAGCTGACAGCGGTTACGGACAAGGACAGATTTTAGTGAACCCGTTGCATATGGCATGTATTTATTCTGCTTTCTGTAATGAGGGAAATGTAATAAAGCCTTATTTGGTATATCAGAATGAAGCGGAAGCTGAGTATTGGATTCCGGGTGCCTTTTCTAACGAGACAGCAAGTCGTGTATTGGAAGGAACAAAGAAGGTTGTGAATGATTCTAATGGAACGGGATATGCAGCCCATCGAGATGACATTCTTTTAGCAGGAAAAACAGGTACGGCAGAAATAAAGACATCGAAGGATGATACTTCGGGTACAGAATTAGGATGGTTTGCAATTTTTACAGCAGAAGATACGGAATGTCCTATATTGATTATCAGCATGGTAGAAGATGTGAAAGGAAGAGGAGGAAGCGGATATGTTGTTAAGAAAGACAGTCTGGTTCTGGAAGAGTGGTTTAGCAGACATTAGTTTTGTACTGATGTTTAGTATTTCGGGGTGTAGCAATACACCTCCGGAAGAGCAAAAGCACATTAAATTTACTTTGAAAGAAAGGATGATATTATGGCATTAAAGAAAAAAAGCATTTTGCTGGTTATGGCATTTCTGATTGGATGCTTCGTGTGTGCCTGTGGGAAGGAAGATAGTATTACAAGCGAAACTCTTGAGGAAGATACAGAAGAGGTATCTTCCACGGAGGAAACAAAAAGTGCAGAGGAAGAGGCTACAGAACAGTGGGAAAAGGGCTACGACCTTCCCGTGGACGAACAGGAAGCGGTGGAAGCTGAAAATGACTGTATAGAAATGATGGAACTTATTTCTGACATTTATGGAGATGCAGATAAAGGAGCAGCTTCTAATGTTGTTTTGGAAGATGAAACAATTTTTAAAATGCAGAAGAAAATAATGGAAACAGGATGCCCGGTTGCTACATTGGTTTTGTATTCTAATATGGGAAATTATGAAAATGTAGATAATTTTCTCAATGAATGCATGGATGGGAAAAGCGGAGCTGTAGTAATTTACGAGATATGTGATGATGGTGGCGTAGGAAGAATGAAATTTATTTTCGATGGAACAGATATGTACATCGTAAGTACAAGAGGCGTTTGGAATGATAATAATACACCAGGAACATCATACATTTCTTACACCAGAATCAAAGAGTGGAAATATACGGATAAAGGGTGGTTTTGTTATGAACTATGTGTACCAGAGTATCCGGAAGTAACTGAGATGGTGGATGGGAGCTGTCTGATCAGAGTAAAGCCAATGACAGAGGAACAGCGTGAAATGTCTGAAAAATGCGTGCGTGGTTTGGGATATCAGGGAAATAACCTCTTATGTTCCAATTGGGATACAGAGCATATGGAAGAACTGGATTATAATGGGATGTATGAATATCTGTATGCAATGAAATACCAGGAAAAGTTTAATTCTGAGAATTACCAAAATGGAATACCAAAAGAGGAATTTGAAAATTTAATTATGGAGTATCTTCCGGTGACGGCAGAGCAGATACGGGAATATGCGGTGTTTGATGAGAAAAACCAGACCTATTATTGGGCGCGACTTGGATGCTTTAATTATGCACCGACTTTCTTTGGAACTTCTCTGCCGGAGGTTATCGACATCAAAGAAAATGAGGATGGGACAATCACATTAACAGTTGAGGCAGTTTGTGATATGGTCATTTGTGATGATGCAGTCATAACCCATGAACTTACGGTAAAGTTTGCAGAGGATGGCAGCTTTCAGTATTTAGGGAATGAAATTCTGAATGCTGGAATAATGGACATACCAGATTACCAATACCGGATTAAAGAATGATTTGATAATAGTGATGTTCTATGGTAATCTTACAGATGTAAGAAAAGAAAGGAGGACGCATGAAGAAACTAAAATTAGTTGGAATATTGGCAGCAGTTGTATTAATAGGAGGAGTTGTTTCAATTCCGCTTATAAATAACCATACAGCCTATAAGGTGGAAAAGACATTATGTGAAATTCCGTTGCCAGAGGAAACGGAATTGATAGAGTCGCTGTCACAAGCAGGGAAGCTGACAGGAAACGGAAATGGAATGCAGTATTTCGGAGCAATTCTAATTCGAAGTGACTTGTCTTTGGAAGAATTGGATGCTTACTATTCAAGGTACAGAAGTAATGAGTGGGAATGTTTGGTGAAAATTCAGGAAGGGCAGTCCATTGAGGGGATTGATCACGGGACACTACAATTTGCGGAAGAAATAAAGGACAGGGGTTATTACATTGTATATTCTTGGGGAAGTGGAAATTCTCTATTGGATGAATTGGATATACGTGGACACTAAAAACGAGATGGAGACAAATTATGAAGAAAATTTCTAATATATGTGGTTTTATTGGAATTGCTATATATGCGGTGCTGATGATTCGCATTTCAAATCTATGTCAATACGGTGGGACGAAAGTGGATTTGATTCCAATATTGATTTTGGGTGTTGTTCTTATAGCAACAATCATTTTTGGAATTGTTAGCAGTAGAAAAGAAGAAAAAATTGAAAAAGGTAAACTGTTCTGGGGGAAATGTATTGTAGTTGTTGCCCTGACCATTTTGTTTGGAGGCAGGATTATTTATTCGGCAATCCCTTATAATGGTGCATTGTCATGGAAGATTGACGAATGGCGTAACCAGAAGAAAATTGAACTTACTCATACCAACTTCTTTGAGACAGGTGTAGAAGGAATCTTGGAAGACATTGAGACAGAGTTGGATTTACCAGATGAACTTTATGTTCAAAATAAGTTCCAGCTTTCCTTTGACAAAAATGGTGAAATTCAGAGTTTTTATACTTATATGTATGGAAGATATGAAAATGGAGACGAAAATACATTCCTTATTGACTATGATGTGGATGCAGATTCAAAAATGACTGTGTGGATTAATGGAGTTGCGAGCAAATCTTACGATGATGACATGAGATTACAGCCGATGCTTGAAATTTTGAAAAACGCTGATTACAAAACAAGAGTAAATAACTGGGCTGTGGAAGGATATGCAGACGATTATGAAATTCTCTATTATGGCAAGCGGGAATGAAGGATTTGTACATCTTCAAGGTGATGTGGATGGTGACGGAGTGGACAACACAGACAATGCCATTTATTCGGAACTGAATGGTGGAGCTGTTTATGGATATGAAGTCTCGCTTCATATTCCAAGTGAATCTGAGGTGACTCCGGTACGTTATTTTATGGAACCGGAAGTGATTCCATTAGAAACTATCATCGACAGGGAGGAAGAGCAGACTATTGATGATGCTAAAGAAACAGAATCCTGGTATGTAGATAATTCCAATGGTTCTGTATATTACTGGCTGTCTGAGAATAAAGAAATTGGATGGAGATTAGTAGTTACTGATGCGGCAGCAGGAAGCCGTTATTATGAATTGGAAAAGTCATCAGATGGTGGTGAAACATGGAATGTGATAAATGCCAATCCGTTTAACAACAAGATTGGCGTGGCACTGGGAATAGAATTTTACGATGAAAATCTTGGTGTGATTGGTGTGACAGGCGCTTCACAGGATGCCTCAACTTTATATGTGACATCAGATGGCGGAGTTACTTTTACACAGATGGAATTTCCAATGGAAGAGGTTACGGAACTGCCGGATATTGCTGATGAACTAGGATACACAATCGCAGATTATGATTACGCAGAGATGCCACAAGTATCCGATGGACAATGGACTGTAATCATCAAGTCAGAATACAGCAGTTACGAAGGCTTGAGATTTACATCTAACGACAATGGAAAGACATGGATGTATGAGGGATTAAGTACAGGCGAAGGTGATTTACAATAAGAAATAAAAGATACGAATAGTGTTAAGACACAAAAAATCGGGTAATGGTTGGTTATAGCTGTCCATTACCCGATATTTTATTTCCAGATATTCATGTCTGACAAGATAGACATGGTTATTTCAGTTGCGTTGCCTCCGGTAGCATCGCTGTCTGCACCAATGTTGGTAGCAAAAAAGTATGTATTATCTGCAGTTTCGATATAACCGATAAACCATCCGTTCACATCCTGGCCATCCACACGTCCGGTTCCGGTCTTTCCGTAGAATGTTCCGGCATCGGAAGAAGAAAGGCAGATGGCATCTTTTACTGCATTGATGTTTTCAGGAGCGAAGCCGAAGCTGTTGTTCTGCAACTTGGCTAAAAGTTCGACCTGCTCTATTGGAGAGATCTCCAAGGAGGATTCCATCCAATAAGTGGAGAAATCACCACTCATGTTTTTGTTACCATATCCAATTTCTTGAATATAGTTGTAAACGTCAGAGGCTCCAAGCTGTTCATCTACTTTCTGGAAATACCAGTTCACGGAGGAGTTCATTGCAGACTGTAGGGTCTGATCCGCATTCCATGCTTCAAATGGATAGTTTTCTCCATTCCATGCAATGAACGAATTTTCCGGTGTAATGACGCCTTCTTCCAATCCGAACAAAGCATCGTATATCTTGTAGGTGGAGTTTGGAGCAACCCGTAAGGTGGCATGCTCCATGTCATGTATACTCCATGCATCGTTTTCCAAATCGTATAAAACAAAGCTGCCTTCGTATTCTCCGAAGTATGTGGAGAGGTCTACATAGGAAATATTCTCAGAAGAGGAATCCCATTGGTAGTGACCGACATCTGCTGCGTAAGTAGAAATAAAAGGTGCGAATCCCATGAGAACAACAGCAGTCAATAGGAATGCAGTTATGCCTTTTAATTTTTTCATAATTGTTGGCTTCTCATAAGATGCAATATTTATGATTCTCCGCTTCATCTGCTTCATGTTTCCGTCGAGGCCAGCAGCAAAAGGGAAAGGAGATAGGGATACCTTCTCTGCAAAATTAATCAGTGTATTGCCATAATCTTCGTAAGCACCCTCTTCAAGCATTTGCAAAACGGAAGTGTCACAGGCAACCTCTCTGTCATTACGCATTTCCTTCAGTGCGTACCAGACAAGAGGATTGAACCAATATATTACTCCGGCAAAGTTCATTAGATAGTTGGCAATAGCATCTTTGTGCTTATAGTGCTGTAGCTCGTGTAACAGCATGTATCGCATGTCCGATTCGTTATAATCTGAGATGAGATGAATCGGAAGATAAATACAAGGTTTCAAAAGTCCCACAATAATCGGAGATTTCAAAAATGCGGTACTGTAAACATGGATATTTCTGTTAATTCTCATTTCTTTCATACATCGATGATATAGTTTTCGGACTTCCGGGTTCTGAAGGGGAAGTGCAGATTTTTTCAAGTTCTGTAAGCGGATAGAGGATTTGATTACCAATATAATCATTGCAAGGATGCCTACAAGCCATATTCCAAATAGTATGTATCCGATGCTGGATGGAGTCTCACTATTTACCGAAAGGGCAAAGTCATTCATCCAGTCTGCATTTCCGGCTGGATTAATCCCAACAGCTTCTCCTATGGCGGTTCTGGTGCCAGAAGTAGGAGAACTTTTCAGGTTACTGAGCCACGAGAGGATTTGCGGAAACCCAATTAAACGGAACGGTATAAAAGGAACTACCAACAATCCAAGTAGCAGAAACCACAGATTATACTGCATCCGGCTGGATAGGTTGCCTTTGAATATCCGCTTGGCTATCAAAAGAATTCCGATGATACCGCTGATAAATACATTGCATATTAAAAAGCGTATCATAAAATCAGACATGTTAATTGCCTCCTTTTTTTGACCTCTTGGAAAGAAGAGAGCGGAGAGTGTCTATTTCCGTTTCGGACAGTCTGTCATTTTCTATATATGCAGACAGCATGGCAGTGATGTCTCCATCGTAGTATCGTTCTAGAAAAGAGTTACTTTCCTGACCGATGTATTCACTTTCTTTCACAACTGGAGTGTAAACAAACACCCGACTTTGTTTTTCATAAGTCAGAACGCCCTTGTTCACTAGACGTTTAATTAGAGTTTGTATTGTTTTTGGACTCCAACTCGTAGTCTGTAATAATTTATCAGTTATTTCATTGGTGCTGATAGGTGCATATTTCCATACGATTTTCATAACTTCAAATTCAGCTTCGGAAATTTGCGGTAAATCGCTCATTTCAAATTCCTCCTTAAATCTTACGAGTGTAATAAAAATATTATAGATGTTTTTTGTGTAGTTGTCAATTTCGGAAATCTGAAAGCCTTGTATTTATTGGCTTAGAGATTCCGAGAGATCATTACTTTGCAAAGGAACAATCTATAAGGAACGGAAAAAGATTTTGTGGAAAAATGTCGAATTTTCGCGGGTTAGAACAAATATTGAAAAAAAATCAAAAAAAATGAAAAAAAGTGTTGACAAAAGTGTCGCCGTCTGATAATATATATCTTGCTGACGCGGTAAAGACAAAACAGCAAAACAAAAAAAGTTTTAAAAAAGTCTTGACAAAGCAAAAGCGATTTGATATAATATTTATCGCTGACGCAAAATGCGACAGCAAAGAACCTTGATAACTGAACAGTGAAACAACCCTGAAAATTCAAATATATATTGA
>OBHX01000052.1_pt1 | contig 110706 bp, 111 predicted proteins | sample 1519331 | NCBI WGS metagenome assembly OBHX01 (sample SAMEA2602897, study PRJEB22501) | metagenome
GCAAAAGTGTAAACGATGTCCTTGTATAGTTTGTAAACTTTGTTACTCTTGACACGATGTTCGCCCCTACAACTGTAAGCCAAAATTTTGCTATAATTTACACCTACAAATTCAAATTTGCCTTTATGAAGAAACATATTATCAAAGGCTACAACTAAATATTACAAGAAAAGTCAGCTTAACTGCTGATTTTTTTAATAAGGATTATACTATAATAGAAAGAAAAAATATAATGTAGAAAATAGAATTGTTTGAATTTTATTGTAGAAAATAAAAATTTTTAAATTTACTGCACTAAAAAGGACTTTTGATTCGTTTTATTTATGAAAGGAGGTCAAGAGATTGTTAAATCCACTTACCAGAGATGATTACAATAAAGTTGTTGAAGAATTCTCCGATATGATTTTTAGAATAGCTTATCAAAACTTATGTAACATTGCTGATGCAGAGGATGTTGTTCAGGAAGTTTTTATTTCTTTGCTAAAGTCAAAGGGTAAAATTTTCAAAGATTCTGAACATCTAAAGTCTTGGCTAATCAGAGTGACAATCAACAAATGCCTTGATGTAAGACGATCCTTTTTCCGAAAAAATACTGTGCCTATTGAGTCACAGGTAATTTCATATACAGACGAAGAAAAAGTCCTAATGGACGAAATTATGAAACTACCTAAGGACTACCGAAATATTATCTACTTGTATTATTATGAGGGATATAAAATAAAGGAAATTGCAGAAATTCTTGGAAAAAATCAAAATACTATCAGTTCAAAATTACAAAGAGGCAGAAATAAGTTGAAGGAAAATCTTATTGAGGGAGGTTACTATAATGAAAGAAATTTACAAGAATGCACTTGATAAAACAACCTTTCCAAAAGAAAGTAAAGAAAATCTTAAAAGCCTTTATGATAAGGTGAATAAGGAGGATAATGTTATGAGTTTTGAAAAGAAGAGAAATACAAAAAAGCCTTTAGCATTTGTGGCAGCAGGTTTAGTATGTGCAGTAGCAGTTGGCAGTACATTTGCTGTAGGTCAGTTTAATGATAGTAAAAATAGTGGTAGTAAGAATAGCTTTGTACTTAATGTTAGTGCAGCAGAAATCGGAAGAAAAGTTGCTAATGGTGATAAAACTGACACCAAGGGTTCAAAAGTAACTACTGGCACTTCCGGTTATATAGTTAGCCAAGGTGATGATAAAACTTGGCATTATGACTTTACTTTGCCTGTTGCCTGCAAAGGTAATAACATTGACGAAATTACTTATACAGTAAACAGAGGTTCGATAACTTTAGATTCAGAAGAAACTGATAAAAAATCTGAAACTGTAAGTTACAAAGCTTTACCTAAAGACAAACTTGTTTCTCTAGATATCTGTGGAGATTCATCTTCATTGAGTAAGTCAGAACAGCAAATTTTGGATAAAGGTTTAATACCACAAGCTGATATGGAACAGTATAAGAACGCTATTGATATTCTTCTAAAGGATCTTAAAGTAACTGTTAAGGCAAAGTTTAATGATGGTACAACTGAAGAAGAAACTATTAATGTCAATTCAAAACTTTGTACATCAGAAGAATTAAATGATGATGGACAGCGTGATGATGACATTATGCTTTACAATGATGACTTAGATTCAGATGAAGATGATGTTTACCTTAGCTTTGAAGTAGAAAAGTAAACACAAAATTTACTCAAAACAAACCCTATTAATCATATATTTAATCCCAAAAAGAAAAGTCAGCCTAGCAGCTGACTTTTCTTGCGTTTGTAACGAACATATTTATTTTTTCTTTGCTTTTGCCTATACCGTTTTCATTTTCAACACCGGAAGAAACATCAACACAATCAGGGTGCAGAATCTTTATTGCATTAGTCACATTATCCGGATTTAGTCCACCGGCAAGTATCATCAATTTATCACTTTTAGGAAATGTTTTTAATGTGTTCCAATCAAATGTTTTTCCACTTCCCGGTTCTTGAGCATCAAAAACAAAACCCTTTATTTTGTCAATATTTTTGAAATTCTCATATTCATCAATATCCTTTACATTAAAGGCTTTTAGTATTGGAATATTCGTGTTTTCAATAATATTATTTTCTAGTTTACTATGAATTTGAATGTAGTCAAAACCTAAGTTTTCAATTATCTTAACTTGCTCTAAAGTAGGGGAAACTGTAACTGCAACTTTCTTAATGCTTTCATCAAGTGCATTTATAATTTCAGTTGACTTTTCTTCATTAATATTTCTTTTGCTTTTAGGAAAGAACATTACCATTCCTGCAAAGTCAACATTGTTTTCATTTAAGTATTCTGCCTCTTTAGTAGAAGTTAATCCACAAATTTTAATTTTCATATGTCACCTATTATTAAAAACCTATGAAAAAAGTCCGTAATAATACGGACTTAATTTTTATTTTGCTTTCTTAAGTAATTTTAACTTTTTCTTATTAATATTACTGTTTTCTAAAATTGACTTTAAATCAAAGTCCAGAACTTCTTTGTCAATTAAGAAACCTTCACCGTCAGTAATGAAGAAGTAGAAGTAATCATTAGTTTCATAAATACCAAAGAAATCTTCATACTTTACTAAATCTTCACCAAGCAATACACCTTCATTATTAAATATGTATTCAACTTCTTTGTTTTCAAGTTGGCTAATATCACTTTTAGGCTTTACATAGTAAACCATTGTGATGATAATACCACCGATAATTGCAATTGCAGGATATATAACTGTAGTAAAGTTAAGTTCAAACTTTCTGTTGTAGATAAATGAACATACAATTACTGCAATACATAGTAAGTATAGAATTGCCGGTTTTAGAAAAGACTTTTTATTTAGAGTAAATCTCTTAAAGTCGATTATCATATCTTTTGTATAATTAGTTTTGATTTTATATTCCATTTTTTTCACCCAAAGTGATTTTAACACAAAATACTAAATTGTGCAATGCCTTTTCTTGATATATATTGCATATTATGATATAATTATATGAATAAAATTATTGAATAAGGTGGGTGTAAACTTATGGATGTTAGAGTTAATGATAAAATTGAAATGAAAAAAGCTCATCCTTGTCAAAACAAAATTTTTACTGTTACAAGAGTAGGTATGGATTTCAAGATAAGATGTGACAAATGTGGTCACGAAATTATGATACCTCGCAGTAAAGCAGAAAAAAATATTAAGAAGATAATCAGGGAATAATATGTTTGATAAAATTGAAATTTTTAGTAAAAGATATGATGAATTAAATAACAGACTTTATGACCCAACAGTTGCCTCAGATGCAACAAAGTTTAATGAAATTATGAAGGAAGTAAAGTCTATTGAACCTATTGTGTTAAAGTATAGAGAATACAAGAAAGCACAACAGACAATTAAAGATAGCCTTGAAATTTTGGAAACAGAAAAAGACAAGGAAATCAGAGAACTTGCTCAAATGGAAATGGATGAGGCAAAGGACTCATTGGATGGTATTGAGGAAGAACTAAAAATTCTTCTTCTACCTAAAGACCCTAATGATGAAAGAAATGTTATTATGGAAATTCGTGGTGGTACAGGTGGTGAAGAAAGTTCCTTATTTGCAGGTGACCTTTTCAGAATGTACTCCATGTATGCCGATAAGCATGGCTTTAAGATTGAAGTTCTTTCTTCTAACGAAACAGGCTTAGGTGGTTACAAAGAAATTTCCTTTATGGTTAACGGTGAGGGTGCTTACAGTAAGCTAAAGTATGAAAGTGGTACACACAGAGTTCAGAGAGTACCTGAAACTGAGTCATCAGGCAGAGTTCATACTTCAGCAGTAACTGTTGCAGTTCTTCCTGAAGCTGATGATGTTGAAATTGACATTAACCCTAATGATTTACAGATTGATACATTCCGTTCATCAGGTGCAGGTGGTCAGCATATTAACAAAACTTCATCAGCTATCAGAATTACTCACTTACCTACAGGTATGGTTGTTGAGTGTCAGGACGAAAGAAGTCAGTACAAGAACAAGGACAAAGCCTTAAAGGTTCTAAAGTCAAGACTTCTAAAGATTGAACAAGATAAACAAAATGCAGAGATTTCCGAAAATAGAAAAAGTCAGGTTGGTTCAGGTGACAGAAGTGAAAAGATTAGAACTTACAACTTCCCACAATCAAGAGTAACTGACCACAGAATTGGTCTTACACTTTACAAGCTTGACGATATTCTAAACGGTAATATTGATGAGATTATAGATGCTTTGATTGCATACGATAGAGCAGAAAAACTAAAAGAAAGTATGGAAAATAAGTAAAATGGATACTAAATTATTAAAGGATAACATTGAGGACATTTCTATTGCAGCAAAGATTATAAATGAGGGTGGACTTGTTGCTATGCCAACAGAAACTGTTTATGGTTTAGCAGCAGATGCTTTAAACGGTAAGGCAGTAAGAAAGATTTTTCAGGCTAAAGGCAGACCAATGGATAATCCTTTGATAGTCCATGTTTCATCAGCTCAAATGGCTATTGACCTTAAGCTTTATAAAGAGTTTACAGAAGATGCCAAGAAGTTGGCTGATAAGTTCTGGCCCGGACCTTTGACAATTATTTTGCCAAAGGGTGACTGTATTCCTGATGAGGTTTCAGCAGGACTTGAAACAGTAGCAGTCAGATGCCCTAGCCACAAAACTGCCAGAGCATTAATAGAAAAGTCCGGTAAACCACTTGCAGCACCATCTGCAAATATTTCCGGTAAACCAAGTCCAACTACTGCAGAACATTGTATCAATGACCTTATGGGTAAGGTCGATGCAATTCTTGACGGTGGTGAATGTGAAGTAGGTGTTGAAAGTACAGTTGTCACTTTAGCTACCAACCCACCAAGACTTTTAAGACCCGGTGGAATTACACTTGAACAGCTTGAAAGTGTATTAGGTGAAGTTGCAGTTGATGATGCAGTTCTTCATAAACTGGCTGAGGGCAAGAAAGCATCTTCTCCCGGAATGAAGTACAAACACTATGCTCCAAAGGCTCAAGTGTATTTGGTCAGAGGCAACAACTTTGTTGACTTTGTAAACAGAGATATTGACGAAAGTACAGCAGTAGTTTGCTTTGATGAAGATGAAAAATATATTAATGGTGAAACATTTCCAATAGGTTCAAAAACTGACTACAAGTCCCATGCACATAAGATTTTTGATGTACTTAGAAAGATAGATAAAGAAGAAAAAATAAAAAAGGTTTTTGCTCCTTTACCTAGAACAGATGGTGTGTCCCTTGCAGTTTATAACAGATTAATCCGTTCATCAGCCTTTAGAATTTTTAATGCTGATGCTTATGTTTTAGGATTAACCGGACCTACCGGTTCAGGAAAATCTACTATTGCAAAAATGTTTGTACAGTATGGTTTCCACACAGTAGATACAGACAAAATTGCAAGAAATATTATGGAAAAAGGTAGTCCTGTATTAGCTAAAATAAAGGAAACCTTTGGCGATGATGTGGTTAAAGATAATGTGCTTGATAGAAAGTTACTTGCAAAAAGAGCTTTTGTCGATGAAAATTCAACTAAAAAGCTAAACCAAATCACTCACCCATATATATATGAAAAGGCACTTTTGGAAATAGAGGAATATTCCCACAAAGGTTACGATAAGTTTATATTAGATGCCCCTGTACTTTTTGAAAGTAACGGAGAAAGATTTTGCAACAACACCCTTGTAATTCTCTCTGACTTAGATACCAGAGTAAAGAGGATAATTTCTAGGGACGCTATTACAACAGAACAAGCTATGGATAGGATAAATGCTCAGCATAGTGATGATTTTTACAGAGCAAAGGCTGACTATGTAATTGAAAATAACGGTAGCCTTGATGAAGTAAAGTCACAGGTTGAAAGTGTTGTAAAAACTATTTTGTAAAATTCGGTATCTAAAACCAAGTAGTAGGTTTATAATATGATTAATAGAAAACCCAAGAGAAAAAGGAAAAAGAGTGGTTGTGCTACCTTAATTTTGGTGGTGTTCTTTACAGCCATAGTTGCCTTAGTTACAGTTTTATGTTTTCATATCTTTGGTGGAAATGATTCTATTAATGACAAGGTAAACAATATTAAAAAAATTCAGTACCCAAAGAAATATTCACAGATTGTAGAAAAGTACAGTGACCTTTATGGTGTGGATGATAACCTTGTATATGCAGTTATCCGTACAGAAAGTCACTTTAAACCTGACAGTGAGTCCGGTGCAGGTGCAAAAGGTTTGATGCAGATTACTCCCGAATGCTTTGAATTTTTACAGAACAATATTCCTAATGAGAAAACAAAATATAAAGAGTCTGATTTGTACGACCCGGAAGTGAATATTAAGTTTGGAACATATTTTTTAAGCTATCTGTTAGATAGGTATGATAATGTTGAAAAAACTGCCGTAGCAGCATATAATGCCGGTTTCGGTGCAGTTGATAATTGGCTAAATGACCCTGAATGTAGTCTTGACGGTAAAACTCTTAGTGTTATAGTTTATCCGGAAACAGAGAATTATGTGGAAAAGGTTGAGAATGCCAAGAAAATATATATAGAAATATATAAGGAAAGGTAATGATATTATGTCTAATGAAGATTCAAAGACACTAATGGACGAAATCCTAATGTCAGGCAAAAAGAAAATTCACTCAATCAGCAATAGTGAAATTGAAAAAGCTGATGAATTTTGTGAACCATACAAGGATTTCCTAAATAAATCAAGAACAGAAAGAGAAGCTGTTGTTGAAGCAGTTGCTCAGGCTAAAGAAAACGGTTTTGAAGAATATGATCCTGACAGAACTTACTCTGCCGGTGATAAGATTTATATTGTAAACCGTAACAAAGCAGTAGGTCTTGCAGTTATCGGCAGAAAGGGTACAAGAGACGGTGTGCTACTTTCTATCGCTCATATTGACTCACCAAGAATTGATTTAAAGCCAAGCCCATTATATGAAAAGGACGGTATGGCTCTATTTAAGACTCATTACTATGGTGGTATCAAGAAGTATCAGTGGACAACAATCCCACTAGCTTTACACGGTAGAGTTTGTAAGACTGACGGTACCTATGTTGATATTTCTGTTGGTGATGATGAAAATGACCCATGTTTCTGTATTACAGATATTCTTCCACATCTAGGTCAAGAGCAAGCTAAGAAAACTCTGGGTTCAGCTTTTACAGGTGAAGACCTAAACTGCCTAGTAGGTAGCCGTCCATATAGTGACGAAGATGGTGAACAGGTAAAGTTAAACACAATGAAGCTACTTTATGATAAGTATGGCTTTACTGAAAATGACTTCCTATCAGCAGAACTAACTTTAGTACCTGCTTTTAAGGCTAGAGATATTGGTTTTGACAGAAGTATGATTGGTTCATATGGTCATGATGATAGAGTTTGTGCTTACCCTGCGCTAATGGCTATTATTGATGCTGGTATTCCTGACAAGACTTGTATCACATATCTAACAGATAAGGAAGAAACAGGTTCAGACGGTAACACAGGTATGCAGAGTGACTTCCTAAGATACTTTATCTATGACCTAGCTAAGTCTGAGGGCGAAGAAGGCTATAGAGTCCTTTCAAAGAGTAAGTGCCTATCAGCTGATGTTAATGCAGCAGTTGACCCAACTTATGAAAGTTGTTTTGAACCAAAGAACTGTTCTTACATTAATGAAGGCGTTGTAATTTCTAAATATACAGGTGCTAGAGGTAAGAGTGGCACAAGTGATGCTTCAGCTGAATATATGGGTGAAGTTCGTTCAATGCTGGAAAGTAACAATATTATTTGGCAAGTCGGTGAACTTGGCAAGGTTGACCTTGGTGGTGGTGGTACTATCGCTAAGTATGTTGCTAATATGAATGTTGATGTAGTTGACCTTGGTGTACCTGTACTTTCTATGCATGCACCATTTGAAATCGTAAGTAAAGTTGATGTTTATATGGCTTATTTAGCTTTTTTACATTTCTTTATGGATTAAGGGTTGATTTTTTCAAAAAGATGTGTTATTATGTATGGGCAGTCGAAAATGACTGCCCTGAAATGCGCTGATAGCTCAGCTGGATAGAGTGACTGGCTACGAACCAGTAGGTCGGGGGTTCGAGTCCCTTTCAGCGCGCCACTAGTGGGTATATGAACTATGTGTCTGTAAAGAGCGTAGTTTATATGCCTAATTGTGATATTCGCCAATTGGCGAACTTAGATGTACAATGTCTAACATAAAAGACAAGTACTATTATTAATATATAAACATCCACCGTACCGTAATTGATACGGCAGATGATTATTTATTTTATTTGTTTTGCGTCGTGGCTGAACGAAATTCCTTTGCAGGGTCGAGTACCAAGTAATTGGCAACTATCCATCGCAAGATGTAATCGCCCTCCAAGTTGTCTGTAACAGAGTTGACTAAGCTCTTAAGTGATATAAGGTAGCACCGTAATTATACTATGGTGGCTCGCTCATCAATCATATTCAAGTATGATTGAGTTGTGGCATAACTGTTATATATTACCTTGTATTAATCGTCCATTAAACTCAGACTATTCAGTTGTTCATTACGACAAAAAGAAAACTCACATCCTACCACATCTGCTAGTAGTTTTGTGAGTACAAATTGACAAATTAACTAATTCAGCTTATAATAAATAAGCAAATTAGCCTTAACATATCAGTAAGTATCGTTACTACTTATGTGATGTGGGTCAGCAGGTTACTCCAATAATCTGCTGACTAAGGATTTTGTTATCCTCTCGCCTTTCTTATTGTACCATAAAGTGGGCGTTAGGTCAATATTGTAATGTAATTTTTGCAGATGTTTTCTTTTTACTGAAAGCATCTGCATTTTTTATTACTTTTTGAATGTCAAATTTTGTAAGATAAGCAAGATTTAAAACAGTAATTCAAAATAATAATTAAATTAATTTATTGTAAGGTTATTAATATATAATCTCAACAATATGTGAAAATAATTAGAATTAGGTGAAACAATTATGCTATTACTAAATGTTCCATATGCAGAAAAGGATGAAGCAAAATCATTAGGTGCTAAATGGAATCCAAGATTAAAGAAATGGTATATAGAAAATAAGGAAAACTATCCTTTGTTTAAAAAATGGTTACCACATGATTATATTGTTTGCGACCATATTTATGTTATAGAAGGTTCTCAACAATGTTTTAGATGTGGCAAAAATACTCGTGTAATTGGTTTTGGAATTGAGAATTACTATCGCCTTAGTGACAGTGATTGCGAGTATTCAAGTGGTGAAATACATTTTGCATTTTCGTTAAATCCAATGCCTGAACAATTATTAAATTTTGTTCAAGATAATTACAATTTTAAGGAAACTTATTCTAAAACTACAAAATCCTCGTATTTAGCTAATCGTTGTGATTCTTGCGACACTCTTCAAGGTGATTTTTATCTATTTGAAGAAGTTGGAAGTCCTTTCTATTGTGCAGATAAGAACGACATATCTAAATTACGATTATATAGAATCAATTTAGATATGGATATTAATATTAATCTTTCTTTGGTCATATCATCAACTGATTTTATGCTAAAGAAATATGGACATATATATGAATTGAAATTTGAAATATAACGCGTGGACAAATTGTCCATGTTTTATATAAATTTATCTTAGTTTTAAGGAGGATGATACTATGATGATTTAGTTGTATTATGAGAATCATAAATAAATTATTAATTGTTAAATAAAGGGTAGTGATAAAATGTAGGTAAATTACTTTAATCGTTTTAACATATTTTAATATTATTAAAAATTTAATTGAAAGGATAATGATTATGATATTTATAAGTCATAGAGAAACTGATAAAGAAGTTGCAGATATGTTGGTGGACTTTTTTGCATCAACTGGAATACCCAAGGATAAAGTGTTTTGTTCATCATTACCTGGTAATAAGGTTCATAAAAAAATATCAGAAGAAGTAAAAGAAGCTTTAAAGAATAGTATTATTGATATAGTAATTCTTTCTAGCAATTATTATCAGAGTGCTTATTGCTTGAATGAAGCAGGTATTATTTGGTACAAAGATAAAAATATAATACCTATTGCATTGCCGGAAATAGATGAAAGTAATATGTATGGTTTTTTAAATAATGATTACATATTACGCCGTTTAGATTCAGATACAGATATTTCGTTTATTTACGATGATGTGAGGAAAACAATGTCAATTTCCCAAATAGATGCGACACCTTTTGTAAATGAAATAAATAAACTCAAAGGTAAATATAATGATTTATTAAAAACAAGAGAAATAACCATACCTACAGAGGATGAAATACATAATTATTATACATCAGATTTGACTACTGATGATGAGCGAATCGTATTGTATTATATATTGGAAAAAAACATTCGCAAAATTACTAAAAATAAAGTAGAAGATTGGTTGCAAGAGAATGAGATATATGATATTGATGTTGATAACGCATTTGACCTTTTGTCATCGATTGGTAATGGTGAAGTTGAAAATGGTACATTGAAATTTGGAATTGAAGCATTCAGAAGTTACTCGAGTAATTCTAACTCAATAATGATTGAGTTAAAAGAATATGTAGATAACCATAAAAAGTTATCTGTTTGCCAATTTGAAAAACTTTGGAATGCTGGTGCTATAAATGATGTTTTAAAATTATTTGTTGCCTACATAGTAGAAGAACAAGTATGTGATTTTGGCTTTAATTGGAAGGCAGAAGAACAGATTGAGAATATTAAAAATTGGGAAATCAAGAATAGTCTTGATTCAACCCTTTCCGATAATTATAATAAATGTTTAAGATTTTTAATTCAAAATAAACTCGTTTATGAATCAGATTGGACAAACTATGGAAATCCTAGAATGTACTCATTATGTGTTTCACTTGAAAAATTTCTTTTGAAGTGTCCTAAAGAGTATATTAAGGAACTGAATGATATAAAAAATACATTTCATTCATCTGATTTAGATTTACTACATTTTGACGATGATGAATTACCATTTTAATCACTGAATGAAAAGGGGTGGACAAATTGTCCACCCCTTTGGAAATAAATCACTATGTCTTATTTAATAAGATATTTATACTTTGCTGTTATTAACATAGCATCTTGTTCTTCAAGAGTTTTGGTATCTTGACCACAAGTAAGTATTTCCACATATTCAATATAATCGTTATTATAATCGTTATTTTCTTCTTCAAATGTGATTATTGCATTTGCTTTTTCTTGCTCACATTTTCTACAGATACAAATGAACTTTGTATTTGTTTCCTGAAGAGTATAACAATCATCAATCAAAACATAAGCATTGTATCTTATATTTTGAGCATATTCCAACATCTGCATAACAATCTTATTTGAGTGGTGCATTTCACCAAAGATGAAGACAGATGTACATACATTGTGTACCTTAACTGTTAAATTTGAGTTTTTTTCTTTTGAAACATTCATTTTTTTATTTCCTTTCGTTATAAAAATATAGGAGGCTAATATATGGACTGTAGAGGTCATAATAGAAGAATACAAATAGTACAAAACTATGATGTTATTCCAGAAGTTCATGTACCAGTTATGAATGGTATCACTATTAAAAGTGATGCTGGTAATGATATATCTAAAACTTACTTTATATTTACTTGTATTTCTAAAACTTCAGGTAAAAAAGAAACAATTACTTGTGGAAGAACCACAGCAAATGATTTTTCTAAATTAACCGGAAAAGAATTGCCACTGTTGTTCAATCCATTAATTAATGCTCCATTGGTTGGTGGGATAAATGCTAATGCTGCAAGATTAGGAAATCACAATAATCACCCCCATATAAAGTGGAACAAAGCAAGAAAGCAATTATATAATGCAACCATGCTTATGATTTTGTACACAGGAAACAAGCCTGACCCATTTCAACCGTTGTTCGGTATAAGAAGGGATATTGAAAAATATCCTAACTACAGTGTACAAATACGACATGTTAAGGCTTTGGTAACAGTATTAAAAAAATTTAAAACTACTATTCCAAAAGTGATTGATAAATTAGAAGTTAATAATATGATGATAGCCTATAATTTTGATTTATTGGCTGATTTTCTAATTTCTAAAAATCAGAATGAATTAGTAAAATTTTTTGTTATGTAAAAAAGGGTGGACAAATTGTCCACCCTTTACTGTTATCAATACCTTGGACAAATTGTCCAAGGTTTTTCATTATATTAGATTTTTTATACTATTGTTGTTTCTGTATGAATTAATAATTTCATCAACTTTAGTTTTGTCAGAAGTTTTAATCCTAATAACACTATTTCCTTGTTCGTGTACAGTTCCTTCAAAACTGATACCATTCTTTTCTAGAACAGTAGCTTCCTTAAATGATACTTTTAAATAGTAATCATCATTTGGATTGTAATTATGCTCACTTTCCTTTTTTTGTAAAGGAATACCATCAATACAAGAATGGTAGATAAATTCTTTAATATCATCCATTTTGTTTGTTTCATAAAATTCAACTAGCATTTTAGAGAAATCCCTTTGTAATTCAACCGGAATAGAAATGATACCAACACCGTTTGAAATCATTATTTGATTTGCAGAAAGCATACTAGTTCTCTTATTACCATCACCAAACATTTGCCTACGCATTAAATGCAACATCATTGTGATTGCTCGTTCTGTAGGATTTGCAATAGTTTTAATATTTTCAATTTCTTCCTTGATTTTGCTTTCAATAGGTAGTTCCGGTTTCCATCTTGTACCACCAATAGATACTGGAAAATTTCTAATAAAACCGGCATTAGGAATAAGATTATATTCTACATACTGATTGATTTTACAAACATACGGATAATCAATAGGGTATTCTATAGTATCCAAAATAAACTGCCAAGCGTGTTTTAAGTTATTAATTGCAATTACAGTATTTACTTCTACATCAGAGATGACTGAACCTCTATAAATTGCTTCTGTATCTGGGAAAGTTACATTCAAACCTTCAAGTCTAGCACTTTTCCAAATAATATCAACAATATTTCTTTTTGCAAGAAATATATTGTCTTCTAGGGTCATTTGAAACTTATTTTCCATATAATCACTCCATCCAAAATAATTATAATGCTTTTGAGCATATAAAGTCAATCACAAGAAGATACCAACAGAGAAAAAAATAAATATTCCACACTCATAAACTAACAAACTATCAAGTGATTTATAATGACTGACAGAAAGACACTCAATGTGGAAAACTCAAAAACAAAGTAATGTTGAAAACTTCTTATGCTTTGTACTCAACTATTCACATTTTTTCAGCCATAATACTCTAAGTTACATCTATACTTAAGGTATAATTTTATATTATTTTTCTTTCTGTTGGTATGTAAGTGGGTACTCCTCACAGAGGTGTAAATTTTTGGACTACCCCTTGATAAAGAAAAACACTTGACAGTCTTGTGTAAATTGTGTACAATACTTTTAGATTTGAATATGTCTAAATCAAAAACAAATCTAAAAGGGAAGATACTTGTGAGCCAAGAAAAGTATCTTCTTTTTTTGCGTTGTATCTTAGGTTTATCAATTAAGATGGTATTTATCTGATAATAATTATCAGCATAACTGCCATCTTTCTTTTTTACTCTATATCTACTAATTAAGCCTTTTTTAATTAGTGACTTAAGTGTAGCAATAACGCTAGAACGATGAAGATTTAACTGATTACAAATATCATTAAAACTGTTCCAGAATTGCATAGTACGGCTATCAGCACACTTGCAACAAAATAGATACATTCTAAATTCAGACGCAGTTAATTTATTTGATAATTTAAAAATTCTTCTACTAAGAAAGAAATAGTTATATTTAACTACAGGTAAAGTATAATGATATGAACCAAGCTTATGTTCATCAACAAAATATCTTCTAACCTCAAGAATTAAATTCAGTCTATTAAGCTTATCAATGATACGAGAAATAGTCTTAGGTGTTAGACCGGTCATCGTAGCAATGGCTCTTTGTGATATTTTTACATATTTTTTATTCTTATAGCATACTCCTCGTAGGCTATACATTGCAGTTAATACAGTTAGTTCTGTCGCACTAAGGTTCATATCAAAGATTGTATTAGGCATTTTAAAAAGTTCATTACTACGCATTTCTATTCCTCCTTTCGTTGATTTAGAAATAAAAAAACTGCACTTGCTATAATAACAAGTGCAGTATATCTAACTACATATATGACATAAATATATAAGATTATATAGTATGACTAATTGACATTTTTAAATTTATTTGATATAATCAAATAAATTCAAAAACTGATGTTAACAACTGTCTCTTGTTATCATTAGGCTATCGTAGGTGGTGGTACACCTACGATAGATGAATTTTTTATTTTTATTAAATTATAAATTAAAAGTTGAAATTTGTCAATTGTAAATTTAGCCGTTACTTCATAAGTGGAGTAACGGCTTTATTATTTTTTAACTGCACAAGTTCATCGTTATAGTCTTTACCAACTGATGAAGGTTGATTACTAACATTGTAACCTAAATCAGAATACTTTTGCATATATTTTTCTGTCGCTTCAATTCCTGCTTTGTCATTATCAAGGCAAAAAACTATATTGCGTGTAGTAGGATACTCTTGTAAATAGTGGGCAAGTGCAGTATCAGATACACAACCTAGGGATAGCCTACAAGAATTAAGCCACGCAGTTTTGCTTTCACAAGCAATATTAATAAGTGTTGCATGGGATAACATATCAATTGGTGCTTCAAAAACAAACAAAGTTTCTTTATCGTATCCTTGTAGATAAAAGCCATTAGCCTTATCACTACCGGTACATTCTTTACGGTATTGCTTATCTGTTAAAGTGCCTCTGATTGCTCCGTATTTAGGCTCTTTATTCTTATCCTTACCAACGAATACAACATTACCTCGTTGGTCCTCATAAAGATAGTGGTGCTTACAAAGACAACTAACAATATCTTTATCAAGTTTCCTACTCTGTATTAGATATGCAAAAAGCCTATTATATCTACCTTGTTTCTTTGGTGGTAAATGAATTTCTTTACTTTCTTTTTCAACTTGTTTCGTTGCTTTTTTGTATGTTGAATGATATGTATTATTTTCGCTTGTAATTGGTTTAAGAACAGTTTTTAGAGCTTGTTCGTAACTTAACTCTGTTGTTCTTAAATCAAGCCTATCGTCGATTTTAGATACAAATGCGAGTATGTCACCACCACCAACAGAAAGAGAATTCCAAAACCACGCTTTGTCATCAGCATTAACTACAAGACTATTGTGTTCAATACATCTATAACCTTTACCATCTTTTTTGAACGATAAACCATAGTTGGATGATAAATAATCAGTAGTTGAGATATTGTGAGCTTCAGACTTTTCTTCCGGTGTAAAAATGTACATATCTTTCTTTTTGTAATAAAACATTATTTATACATCTTCTTTCTTCTCTTAATGCGAACATTAAGGACTTTAAGTTGAAATAAACAGACCAATGCAGGAAGAATATTGATATTAATTAACATTGATGAATCTGTAGCTAATAGTAGAGTTCCATCAATTAAAGCGATAGATATTAAAATAGTCACTAACTTTTTTACTCTTAGAGAAGTTAGTGGCTTTTCTTTTAATTCATTTAGTCTGTTTTTATATAAATTTTTGGCATAAAAAAAGTAGGCATAAAAGCCTACTATAATAAAATAAGTAATCATTTTTTCTTTTTTCTAGTAGGAAAAATGAATTCAAGCTTTCCTTGTTCGTTAATCTTTAACGAAGCATCAAATTCTTTTCCTGTTTTTGATGATTTAAACCCTTTAATAATGTTAGTTCTTTGGCTAGATATAAGCATATTGATTTGATTTTGTGTTAGTTTCTTACCACACAATTCAAATGGAATGCTGAACTTACAACCTTTTTTGTAATTGCTACAGTAAACATTAGTTTTGCTCCTATATAGCTTATTACCACACAATGGGCAAATACTAGATTTATCTACATATGCCTTAGCTTTAGAATTCTTAATTTCTGAATACCAAAGCCTTACTTTATCTTCAATTTGAGATATAAAATCATCATAGTTAAGTTTACCAAGTTCAATATCATAAAGTTGCTTTTCAATTTCACCGGTTAATTCAGCTGACTTTATATCTGATACAGGTAATGTATCAATAACATAAAAGCCTCTTTCTGAAGGAACTACAGTTTTACCTTTTTTAACGATGTAACCTCGTTTATATAATCCCTCAATGGTACTAACTCTTGTTGCATCAGTTCCTAGACCTTTTTTCTGTAGTTTAAATAAAGATTTTGCTTCTTCATCTTCAAAGTGTTGTCCTGCAAGCTCCATGGCATTAATAAGAGCAGGTTCTGTGTATCTTTTAGGTGGTTGTGTTTCACCTTTTTGTAAGCTAAAATTACAACTTACATTTGCATTTTCAGTTACTGCAGGTAAAATGTTAATTTTATCCGGAAGTGCGTCAACACTATACCAACCTTCATTAACAATAACACTACCTTTAGATACAAAATCTTTATTATTAACAGATGTAATAATTGTTGTATCTTCAATTACTACTTTAGGATAAACAATCCTTAATAATGATTTAGCTAGTAAATCATAAAGTGCAATCATATCATCATCACCAATATCAGATAGGGAAGATGGAACATTAAGAGTAGGGATAATTGCAGTATGTGAACCTACCTTATCATCGTCAAAATGCCTCTTACTAAAACTAAGCCAGTTCTCTTTATCAAGAGAGTATTCTTTGTATTCGTCAATTTGCATTAGCTTTTCGATAGTTTTTTCGACCTCGTTCATCATAGCAGAAGTTAAATGTTCTGTGTTTGTTCTAGGATAACTCATATACTTTGCTTCATACAATTTTTGCATCGTACTTTCGGCTTTTTTTAAGTCCCAGTTTAGTTTTTTAGCACAAGCAATTTGTAACTGAGTTGAATTGAATAGTAAGGGAGCAGTTACAGACTTTTGCTTATGTTCAACAGACTTAATACTGCCTTTATTTGATAAAGAACTAATTAGTTGTTCTGCAGAACCCTTATCATCAAATTTACCTTCAATAAATTCACCTTTATAGGCTTTGTTATCTTTAGTAGTAAATTCACCGATGACCTTATAAAAAGGTTTCTTTACAAAGTTTTTGATTTCTCTTTCTCTGTTAACAACCATGGCGAGTGTTGGCGTTTGAACTCTACCTACAGAAAGAACCTTATCAGTAGAAAATTTAGTTGTCATAGCTACCGTTAAATTACCACCATATAGCCAGTCCGTAATAGCCCTAGCTTCACCGGACTTTTGAAGGTTCTGCATTTCAAAACCATCTTTTAAATGCTCAAATGCATAACGAATTTTTCCGTATGTAAGGTCAGTTAGCCACACTCTTTTCCAAGGCTTTTTGCAGTTCAAACTGCGATATACATAATCAAAAATTAATTCACCTTCACGGTCTGGGTCGGTTGCATTAATTAATAAATCTGCCTTATCAAAAAATGGTTTGATATAGTCATAAAGAACTTTTGTATTATCCTTTATTGCTAATTTGTATTCATTAGGAATACAAGGGAATGCATTAATATCCCATTTAGAATACTTATCTCCGTATGAACTTGCCTTAGATAATTGTATTAGGTGACCTTGACCATGAACGAGTATGGCTTGTTCACCATTAAATTCAAATTCCCAATGACAAATACGATTATCTTTGTCATATGGTATCCTATTTCCTGCATTAATTGCATTTGCAATTTCTTTTGCAAGGGAGTATTTCTCTGCGTATATTACAATCATAATTTAATCCTTTCTTATGTTCGCTTTTTTACATAAATTGTGCAGGTGGCTGACTTACCATCTGCAGTAGCAGTAATAGTTGCAGTACCAACTTTTCTTGCTTTAACATAGCCATTTTGTTTAATAGTAGCTACGCTAGTATTACTACTACTCCAATGGACTTTTTTCCTTTTAGGAGTTACTGTAGCAGTTATAGTAACACTATCGGCTACTTCAAGTGTTTTAGAATAGTAAGATAAACTGATACTAGTTTCGACTTTACCATTGTTAGACCAGTTATTATTACCATAGTCAATTTTAATCTGTGTTTGAGTTTTTGGCTTTTTCTTAACAATTCTTTTTGTTACAGGTGGTTGTGTCTGAACCGGTACATTACTAGCATTATTATTTGAACTACTATTAGAATTAGAAGATTTCTTTTTCCTTTTCTTCTGAACAACTTTTTTAGTTGTAGGTTGTGTTGTTATTATCTTTGTAGTTGTTGGAACAGTTGATGGAGGGATAGTTGTAGTATTTACAATGACTTGATTGTTAGTAACGTATTTTTCTGAATTAGATGTGTTTTCAATAACGGAAGATACAGTTGTTTTTTCTTCTGTTGGTATTGTAGATGTTGAAGTAATAGTTGCTTCATCCGGTGTGGACAAATTGTCCACGCTATCATTATTTTTCAAAACGAAACATACAATCAAAAGGATAATAACTAAGGCAATTAGTATAATAGGAATGATTTTCTTATTAACTAAACTTGTTTTTGCTTTAGTGTTTCTCTTAATGTATCTGTCTGTTTGCTCTTGAGAAATAACTGATGTATCAATATCTTCATTATTAACAAATGATTTAATTACTTCATTAAACTGAATACTTGTAATAGTGTTTCCTATGACACCGTACAAACCAAAATCATTAAATAATTCAATTTCATCATTACTAGCAAAAAGTAATAATCTAGATTGATTAAATACTTTTTGTAACGATTTAATTAATAAAGATATATCTATGCCTTTATGCCTAACAGAAGTATCAACTAATAGTCCAAGTGGATTATATTTCTGTCTTAAACTTTTTACAGAATCAATAGAATTTATAGAATTAACCACACCTAACAAATTAATATTAGGTGTGGCTTTTAATAGTTCTGTATATTCTTTTGAAGTCTTTTTGTCTGCAATAATAAGTATGTTCATTATTGACTCATTTCCTTCTGCTTATCTTCAAACTTAGTAGTACATATCTTATACATTAAGCTATCAGTTGGCATTAAGTTTTCAAATGGGATAACATTTGAACCACTAATAATAAGACCAGTACCAACATCAGAGCTGTTAATATATGATACTTGTGACTCAGATAAATGCCATTGATTAATAATAGCTTCTAGGTCAGATGGCTTTTGATTAAGGAGTGTAACAAAATCACTGTTATTGAGCATAGAACAGGCTTGTTTACTTTCAAGTACATCAGAAATGTTCTGTGTAGCACCACAGGCATTACCACCATATTTTCTAATTCTCTTGTAAACTTTAACGAAAAAATCACCGGTAGAATAAATCTGAGAGTTTGTATCATTAAACATTACCGAAAATTCATCAGTGAAAACCCAAGTTCTAACACCTTTTGCCTTGTTTTCAACAACTCTTTGCCAAAGTAATTCAAGCGTAACAAGTAAACCTACAGTTTTAAGTTGTTCACCTAATTCGTTAATATCAAAAACGATAAACTTTTTATGATACTCAACATTAGTATGATGAGCAAAAATGTTGAAAGAACCAGTTACATATAGCTCAAGAGTAGTTGCAAGTGTTTTTGCATTTGTTGATTCATCAGTAAGTAAGAGATAATATAAGTTTTCTAGTGTTGGCATTTCTGTAGTTCTGCCATTTTGATAATCTGCGTACACTTTTAGTACATATCTATCTATGATAGCTTTTTCTGTACCGGTTAGTGTTCGACCTAAAGACACCTCAATAAATGACATAATAAAGTTAGATTTAAGTGCTACTGCATTAGTACCTTCATCAACAAAACTTAAATCAGTATCAAAGATGTTAAGATAATTAGTAGAATTTGGGGATAACTTAATTACTTCACCATTAAAAGATTGAGCAATTGGTGAATATTCGTTTTCAGGGTCAATTACAATAACTTCATCATTAGGAAACTTAGTCATAATAGCATAAAGTTCAGACTTAATGTTCATACTTTTACCACTACCGGATGGACCAAGTGTGAAAGCATTACCGTTCATATTGTCTGAACGGTTAATTAAAATAGGGGCTTTGGTTGTTTTATTTATTCCGTAATATATTCCACCCTCAGCAAATACATTACGATTACTAAAAGGGATAAAGTTACCTACTTCATTAGTTAATAGATAAAACGGTTGTCCCAAAAAAGTACCATCAGCATTAATTACCGGATTAGCAAAAGGACAAATAGTTTTTAAGCCTTTCTCTTGATAAGTAGAACCACTAAGAATATCAATCTTAACTTGATGTTCAAGAGCTTTTTGCTTAATATAGAGCATAAGTTCCCTTAGTTCTTCTTCAGTTTCAGCTGAAACTAGAATATAAATACCCATCTGATACATATCACAGTTTGAATCACCAAGTTTATCCTGTAGTTCAGTAAGTTCTTTTTCTCTATTCTGTAATGAATAAGGAATAAATTCACCACCGTGCTTTTTGTTGTTTTCTCTACGCTTTTCAAGACGCATTTCCAAATCTTCCATTTGTCTTTTGAGCATATCGAAAACATAAGATTTCTCTAATTTTTTCAAATGTTTAGAGATTGTAATCTTATAATTATTATCTAGTAAATCAGTAATAAACTCATCATCACAAGATTTACTGATACTTCTTACAAACATAACAGAACTGAAAGTTGAACCTACTTCAATAAGCTTAGACTTGAAAGTAAAGTGGGATGGTGCAATGTAGTCTTTCAATTTGCAATCGTGCTGAATGTATGATGATGGCAATAAGAATGGCTCATTATCGCAAGAATGATAAATGTTATGTAATATTTCAAAACATTCTTCCGTTTTGACCATTGTAATTTTGCTATCCATATCAGAAAACAAAATTTCAAACTGGTCAAAAATCTTGAATAGAATATTAATGTTATCAAGCTTTGTCTTTGGCTCAAAAGAGATAACACCAATAATCAGCTGATTACAAGTTGTGCTAACGCATTTATCAACAATGTTACTCATAACATTTTGATAATCTTGCAATATATCTTCTCTAACATTAGGGTTATCGTGAGGAATCATAGCTTTATTAAGCAGTTCCTTATCAAATGGACTATTAACTATAAACTCTTGATAATTAATGTTAGATGGGAGAGAGGATAGAAAAGTTTGATACTTATCGTAGGTAATATCTTTGTCACTATCTTTCTTTGTCTTATAATTCACTTGTTGAATGAAAAATCGTAGAGAAAAGTTATTGCCACAACGGAAAATTCCGTTAGTGTAAACTTCATCCCAAGGTAATGTATCCTGAGCTGACTTTGGATTTTTCTTACTTTTGCCGTAACTTTCAGTTTGTTGCTTAATGTTAACATTAACAATTTTGTTATTCTTCATATTTATCAAACACTCCTTTACTTTCATAATGACGAGTAATATTACCCTTCATCATAATAATTATCCAAGCTAAAGCCGATGAACCATTTATCTGAGCAATACTACCTGCACCAAAAATAACCAGAATAATAAACACCGGAAATGAGGAAGTATCAATTGATACACCACAAACGAAATATAACAGAGAAAAGACACCTAGTGATACTAATAGTCCAATAGCCATTATGATAATCTGCCTAACAGATAATCCAATAAAAACTGCTTTGGGTTTTATAATATTTTGCTTGGTCATATTAACTTTACGCATTTATTTTACCTCCTTAATCAATTAAATTAGTCAGTGCTTTTGGTGGTTTAGCCATAATTCTACAAATACCAAATATGATAACGAATTTTGGAATAACTTGTTTTAAGTTAGTGATGAAAGAACTTCCAGTATAAGCAGTACCATTATTAGCTTCAGCTATCCACTGACTACCAATCATATAGCAAATAATCATAAAGGTCATAAATAAGCAAGTAGATAAGAATGCACCTATAAACTTCTTAAAATAAACTTTTGTCTCCTCATTAGCAACACAAGCAAAAGCTAAAGGAGATATTGCCATTAAGCAAGTAAGTTCAAAAGCACGACTTAGAATTTTGATAAACACACTTATAATTGCAAAACCTAATGCAATTATTAAAATTAGTTCAGGTCCTCTAAGAAAAATATTTTGAAAAAAACCAATTATCGTTCCAAGAAAGTTCCAAGAACTAGCTCTAGCAGTACTAGGTTCAAAACTAGATGTATAAACCACACCATATACATTAACTTTAAGCAATTTTAAGAGTTGTGAATTCATAGAATTAACAATATTAATGATATAACTACATACCCTAACAGAAAGGTCAACCCAAATTTTCGATATTATTAACGAAACTAAAACTTTGATAATTCCACGTTGACTTGTAAAATCAAATTGCAACATCGTGTTAGTCATATTTAATCCAAATAGTATTACTACAAGACAATAAGCGAAAGATTTTGTAACCGGAGCAACAACATTTGCAATTTTCTTCATTGAGTTAGTACCCCAAGAAATACCAAAAAAGTTGCTTCCTTTTCTTGCGTTACCGTTGCCAAAATCTTTAAGAGTCTTTCCTAACTCTTTCCACAAATACGTAACAATAGAATATTGTCCAGTAACCATATTAGACGTATAAGAATTCATTGATGATACATTGTTATCTTTTCTTTGATTATATGCATCTTTAAAATCAGAATATAAACTATTTAAAGTAGAAGAATATGAGTTAATATTCTTTCGTATATTGTTATAATCACTATTAGAAATTACATCATCTGTATCATAATAAGCACCATTCTTATACTCTTGCCATTTCACCTTTCCACCAGAATCTGATGTAAAACAACTACGTCGAACAGTATCGTACAAATCACGTAAATTAATGTATAGTGAGTACCACTTATTATATAAGTCAGAAGCTTTTTCTTTATTGATAGAAGTATTAGAATTGCTATCATCAGATGACATTGTATTAAGCCACTTTATAACATTTTTGTTTCGAGAATTATATGTTTTAATTAAATCATATGTATCATAAAAAATATATGTTCTTTTAGCACTTCTTTGTATATTTTCGTGCGTTCTAAAATCCTCAAGAACTGAATCATCAAAAGAATATACCGATTTGATAGTTTCACCAATATCAGATAAAGAAGAACCACTACTAGATATATCTGATGTAACAGCTCCTACTCCACTGGTTGTTATTGTAATTAACATAATTACTAACATAATGAGTGCTATTAATTTCGTTCTTTTTCTATTGGAATTATCTAATACCATTGTTCTTAAGTTTTTAGTTTTTTTATATTTGATAAACATATTACACCTCCTTACATAGCACCTTTCGGTGCTATGTATTTGTTAAAAGTTAGAAGAATATCTTTTTAATCGCAATGAAACAGCCAACTGCAGCACCAGCAATAATTAAACTAGCAATACCATTTTTGAAGGTACGTGGGTCTTCTTCATGATGACCTTTAACTGCTGAATAGACTGCACTAATTGCATATACCCCACAAGCAGTATATAAAATATAAAAAATAATATTTACAAGTTGACTTGTTTCCTTAGTACTAACACCTGAAGGAGCACTTGTAGCTGCAGATGCACTAACTGTAGAACTAGCAAGAATAATTGATATAACACAAAGTATGTTATAAATTTTGCGAAATTGCTTAAGTTTCACGTTCTTCTTTTCAGCTTTAACTGAAGGGTTATTATTACTTAATCGGTTCATTTTGTTTTCCTCCTTAAATAAAAAAAGAGAAGTTATTTCTAACTTCTCTTTAGCGATTGGATTGTGAAATCCTTTTAGATTGATTAAGTTTTTGTGCTTTGTCAAATGCTTTAACTGCTTCTTTTGATAAATCAATTACTGCCGTTACACCTGCAGAGGCAGTAGTTGCACCTGTTTTAGCAACTGATGAACCTGCTTTTGCAGTAACTTTAGTTGCATTAGCACCTGTTTGCACTGAATTACGATATTTGTTAATATCAATTACTTTATCAAAATTCTTAGTTGTAATCTTCTCCATATTAACTGATTGAGCTTGTGTGAACATACCTTTTGTTTTTTCTGTTGGTGTTACAATACCGTCCTTACTAATCTTAACAAAATCGTATTTTTCACATTTCTCAAAATAATTTTGAACCTGCTTAAATTGTTGTGGATTAGAATAACTTAATTTATTAAGGTCAATTTGATTAACGTACTGAAAAATTTTAAGGTCATCACCATTACCTTGAAGATTAATTGCAACTGTATTTTGTAATTGATTATTAGCAATATAATTTTTTTGGTCTTTCTCAAATTGCTCAATAAATGATTGAGAATTAATATGTTCCTTGCCTTTATCAGTTAATGTATAAGTCGCATTTTCATAAGATAAGTAACCCTCTTCAACAGCATTGTTAAAAGAAGTAGTAACATTGTCTTTAAGTTTATAATCAGAAATATTACTTATTTCTTCATAACTAATTGAACCGTTAGTATCACAGAAAGCAATATCGGTATGTTGACCGGTAAAGTTATAGTTATGTTGTTGTTCTACTGCCTTATTTGGTTGTACAACTTGTTGTTGCCTATGTTTATTTAAAAACATTTGAATACTTCTTATAGAATTAAGAACTTGAGTAAGACCATTTTTAATTGGTCTTGCAACATTAAATTGTTGAGCAGTATCTTCAATACTATTCATTATCATCACCTCCTTACCGTCAGCTTCATATATTAATGCTTAACATATGGAGCTGAGTAATCGTATTCAGATTCATCGACTTCATTATCATCAAAATCCGGTACCGGCTTAATATCATAGTCCATATTCATCACCTCCTTACATAAATTCCTCAATGTCATCGAGAACACCGGAAGTTTCATCATAAATTGATGGGTCAATATCATCTTCGTCAGCATAATCCGGTACTGGACTATATTCTTGACTATCAACTTCTTCAGAATACTGCGTGTATTCTTCATCAGATACCTCATCATCAACTGGTGGGGGATTATTAACTTCTTCAAATTGTCTTGCTAATCTATCTTGATTTTCTTTATTCTCAATCTCTTTCTGTTTATCGTATTGTTCTTTTGATAGCTTTTCGTTATCCTCCTGTTTGCTATACATCTTTTCATAATTAATAAGTCTTTGCTCCCATATTGGTGCAAATTCTTTATCAATGTAAGTGTTGTTCTTAACGTACTCTTTGTACTTAGACCCACATTCAGCAAACAATGGGTGGTTAATAGTATCAAATTTCATAGTGATTAGTGGTCTTTCATAACCTAAAAAACAAATTACTTTACCTCCATAAGGGATACTTTCACCTTTAGGCTTAATAACTTCTTTGATTTCATCAGGATACAATAGTGGTCGTTCACCATAGCCTTCGGTATCTTGTCCACCTCCACCCATTTGGCTACCACTACCACGGTTAAAGGATTTACTATCATTTCTGACAGTAATTTTACCTAGTTTATCAGATACATACTGTAATGTATCATTGTCGATAGTACCTAATAGAGTAAAGATATTACAGTTACCTATAATACTTTCATATGTCTTTTCATAAATAGCTTTTAACTGTGATAAACCTTGAAGAACAATACAAATTCTTAAGTTGTAGGCACGAGCAACTGCTAGTGTATTTTCAAACGCAGGTATTTCACCTACATTAGCAAATTCGTCCATTTCACAACTAACAAGTAAAGGCATACAACCATCATATTTTAAGTCTGCAACTTTTCTTAACCTCTCAAAAAATTGTGAATAGAAAATATTACAAACAACTTTATATGTATTACGAGCTGATGGAATGATAAGAAAGATTGCAGTTTTTTCAACACCTACACTATCGAAGTCCATTTCATCAGTTGAAGTTATTGCATCAAGGTCTGTAGTTGCAAACAAACTAAGTCTAGTAGATAATACTTCGTTGATTGAAGATTGTGTTTCCTGAGCGTTACCTTGCATACCACCCCAGTTTGTACTAGCAATGTCATACGGATATTTTGTTGCATGTTCATTAAGGCAACGAGCAAGTTCACAACTCATATCAATAGCACCATTCTTATATCTAATACTATTAACAAGTCTTACTACTCTACCAAAAGTTTTGATTTCGTTTTCAGACTTATAAAGATACATCATAAGTGCTATTAATAACTTTTGTGCTGCACCGGAGAAGAAGTCCTCTTTTTCACCTTCACCTGCAGCATTTTTCATAAAAAGTGATGCAATATCTACAACATCCTGTTCTGATGTGATATAAGCAAATGGATTATAAGAATTAGAATAGTTAAGGTTAACTAAATTAAGAACCTTAACTTTGTAACCATTCTTTTTTAACACTTTGGCACAATCTCGATACAATTCACCTTTAGGGTCGGTAACGATATATGAACCGTTCATTTGTAGAATGTCCGGTTTAATCTTACGAAATGATTTACCTGCACCAGAACCACCAATAACAAGTTCATTTAAGTTGTTTAATACTTTTGATGAAGTTGAAACGTAGAAATCTTTTCCAATAGGTATCTTATTGTTTGTTTTTTGTGCTTCCTTTTGAATAAATTTCATTCTGCTAGTACTCATCCAATCGGCAGAACCATGTTCCATTCCTTTGAAATTGTTTTTTGTGTCCATAGATAAGGCCCAAAAAACAAGCAGAAATAACACATAAACATACCAAATATTCAAGTTTAGTTTTAATATTTGGATAACGACAGAACTTGATAAGGATAAAGTAAAATTAAAATCAATAATGTGAGAACATACATCTACTATGTTATCAATACTAAATTCAGACACTTTGTGATATTGTGAATAATCTAAATAACCATAGATTATAAAAGAAATAAACAAAAAGACTAAAACGAAAAGTATAGAATAACCAATCAACTTAGTCTTTATTGAGGTTTCTTTACGCATTATATTTTTTGCCAATAAACCACTTCCTTAAGAGAAAAGGGTGGACAAATTGTCCACCCTTAATGATATGTCGTTATCTTGTAATGCTATTATTAACTGCATTAGCTTGTTGAAGTACATCATTGATTTTTTTCATGTCCTTAGCATTAAACTTAATTGCAATATTACCATTGCTAAGTTCTTTAGTTTTAATGCGTAGATTAGTGTTTTCCTTTAGTGCTTGAATATCTTCAGGAGAACACTCTAGAAACTTGTACTCTGTATTGTATTCATTAATAGCAACATTTCTCAATTCTTGAAATGCAGCTTTGTCTGTAGGAATAACAATACCATGATAATCGCCTTTACTATCCTTGTAACTAGGTAAAGATAATTGAGGCTCACCATTTGCATTAGCGTACAACTTAGCATTGTGAATTACCATATCACCAACCACTAAGTCCATTCTGCCAAGTACATTACTTTGAGTTTCTGCAGTATTGTATTTTACACAATTTTGTGCAGATACACTGACACCTTGACGATTAGTTGAGAACTGTTCTTCACGGTTTGTATAAGACTTTTGGTTCTTGTTGAAACAATCAAGAACAAGTCTATTAAGTTCATTTCTTGTTTCTGCTGACAACGGATGACAAACATCAATGTATGTTCCATTTTGTGTTCTTCTCTGTGGCATTCTTACATATAAATTTCCATCCATTTGATTTTGTCTAATGGAAATGGAATTAACAGTAAATGTCTTGTCAAATGTGGCAGTTGCAAAACCTACAATGCCATTGTTTCGAGGTTCATTAAGTCTTGTTACGGTAAGATTAGTAATCATAATCTTTCTTTCCTTTCATTTGTGTAATTTTGTAACAGGTTTTGAATTTATGTTTTCTTGAACTTTATTAAGTTCATCTTGAGAATGATAACGATAAATGTATTTATCATCATCTACTTTACGACAGTTTTGAGCAACTGATGGGTCATTTTTAACCCTATCATAATCAACTTTACTAAGTTCAAAATACTGATATGAACTTATTGTTGGTGTTGCATCAAAACAGTCCGGTATTCCGTCACCATCAGAGTCACGAATACGAGCTTGTTGATAGGCTTTTTCAAGTCTTAATCTTTTTTGCTCATCCATGAGCTTGTTGTCATTGTATAACATTTTTACACCTCCTAAAATATATAAAAAGGACCATTATATAAAAATAATAGCCCTTTATTTATGGATATTCTTTTGTGGTTGAATTAAGGAATTAACTTTATCTTTATCAGAGGTCCTAAACTTGAAAATGTAAGAATTATCTTTATTTACAAAATTGTCAAAACCATTCTGAACAAGTGTGTCCTTCTGTTCCTCATTAACTTCTTTGTAATAATTAGTATCAAAGAATTTACTTATTTCCTTAAAACCAAATCTATCACAGTAATAAGCAACATCATAATTATCGTCAATGATAAATACATCACTGACAGATAATGAATGACCGGTAAAATCATTTGGTATATCAAGATTGAATTTCAGAAAAATATCCTCTGCAGAAAAGTCATCATCAACATTACAACTGTAAACCTTGTTATACTGCGATATATCAATATCTATACCCTTATCTTGTAGATAGGATAAAGGCATAAAAATACCTATAAATGTATCCTTAGCCTGATAAATATCAACTTTCAATTTACATCACCACCTTCCTATATACACATTTTTTGACTAGGACTAGATAAAATATTTTCAATTTTATCTTTGTCACTTATATCAACCTTGAAGATATAACTATCTTCTTTCTGCACATAGTTATCAAAACCATTAGCAATAAGATTGTCTTTATCTTCTTCAGTAAATACTTCCTTGTAATAAGGAGTTTCCTCTTTTTCTCTGTTGGTATCGTCAAGATTAAGCATAGAGTTAAGTTCATAAAGCCTTGCTTTCTTTGTCTTTAATTCTTCCTCTTGAGCAAAAGGCTTTTTGACTTCTTCTTTAGCATTTTCCAATTGGTTTTTTACATTATCCAATTTGGCAACATTACTGTCTAGTAACTTAGTGAGATTATTAAGACAGTTATCTAATCTTGTAATGTTACCAAAAGTATCACTACCTAATTCAAGATGATGTGATAAATTGTTTTTTAGTTTTAGATAAGGTTGCCTTTCCCAAATATCATAAACACAAAGCACATCAAAACCTCGATATTCACCAATTTTAGTTGGCTTAGGTGATTTAATTTTTTTAGTGACTTCAAGAAGTTGTGTTCCTGCTTCTTTCTTATCACTATACATTTGACCGTTAAGTACCAATCCGGTAAACTTATCAGACTTGTTGCTATTAGCTATCTTAATATCAGCTTTTAGTCCTTCAATGACAGTTTCTGTTTCAAGAATTTTCTGAGGATAATATTTAATGATTTTATCCTCTAACTCATACTTGACAGAGTTAAAACTAGACTTTAATAAGTCTAGTTTTTGTACTTGAATATCAAGGTCCATTTTTTCCTTGATATAAGGGTTACCGGTAGCCAACATCTTAATTTCTGCATAGGATAAAGCAGTTTCATCAATATCTTCAGCAATTCTCGCCGGTGATTTTGAAGTCATAATTTGACTTGCAAATTTTTGTTTTCCTTCTACAAGCTGATAAAGATAAGCGTCAAAAGTTTTTTCGGTTACATAACGATAAATTTCAACTTCTTCATTAGTATTACCTTGTCTTACTGTTCGTCCTAACCTTTGCTCTAGGTCTGATGGACGCCAAGGGCAATCCAAATCATGGGAAGCAATAATTTTGTCTTGAACATTAGTACCTGCACCCATTTTTTGAGTTGAGCCAAATAATACTCTAACATCACCGTTTCTAACTTTTTCAAAAAGTTCGGCTTTTTGATTTTCAGTTTTGGCGTCGTGGATAAATGCGATTTCTTCCTCCGGAACACCTTTATCAATCAACTTATTTTTTATGTCATCATAAACATTGAATTTATCTTTACTAGGAGTGGATAAATCGCAAAAAATAAGCTGAGTTGTTTTCTTAGGTACGCCATCTTGCCATATCTTAAATACATTATTGGCACAAACATTAACCTTAGACTCTGGAAAATCATCAAGAGTATCATCAATAAGCCTTTGGTCAAGAGCAAGTTTCCTACCATCATTAGTAATCTTAAGCATATTATCAACTGTAGGGTCAACTTCGTTATTTCTAACTTTGTCAGCTCTCTCTGATAATGCTTCAACCATTCTAATTTGCATTTCAGAAGGTTTAACAACAACATTATGATAATTAGCTTTTGGCACTGGCAATTTAAGCATATCTGCAGTTTGAATATCAGCAACTTCTTTGAACATAGTCATTAATTCTGGTAGGTTATAAAACTTTGCAAATCTTGTTTTGGCTCTATAGCCACTACCTTCAGGATTAAGTTCGATTGCAGTTACAGTTTCTCCAAATGTACTTGCCCATTCGTCAAAATGTAATAAATGATTTTCATCAAGTGTATTGTACTGAAGATACCTTTGAATAGTATAAAGTTCAACCATACTATTTGAGATAGGAGTACCGGTGGCAAAAATGATACCTTTACCACCGGTGACTTCGTCCATGTAACGGCATTTCATAAACATATCACTTGATTTTTGAGCTTCAGTCTGAGCTATACCACCTACATTACGCATTTTTGTGTATAAAAATAGATTTTTGTAATAATGACTTTCATCGACAAAAAGTCTATCAACACCAAGTTCCTCAAAAGTAATAACATCATCTTTACGGCTTTGGTCATTTAACTTTTTTAGTTTGTTTTCAATACCTTTTTTAGTTCTTTCTAAAGCCTTGACGGTAATATTATCACCAATTTTGCTTTTGGCTTCCTGAATACCGATTAGAACATCGTTAAGTTGTTCTTCAAGGATACTTCTTTGTCTTTCAATACTAACAGGTATCTTTTCAAATTGACTATGACCAATAATAATTGCGTCGTAGTCACCGGTAGCAATTCGGCTACAAAATCTTTTTCTATTCTTAGTTTGAAAATCTTTTTTAGTAGCAACAAGGATATTGGCTGAAGGGTAAAGTTGTAAGTATTCCTTAGCCCATTGTTCTGTTAGGTGATTTGGAACTACAAACATTGATTTTGTACATAAGCCTAATCGTTTGCTTTCCTGCGATGCAGCCACCATCTCAAATGTCTTACCTGCACCTACAGTATGAGCTAATAGTGTATTACCACCGTAGAGAATTCTTGCTACTGCGTTAATCTGATGTTCCTTAAGAGTAATATCAGGGTTCATACCAACAAAGTTGATATGACTACCATCATATTCTCTTGTTCTGTTGGAATTGAATCTTTTATTGTAGATTTCACATAAATCATTTCTTCTAGTAGGGTCTTTAAAAATCCAATCAACAAACTTTTGTTTAATTGTTTCTTGTTTAGATTGAGCAATAGTTGTTTCTTTCTTATTGAGGATTGCTCTTTTCTTTCCGTCCGGAGTTTCTTCGTAATCAAAAACTCTAACATCTTTAAGATTTAGAGTATCCTCAATAATTTTATAACCGTTAACTCTTGAAGTACCATAAGTTTTATATGCCTTGACATTACTTCTATCAGAGGACTTACCTTGTATGTTCCACTCACCAGTTACAGATATGTAATTTACTTTAATTATGCCTTTAGCATAAAAAGGAGTTTCCATAAGTTCATGGACGAATTGTTCAACATACTTAGGTGGTATCCAAGTAGAACCTAATCTAACAGAAATTTCACTTGCTGATAGTTCTTCCGGTTGAACATCTTTAAGTGCCATAACATTAATATTGTACTCAGGATTGTTTTCAGCGAGTTTAGTTGCAACTGCAAGTTTTTCTCTAACATTACCGGACAAGTATTCATCAGCATTAATATATTTGTCTGCACCATTATTTTCATCATATAATGGATTAAGAAAAATAACACCTCTTAGGTCATCATAAATTTCTTCTTCTGTTTTGCCAACAAGCTCCTGCATATATTCCATATCAATAGTAGCTTTCTCGCTTATTGATACAGTTAAAGCTTCAACTGAGGTATCAACAGAAGTTACCGGTTTATGAGGACGAATAGTTCGCTTCGTAAAAATGTCAGCTTTATGGACTACATTGTTTTTATCAATGTTTTCGAGGGAGGATAATAAATAATATGAGCTATCTTTCTCAAAAGCTAATCTATTAGCCCTTGAGGTAATTGCACCATAATCTTTAGTAAAGTTATCATAAAGAACATTAAGTTTGTTTTGCTGATACTTAATTTCACCATCAGAATAATCTTCTGATTCATACTCTATAAGAGTTCGTAAGCAATCTCTAATTTCAACAAGACCTTTAACTCTCTTAGTTGGTACTTCACCTAATTGTTGCAAAGTCATAAGAGAATTTTCTCGATAATAGATTTTGTCATCAATGATGGCATATGAAAAATTCTTAACATCAGCAGTTGCAGGTATTACTTCTTCTGTATCATCATTACTATCTATATCAATAACATTATCATCAAATGTAATTCCACTAACATTAATATTGTTAATAGCATTATTGAGTAATTCTTCAAATTGTTCCTTATCATCTAATACGCATTCAGAAGTTAAACCAAATCTACCACTTACATTCTTCATTTCACCAATAATCATATCAGGATTTTCAACAAAATAATTATTAAGTGAAATACCATCTTCAGAAGTAGTAACATTAACCCAACTAGGCTCAATATGTGTAACATTACTTCTCTTTTTGAAGAACAATATATCAGAAGTAACTTCTGTTCCTGCAAGAGAACTGAAAGTATGATTAGGTAATCTAATTGCACCTAACAAATCAGCTCTTTGGCTAAGGTATCGTCTAAAGCTAGAGTTCTTTTTATCCATTGTACCCTTAGAAGTGATAAAAGCCATAACACCATTAGGTCTTAACTTATCAAGTGACTTAGCAAAAAAGTAATCATGAATAAGAAAATTATACTTATCGTACTTTTTGTCAACAACTTTAAAATCACCAAAAGGAACATTACCAATAGTTACATCAAAAAAGTTATTAGGTAAATCAGTATCTTCATAAGGTGAATTAATAATATTAGCTTTTTGATAAAGTTGTTTTGCAATAGATGAAGAAATAGTATCTAATTCAACACCGTAAACATTGCTATTACTCATTTCTGTAGGTAACATACCAATGAAGTTACCAACACCACAAGAAGGTTCAAGAATGTTACCATTTTTGAACCCCATTCTGTCAAGAACTTTATAAATAGCTTTAGTAACTGTAGATGGCGTATAGAAAGCACTTAATGTACTTTCCCTAGCTGATGAATACTCATCAGGAGATAGGAGAGAGGACAACTCATTATACTCATTAATCCAACTTAAATTGTTCTTATCAAATGCTTCAGATAAGCCACCCCAACCAACATACTTACCAAGTGTTTTTTGTTCTGTTGGTGTAGCTAATCTATTTTCTTTTTCAAGTTCTTTAAGCTTCTTAATAGCATTAATGTTATTAAGATATTTTTCTTTTTTACCGGTTGGAATGCTAACTGTACTATAATCAAAGTTATATTTTTCAGAAGTAACAACTTTGGTTTTAATATCCGTTTCTGCTTTATCTTCTGTTGGTTCAGATGTTGTAATGTTGGACAAATTGTCCACGCTTTCACTTTCAACAACTTCATCTTCTGACTTTTTAACTTGCTTTAGAAAATCATTACTAGTAGATAAAGCAAGTTTATCATCAAAATCATTTTTTGAAAATGATTGAACCATCAAAGGATAATTAACATCAGCAATAACAACATTATCACCATCAACAGAACGAACAACAAAGTCCATACTATTAATATGAACAATGTCACCTTGCTTATATGAATATTCATATTCAACTGAATTATTTTCTAAATCAATATTGATATTATTATCTTTGAGCATTTCAGCTTCAAAGTGATTAATATCTTCCTCAGTAATCCATTGAGGCTTTTTATCTGAAGGAAATGAGTTGTATAATTTACGCATTTCCTTAATTTGTTCTTCTACTGAACCTGCCCATAACAAGTCAGGATTGCGATGACCATCAAGATAATACCTGCAGTCTGAACGAAGTCTATCAAGTAACTGATAATCAAATGAATAATCTTTATTTTTAATATTATTATTTTTGTTTTCAGTTTCTATCTTATCAGCTAAAGTTTTCTCAACGTATTTATCCATCTCATTAGGAGATAAATACTTATCTGTTAAGATAAGTTCAGAAACTCTTTTTTCAACTTCATTCCACTTTAAAGTTACACTAATTCTGTTTCCGTCATTCGGCTCGTAGTCGATATGAATACCTCTAGAATCAAAGTCAAGATAAGAAGAATAAGTTGAAGTAACAGCAAATGGATAAACACCACCACTACCATACTCGTCCTTTAAAAAATCTGCATTTTCTTTTTTTGATAATGATTTTTGAAATTGCTCATAAATTCTAAATTTAGAATTTTCAATACTACCTCCATACTGAATTATAGAAGTAATAACTTCTTCAGGAATAGAATTATCATTGTGAGTAAAAGAAAAAGCAGAAGAATTTATTTGTTCTTCTGCTTCTTGCTCTATACTATTAATTTGTTCATCATATTCAATTAAAGGCTTAATTGTTTCAGTTAACTGTAAACTATTTCCCTCACCACTACTTCCTCGGCTCTGCTCTTGATGTTGTTCATCAATTGAACCCACTTCATTGGGTCTTTCATTTTCAGTTCCTCGGTCACTTGTTCCTCTTTCGCCATCTGTTTGACTAAGAGTTCCACTCTCTGACTTGCTCGGTCCTGAATTTTCTGTAGATGTTCGTTCAACTTGTCCGTTGTCAATAACTCTGTGTAAGTTATCTTCTTCTTTTCCTTCAGAAACCAAAATCTCATCTCTGCGTACTTTCCGTGTACCGGTTTCATTTCCGATACTAGGTTCGGTACTAGATAATCCCCTAGCTGAATGTAAGTTAGTCCGTTGTTCTTGTCCTTCACTGTTGTCATATGATTTCCTCCTATTATCCAATAAAACAAGTTTAGATATATCTGATAGTATTCCAGAACTAACATCAGTAACAATATTACCTATGATATTAATTTCTTTGTGACTACAATTAGATATAAATTCAAAATCAGAATCATAAAAATCATTCTTGTTGATACCAAGTCTTTCGGCAATTAATAATGATGATGAATTATTAACTACTTCTTTAAGTGGAGATAATAAATTATCTTTAGTATAACTTTTAAATTCATTATCATTATTATCCAAATAATCGTTAATTACATCAGATGATAAACTATTTACTGCATTTTGAATTGTAACAGTAATATCATCATTATAATCAAAATTACTACGAAAATAATCAGTAACAATATGGTAATTGTCATTATTGATTTCCCAAATAGGAACATCAACTGAATGATTAGTTGGTAAAGTATCTGAAATATCAAAATAATACTTCAAGGAATGACGTAAAGGTATATTATTAAAAACTGCAATACCTTTAACACCTTTCGTAACAACCCTGCCAAAAATCTTATTCCATTGTTTAAGTTCAAGAACGGCTTTTGCATTAGGTTTTTGAGCATACAATAAAACTTTATCATCAAAAGATAATTTATAATTGTATGCTACAGACTTTATAAATTTTTGCCACTCTTGAGGACTAGTTTTAATCTTGTCAATCGTTCTCCTGTAGAGAACCGTTACAGCATCATATTTACTGTTATTCATTTTACTACTCCTTACAATAAGTTTAGCACTTTAAAGTATTAAAGTCAAGCCAACTTTATAACTTTAAATTATTTTTTTCTCTGTTGGTTGGATTATTTGTCTTTTTATCACCTCCTAAAATTTTATTAACCTTTTGCTTATCATTTTCAAGATAAACAATATTATATTTGCCGTCTTTCTGAAGAAAAACGGCAAAATTAATGTCAGTATCTTTTAATTTTTTATACTGACTATTAACAACAATTTTATAACATACTTTTTGATTTGTATCTTTTGCAATTTCTTTAAGTTGCTTATTAAGTTTTACATTCTTTATATAAAAACCATCTTTATTATGTTCACTACGATTAGGAAATAAAATTGAAAGAATTTGATGTTTATTTTTAGAGTCAAAAGAAATAAGATACTTTTTATCTTTATGTCTAAATTTATAACTAAATTCAATATTTTTATATTGATTTAAATTATCAAATAATTCTTTAGGAATAACTAAATATTCTATTTTACCTTTGTCCTTAGCTATATGATATTTAACTTTACGATTATTAATTTGATTACTTTGAGTTTGTAATGTTTCATAAGGTACATTAAGAATTTTAGAAATTCTTTCAACATCAAATTCTTTAACAGTTATTAATGCAGTACCGGAAGTTAAATCTACTTTTGATGTAAATAAAACATTGTTATCAAGTAACTTAGCTAATTGCCAACTATACATCTTAAGTTGAACTGTATTACCTGCAGAATTAATTAAAGTATTATAATTAACATTCCTAACAAATTGTTTTTTGTTTTGAATGTCACAATAGCTTTTAACTTTATATGTGCATGGATCTTCTCTTCGAGAATATCTTGCACATTGTTTTTGTTTTGAACTCATAAACATATAACAAATAAGTCTAATAGTAAAATCTAGAGGACTTTTAGCAAAAAGCACCTTGCTGAAATTATTTTCGTAAGAATAAGAAAAAGTATTTTTTCGTTTTATCCTTTCCTGCCTTCGCCATTCACTAACTGCAAACTTGTTAAGTTGCAATCTGTTATATTCAAATTTTGATATTTCATTTTTATGTATATTTTTATTATTTTCTATTCTATTAGTTGCTATATTAAATTTATATTCAATACTGGCTTTAGAATACTTATTACCAAATTGTTTAGCTAAAGTATTAGCTCTAATGCCTTTATCTACACCTTGTTTTCTAAATGTAATGTTATTATCAGTCCATCTTATTTCATAATTTTTATTTTTCATAAAAGAAATGAATTCAATTTTTGTATTGCAATTTTCAAATGCTTCATCTAAATCTTTAACTAATTGTACTTTCCAACTAGTACCTTTTTTTGCACATTGCAAAGTTTCGTTATCTAGTCCTTTATATTTTGATTCAGTCCCTTTTTCAATAATACTAAGCCCATATTTTATACACAAATCATCTGAAGATTGCTTAAACATTCTTAAAGTAGTTTTATTATCTTTAAACTTAACATAATCAATTGGACTAACAGAATTAATTAAAAAATGATTATGAATATGAGTACCATCAATATGTGTTGCAAGTACAACTTGATAATTAGACAAATTATTATGTATAAATTCCATACCAATATGATGAGCAAGTTCAGGCGTAACCTTATCATAATCAGCAAATGATTGAACGAAATGATGTGCTAATATTCCAGTATTTTTATTAGCTATATTTCTTGTAATACGATAATTGTTCTCAATAGTTAAAATGTTACTATCAGGTATTAATTCATTAACCGATACAAAAGAAACTTGTGAAACTTTAACTGGATTAGTAATATAAGAAAGTGATTCATATAAATATTTTTCACTTGTAATTTTACGCTGAATAGTTTTACAAAAAGCCATCATTTTTCCTCATTATTACTTTGTAATTGTAATAAATTATAAATATCATTTGCATTTATTTCTAAATTTCTTATTTTGCTTAATATTAATTCAAATTTCTGGTCAGTATTTAAATTATTTTGTAATTCCTCAATTATAAATTTATTATTGTCAATTATAAATTTATCTATCATTTTAAAAATATTAATTTGAATATCCTGTATCTTTTTAACTTCGTCTTTACTAATATAATTTATTGAATTAGCTTTAGTTGCAATTTGATTTATATTAGCACCAATTTTTAATAGCTGATGAACAATATCTTTAACACCATTTAGATTTACAATTCTATTTTGACGGACACATTGTAATATGTAAGCACTTCTAGACATATTATTTTCTTCTGCAATTCTTGAAATTTTTTCTTTTTCTTTCTCAGTAACACGAATGTAAATTTTTATGTTTTTGTTTTTATCACTCATTATATCACCTATCAAAGCTATACTTTTTACTTTTTTCTGTGGGGATAACCCCACATTCACAGCCTTGGCTGTGATGGGGTTGCAAGCACAGATTGTAGAGGTACAAATCATAAATTTGTACCTCTCAATCGCTTGTTAGGGGAATACCCCTAAAACCCTACAATTTTGCAAAATACAAAATTGAATTCGTTTCACTCACCACGCAAATTTTTTAAAAATTTGCAAATCAAACACTTTAATTTATTATCAAGGATAATTAATTATTTGTGTTTTCAACCACTTCTGAATTATCATCAGAAGTTAAATCATTTGAAAATAAATTTTCAAAATCATCAACAGAAACAATACCTTGTTTCTTTAGATAATCGGTTAATTCAATTAACTTGTTCTCTTGAATTTTTTGTTCAAGTTTAGTTCTTTGAACTTTTAAAGCCTTTATTTCTTCTTTTGCTTTATTAATTTTTTCATAATTATGAGCTATTTGCTCATTAATCTTATGTAATTTTTCTTCGTTTGTTTTTGCCATTAATATCTTCCTTCCGTATGTAAGTTATATTGATAACAATTTATTCATAGCTAATTCCTCAATATAAGTATTAATTCCAACTTTTTTAATATGCTCACAAATAATAAGAGCATTGACTTCAATGTTAGAACTTGATATTGGCTCATAAATAAAAAAGTTATTATAATAATCAACATAAGATATAACTTTTATTTCTTTAGTGTTAAGATTATGAGCAACTATAAATTTATCTAACATAATTATTCTCCTGTTGGAATATCAATATCGGAGTAATCATCAATCTTAAATTGTTTCTCCGGATAATAAATTTTTTCACACTTCAAGGAATAACTTTTTCTTGAAGTGTTTTTATCATCCTTATAAATTGAAGTTTCTAGACTTCCACATACAGTAAGTTTATCACCTTTGTGTATATACTTACTTAGGTTATCTGCTATTGTACCAAAAGCTACGCAATCGATAAAGTCAGCTACTTCTCTGTTTCTGTCTCTTTGACAAGCAACAGTGAACTGACAATAATTAATATCGTCTTTGTTTTTTAGAACTGGTTCATCAACAAGTCTTCCTTGAATAATTGATATATTAATCATACATTCCTCCACTTAGCAAAAAATTCTTCTTGAACTTTTTGCTTTTCTTTTTCAGACATTATTAACATTCTGTCTTTTAAGTTTTTCCATTCTGAAACAAACTTATTAAATGTATCAACCCTATCATTAGAATATTTGTTTTTAATTCTATGATAAAGTCGATTGTAAATTTGATAATACTCTTTGTCATCATTACGAATAAGTCTGTTTTTATTTGTAATTGTATTATGTCTGCAAGTATTACAATACACTTTTAGTTTTCCACCCAAAGTTAAATTGCCACACTTAGGACATTGATGAAGATATTTATTAGCTGAAGACATTATAAATAATGAAGCTAAACATATATCCATAATGGAATAACAATCAACACTAACATGTAATTGATAATCATAATAGGTTTCATTTATTTTTTTTACAGTGTAAAAAATACTATTATAATCATCATAATTAGTAACTCCATAATCAACATAAAGCTTACAGTTTTGAACTAAATTCTTATAATAATCATCTCCTCTTAGTCGAACAATTATCCACTTAATATCGTGTTCACTATTACTACCAATATTTTTAAGAAGAATTAAATCGCTATAAAGTGATTTAAGCTCTTTTATAATTTCCTTATTAATTTGATACCCTAGAAAAATATCTAATAAATTGTTTCTAACAGTTTCTTTAAAGTATTCTTCAAGCACAAATTCATTTCTACATTTTTCATATTCATCAAGAACACCATCTTTAACTGCGTTCATTATTGTTGCAAAGATTTCACCATAAATGAATTTATAAGTTTTGCCTTTATAACAATAATAGTCATTATACTGTGTTCGCTTTCTAAATTTATCACTGGCTCTTGTTAACTTAAGTCCTAGTGATAATTTATTATCTACCATTTGTTTTCACCTTCCAAAAAATTATTGAGTAGCCAAGTAACAAAATAATACAAGTTAAAATATTAAACTTATCAATTTTATTGTAATTGGTTAATGTTTTTTTCTGTTCTTGAGTTGGTATATATCTTTCTCCGGTTACCAATAATCTATGTGTATTAATAGAATAAGGATAGCAAGTAACTAATGTTACAAGGTCTTTATTCTGAATTATTTTTAATTTAGAATTATCATTTGGATTAACAATATTGATTGATTTTACTTTGTAATAATAAGTGTTTGTTAATACCCTTATGCTAAAGGTATCACCCATTTTTAGATTATCTAAATCATCAAAAAATTTCTGTTGAGGAAAACCTGAGTGAGCAGAAATAACAGTATGAGAAGTTTTCTCTCCAAGTGGAAAAGATGAATTCTTTAAGTGTGCTGAACCTTTGGTTAACACATTATCTACAGTTTCATGATATACCGGTAAACTTACATTTATTTTAGGAATATCAATATAACAAATTATGCCCTCTCCAAAATTCATTATATTTTCATATTCATTTGATATTTTTTTATATTCTTCAGTTAATGAGGAATTGAAATATTTACTTGCAATAATACGGTTATATTCTTTTGCTTTAGATAAAAGATTATTTTTATCATTACTAGTTAAGGTTTTAACTGTATTATCGTAATTTTCAAAATTTGATTTATTAGTTACATCATTAATCAAATTACTGACAGTGGGGTATAGAACAAGTCCTATACCAATTAATATGGAGAATACCAACAGAACAGAAAAAAACTTTTTCAATAATTTTTTCATTTTTACATCACTCTAAAAAAACAAAGGAGGAAGTTTTCACTTCCTCCTGTATCTAATAATTATTTATTATTAACTTTTGCTTTCTTTCTCTTGCTGATGAAAAGAACTGAACCACCTAGAACAATAAGAACTGCACCTGCAAAATAAATATATCCAACATGACCACCAGTTTGTGGCATTGTTACTTTTGAGTCTGTTACTGTACAAGTTGCGTAGCCATCTTTAGGACAATTTGCTACATATGTATTATTCGCAAATGTATCTTGATATTCAACTTTGATTTCAATAGGGATTACTTTACCATATACATTGTAATCTTGTGGAGCTTTAGTTTCCTTAACATAATAGTTACCTGACTGTAATGCGATTTCTTCTTTATTAGAATTATAGAAAACAACCTTACCGTTGTCATCAGAAACGCCACTAGCAATTACATTATTATTATTGTTAGCGTCTTCTTCTGTACTATAAAGAGCAAATTCAGCACCTGCAAGGTTATTTCCTTCTTCGTCTAGCTTCTGTACATTAAGGCTATATGTATATACATATACCTTATTGCCTGGAACAGAATCTATAGTACTCTTGTTACCGTATTCAAGCTTTACATCTTCATTAGGATTACCGGCAATGCCCTTAACTGAATACTTGTTAAGCTTAGCAGAATATTCAACAATAACTTGAGCTACACCATCATTATAGAAGTTGTCATTCTTTAAATATGCCGGTGTTAGAGCAACTGTAAAGCTTGTATCTTTGCCTTCTTCAGCATTAACATTTACTTCGTAATTATTACTATTAATATCTTCAATCTTAGTACCATTTGCATCAGCTAAATATACATTGAAAGACTTTGTATCTAATGTAAGACCCTTTGACATTAAATCGTGAACAGTATATTTAGTTAATCTGATTTGCTTAGAACCGGTAGTTGTATTTGTGATTTTAAAGTTAACTGTATCACCTAAAGATACATCAGTATAATTTTCGTTATCCTTTGTACTATTAGTAATAATCTTATGGGTAGTTGGTGGTGATTGTACTACCTTTTCAGCAAGGTCAACTTTCTTGTAATCATAAGTCCAACCACTTTCGCCGTAGTAAGGTAGTGCTAGAATTGAGTTCTGTACGGCTGTTACATCGGCAGGGTACTTAGTAGCCTTAATATAATAAATACCTTGTGGTAGCTCACTAAAGGTATATTCTGTAGCCTTAGATGTTTCAAACTTACCACCGTAAGCCTTAACTGTAGCCGGTAGAGTGTCAAGTTCATCAAGCTTAGCTAAAGCTGACTTTGTGTCACCTTTTTTGATTGCGTTCTTAATCTCCGGAACAAGGCTAGTATAACTTGTTTCATAATATGGGGAAGTAGTGCTATCAAGAGTAGCAACTAGAAATGCTTCATAAGTATATCCCTTTTTACCACACTCAACATTAATGTTTACCTTCTTGGTGTCATCGAGAAGTGAACTAGCACTTGCACTAGTTACTGTGAATGATAAGGTAGCTACAATTACTACCATTAATAATGCAAATAATTTCTTAACTTTCATTGTTTTTTCCTCCTACTATAATAAATGAAAATAATTGATGATGATAATAATAGTAAAACTATGCCAATAGTAAGTGGTATTGTATAACCATTACCACCGGTATCAAGCATTACTACATTATCATCTTTAACTGTGAATGATTGATTTAGTGATACTTCACTATCACTTGAAATTGTAAATTCAATTTTACCTGTGTATGGTAATTTACCATTAGGTGCTTTACTTTCAGTTAGATAATATTTACCTAACTCAAGAGTATCAATTAATAATTTACCATTATCATCAGTAGGCATTGAAGTTACTGTGCCATCAGAACTAACACTATATTTACCATCATCGTTCTTGGTTGTGCTTAACTTAGTACCATCTGATTTGTACAATTCAAATTCAGCACCACCTAAGTTATTGCCCTCATCATCTTGCTTCTGAATTGTAACTGAACCATAGTTAATTTCATCAACCATTGTGATTGTCTGAATTTCAGGTGTATCTTTAACTGTAAATGTTATATCATCAGCTAATTTATACATAGGCGATGGAGCAGATAATTCCTTTAATCGATATGTTTTACCTACAGTTAATTTAGATACTGTATAAGGTGTTTCTGATGTAGTCCACTCAGCTATTACATCTTTAGTATCTTCATCAGATAACTGTAGTTTAGCACCACTTAGAGTATTACCTTTATTATCTTTCTTAACAAATTGATACTTTGTAGTATCATCTTTCATTTGAACAATTTGTCCATCTTTCTCATAAGTAAAAGTAATACTTTCTGTTGTTGCGTAGCCATCCGGAGAAATTGTTTCTGATAAGGTATATTCAGTACCAAAAACTAAACCATATATCTTATGTGGTTCTGTAGATGAAGTCCATGTATCAATTACTTCATCGCCTTGTTTAAGTACAAGTTCAGCCCCTTCAAGCTCGTCTTTACCGGTTATATCTCTTTTAGTAATATAAACTGTAGTTGGACTTTCAGTTGTATCAATCGTCATATGCTTAAAAGCATATGATGGACCTTCACCATGGTATCTGTCTAAGTTTTTTGCATTAAGGGTAAATTCATATTTTGTAGTATCAAGCAAGTAACCATCCGGTGCTTCAATTTCTTGAATATAGTAATCACCGAAAGGATAAGTATCTTCAGATTCAGCAAAACCATCATATGTTATACTACCTATCTTAACTGTAGAAGTTACAAGTTCTTCAAGAAGTTTACCTTTATCGTTGTAAATACCATATTTAGCACCATTAATGTACTTAGTAGGATTTAATTTATCAGCTTTGTGTACACGGATGTGAACATCAGCTTTATTGTGCATAGACACTTCATAATATCCTGCGTCATCATATTCTTCTGCCATTTCAGGTGTGACTGTAAATTCAACTGGGTCAGGTAAAGTTACATAAGATGGTAAAGAACCTTGAGGTCCGTATCCTATTTCTTCAATGCGATAAGTACCTGCACTAATCCATTTTTCAATATAACCATCATTGTTGGTTGCACCCCATGTGGATGTTGAAATGACTGTACCACTAGAGTTTAATTTTGATACTTTAAAGAAAACATTACTGATTTGCCCATCGTCAGCAGTTTTTGATACTCTAACTTTAATTTGTGTGTAGTTTTTAACTGTAGATGAACCTTCTGTTGCTGAGTAACTACACAAGTATCGTTTTAAACGCTTATAGTATTCAATTTTTCCTTCTTCAGTTGAAGTATCAATACCATTTCTAACAGCTAAATATGATTTATTATCTTTGGCTTGTAGATGTTCTTGATAAGTAAAGTTGTAACAAGTTACACCTTGAGGCATTGAATAATGAGATGGGTCAAGGTCAATATTGCTATCATCACCATTTACAGTTGATGAGGCTTTAAAGTCAGCACCTTTTTTACCAAGTTCGAAAACATAGTAATTACCATAAGGTACTTGTTTACCTTTAGCAGTAGTACCTATTGTTTCATCTATATACCTTCTCATATAAGTTCTTATAGTACCTGTAGAACCTTCTGAACTAGTCGGTCCGACAATGATGTAATACTCTTTAAGTTCCTTGTTGTATAATCGGCTTGATGTATTTAAGCCTAATTCTTTAGCAGAGTTTAGTGACCATGTCTTTCCGGTAACAATACTGTCGCTATTGCTATCATAGTATTTATATGTTGATTGTGTACTGGTTCCGTACTCTTTATCATCAGAAGGAAGTGCTACATAGTAGTAATAACCTTGTTCCATTGATTCAACTTCAGTTTCAGAACCTTGAATTTTCATAGACTTATTAATTCTAAAGTTGCGTTGTGATAATTCAGAATCAACAACTTCTACTCCAACTTGATAATAAGCATTTACCGGGTCAACATGTGATGAAGCACCAACTAAGTCTTGAATATCAGTCTTACCGGCTACTTCACCATATGTTGTTAACTGTGGTGAAGAACTACTGCTAGGAATATTATTCTCTTTAGCTGATACAGATTTAGTTGTACTATATACAGGTTCTGATGATAGTGAATTAGGATGTAAAGTAAGTTTATTACCACTAATACTTGTTTTAACATTTAAATACCTTGTCTGATTTTTGTAAGTAACTTTAATCGACCTATTACTAGCAAGGCTAGAATAGTTTTTTAACACACCATTTTTGTCTGTTAAAACCTTATCACTACTCGCAATGCTAAAACCACTTGTACTGTGTTTTACTTTAAAACTATACGATGGAGCTGTTTTATTACTTGAAGAACAAAATGAAGGTCTCTGATTAAGTTGAAGTATTTTACTAACAATTCCATTGTATATACCTCTTATGTTGTTATTGTATGCAAGTGATAAATTATATCTTGTTTTATAATTTGACCTTCTATTTGTAGAACGGTAGCCCTCAGTTACTTCCCATATCAGTAGCTGAGTCGCTAAATAGATTTCATGCACAGTTACAGTTTTACCGTACATATTATAGAAATCAATCTTATGACCATTTACAGTTTTGGTTGTGGCAGAACCTTTGTTAGTGCCTTCAAGACCTAAACACATAATCATTCTAATCAAAGTTCGTTGTTGAGCAGTTAATTTATTCCATGCTGAACTGGCTGAACTAGTATTAGCTACATATGTATCTGTAGATTTACTTGGTGTATCCAACTCAATACAATAAGCTCTATTACCATTAATTCTGAACATATCTTCAGCTAAATTACTGTGTAATTTTCCTATTTGTTTTGATGAACGAATTGGATTTCCGTTCGTATCATAAGTTGTATAGTAACTAACATGATATGTAGTTGCTGCACTTGAAGTCACAGGCATTATTGATATAGCAATAAGTAATACTAAAAAAACTGATACAAATTTTTTTATCATTTTTTACCTCCTTAAATATTTAAAGATTTTTACATATTAATGGTGGTTCACGAGCCATGTTATTCATAGTTACACCTCACATATTTATAATTAATTATTTGAATACCAACAGAAAGAAAAAACAAACAAAAGAAAAACACCGACTACTTTTATTAAAGTAATCGGTGTTTGTCACCTTTTATATTTCTTTTTTAATTCTTATTCCAGCCAACTTAATCTATATTGCTCTGCCAATCGTAGTAGAATTTAATTAGATATTCTTGATTACCTTGAATATCTTTTTGCCCATTCATTTTTTCATAATCTACATAAATAAATAATTGGTCACTACCACATCGATTAGAATAATAATTAACAAACCAATCAAGTCCATTATATTTTTTGTTTAAGATTAAATTTTTCCGGTACTTTGGGTAGCCATTTTTATCTCTATAAATAAATGAATTTAATAATTTATCTAATTCATCCATATCTTTAATGCCATTCCATTCTCCATCATTGCCTAAAGTATCAGAAGACAGTTCTTGAATCCATAGGCATAGTGTTTGAATATAGAAATCATTTATGGACACTTCTTTATCAAGATATGTAGAAGTGTTTTCTACGTACCATTGATGTGTTCCTTTAAGTTTTGGTTCTACAACTGCACCACAAGACTTAAAATAGTCATTAAACTTTTTGCAAATTCTTTTTAAAGTGCTTTCTGATTTTAATTGTTTAGAAGTTAATTTTGTATTATCACTTATAGGTGGATTTTTAACTTTAACAGTTAGTTTTACTGCTTTTCTACTACCATCTTTTGCTTTTGCAGTAATAGTTACCGTACCTGCCTTAATGCCTTTAATAATGCCTTTAGAATTAACTGTAGCAACTTTTTTATTACTAGAGGAATAAGTTAAACCTTTATTGTTTGCGTTGTTAGGAGCTACTGTAACTGCAAATTTAATCGTTTTATTCTTATATACTTCTGCTTTTTGGGTTTTCTTATTATAAGACAACTTTGTTACTAACTGTCTAACAGTTACCTTGCACTTAGCTGACTTTCTGCTACCATCCTTAGCCTTTACAGTAATTACCACTTTACCTCTATGCTTGATTGTAACTTTACCATTACTGTTTACAGTAGCAACATTCTTATTTGATGAATACCAGCTTACACCTTTATAAGTAGCATTTTTATTCTTAATTGCTTTTTTTAATTGGAAAGTTCTATTCTTTGCACCTCTGTTAAGTGTTACAGAAGTTTTATTTAAAGTAATTTTCTTTACCTTTTCACCTACAACAACAAGTACCCTTGTTCTAATTTTACTACCATCTTTTGCAGTAGCATTTACATAAGTTGTACCCTTATTTGTTGTTGCCTTGATTTTTCCGTTCTTATCTACAGTAACAACCTTAGTGTTATTTGATTTCCAAGTTGCTGACTTGTTATAAGCATTACTAGGATAAACTGTAGCTTTTAATTTTGCAGTTTTGCCTTTTTTAGATAAGTTAATAATGCTCTTATTAAGCTTAATTTTAGTAACTCTTTGCACAACTTTGATTTTACATTGAGCTGATACATTACTACCATCTGTAGATGTTGCAGTAATTGTAGCATTACCTACTTTAAGAGCCTTGACTTTACCATTCTTTTCTACAGTAGCAACCTTTGTATTGCTTGACTTCCAAGTTAAGCTCTTATTAGTAGCATTTATAGGAAAAACAGTAGCCTTTAAAGTTGTTGACTTACCATTGTAAAGTGTCTTGCTTGTAGCATTTAGTTTAATAGAACTAACTTTAACTTCAGTTGGTTCTGTTGTAGTAGGTTCTGTAGAACTTTCTATTGTACTACTTTCTGTAGTTGATGAAGAAGGCTCTGTAGAACTTTCTATTGTACTACTTTCTGTAGTTGGTGAAGAAGGTTCTGTAGTAATTTCATCAGGTGTTGCTTCATCAGGTGTTGCTTCATCAGATGTACTTATAGTAGATGTTTCAATTTCTTTATCTGTTGGTTCAGATGTTGTAATGTTGGACAAATTGTCCACGTTATCAAATGCAAAATAACTTACACATAATGTGCTTGTAACGATTGTTGCAACTAATAATAATGATAATAACTTTTTCATTTAAATACCTTCTTTCAATTCTTAATGCAGTTCTGTTCAATTACTTATCATCAACAATAATTAATTTCTTACCTAAAGGAACTAATAGTTTTAGAATAGTGTCTAACTGTGGATTGGTTTGACCTTTTTCCAATCTTGCAATAACAGGTTGTTTTACACCACTCATCAATTCAAGTTGTTTTTGGCTAATACCTTTTTCATTTCTTGCATTGATGATTTCACTTATAATAGATACTCTCAAATCACTTTCTGCTATTTCTTCCGGAGTAAATAATTCCTTACGAACATCGTTCCAATTAGAACCAATAGCACTATTATTTTTTTTCATTGTCAAAACCTCTTTCTAATAAATCAGAATACTCATTTTTAGCTTTTTGAATTTCTCTTAAAGGTGTTTTTTGTGTTTTCTTCATAAACTGATGAAGCAGCACAAAATCACCATTATGCCAAGCCACAAATAAAATTCTATCTCTAAGTGGTCTTAGTTCCCATATTTCTCCATCAATATGTTTAATATATGGTTCTCCTGCTCTTGTTCCAAATCTACCTAAAATTGTAATATAGTCGTTGATTTTATTAAGTTTAATGCGACTATCTTTATTGTTTCTTTTTTTTAAATTTTGTATGTATTCAAGAACTGGTTGATGACCATTCTTGTCTTGATAGAAATATATATTGTACATAATTGCTTCCCTCTTTATAATATATTATAACTTAAAAGTTATTAAATGTCAATAACTTTTAAGTTATTAATTTAAAAATATTTTAAGAATTTTCAAATGCTAATCTCAACTTTAATTGCTCATCTTCATCAGTTAATTGCGACAAGAATAACTTAAAAAATTTTAAATCTTTAGAGTTTGGATACTTATTAGTAATTTCAAGATAGTTATTTACATATATCTCAATTAAATCTTTTCTGTTTTCAGTATCAGCAATAATAATATCTGTAATTAATAAGTGCATATCTTTTGCATATAATTTAGAACTTTCTCTACTGATTCTAAATGCAGTAATATATATGTTTGGAAACATAATTCTTAATTCTTGATTAATATCAGTTAAAGCTAAATTACCTTTTAGCATTTGCTCTTTAATTAGCATTAACAACATATTATTTGCTTGTTCCAATTCGTATGGATGATAATATTTCATAAAATTACCTCCTATTTGAACTTGACAACAATGACATTAATGTAATTCCGACTAATGCTCCAATGATTATACCAATTAATAATCCTAAGAAAAACATACTATTTACTTCCCTTCAATAAAAAAGCAGGAAGTAAAAACTTCCTGCTTAAAATTAATGTGATGGCTTAAGAACATATTTGGTTGTTGATGGTTTGATGATATATCCTTGCTTGTCTAATTCATTAATATCAAACTTACTTACTTCTTCATCATCACCAATGAATGAAAAAATGCTATCCGTTACTCTATCATATCTGTCATTATAACTTTTAACTTCATCATAGTTAGACATCATCATAGTAACTCTTTTTGATAAGTCAGATTTAGTTGTCAGTAATCTATCATAGTTATTAGTTGTATATGTATAACAACCAATGAAATAAGCAATACTTACAATACACATTATAATACCGATAACGATACCACCAACATTACGCTGAACTTTGTTATCAACCACTTTTCCCTTTGCTTTTGAAACTATAAGAATAATTCCTACAATCAAAAGTGTAATAGCAATAATAATACATAAATACTTCATTTTCATTCTCCTTTAATATTCATATTAATTTCAATTTTCTTCTGTAGTTCTTTAACGGTTAGTTCCTCTGTTATATCTTTCCTAGGTTTTATGTTACGCAAATTAGGGAAAACCTTATACTTGCCAATAAGTTCACATGGATAAACATTAAGTTGTTTATGTGATATTTTGCATAGTCTAATCTTACTATATTTCTTCATCAAAATAATAAGATTTCTATTGTGGATATTCTTAAATAATACAACTTGTTTAATGTGGAAGGATAAAAAGCCATAAAACCTATATTCAGATAAATCTAAGTCCTTATCGATTATGTACTCAATCATATCCGATGGAATATCAAATATTTCTGACATTCCGGTATTAGTCGCCAGTAAATTGACAAGTGATATTAACTTGTCTTTATGGTTGTTATAATTATTACCTACAATCTTAAAATTCATTTTTACCTCCTAAATTCAAATGGGATGTTAAGTCTTTTTTAATTACTAAAAAATGCACAAACCAATCTAAAAACAAAAAACCAAACGAATAACAATAAAAGACTTAGGAATATTTGACCCCACCAAGCCAAATGAGAAAAGAAAAACAAGTATATAATTCCTGCCGGTAAGGAACAAATAGTTGTTACCCATATAAAAATTGCAGTTATTGTTTTAAAAATCTTTATAGCTGTACTACTGTAAATTTCATCTCTTGCTCTTGCAAGAAGGCAAGAAATACCTAAAACGATAAGAAAAATAGCTATTATACAATAGATTATTTCTTTAATGTGGTTTGTTAAAAAGTTAATCATTGATTTTCCTCCTTGTTTTCTTGTAACTGTTGGTAACAGAATAAAGTTGCTCTACAATCAGATAAACTGTTATGAGCGTTATCTTCGCCCCAATCGTAGTTATAGTAATCAGCACAAGTGGTTAGTTTCTGCCACTTGTAGCAACCATAGTTTTCACTCCATTCACCGTACACTTCTGCGAAATCAAGCATAACATCAACTACTTCAGCTTTCTCATTTTCAATCCCAACAGAAGAAAGAAAATCTAAATCAAATTGCGTATTATAACCAACAATTTTATCTGCTGAATTGATAATGTTAATTAACTCCTGCTTAAACTCTAAAATACTTGGCTTATTTGATACCATTTCCGGAGTAATACCATTCACTGCCATTGCTTCATCCCATCGTGTAGTTAATAATGGTTTTACAAATTCGTCGAAAAGTGTATTCCCATTATTGTCTATGATTGATACTTGTAATAATTCATCAACTATTGGGTCAAGACCAGTAGTTTCTGTGTCAATTACAATATATCTGTTATCCATCTTAATTAAACCTCCTTTTTTAACTACTAGTTTTACCTGTTATTTTTCTTCCTTTTTCAATTTAAAAAAAATTGCTTTTTTAATTCTTTTGTACAGTTCAGAGTCTGGCAATATGTTATATTGCCTTCTAGCTAATGCTCGCTCTGAGCAAGGAAAGATAAGCCTTATATCAGACTTTCCATCAGCAACAACTCTTATATCATTAATAATAAGTTCGTTATCTAAAGTTACACTAGCAATAGCAATATACTTGCTATTATTAATAAATCTTATTCTTGTAGAAGTTATATCCATTATTTTTCTCCTTTATAAAATTTGAAGTGGTGGGTACTCTTGTATCCACCACTTTTAGGGATTAAATAACTTGTGCTTTAGTGCAAGTAATTATAAGCTTCAACAATCTGCGTAATATCATAATTGTTCTTAATATATTCTCTTACTAAATCATAAATATTAACAAGAGAAATGAACTTATTATAATTCTTGCTAGAAAAAGAAATATAAGTGCCATCAGAATTAATATTGATTTCGTTGATTGTTTCATCAAACTTAGAATAACATAATAATTTAGTTACTTCTTTTTTGGAGTAAAAGTTACAAATATAACTATCAACATGAGTTACACTAATAACTAATTCAATTAAGTTATCTTCAAGTGTATTTACTCTAGTTCTACCTGTATTTTCAACTTGTAACGTGGACAAATTGTCCACATCGTCCTCGTCTTCAACGCTATCAATATCTGAAATATTTGTTTCTGAGTTCTGTGTTTTTTCCTTTTCGGAAAAAATTTCCTCATTTTTAATGGTAGTATCACTTGATTTTGTAGAGGAATGTTCAACTTGTTCAGTAGATAAGTTGTCCTCGTTTTCAATAGGGTTAGTATCAAAATTCTTTTCTACTTTGTCTATAACTTTTTTACTACTAATAGAAGTATTACTTGACTTCTCTGAAGCTTGTTCAACTTGTTCTGTGGACAAATTGTCCACATTTTTAAGTTGAGGAGTACCAACAGAAGAAAAAACACCTTTTAAGATAGCTTCATAATCAGCAGGATTATCTTTGATTAACCTTGCTTTTTCCGTTGTAATTTTACAATCACTTGCGTGATTAATTAGATATGTAAATACATCACCTTGTTCCTTATCAGTGAGGTAGGAAAGTTCAACACCTGCGATTAGTGGAATACTACCACCATCTACTCTACTTAACAGTGGTTTAATAAGGTATGTTAATCGTATGTAACGATAAACTTTCTTTCGGCTCAAATTACTTTCGTTTGCAATTACTTTAATAGCACTATTAGTTGTTTTACTTAATAGTTCTTCTTTCCTTTTAAATGCAAATGCAAGTTCGGATGGCAAGTAATCATTATTTCTTTCTGTGTTAGTATCAATAATAATCAATTCTTTTTCGTCAGCAGAAAGATTACTCTTAATTATGCATTTGACAGTTTTAAGTCCTGCTAATTCACAAGCTCTCTTTCTGTGCCGACCTGCTAGCAAGTCATACATATCTGAGTTATCTTTTGATTGTGTAACAACACAAGGGTCAAGCTGACCGTTGCGTTTGATACTGTCAACCAGTGTATTGATAGTATCCTCGTGGATAATAAACGGTTGCTCAGATATTTCTCTAATCTTATCTATCGGAATATCAACAATAGTATTTTCACTCATACTATTGTTTGCAACATCTTGTTCCGTTATTGCAAAGCTAAGTGATTGCTTTTTAATATTCATTATTCATCACCAACTTTCTTGAGAATATAACCGACAACACTCATATATTCAAGACCAACGATAGAACGAGGAGAACTAACACAAGTACGGTTCATTCCGACAGCATTCTTAACTTCTGTACGATATGATATAGTTTGAGGAATAACTAAGTCACCGTAACTTTCCTCTAAAGCTGATAAAACTTCTTTGCTATGTTTGGTTGCTTTTTGATACATTGTTGGTAAAAAACCAAGAAGATATTTAGACACATCAGTATCCTTTTTGATGTTTACTAAAGTTTGTAAAGTTTTTTCAACTTGAGAATAAGCCAATATATCAGTTTGAACTGGGATTAATAACTTGTCACATACTGCTAAAGCGTTGGTTACAAGCAAATCACTGGCAGGTGAACAGTCAAGAATGATAAAGTCATACTTGTTGAAGTATTCATCACTTAATGTATCTTTTAAAATGTTAGTACAATCATTCTTACTGGCAAGATAAGATGGAATACCTTTAAGGGTTTCCTCCTGAGCAGGAATAAAATCAAAGTGTTCTGATGTGAAGTGACGAACATAATCATCGTGATTAATGTACATACCACCGATAGAATTAACTAGTAATTCTGCAATAGTTGGTTTTCGGTCAGGCTCAAAGTCAAGCCATAAACTACAGTTTGCTTGATAGTCAAGGTCAATAACAAGCACTTTCTTGTTACACTTAGCAAGACCACTTGCAATGTTAACGACTGTAGTTGTTTTACCTACGCCACCTTTTTGGTTCGCTACTGCGATAATTGTTGTTTTTGTGTTCTGTTTCATTTTTAATCTAATCCTTTCATCGTGGACAATTTGTCCAAGTTTATATATATAAAAAACCGATTACTTAAATAAGTAATCGGTTCTAAATATCGTATTTAATTTTGTCTATATCGTATTTCAAAAACTTATCTAATTTACTAACATCAATATTTCTGTACTGTTCTTCAAGGTGAGTGTATATGTCTAAAGTGAGTTGAACACTCGAATGACCCATAAGTTTTGATGCAGTTAGTGGGTCAATACCACTTAAAAATAGCAATGTACAATACATATGTCGAAGTTGATGTGCATTAAATTTATCAATTACTTTGGGTATGCCTTTAGGGTCAAACTTTGATGGTATGTCATTATTATGTAGTTCTTTATATTTTTCGCAATATGAAAAATAATTAATATCATTTTGATATGTATTCCAATATCTACTCCATGTAGATGGAGATTGTAGCCCTCCATTTTGTTGAGGGCAAACTAAATAGGATTTAGCATTTAATTTTGCTTTTTGAAGATAATCTATAATAACACTAGGTAATGGGACAAATCTTGTTTTACCGTTTTTAGTTCCTTCAGTAATATCAAATTTGTTGGTGTCAATTTGTTGAACACTTTTATTAACATAAATGCCCTTACGCTGATAAATATCTTCAATATGAATATCGTCCCAATTTAAAGCTAACAATTCACCTTTGCGAAGTCCTGCAAATAACATAATCATAGCACCGGTTTGCATTCTGTTTTCAACCTTAAGTACTAATTCATATTGTTCCATAGAAATGGCTTTAACATTTTTCTTAGGTGCGTTTTTTGGTATTCGCTTTTTTGCATTTCGTGCTGGATTTAGCATTATTAATTCTCTATCAATAGCTGACTCGAAAATGTTATAAGAAATATTTGCAGTTTGAGAAAGAGTCTTCTTGCTTGATGGTTTATGTGTGTGTGGATTTTCATAAGCTAGTGAATACATCATATCATCAACCATTGGAGGTTTAATATCTACTAATTTTATTAATCCTATATAATGATTGATTCTGTTGATACAATACTCAAGAGATTTTCCATATTTATAAGTAACACCAATTCTTGCTCTTTGTAACCACTCGTTTGCGAATTCTGAAAACAACATATCTTTATTCATAAATAATCACCAAATGGAGATTATATCATAAAATACTAATTATTACAATCTAAGACCCTACGAACCAGTAGGTCGGGGGTTCGAGTCCCTTTCAGCGCGCCATGCCTTGGAAACTTAGTTTCCAAGGCTTTTTTCTTTTGTTTTTTATTTTTTTGATTTTGAATGTAGAAAAAAGGATTGCCTGTTTCACAAATTAGGTTTTTTCAATTTAGTCTGTGGGTAAAGGTAAGTTTGTTTTAAATTTAATTGTCTATAAAGAAAAATTTATAGTGAGATTATGCATTTTAAATCATATATAACTATGACTCACAGGTGTAGGGGACATCATTGATGTCCCGTTACAAACTATCCTAAATAAAGGTATTATGCCCTATGTAGATATTATAAATTTATAGTCTGTAAACAGGATAATAATCTCATAGGTATCACACTTTTTAACGGGCGAACAATTAAGTGAACATCAAAGAAAATGAGCCATAGGTGAAGTTTGATTTGCTAATGTGAACTTTTGTAGTGAAGCCCCTACACTTGTAAGCCATAATATGATATAAAAATCGGTACTGTTTATGCTACAAAATATTGTTGTATTATTAATTGTGCAATAACTTGGTATATAAGAGAGAAAGGACATAGTATACACTTTTATATAATTTGCAACATTCTCACAAACCCTAATTTATCAAATTAATCTTAACGCACAATAAAAATTGAAAATACAAATATCAATACCAATGAATATAACACCTATAAAATGTAAAAATAATGATATGTGTATGCAATATTTACTATATGAAAATAAACAAATGTGCAGTAATATATATAAAAGAATTTTAAATCAGATAACTGATTTGTTATTTGTTTTCTTTTTAGTGTGATAACATTGACAACTAAATAGATATTTGTTAACATAGTGATGTAAAATTGTTTACTATGTAAAAGGAAGAGTGGCTTATGATGGACGAAAAATTTTTACATGATACCGGTGTAGAGGTTATGCATGTTGTAAAAACAACCCTAAAGGCTTACCGTACATTCAGCAAACTTGCTGTAGAAGGGGAAAAGGTAAGCGTTTGTGGTTTACAGGTTTTAACAACACTAAGATACTATCCGGAGTTAAACACAGTTAGTGACCTTGCAGATAGCCTAGAGTTTAGCAAAGGCCTAATTTCAAGAGAAGTAGAAACTTTGAGAAAAGGTAACTATGTAACTACCTCAGTTGATGAAAAGGATAGAAGAGTTCTAAGAATTTTCATTAATAAAGAAGTTGCAGAACCGGTTATTCTTAAGCAAAAGAAAAAGTTATTTAATCTAATTCATCAGGTTACAGATGGTATTGCTGATGAAGATATTAAAAAGTATAGAGAATTAAATAAGATTTTCCTTGAAAAGGTAACTGAAGTTGATTTTGATAAAGAAGTTGATACTTCTAACTTCGATTTACAGAAGTTTATTTAAAATTAATAATTTTTTCAAACAAAAAAGGAGTGACCGTTTTGGCCACTCCTTAATTCTTTTGTTTAGTCAACAGTAGGTGTTGTATTATCGGTTACAACATTTTGATTATTTGCTACTGTTGTACTTGTTGTATTGTTTGAGTTGTTACTTTGATTTGTACTGAACTCAGTTTGGTTACTGTTTGTATTACTGTTGTTTCTCTTTTGAGAATAGTTTGTTGTAGGGTAGAAACAAGAATATGTTTCGCCATTTTTCATAGTTGTGTTTCTGTAGTAAGCAAGTTCAGAAACAGTAACTAGCTGATAACCCTTTTTATCAAGATACTTAACAATGTTTGCAACTGCCTTTGGTGTTGAGTCTTGAATATCATGCATTAGAACAATGTCTCCATCAAGGTTTTGACCTTTCTTAAATACACGCTTAATTGCATTAAATGTAGCCTGACTGCTCTTTGTACTCCAGTCTAGAGTATCAATTGACCATAGAATAATAGGGCTAATATTTTCAGTTTCATATACATTAGAAGTAATACCACCCGGACAACGGAAAACAGTAGGATATTCACCGATTACTTTCTTAATAGCATCATTTGTTTTGTTCATTTCAGCTCTTTGCTTTTTCTCACTGATGTTACTTGCATATTGGTGATCCCAAGAGTGATTACCGATTTCATGACCGGCATTAAATTCTTGCTGAACAATATCTTCTTCACCCTCAATTCTAGAACCAACAAGGAAGAATGTTGCTCTACCGTTTACACTCTTTAGTGATTTTAGAATTTGCTCTGTATTACTTGCATCAGGACCATCATCAAATGTAAGTGCTACCATAGGTTTTGTTCTGTCTAGGTTCTTACGGATTTTAGCCTTTTGTTCTGTAACAATAATTTTGCAGGTAGCAGAAAGGTTGTTGTATAAAGTACAGGTAACATTAGCCTCACCTTCTCTAAGTGCCTTTACAAGACCCTTATTATCAACAGAAACAATGTGGTCATTGTCTGTAGTGAATGTGTAGCTTGAAGTACCCTCATTTTTATTAAATTCCGGAACAATATTGATTGTACCACCAACACCCATTGTTGTGTTAGCTAAGTTTAGCTTAAAGCTGGTAGGTTCATTAAATATTTGTAGCTTAACTTTCTTTTCAATACCATTGTAGCTTGTGATTGTAATAGTTGCATTACCTTTTGATATTGCTTTGATTGTACCGGTCTTATCAATAGTAGCGACATTTTTATTATCTATATTATATGTATAGAAGTCACTAGGTGTATTTTCGCTGTCATCCGGTTTAAAAGTGTAACTTTCACCATTAGCCATAACTACCTTTTTAGGTGCAGAGATTTTCTTAGGTGCTGATACAACGGTAATGTCAGCATAATTAGTAAGGTTATTATCTGTTGTTACTTTAATAGAACAATCACCTTTCTTAAGTGCCATAACCTTGTTGCCGGTAACTTTAACTATGCTACTGTCAGTAGAGGATAATTTATAGGTGTTTTTTGCATCCTTAGGAGAAATGACAACATCAAGAGAAGATTCTTGACCAACACCCAAGGTGATTTCTTTTGTCTTAAAACTAACGGACTGAGCATTTGTAGTTATATTCAGTAAACTTTTTGTTTCTTCAACAATGTCAACACCATAAAGTGTAAGACCGGCACAGACAACTGAAATAATAGCTAATATTACGAGTATAGTTGTGATAATAATTGATTTCGCTTTCATATATAATACTTCCTAAATCGTTTTTCTCTATGATACCACATAATTAGACAAAAATAAACATTTAACATATATTTTTTTAAATTATATTTGTTCTGCAGAAATATATGCTATTATAATTTTGTTAAAGAATTATCGCATGTATATTTACAGTATGTTCATAATTAAAATTACATAAATTTTGTGCAAAATTTCTAAATGTATTAAATGGTAAATTTTGTTTGTGCATTTTGTGATAAATTGAAAATTTTTATTGTGCAACTTTACTCTTGATTTGATGATTTTGTGAATTTTTGCATAAATCGTGGCAATTCTGACTATGAAAAAGGTAGAAACTCGGACATATTGTTGAAGAAACAACTAAATTGTAGTATAATAGTAAATGTTCCGATAGTTTATGTACGATTTGTGAACTATCTATTATAAGGTGAAATAGGGTGGTGCAATGATGGATAACAAGGATGAGTTAACCTTTGAACTTCAAAAGGCTCTTGCTGAAAAAGAAATAATGGACAAAGTCAATGTGCGTGTTCGTAGAAAGACCAGTCTGGTGTTGTTATTCATTTCATTTATGAGTTTAGTGTTAGTAACATTTGCTTGGTTTACTATTAGTACCCTTGCTAATGTTGAAAAGCTGGATATGACTATTGGTACTGCACCGGACCTTAGAATCAGTACAGAGAATCACGGTAGTAACTTTAAACAATATGTAAAGACTGTTACAGGTGCTATGATTGATAAGGAACTAACCGATAGATTTAATACAACAATGAAAGACCAAGTTCTTGATCCTGTTACTTCTTCAAACGGTAGAGCATTTAAAAGCAGAAGTGGCAGAGAAATGGAAAGAAACAAAAACACTTTCCTAGAATTTGACCTTTACTTAATCTCAACTAAGGATTTAACAGTTCATATTACTAATGATGCTGACAATGAAAACAGAATCAAAGGTACTCAGGTTTCTACTAAAGAAACAGGTGATAAGGCTGATATTGTTAAGGCAGTTCGCTTTAGCTTTACTAATGAAGATGGCAGAACTATTATATATGAACCAAACAAAGGTTCAGCAGTTGCCGGTCAAACAACATTTGATTTATCAAGACCAATGACTTACGGTGATGCAAACAAAGTTTGTGACCTTAAGAAGCTAACTCCACAGAAAGTTACAGTTAGAGTTTGGTTTGAGGGTGAAGACCCTGAATGTGTTAACAAAATTCAAGAATCAACTATGGAAGCTATCCTAACATTTGGTGGAGAAGCTGACGCAGGTTAATTCATAAAAATTTACTAAGATAGGGAGGAGATAAAAGTTGTTTAAGAAAAAGAAAAATGAAAATGTGGACTTTACTCCAAGTGACCTTAGTAAATTAACCAAAAAAGGTGCTAGAGAAACCGGAAAAGAAAGTTCATACGGTGAGTTTAGACAAGCAAGAGATGCAGAGGTTCTGGACAAAACCAGAAGAAGAAAAAGACTTTTGTTTTGGTTAAGTCTACTTTTAATTGCTTTTCTACTTTGCTTGTGGTTATTAATGTTTTGGTGGACAAGAGCCGGTGACCTGGTTATTGATGTTGACCGTCTAGCTGACCAGAAAGGTATTATCCTTTCAGAAACTTCAGATTTTAAACATCCCGAAACGATTTTATCGGGTAAAGGCGTTGATAATGTAACCAACATTACTTATGCTTGGCTAACTGATAATATGACACTTAATGGTGATATTTCTTATTTAGATAAGTATGTGTCAAGTAAGGACAAGTCAATTGACGGTGGCAGTCATAACGGTGACAGTAACAACAATAAAAAGAAAATTGCCGGTACTAATAACGCCGGTGAAAATTACTTGGCTTATACATTCTATTGTAAGAATGCCGGTAATCAGTCCTTAACTTATGATGCAACTCTTATTAATAAGGGTGCTGCTAAGAGTATGGATGAAGCAGTTAGAGTTATTGTTTTCAAAAACGGTGAACCTACTGTTTATGCTCACAAAAAGCATAAAAGTAATGAACCGGAAGACGATAGTAAGTTTATTCCAAAGTCACTTAATTCTAAGGCTTGGATAAATGATAAAGAAATTATGACAACAAAAAGTGAAAACTTTAAGCCAAACCAAGTTGATAAATATACAGTCCTAATGTGGGTTGAGGGCAATGACCCTGAATGTATCAACGAAATCCTTGGTGGTCATATGAAAATGTCTATGACATTCTCAGTTGAGGATGATAAAGAGACATAAAAAGTCCATAATGTTCTATTAACCTTAAATGCTGACAAGAGGGATGGGTAGGACGTGGAATATAAGTAATTAAACCCCGGTGGTGTTAAGGGGTAATAAATTTTAGGAGGAAATCTCTATGAAAACACATCTATTAACAAAGAAGAGAGCTCTTATCTCTTCAGTAGCAATGCTTCTAGTAGCAATTATTGCTCTAGGTACAGCAACATTCGCATGGTTCACACAGAACACACAGGCTACAGCTGACCAACTATCAGTAAAGACAATCAAGGCATCTGAACTACAGATCTCAAAGACAACTGGTGAATGGGGTGACCAGATTCACTATGATTATGTTGGCAAGGTTCTAAAGCCAGCTTCTTCTGTTGACGGTACTAACTGGTTCACAGCTGTTGCTCAAGATAAGGGTGGCTATGAAGCTCAGACTGATGTAGATGCTACAGATATTTCTAATAGCCTAGGTGGTTATGTATTCAAGGAACAGCTAAATGTTAGAAATAACGGTAAAGCTGCTGTTGAAAATGTTAAGATTAAATTCGAGTTACGTGAAACTGAAGCTGCCAACGGTAAGTATGTTCGTCTAGCTCTTGTACCTGCTGACAAGAGAGGTGCTGATGCTGTTGTAACTCCAGCAGACTTTAAGAATGGCGTATTTGCATCTGCTGCTGATACAGCTGACGCTCTAAAGGATGCTGCTAAGACAACAGAAACAGTTACTGCTAAGTCTGGTGCAGCTGGTGAAGTTCCTGTTGGTGATCTAACAGCTAAGGGTGAAGCTGGTTCTGCAAAGTACTACAATCTATATGTATGGTTCGAAGGTCAGGATGAAGACTGTAAGGACGTTAACGGTGGTAACGAAATGCCAGAAGTTACATTCACAGTAACTGGTGATACAGTAGCACAGGGCTAATTCTAACCTAAAATAGAATTACATAATTAATTAAGAAATGAAATGGAGACCCAGGTAAATGAAGGTTTTTAAGAAAGTGATAAACATAGTAATTGATGTGCTTGTAGTATTAATACTAATTGTATCAGCTCTAATTTTAACATTATCTTTAGCTTCTCAAGATACCGGGTCTCCTAATTTACTTGGATACACACTAAATGCTATCCAAACAGGTTCAATGGAACCTGAGTTCTATGACGGTGACTTGCTTATTGGTAAGACTACCGACATAGACGGAACTTATAACAAAGGTGACATTGTTTTCTTTGAAAGTTCCTACAAGGGGGAAGATGGCATTACCTATAAAATGGTAAAGTGCCATCGTATCGTAAAGACTAAGGACGATAACGGAATTAAAACATACCTAACTAAAGGTGATAACAACAAGATTTCCGATGAAGAAACTGATGGTTGGCTAACTGCTGACAAGATTGTGGGCGTTTATCAGACTAATGACTATCAAGGTAAGAAACTTGAGGGCTTTGGTTCTGTAATTGATTACTTACAGAGTTTCTGGGGATTCTTCTTCGTAATCGTTCTACCAATGATATTATTCTTTATCTATGAGCTGGTTCGTGTTATCCGTAATGTGATGGCTTATACTAAAGAAAAAGCTTTTGTTGCTGCCAAGGAAGCTGCCGAAAATGCAGAACTTTCAGAAGCACAAAAGCAAAAAGCAATAGAAGAATATTTAGCAAGTCAAAAGGCAAAGGAAGAATCTTCTGAAGAAGAAAAATCCAATGACCAAGAATAAAATTAAAAGCTTGCTAAGAGGTGAAAGTCCACTGTTGCAGAGAATTTTCACTACAATTTAGTTGGCAGTACGCTAATGAAAATACTGCATATGAGGGCTAAACCGGAAAGAATTATATGGTTAAGCAAATATGTAAACATAAGCGATAAATCTTTCTAACGGGTCAGCAACGCCGGAAAGATTTGTTGTTTGTTTATGATTGAGGCGATTAGTCATAGGACTATGGGTAAAACTTTTTTAAGAACAGAAAGAGGAGTAGATTCCTTATGGATACAGTATTCAAATTTTTATATGAATTTCTGGGACAATTCTTTACTTCACTTTGGAGTATTGTAACAGGAATTTTCAAGGGCATTGTTGGTATGTTTGATTTTCCGGCATACGGAAAGATTATTAGTGATTACACATCAGAACTTGGAGGATTAGAATGGGTAATTGCCATATTTGCAATGATTTTACTTGCAGCTGTCCTTGTATTTTTAGTAATGCTTATTGTTCTATCCTTAAAAAAGTTTTTCCGTTATAAGAAAAAGGTTAAGGATACAGGGGACTTGGTAGCAGAAGTTAATCACCTAACTAAAGAGGTTATGAGACTAAACCTTGAGAAAGATAAGATTCTATCAATGAAGGTTTCTCAGATTGGTCTTAACCCTAACGAAATTTCTGAACTTACAGGGGAAGAAATGGAAGCTCTTAATAATGGTGAAGAAGAAACAACTCAGCGTTTCTACAAGCTATGTCATATTGATGAAGTTTGGGCAGACTATCAGCCACCAATTTACAACAATACAATTACACTTGAACAGTTCTGTGACCAGTTCCGTAACTTTGCTTGTTCAAGACTTGGACTTTATTATGATACTAAGTTGATTAGATATTTTGTTGCTTCATTCGGTAGTAACAGACTTATTATCCTACAAGGTATCTCCGGTACAGGTAAAACTTCCCTTGCTCGTGCATTTGGTAAGTTTGTATGTAACGACTCAATCATCACACCTGTACAGCCATCTTGGAGAGATAGAACTGAACTATTCGGTTACTTCAACGAATTTACTAAGAGATTTAACGAAACAGAACTATTGCGTGCAATGTACGAAGCAAGTTATAACGATAATGTTTATGTTATTGTACTTGATGAAATGAATATCGCCAGAGTTGAATATTACTTTGCTGAAATGTTATCAATTCTAGAAATGCCGGATTGTGATGAATGGGTAATCTCAATGGTTCCAAATGTATGGCCTGATGACCCTAAACACTTTGACCAAGGTAACTTTAAGATACCACCAAATATGTGGTATATCGGTACTGCTAATAACGATGACTCTACTTTTGCTATTGCCGATAAGGTTTACGATAGAGCAATGCCTATTGATATTGATAGTAAGGGTACTCCATTTGATGCACCGGATACTCCACCTGTACAGATTAACTATCATTATCTGGAGAGCCTATTTGACAATGCTAAGAAGCAATATCCTGTTAGCCAAGTACTAATTGATAAACTAAACAAGCTTGATGATTATGTTATTGAACATTTCCGTATTGCTTTTGGTAACAGAATTATGCGTCAGGTAATGTCCTTTACACCATGTTATGTTGCTTGTGGTGGTAAGGAAATTGACGGTCTTGACTATGTTCTAGCAAGAAAAATCTTTAGAAAATTTGAGTCATTAAACCTTTCATACATCAGAGATGAAATTGATGGTCTGGTTGCTTATATGGATCACCTATATGGTAGAGAAAATATGGGCGAAAGTAAGGCTTATCTACATAGACTTCAAAAGCTAGTATAAAAACAATATCACCTCTTCCTTATGGGAGAGGTGGACTTATTAATTTAAGATTATTTTATTGAGAATGAGGTGTGTCCTATGGGCAAAAAATATAATAAATTGTATCGTGCATATTATGAATTGCGTGAAACCCTAAAGGATGACTACACCTTTAATTATTATATTGACGGTATGGATAGAGCCGATAACGGTGAGGATGTTCACAGTGGTGAAATCTTCTCTCGTTATATTGATATGGACTGGGTTGAAGCAATTGAATATGCCTTGCCTTATATCCAAAATGCAGTTGATGAAATGCGTAGAACAATTATTTCCGAAGAAGAAGTAGTTAATGTTGCAAAAATCAAGAAGGTAGGTCCAGAAACTGTTAAACATTTAGCATCCCATGCTAATTATATTTCAAAAATTGATGAACGTGGTGATGTTATTCCTAACAATCTACTGAATGTTAGAAAAGAAGATACATATAACATTTATGAAAACAGAATGTTGTTTACACTTCTTACTAACATTTCAAGATTTATTTCTGAAAGATTTAGAAAGTTAAGAGAAACTCCGGAAGACTCACTTTATGAAACACATATCCACAGAGATGTTGACTATCATGGTCAGAAGATAAAGTTTAACTTTGACTTTAGAGATGAAAACCATGAAGTTGAAAAAGTAGATAATAATGAAGATGTTGAAAATTTAAGTGACTTTGACAGAGTTGTAAGAATCAGACAAATTACACAGGGTATCTTAAATTCACAACTTATGAAAGAGTTAGTTGGTACTGAGCCGGTTCGTTCACCACTTACAATGACTAACCTTTTGAAGAAGAACCCTAACTTTAAAGAGGCTGTTCAACTTTGGACATTCCTAGAAAAATACAAAAAACCTGGTTTTGTTGTTGAGAAAAATGCCTTTAACGGTGAAATGAGTAAGGACATTAAGCGTGATATTTACGGACTTATGAGCCTTAACCGTTTCGTTATGGAAATTGAACAAAGTCCGGCTTTGAAGGAAGCTCTGCACGAAAAGTATTTAGACGAAAAAGCTGAAGAAGAGGCTCTTGCTGACCAAGGTACAAAGTCTAGAATAGCTTTTGAGAAAAAGCTGAAAGAAGTTCGTCAGGAAGAAATGAACATTAGACTTCAGGAAATTCGTGAAAGAGAAACTGAAATTCATAAATTAAAGGCAACAATTGAACAGTTAAATATGACTCTTGAGCTAAGAGAACAACAAATTGTTGAGCTGACTAATAAGTTGAACTTGGCTTATGAACAGATTGAAGACCTAAAGAAACAGATTATGGTTCTTGAAGAAGAAATTGAAAAACTCAAGGCTGAAATCGAAAGATTATTAGGTATCATTGAAGAACAGAAAAAGAAAATTGCCGAACTGGAAGATAAGGTAGAAAAGTTAACTGCTGAACTTGAAAAGGCGAAAGCAGAAATCACAAGACTACTTGAACTTGAAAAACAGTTAAGAGCAGAGATTGATTCTTTAAATAAAGAAATTGTAAAGTTAAACGGTATTATTGCTAAGTTGAAGGAAGATATTGCTGAAAGAGATAGAATTATCGCTAATCAAAAGGCAGAAATTTCTTCTTTAAACAATAAGGTTGCAAACCTTAACAACACTATTGAAACTGAAAGAAAAGAACATAGTGCTGAAATTAGCCGTTTGAACTTAGAACATAAAAATGAAGTTGATACTTTAGTTGCAAATCATAATAATGAAATTGCTTCTATCAACACAAAGCATAGTGAAGAAATTTCTACTATCAATAGTAACCACCAAAATGAAGTTGCTGAAATTAATAGAAAGCATAGTGAAAATGTTAATTCTATTAATGCAGAGCATAAAGCAGAAGTAGAAGAAATTAATTCTAAAAATGCTGAAAATATCAACAAGTTAAATGCTGACTTTGACAAGAAAATGGCTAATGAAAAAGCTAATTTTCAAAATGAAATGTCAAAGCAACAGGCATCTTTCCAAAAGGAAAAGGATAGTTTAAATCAGACTAATGAAAAAGAAAGAAAGATTTATGAAGCTAAACTTGTTGTACTAAAAGATGAGCAAGAAAAAGAAATTAGCAAGATTAACACTAACCATTCTAAAGAAATAGAAAAGTTACACAGAAGTGCTGCTGATTCCTTAGCAAAGGAAAGAAAGATTCATCAGACAGAAATTGCTAAGGTTAAAAAGCAGAAAGATAAGGCTTATTCTGAAGAAGAAAAGAAGTTTAATCAAAAGCTAAAAGAAGTTGAAAAACGACTGGAAAAAGAGTATAATAAAAAAGTTAAAGAAATTAAAGAGCAAGAGGCTAAAAAGGTTAAAGCCATTAAGCTAAAAGCTAAGAAGAAAATGTTTACTGCTGAGGAACTAGAGAATATTAAATAACCTAAAAGTAGTGAGGGTAATATGAGTAAAGACCAGGAACTTGTAAAAGTAAAAAGGGATACCAAATCCCTAGTTATGAAAAACTTAATAGTTATGGCTGTGCTTATTATTCTCGCACTAACCGGTGTTATCTCTTGGTTTACAAACAAGACCAAGGCAACTGCTGATGGTATCAATGTTATCTGCGAAGCACCTAAAGGTCTAAAAATTGCAGTAGTAAGACATGGTGAAGAAGCTCCTGATGTTAATGATGAAACTCAGTGGTCAGAAGGGGAAATTACTTTAAATAAAGATGCGTATCCTTTCTTGAAAGAACAGTCAATTATCGAAATTACAAGTGACGGTACGGATTTCTATAAACCAAAGCTTACTCAAGAAAATGGTAAGGCTAAGCCTGATACAAGTAGTGTGTGGGATGTTGCTGATAAGGATGCTTATTTATCAATTGATGTTTATATGAAAACGGGTGAAGATCATGTGGTTAATTTGAATTCAGGAACAGAGATTTCTCCAATCTCTACCACATTAACAGGTGAACAATCCGGTAATAAAAGTGACGACGGTGATTTTTCAAAGGACTGTATTGTTGGAGCAGTAAGACTTTCTACTGTAAACAGTACAGATTCCACAATAAAAAATCTTTGGATACCTGCACCTCAAATTCACTATGACAGTGACAAAAAGGAAGTTACTTTAAATAATACTTCCGGCGATACGTTTAATCATAAGTATTGGAAAGTAGCGAAAAACTCAGATGGTAAAACAGGTATGCCTCAAGGTACTACACCTGTAGAATATGAAGGTGTTATTACAAACACAAATAATGATTTTAAATTAGGTGAAAATTGTAAGTTTGCCAATTTAACAAAAAAACAACCTAGTGATAAATATGCTACAGGTATGACAACAGTAAATATTTGGGTTGACGGTGAAGATGATGAAGCAAGATTTGCTATGGTTGGTGGAAAGTTTAAGGCAACAATTAAGTTATCCTTATAATAAAGCATTAAATTGAAAGGAAGTGATATGTGTGAAAAAAGAAAAGTATGTTTCAAAACATTGTGGTAATGTTTCACATAGTTTTAAGGGTATTTCTTATTCATATATATCACTCTTTTTAGTTGTTATGGTGCTTGTTGGTACAACAGTATCTTGGTTTACAATTAAGGATAATGCAAATATTAATTCAAATATTATGAATTTTAATTCAGGTACAGGGCTTCGTGTAAATGATGGTGAAGATATTACAAATCATATTAAAGTTGATAACTTTAAAATTGATGAAGCATCAAGTGTTGATGGCAGAAATTTATTTTTTCCGAATAATAACGTAGATGGTGATAGTAATTTAACATACTCATTGCAATATAGAGATGCTACTGTTGGTGACAAGAACCAAAGGTTTTTGTACAAAGATTTTACTGTTAGCGCAGACTCAAAGGAAACTAATGTTTATGTAAAGAGTTACACAATTACAGTCGGTGATGAAGTTTTTAATGGTTCAACACAGATTTTGTTTGAAGATAAAAATAACCCTTTGAAACCAACCGGTATTGTTACTCACGATGCTTGTCCCATTAGGATTGCATTCATTACTGACAGTCAGGATAAACCAACAGTTTTTGATCCAACTGCCCTTGTTGACAGATATGCAAAGACTTATCCGGCAATTAGTTCGACTGCTTTGGATACTGGTTTGGTTATAAATACAGAAAATTCAACTTCCATTTCATTCTCTGATTACTACTACGCAGTAGGTAAGCCAATATTTACACTAGAGGGCACGACCCCAAAGAAGGTGACTATGGTTGCGTGGCTTGAGGGCACAGGTGATAATTGTGATAAATATGCAGGTAAAGATCTTTCTATCGATATAGAACTTGAAAGTAATTTTAAAGATATGGAATGGATTACTTTTGTAGATGATACTGTAGGTGATGATGATGCTTCAGTAACACATTGGATTAATAAGGACAATGACTGTATTGTAACTATGACTTATAAAGACATTACTACAACAGGTTCACCTTATCGAACAGTTATTATGCAAGAAAACGGTAATGATGATAAGGGCAATCCGACATGGGTTGCTCCAATTCCTGAAAAAGTTGTAACAGATATAACCTTTAATAGATACAGTCTTAACGATGAAATGATTTATAACGCATGGTATACCCGAGATCAGGTTGAAACAATGTGGGCAAAAAAGCTAAATACTGACAGAAAAAAAGCTCCACTTCAAGAGTCCAGAGTAATAAATGGTACAAGAAAAACTGTTTATACAGCTCTTGGTGGTAATGGTTATAGTAAAACTGAGGATATATCAGAGAGATTATCACCTTGTTTGGGCTATTGGGATTACGAAAATATTTCCAGTGGTGGTTCTTCTTCCGGTGGTGGTTCCGGTTCAGGTGGCAGTGGCTCCGGTGGTGAAATTGTTGAAGATCCAAATGCTAAGATTAAGATAGGTATTGACTTTAACATAACTACTAATAAAAAGACTTGGTTAAAAGAGGATATTGATAATCATGGTTACAAAATGTATGCTAAGTTTACCGATGGAACATTGGTTCCTATGAAATTGGACAATGATGTTTGTAAGATTGATAATGATGGTAAGATTAATGATTATGAGATGAAAGTCAATTCGATTTTAACTGCTTTTGTGCTAAAGAGCGAATCAGATACAAAGACAATTAAAATAGATAAAAATGTTATATTTAATAGAAGTATGAATATTACAATGGAAATTTCAAATAATGATGTTGCTCATAGAACAAATTAATGAATTATTAAGATAAGGAGATGTCACAAATGAATAAGAAAAGGCCATTACATGGCAAAAAAACTGAGAAAAGTGATAATTTCCTTGGTCGTATGTCAATTAAGACAATTGTACTATCAGTTGTAGCACTTATCCAAATGATGCTTTTAATTACCGGTACAACATTTTCTTGGGTAGAAACAATTTCTTCTTTGGCACTTACCGGTGGCGGTATAATTGACAATCCTGTTAAGACAGTTGCGAATATCGGTTCCGGCAGTGATTACGATAAAGCGTTGGATCTAGACGCTTATTTCAAAAAAGCCGGTAATGTTCATTTATCAACTTGTTCCAGTGCTGACGGTCAGAACTTTTATTTTCCTATTGTTGGTGATAACAATAATTATCGTCAATCAACTGTAAATGACCGTAATGTAAACTACATTGGTTATAATCTTAAAGTAGTAAATAAAGAAAAAAATAAGAGTGAAGATTTTAAGTTTGGTAATATACCATCAATCAAAATCGGTGATAAAGCAGTAACAGACAACAGAGTGCGAATTGCTATTACAGTTGATGGTGTTACTAAGATATTCTCTAATAAAGATGATACTGAAAATGTTGTAGCAGCTACTGACGGTAAGCTTTCAAAAACTACGGTTAACGCTTTTGGCGAATATACTAATTCATCAGATGAAAATGTGACTTCACCGGTATTTTCTATACCTGCAAAGTCTAGTAAAGAAGTAAAAATTTCTCTTTGGCTTCAAGATTCTAACGGTGGCAATAACGGAGATGTAGCGGTAAATGACTTTACACTGGTTGTCAGCAAGAAGCGTGTAGAAGTGAAATATGGCACTGACTCAGACAGTACAATGGGTGATATTTCTATTGGTAGCAATAATCAACAATTTTATTACGGAGAAGAGGGTACTACGGTTCCTCTAAATGCTACTGCAAAACCGGGTTACAAGTTTATGGGTTGGTACAAAGATAGTGGTTGTCAAAAGGAAGCTCCTGTAACAGACGATAAATTTAAAATAGGTAGTGACAGCAATATAACTTTATATGCGTTATTTAAGAAAACTTATACCGTCAATGTTATTGCCGTAACTGATAATGTTCAAGGTGGCAAAGGCGGTACAGTTAAGATTGATTCCGGTACTGCATCTGACAAGGCAACTAAAAATGATGTAACTGTTGGAGAAACGGTAAAACTTACTGCGACACCTAATGAAGGTTATGACTTTGTTGGTTGGTATGACAGTGCTACTGAAGATACTCCTCAGATTACCGGTGAAAACCCTACTAATGTTGAGATTGACAGTGTTAATCCTACTAATAGAACTATCTATGCTAGATTTGAAATCAAGAAATATACAGTTACTGCAAGTGCAGTTTCTGAAGACGATAAAGATAATACAAAAGGCAACAAGATTACTTGCGGTAATCAACAAAAGGCACAAGTTCAAGTTATTGTAAATCATGGTGGTTCTGTAACATTTACGGCTGTTCCTGCTGATGGCTCAGGTTATGTGTTTGACGGTTGGTATAGTGACAAGGCTTGTTCTTCCAATAAACTTTCAAGTGAGGAAAGTTACACAGTTAGCTCAGTAAAAGCCGATAAGAATATTTATGCTAAATTTGTTTTAAAAACATTTAATGTTGAGGCATATGCGTACTCATACAGTGATGTTACTGAGTTATCCGAGCAAAGTGCATATGGTAACGTAAAATCCGGTAATGAAAGTGGTACATATCTAAAATTAATAGTTAAGTATGGCAAAGATTTTTCATTTACATCAGTAAATAATGATTACTGCGACTTTGAGAACTGGTACAGTGATAAAAATTGTGAAACGTCAGTTAGTTCAGATAAAACTACTTTAATACGTGGCATAGGTGAAATAGATGTAACGTATTACGCTAAGTTTAAGATAAAAACAAAGAAAATTTCAGTAGATTGTCAGTCAAAATCAGACGTTGGTAATTCATCGGTTGGTATTAACGGTTCAACAAACACTTCTGTTACTGTTAATTTAGGTTCAAAGGTTGAACTAGTGGCTACAGCTGATTCAAATTATGAATTTAAAGGTTGGTATACTGATGATGAATGTACAGGTACAGTTGTAAGTACAGACAGTTCTTATGTAATTAATCCGGTAGTTGATTCAACTCCTGAGAAATTTTATGCTAAGTTTGAAAAGAAAAAATCTAAGATAATCTACTTTAGGAACACAGATAAATGGAATTCTGTATATGCATATATGTGGAAGAAAGACGGTACTCCAAATGTTAGTTGGCCTGGCAGTGAAATGAGTAAAGTTAACTATATATCAAATGGATATGAAAAGATGGTTGATAATAATACTTTTTCTCATGTTATATTTAATAATAATAATAATGGTACTCAAACTGCGGATTTGGAATTGCCACAGTTAGATAACAGTAATAACTGTTACTTTCTAATTAAAACAAGTAATAATAATGGTAACTGGACAACGTCTGGTGTATGGTCTAGTTATAGTCCTGATGGTGATATTAGAATATATCTTACAAATACAAGAAATTGGAGTAGTGTGTGTTGCTATTATAAAGTAAATGGTGGTTCCGATTTTGAGAAAAAACCAATGACTAATACTAAGTTGACCAATTCCACAAATGAGCCTATTTATTATGTAGATATTCCTAACGAATCAGCTAGTATCAAGTTTGGTACTAATGATAGTGCAATATCTAATGAAGTTACCGATTTTATATATGCAAGTGCTTATTATATGGATAAGGATAATACTTCAAATAAACCTGGTGAATGGTAATTCTTATGATATGGAGGTGAAACTATGAGAAAAACAAGAATAATTGCAATTTTGTGCTTATCATTAATATTATGCTTTTTGTGTGTTACAACCAACACTTTCTCATGGTTTACCCGACCTAAAGAAGGAAACGGTAATTCTTTTAGTTGGAGTAAGAATTCTTATAATCAAACTTCTAGTAAAAATTTTGAGGTTGGAACTTACGAAATGACTAGTGAAGAGGGAGTTTATGATACAACTTCTATTTCTTCAATCAGCAATCAAAAACTTTCTGCCGGTGAGAGAAAGTGCTATAAAACAGAGATAAAGAATACCGGTAAACTAAATGCCCAAACAGTTTCACTTTATCTTTCTGGTGTTGATTCCAATGACTATGCCAACACATATGTAGGTGTTAATAATCCTATGAAAACCCATAAACATTTACAATCTAATACCGGTAACAAGGTTATCAATGATATAAACAAGAAAAATGTTTATGTTGGTTTTAATATTCACAATGACTTTAATCCAGCTGATTTTTCAGTTCACTATTGGGGTGATGGTGTTACTCCAGGTAATTCAGTTGTGGCTTCTGATTATCAGCATGGCACAATAGATGCATTTAAATCCCAATACTATCTTTATCATGCAGAGATTCCGTATGATGCAACTTGTGTAAAACCTAGACTTAAAAATTATGATACATATTATGGTTCAGATAATACTAATGTAGATACTAATAACCTAATTGGTATTTTTGAAGAATCCGGTACTAACGCTGACTATACTTCTACAGGCAAGGGTGCAGGTATTAAGCAGTTTTATTCTTTAGCAACAGTTAGTCTTGGTAAGACTATTGACCTTTCTGCTATTGCTCAAGGAGCTAAGATTACTTATGCAGTAGAAGATGATAATATAGCAACAGTTGATAGTAATGGTGTAGTTACCAGTAAGCGTGTTGGTCAAACAAAATTGACATTAACTGTTACCGGTGCTCATGGAGACACTCAAACTGCTGATTGTATACTGGCTGTTACAGGTGAAACGAAAAAATTAATCAGTGTTCCGGTAGTTACTAATATGGTAACATATCCTTATAATAAGACATCTAAGGAAAACCTAGTGACTGTATATTGGTATATTAAGAATGAAGGTTCTTCTGATATTACTGTTAGTGTTGACAAAATCAATGTTACACTATAATCTTATAGTATAAATATTATTTGGTGATAGTGTGAAGAAAGCAGTAAAAGAAAAATCAAAAAAGTATAAAACATTTGTTACAGTAAAGAACACCATCGGGTGGTTCTTGGTTGTATTACTGGGAATTGCGATGGTTATTATTGTGGTAACCAGAATAAATGGAGAAACTCCAACAGTATTTGGCTATACTATTTTTAGGGTAACAACCGGTAGTATGGAACCGGAATTGCATGTTGGAGATATTATCCTTGATAAATCGGTAGAAGAAAGTGAAATCGAAGTAGGGGACATAATTTCCTATGATGGCAGTGGTTCACTTGACGGTTTGGTTATCACCCATAAGGTTATTAAAGCTCCTTATAAGGATGATAATGGCAACACAATGTTGCAAACTCAAGGTATTGCTAACAATACACCTGACCATCCAATAAAGATAAGCCAAGTTGAAGCAAAATTTGTGGCAAAAATACCACTTGTCAATTCTTTGTATAACTTGTTCTTGTCACCATGGGGTCTGGTAATATTCTTGCTACTGATTATACTAATCTTCCTTGATGAACTTATTAATTTCATAAGAGTTCTTACAGGTAATGCAAAACCTAAGGCTGATATTAATGATATTATTAAGCGACTTCAAGAGGAAGAAAGATTAGAAAAAGAAAAGAAAAAGTCATTAGAGATTGATGACCCTAAAATGAAAAAGATTGATGATGTTTATAATCATATAGTTAAAGATGATTCGGACGAGAAATAAGCAAAGGCTGTTGCAATGAGGCAACAGCCTTTTGCTATGCCTATAAATCCTCAGATTTAAGCTGTATCAATTGATCAAGTGTTAATATAGTAAATGTATGAATACTTAGTTAAAATCAAAATAGCAAAAAATAAGGATACCAATGATGGTATCCTTATCTATATATTAGTGTTAAATGTGATGATTAAAAATCGTTTTCCAACTTTTAATCTCATTTAATAATTCCTTCCCAGGCAAATGCTTATCTATTAGTTTTTCATTTGATTTGCTACAAATACAGTTGTATCTTTTGAATAGTGTTCTATACAGTAGATAACTATATGACAAAACTGACTTAACTTACTTACCATAAATCAATTCATTTTCTTTACTTCTTCAAAAGTATCTACAATGTTCTGACTAGGCTTTTTAGTTAGTAGGCTAACAACAATAATTACGATTAAACCGGCTAAGAAAGCAGGTAGTAGTTCATAAATGTTTAGGAATGAAAGTTCAGGGTTAGATGCACCGATAGGAGCGATTAGGTACTTCCATACAAATACCATAGCACCACCTACAAACATACCGGAGAATGCACCGTACTTATTAGCTCTTTTCCAGAACAAAGCACATAGTACAACAGGACCAAATGCTGCACCAAAACCGGCCCAAGCAAATGATACAATTTGGAATACTGATGAGTTAGGGTCCCAAGCTAGGATAACTGCTACAACTGAGATTACAAGAAGTGTAACTCTGGCAATAATCATAGCTGATTTTTTTGATGTTTTAACCTTAAATAATCCACCAACAATGTTTTCTGATACACCGGAAGATGCAGCCAGTAGCTGACTGTCAGCAGTACTCATTGTTGATGCCAAGATACCGGCCAAGATAACACCGGCTAATAAAGCAAATACAATACCATTCTTAGAAAGTAGATTTGCAATGCTTATTATGATAGTTTCGCTATCTGCTAAGTGTTCAAGAGTACCGTTATTTGTCATAGCAAGACCAACAAAACCGATAAATACTGCAATTGCAAGTGAAATAACAACCCATACAGTTGCAACTCTTCTTGATAGCTTTAACTGCTTACTGTCACCAATAGCCATAAATCTTAGTAAAATATGTGGCATACCAAAGTAACCAAGACCCCAAGCCAGTAGGGAGAATATTGAAAGTAAACTAAATGGTGTTGATGTTTTTGTAGCTGCATCAAAGCTTTCTGTTAAACTAAAGTAACCCGGTAATGACTGAGCATTTGCAATAACATTTTCAAAACCACCGGCAGAATAAGTACCAAAGCCAAGAATAACAATTAATGCAACTGTCATAATAATGCTTTGCATAAAGTCTGTTGTTGATGCTGCAAGGAAACCACCAATAGTTGTGTAACCTACAATAACAAGTGCAGAAATAACCATTGCCAAATGGTATTCAAGACCAAATACTGTACTGAATAGCTTACCACAAGCAGCAAAACCGGATGCAGTATATGGAACAAAGAATACAATGATTACTACTGCTGAAATTGCCATAATAACCTTATTCTTTTCACCAAATCTTTTTGAGAAAAACTCCGGAATAGTAATAGCGTCAATCTTTTGGCTATAGTTACGAAGTCTTTTAGAAACAATTAGCCAGTTAAAATATGTACCGATAGCAAGGCCTAAAGCTGTCCACACAGCTTCACTGGCACCACTTAGGTATGCAACACCTGGAAGTCCCATAAGTAGCCAAGAACTCATATCAGAGGCCTCAGCACTCATTGCAGTTACAAGTGGACCTAGTTTTCTGCCACCTAAATAAAAGTCATCTACAGAATTGTTTTGTCTAGCACATACAACACCGATTATTAGCACAAGGAAAAGATATGCTACAATGGATATTAATATGCATATGTTGGATGTTGTCATAATACCCCTCCATAATAAAAATCTTTATCATTTTACCACATTAAAGTGCAGTAGTCAAATAAAAAGGAGTTTTTTGCATTATAATGTAAGTTCCATTACATAGTCATCCATAATATAACCTTTGCCAATGTCAGTTTGTTCACTTCTTATTGTTTTGTAGCCACAATGGTTATACACATCAATTGTGTGCTTATTGTATTTATTTACAGTTAAGTAAACTGATTTCTTCTTTAGCTCTTTTGCTCTTGCGATAACAAAGTTCATCATCTTACTTGCATAGCCTTTACCTCTGTTTTCAAGTGTTAGGTAAAGTTTGCTTAAAAATAACTTTTCTTCTTCCGGATGAACAACAATGAAACCTATGTTTTCATTATCTTTTTGTACGAAATAAAATTCATAGCCACTATTAATTTGCTTATCCATAGCGTCTTTACTAAAGAACATTTCAACCATATAGTCAATTTGTTCTTTCTCAAGAATACAGGGAAAGTACTCGTGCCATACTTTGTCTGCAAGAAGATAGAAAGAATGAATTTCATCATTATTTTTAACTAATTTGTAAGCCAGTTCCTTATTCATAATAAAACCTCTTAAAGTGTAATAACATAATTATACAACTAAAATTATTAATGTACAATAAAAAAACGCACTAGCAAATGCTAATGCGTTCTATGGTGGGCCAACAGGGATTCGAACCCCGGACCAACCGGTTATGAGCCGGTGGCTCTGACCAACTGAGCTATTGGCCCTAATCAGTATTTTTAATTATATCAGTGGTTCTCTAATTTGTCAATAATTAATTGTTTATTTTTTGTGCATTTTTCTGTAAAATTAAGGGTTTTTTCGCAAGAAATTTTACTTTAAAAGGTATGTGAAATTTTTGTAAAATGTGATATAATATATGTGTAAGAAATATATGAGTAATAAATCGAATTATTAAGAAGCTCAGACTGAATAGTGTTATTTGAATGGAGAATGAAAGATGTATCAAGAGGGTGACAAGGTAATCAACAGCAATGGTGTTGCCTGTGTAATTGACAGAATTGAAAGAATGAAGATTCCTCATAGCAAGATTAGAAAAAATTACTATGTTATGCACGATATTCAGAAAAGTGATAATGTTTATTACATACCACAAGAAAATGAAGAGAATATGCGTTCACCAATGACTAAAGCAGAGGCAGAGGGATTGATTGACAATATTCCTCAAGTCGATCCTATTGATGTTAAATTTGATAGGTTTAGAGACGAAGCATATAGAAAATGTATGAAAGAGGCTACTCCGGAAGTACTGGTTGCTATGTTAAAGTACTTTGTCGCCAGAAAGAAAAAGCGTCAGAGAGTAGGGAAGAGCCTTTCTGCTATTGATGAAAAGTATATGAGAATTTCATCAAGAAATCTATTTTCGGAACTTTCTTGTTCAATGGATATTTCTGTTGAAGAAGCTGAAAACCTTGTGTATGGTAATTTCTCATAATTGCCCAATCTAATATTAAATTAGGACTATCGTTTGATAGTCCTTTTATTTTGCATAAAATTATTATATTTGGCTGAAAAGATAACCGAATAAAAATAGATATATAGATATAAAAAATAAGAACCATTCAAACGAACGGTTCTTATTGGTGGGAGATGGTGGATTCGAACCACCGAAGGCGTTGCCAGCAGATTTACAGTCTGTCCCCTTTGGCCACTCGGGAAATCTCCCATATTATAAAGCCTACTATATTAAGTAGGCTTGTTTTTGGAGCTGGTGGACGGACTTGAACCCCCGACCTGCTGATTACAAATCAGCTGCTCTACCAACTGAGCTACACCAGCTTATGTAGTTTTCTCAGTAATTTGAGTTCTAAATTACTGACGCTCCACTACTATACCACAATAATAATCTGTTGTCAAGAAAAAATTGAAAATATTTTGATTTTTGTTTGTTTATGAGAGAAGTTTGTTCAATTATGTCTGTGGGTAAAGATTAATCAGTTCTGCAAATTAGTTTTCAATTCTGTTTTTGCGTATATAGATAGGTCGTTCAATAAATTGAAAAAAGCTTCTTATGGATTAGCACAATTAAAATTAAAAAACTAATTTATCGCAATACACATAGGGGAAAGAGTAATGAATTACAGTAACAATATAGAATATAAAACAAAAAAATAAGAACCATTCAAACGAACGGTTCTTATTTGGTGGGAGATGGTGGATTCGAACCACCGAAGGCGTTGCCAGCAGATTTACAGTCTGTCCCCTTTGGCCACTCGGGAAATCTCCCATATTATAAAGCCTACTATATTAAGTAGGCTTGTTTTTGGAGCTGGTGGACGGACTTGAACCCCCGACCTGCTGATTACAAATCAGCTGCTCTACCAACTGAGCTACACCAGCTTATGTAGTGTTTTGTGTTAGTGAACTTTCCGTATCTCTAACGCTCCCTTACTATACCATATGGAAAAATTTTTGTCAACAATTTTTTTGAATTTTTTTAAATCTTTTTTAATTCTTTTTAAAGAAAAGTATTTTTTATTGGCTTTTAGTTACACTATAGTGAGGTGAAAAGTGTGAATATAACTGGGCTACAGGTGACTAATTGTCGAAGAAAATTATTATTATTATTTTTTTTAAATATATCCGATTATCTCTGCACAATTACAATAATTCAGTACAATGGATTTAAAGAAATAAATCCTATAATGATTTATCTGCTGGAGAAACCTATGTTTTGCTTTATGATAAAGTGTGTTTTGCCATTATTATTGGTGGGTTATATTTTTTATGCCATTAAGAATGCATCGGATAATCTGATTTTTATAGTAAATATTGTAATGTTTGTTGTGGTAGTGTTTTACTTGCTGATTAACATTATGCACATAATTAATTTTATAGTTTTGTTCAATATGTACTAAAAGTGTTTTAGAAAATTTGCAAAACATAATCATAATTCTTTTAAAGCACGAAACAACCTTATACTATGATATAATGATTTCATAAAAATCCACCTGTAGCGTACTTGGATAACGCATCAGATTCCGATTCTGGGGATAGCAGGTTCGAGTCCTGTCAGGTGGACCATTAAAAATAAGGAGGTTGGTGTTATGATAAAGAAAATTAGCACTCTTGCTATTTGCGATTTTGTTTTGGCTCTAATCATATATGCCAGAGTAAACCTTAAGAATGCACTTCTTTCTGAAATAACTACAAATACAAGCAGAGAAACTGCTAATCAAGTTTTAACTAACAGTAATTTTGTAGTAGTCATAACACTGGCCCTTGTAGGTGCAGTAATAAGTGTTATGGTTTTATCAAGTACAAAAAACATTCCACAGCTTTTGATGGATATACTTTTCATTGGTGTTGTTGGTGTGGTACTTGCTTTGTGGTGGAAAGTCCTTGCAGTTACCGGTTGGGGATATTTCTGTAGTTATCAAGAACTAATGACCTATGTAGGCTCATTTATGGTTGGTGCTTGTATATTAAAACTTATTACATATATTTTCCGTAAAAGGATTTGATTGTATGGGGATTATAAGCAATATAAAAAATAAATATAAAGTAAATAAAAATATTTTGTGGGCAATTAATGGCATACTGACTGCTATTACAACGGTTTACAGTGGATACATAATTTATTCTTGTTTTCCTATTGTAAAGGGAAGCATTGCTCTAATTACAGTAGCAACACTATGCATTATTTTTAATTTTCTTTCTTTTTGTCTGAATAGAAAGTATCTTAATACGCCCATTTCAATTTGTTCACTGATTATTATGGCGTTATTAACTGCTATATTAGTTATTAACCCTAATTATAATTGGTATATGTGGGTTGAAGTTGCGCTAAATGTTGTTACTGCTTTGCTGACTATTATATATCAGTTTGTTGGTGTAAAGATTGGTTGGAAAGAAAATAAGCTGGTGAAAATCGCTAAGGTTAAACTTGACTTTGATTTTAAGCCGGAGGACTTGATTGAAGAATATAAAGTAGCGCTAAATGCTATTGATAAGAAGTATCATTTTGGTGCTAAAGATAGAGAAAAGTTTGAAAAAGAAAAAGAAGAACTTTTGCAGGATACTCACCAAATTTTGAAAGAATTTATCAGTAATGATGAGGTCACTTTGCTTGATAAACTGGAAACACTTTATAAAGCAAAGGCAATTTTGATTATTTCTGAGGACAACTATCTTCTCTGGAAAAATCAGCTTATTAATAACTCAACAGAGATTGAAAGAGTTAAGAAAGAAACAGAAAATCTATACAAAGTAGGTAGTATCAGTGAAGAAGAATACAACCATTGTATGAAACTTCTTGAGGATGAATTTTAAATTAACACTTCAATTTGTTATATATACACAAACGATAATGTATATTGTTTGTGTATTTCCATTTTTTTACTGTTGAAAGAAAAATGAGAAAAATGATATAATAGTAACATATGAGATTAGGAAGTGTTTACAATTAACGATAAGCTGTTGAATTGTTTCGGTATAATTACAAAGTCAGAGATTGATTTGTTTCTTGACTGCATAAGTGATTTGATTGAAAGTGAAGTAGTACAGAAAATGTGTAACTTTACTCAGCATGGAGATACAACAACCTTTGACCATTGCTTGATGGTTTCTTTCAAAAGTTTTCAGTTTTGTAGAAAATTCAATCTTGATTATCGTGCTGCTGCAAGAGGAGGACTTCTTCATGATTTGTTCCTTTATGATTGGCACGATAAGGATTTAGAAATAAACCTACATGGCTTTTATCATCCGGGAATAGCACTTAGAAATGCTGAAAAAGCCTTTGTTTTGGATGATAAAGAAAAGGAAATTATTAAGAAACATATGTGGCCACTTACAGTTGTGCCACCAAAATGTAGGGAAGCGTATGTCATCTGTTATTTTGACAAGACATGTACCTTAAAAGAAGTTTTCAAAGAATGGGGAGTGTCCTTGCGTAAACTGATGACAAGGGGTTTAGTTAAGAAGTAGGTGGAGAAAAGTGAACTTAGTGCAATATTTTTTAGCGTTTATGTTATATAGCATTATTGGCTGGGCCTATGAAACTGCACTATATACAGTTCAGGAAGGAAGATATATCTCTTCCGGATTTCTAAAAGGTCCTTACTGTCCGATTTATGGTGGTGGGGCAGTAGCGATGGTATTTTGCTTTTATGGTAGAACAGATAATTCTTGGGTGATTTTCTTTGGAGGTATGGCTATTGCTACAATTATTGAATATTTAGTAGCAGTTATACTGGAAAATTGTTTCCATAAAAAATGGTGGGACTATAGCAATATTAGATTTAACTTTCAAGGAAGGATTTGCCTTTTAGGTGCATTGTGTTTTGGTACACTTTGTATGCTTTTATGTAAAGCAGTACATCCTGCTTTTATGAAAATGATTTCTATTATTCCGGAAGATTATCAGTTTTGGTCAGCTATTGTTTTGGCTGTTATCTTTGTATGCGATTATATTTATACAATAGCTATGTTACATAAAACAAAGAAAACTCAGTCAAAAAACAGAGAGGACTACGAAAATGAACTTCCTCAGCTAAATACTCAGGAATTGTTTTCTAATTTAGGTAACAAGATTAATAGCAAAATTAAGATTAAAGATAGAATTCACTTTGGTGGTATCAGCTATATTATAGAAAAACTAAAATTAAAACCTTTCTATATAGAAAAGGTTGAACCACTATATGCTCCTATTAAGGAGAAGTTTAAAGAATTTAAAGAAAAATAATAATTAACTAAAATGCGAAGATTTTTAGTCTTTGCATTTTTTTCGGTAAGGAGATAAGATGGGATTTTTCGACTATATTACAAAAATTGATTTTAGTATTCTGTACTATATTCAAGAACATTTAAGATGTTCTTTCCTTGATTTCTTAATGCCACTGTTTGGATTTATTCAAGAGGGTGGTATGGTGTGGATTGTAATTTCAATCATACTAATCTGTTTTAAGAAAACAAGATATTGTGGTTTTGCAATTTTACTTGCAATGGGCATAGACACTTTAATAACAGAATTTACACTAAAGAATATTATTTGTAGGGTTCGCCCTTGTAATATAGATTTCTCTATAAAAATGCTTGTTTCAAGACCTGATTCTTATGGCTTTCCATCAAACCATTCAGCAAGTGCTTTTGCAGCAGCAACTGCTTTGCTTGTTACTTTAAAGAAAAAGAGATGGGCTATTTTGGGATATATCCTTGCAACAGCTATTGCCTTATCTAGATTATATGTTTTTGTACATTTCCCATCAGATGTACTTGTTGGTGCTATTGTAGGTTCTTTAATTGCATTGTTGGTATGCTTCTTAATGAAGAAAACAGGTTTTAAAGAATTTTTGATACATAAAAATATTATTGAGAGGTAAAAATTGTAATGGAAAGATTAACAATTAAGAAGTTGTACAATTTAGACGAAACTATTGCAAAAGATTTGTTTGATGGTCTTACATATCCTTGGGAGGCTTTGCCTTTAATTGGTGACTTTATTATTAAGCTAGGTAACACACTTGATCCTGATATTTACGAAAAGAAAGGTGACAACATTTGGATTGCTAAGTCAGCTAAAGTTTTTGACTCAGCATACCTAAATGGTCCACTTATTATTGATGAAGATGCCGAAGTTAGACAGTGTGCATTTATCAGAGGTAATGCTATTGTAGGTAAGGGTGCTACTGTTGGCAACTCTACAGAACTTAAGAATGCTATTCTGTTTAATGGTGTTCAAGTTCCTCACTTTAACTATATTGGTGACAGTATTTTAGGTCATATGTCACATACAGGTGCAGGTTCAATTACATCAAACCTAAAGAGTGACAAAACTCTTGTAACTGTTTTATTAGACGGTAAAAAGGTTGAAACAGGTGTTAAAAAGTTTGGTGCTATGCTAGGAGACCATGTAGAGGTTGGCTGTAATTCAGTTCTGAACCCAGGTACTGTTATCGGTAAAAATACTAATGTATATCCACTTTCATTCGTTAGAGGCTATGTAGCAGAAAATTCAATCTATAAAAGATTAGGCGAAGTAGCTGAAAAGTATTAATAAATATAGGATAGGTAGAACAAAGCCCCACATATTATTATGTGGGGCTTTACCTATATATAGTATAGTTAAAATTCAATTCCTTTTCTTGCAGATATACCTCTGTCATAAGGATGAGCAACTTTTCTCATTTCGGTACAGTAGTCAGCAAGTTTAAGTATCTTTTCACTTGGGTTGTGACCGGTTAAAACAATTTCGATATTCTTAGGAGCATTGGCTAAGAAGTCAAAAAGATCACTTTCAGAAAGCATATTGTTTTCAATTGCGATAAATATTTCATCAAAGATAACCATATTGTATTTGCCTACTAATGCTTCCTTAGCACAATACTCAAATGTATTTCTGCAATGCTGACGACATTGCAATTTTTCTTCATCAGTCATATCTCTGACAAACTTAACATGGTCAGGACAAGGAGTAAGGGTAATGTTAGGTATAAGCTCCATTGAGCGTCTTTCACCGGAATCATTGCCTTTTAAGAATTGAGAGAATAGCACCTTTCTGTCGCTACCGGCAGCTCTCATAGCAATACCAACAGCACAGGTGGTTTTACCTTTGCCATATCCATAGTAAATGTGTAGCATATAGCACATTCCTTTCTATATATAATAGTATAAGTTATTTTCTAATATAATAATATATCCCATTGAAAAAATAATCAAGTGTGTTATAATACAAAGAAGGAGTGATTTTATGAATTATCAGAAGAAAAGAAAAAGACAGATGATTATAATTCGTATAGTTGCCATTGTGTGTGCAGTGCTTATTTTGGGTTCAGTTTTTGCTGCTGCTTACTTTAGTTAATGAATTTTTTGTAAAATTATTCTTTAAAAGCAGCAAAAATGCCGATTTATAGGGCTTTTAGGGGCGAAAATTCTTTATGTGCAATAAAAATATAATCTTTGTGCATAATATACAAAAACATCTTTAAAATATTTATAAACTTCTAATGATATAATTGTGTAAAAACCTTGAAAAAGCCCATTAAATCTAGTATAATAAGCCTTGCGTGACTGCGATAGATATGCGAAGAAGCGGGAGGTTGCGACAGTTAGTCGGTTTTTCCGTGGAGTATGTCCGATTTTAAACCGGGCGATTAAGTTAAGATTGAGCAAATATTACCCAATAGGGTAACACTATGCTCTTAATGCGCTTTGAACTGCCCGAATGAATAAAATTCATCCGGTTTTTTTAATGCAAGGGTGTGAAACACCCGGATGTGTTATCAGTTAAAAGCACGCCCGCCAACTCAAAACTATTTAAGGAGGCGTTATTATGGCAGTCAAGGAAAAAATTCGTATAAGACTTAAGGGTTACGATCATCAGTTAGTTGATCAATCAGCTGAAAGAATCGTTGCAACAGCCAAGAGAACAGGTGCTAGAGTTTCAGGTCCTGTACCTCTACCAACACAGAAGCAGGTTGTTACAATTCTAAGAGCTGTTCATAAGTACAAGGACAGCCGTGAGCAGTTTGAAATGAGAACTCACAAAAGACTTATCGACATTCTAAGACCATCAAACAAAACTGTTGATGCTCTTATGAAATTAGAACTCCCTGCAGGCGTTGACATCGAAATTAAGTTATAATTTCATTTCAACCTACCGGTAGACAGGGTAAATGTTGGGAAACCAACCAATAACCTAAAAGGAGGAAAACATAATGCAGAAGGCATTAATCGGAAAGAAAGTCGGCATGACTCAGATTTTCGACGAAAAGGGACGTTTCGTTCCTGTAACTGTTGTTGAAGCTGGCCCATGTGTAGTTTCAATGAAAAAGACAGTTGAGAGTGATGGCTACGCAGCAGTTCAGATGGGCTACGGCGATATGAAGCCTCACAAAGTAAACAAGCCTATGAAGGGTCATTTTGACAAGGCTGATGTTGCTCCAAAGAAAGTTCTTAAAGAATTTAGATTTGAAGACACAGATGCTTACAATGTAGGCGACATCATCAAAGCAGATGTTTTTGAAGCTGGTAACAAAGTTGATGTTACTGGTAAGAGCAAAGGTAAAGGCTTTGCCGGCGTAATCAAGCGCTGGAATTTCCAGAGACTTAAGGAAACTCATGGTTCAGGTCCTTGTGTAAGAGACGGTGGTTCAATGGGTTGCTGTTCATCTCCTTCTCGTGTATTCAAGGGTAAGAAGATGGCCGGTCACTTAGGTGCTGAAAAAGTAACAGTTCAGAATCTTGAAATCGTTAAGATTGATGTAGAAAACAACCTCATTGCTATTAAGGGTGCTATTCCAGGCCCTAACAAAGGCTATGTTGTAATCAAAGATTCTGTAAAGGCTTAAGAAAGGGGGACTACAAATGCCAAGTATTAACGTTGTTGATATGAAGGGTTCAAACGCTAAGACAATCGAACTAAACGATTCTATTTTCGCTATCGAACCAAACGAAGCAGTAATGCATCAGATGGTAGTTCTCTATCTTGCTAATCAGCGTCAGGGTACTCAGAGTGCTTTAACTCGTTCAGAAGTATCCGGTGGTGGTAGAAAGCCATGGAGACAGAAGGGCACAGGTCGTGCTAGACAGGGTTCTACAAGATCTCCACAGTGGACACACGGTGGTATCGTATTTGCTCCAAAGCCAAGAGACTACAGCTTCAGTGTAAATAAGAAGGTAAAGAGACTTGCTATGAAGTCAGCTCTATCTTCAAAGGTTGCTGCAGATGAACTTATCGTTGTTGATAAGATCGCTTGTGACGACTACAAAACAAAAACTATGGTTGAGATGCTCAAAGCAATCGGCTCTGAAAAGAAGACACTAATCGTTCTTCCAGAAGTTGATAGCAAAGTTATCAAGTCAGCAAGCAACATTCCTGGTGTTAAGACTTGTCAGTATAACGAAATCAATGTTTATGATATTCTAAATGCAGACAAGCTAGTTATCGCTGAGGGTGCAATTGCTAAGATTGAGGAGGTGTACGCATGATCGCTCATGACATCATTATTCGCCCAATCATCACTGAAAAGTCAATGATGGGTATTGCAGAAAAGAAGTACACCTTTGAAGTTGCTAAGACAGCTACAAAGATTGATATTGCTAACGCTGTTGAAGAAGCTTTCAAAGTTAAAGTTGCTAAGGTTAACACAGTTTCTGTTCGTGGCAAACTAAAGAGACAGGGCAGAACACAGGGCTATACAAAGTCTTGGAAGAAGGCTGTTGTTACTCTAACAGAAGATAGCAAGAGCATTGAATTTTTTGAAGGCATGATGTAAGCCTAATTAAGAATTCTAAAAAATTACTAATTAATAGGCAGAATGTATGGGGCTTCACCATAAACCCCGCAAAGCCATCATGAGGAGAGTGAAATCAAATGGCCATTAAGGTATATAAACCGACCACAAACGCACGCCGTAATATGTCGGTTACTGATTACTCATCTCTTTCAAAGGTAGCACCTGAAAAGAGTCTACTACAGCCAATCAAGAAGAATGCTGGTCGTAACTCTTATGGTAGAATTACTGTTCGTCACAGAGGCGGCGGTAACCGTAGAAAGTACAGAGTAATTGATTTTAAGAGACAGAAGTTTGACATTCCTGCAACAGTTAAGACATTAGAATATGATCCTAACCGTTCAGCATTTATCGCACTAATTCAGTATGAAGACGGCGAAAAGTCATACATCATTGCACCGGAAGGTCTCAAGGTTGGCGACACAGTTGTTGCCGGTCCTAGTGCAGATATTAAGCCTGGTAACGCACTACCACTAAGTGCTATTCCAACAGGTACATTCATCCACAATATTGAACTTTACCCAGGTAGAGGTGCTCAGCTAGCTAGATCAGCTGGTAATATGGCACAGCTAATGGCTAAAGAAAACGGTATGGCTCTACTTAGACTACCATCCGGCGAACTAAGAAACGTTCCTGATAACTGTATGGCTACAATCGGTGTTGTAGGTAACTCAGATCACGAAAACGTTAAGATTGGTAAGGCTGGTAGAAAGAGAAATATGGGTTGGAGACCAACAGTAAGAGGTTCTGTAATGAACCCTAATGACCACCCACACGGTGGTGGTGAAGGTAAATCACCAGTCGGTCGTCCAGGTCCATGTACTCCTTGGGGTAAACCTGCTCTTGGTTACAAGACTCGTAAGAACCACAAGGCTTCTGACAAGCTAATTGTAAGAAGAAGAAACGGTAAGTAAGACGGAAGGAGCTAATTTAATATGAGTAGAAGTACTAAAAAAGGCCCTTTTGTCCAGCCTAAGCTGCTCGAAAGAGTCATTGATATGAACGAAAAGGGAGAAAAGAGAATTCTAAAGACTTGGTCAAGAAGTTCAACAATTTTCCCTGAATTTGTAGGTCACACATTTGCAGTCCATGACGGACGTAAGCATGTTCCAGTATATGTAACTGAAGATATGGTTGGTCACAAGCTTGGTGAGTTTGCTCCAACTAGAACATTCAGAGGTCATGCTGGTAGTAAGACATCTAAATAAGCGGAAGGAGTAAGCAAGATGGAAGCAAAAGCATATGCAAAATATGTTCGAATTTCACCTCGTAAGGTTTCAGTTGTACTAAACCTTATCCGTGGTAAGGACGTAAAACTTGCAAAGGCTATTCTCGAGCATACCCCAAAGGCCGCTTGTGAGCCACTACTTAAGTTGCTCAAGTCAGCAGTTGCTAATGCTGAGAATAACCACAGCATGGACACATCTGCACTATATGTTGCAGAATGTTCAGTATCCCAGGGCCCAATTCTTAAGAGAATTAGAGCAAGAGCTCAGGGTAGAGCATTTAGAATTGATAAGAAAACATCTCATATCACTCTAGTGCTAAAAGAGAAAGAATAAAGGAGGTTTGTAGCAATGGGACAGAAAGTTAATCCACACGGTATTCGTGTAGGCGTAATTAAAGACTGGGACTCAAGATGGTTTGCCAGCAAGAAAGATTTCGGCGATACACTTGTTGAAGACTACAACCTTCGTAAGGTATTAAAGAAACAGCTTTATACAGCAGGCATCTCTAAGATTGAAATCGAAAGAGATGGTAAAAAAGTAAGACTTCACATTCACTGTGCTAAGCCTGGTATGATTATCGGTAAAGGCGGTAGTGAAATTGAGAAGCTAAAGGCTCAGTGTGAAAAGTTCTTAAACAAGCCTGTTAACATCAACATTGTTGAAGTTAAGCATCCTGATACAGATGCTCAGCTTGTTGCAGAAAACATTGCACTTCAGCTAGAAAAGAGAATTTCATTCCGTCGTGCTATGAAACAGGCAATCGGCAGATCAATGAAGTTCGGCGCTAAGGGTATCAAGACAATGTGTTCCGGTAGACTTGGCGGTGCAGAAATTGCAAGAAGTGAACAGTATCATGAAGGTACTATTCCTCTACAGACACTTCGTGCTGATATCGACTACGGTTTTGCAGAAGCAAACACAACATACGGTAAGATCGGTGTTAAGGTTTGGATCTACAAGGGTGAAGTAATCGGTAATGTACAGAAGCGTCCAGCTCGTAAAGAAGGAGGCAAGAAGTAATGTTATTACCTAAGAGAGTAAAGTACAGAAGAGTACACAGAGGTCGTCTTACAGGTAAAGCTTACCGTGGTAATAAGGTTACTTACGGTGAATTCGGCCTTCAGGCTTTAGAGCCATCATGGATTACATCAAACCAAATCGAAGCAGCCCGTGTAGCTATGACTCGTTACTGCAAGCGTTTCGGTAAAGTTTGGATTAAGATTTTCCCAGATAAGCCGGTTACAGCAAGACCTGCTGAAACTCGAATGGGTAAAGGTAAAGGTAACCCAGAATATTGGGTAGCTGTTGTTAAGCCAGGCAGGGTTATGTTTGAACTTGGTGGTGTTGACGAAGCTACAGCAAGAGAAGCTATGCGTCTTGCTGCTAATAAGCTACCTATTAAGTGTAAGTTTGTTACAAAGGAGGTTGAACAGTAATGACATCAAAGGAAATTAGAGAACTTTCTACTGAAGAACAGCAGACTAAGCTAAAAGACTTGAAGGAAGAACTATTCAACCTTCGTTTTCAGCTTGCTATTAATCAGCTAGAAAACCCAACAAGAATTAAGGCAGTTAAGAAAGATATTGCTAGAATTTCAACAATTCTTCGTGAAGATGAATTAGCTGAAGCTTAAGGAGGATACAACAATGAGCGATAGAAATTACAGAAAAACTGTTGTCGGCAAGGTTGTATCTGACAAAATGGATAAAACCATTGTCGTTGCAATCGAAGACAGCGTAAAGCATAAGCTTTATAATAAGATTGTTAAGAGAACTGTTCGCTATAAAGCACATGATGAAAATAACACAGCAGGTGTAGGCGACAGAGTAAAGATCATGGAAACTCGCCCACTCTCTAAGGATAAGAGATGGAGACTAGTCGAGATCATTGAAAAAGCTAAATAAGTTAGCTTGAGAAAAAGGAGGAACACACTGTGATTCAACAGCAGACTTATCTCAAGGTAGCCGACAATACTGGCGCTAAGGAACTTATGTGCATTCGTGTTCTCGGTGGTACTAAGAGAAGATATGCCAACATTGGCGATGTTGTAGTTGCTTCTGTAAAGAAAGCAACACCAGGCGGCGTTGTAAAGAAGGGTGATGTAGTTCGTGCAGTAGTTGTACGTTCTGCTAAGGGTGTTCGTCGTGAAGACGGCACATACATCCGTTTCGATGAAAACGCAGCTGTTATTATTAAAGATGATAAGAGTCCAAGAGGCACTCGTATTTTTGGACCAGTTGCTCGTGAGCTTCGTGAAAAGGACTTCACAAAGATCCTTTCTCTAGCTCCTGAAGTACTTTAATTGGAGGTGTCAAGTTATGAATAATAAAGTTCATGTTAAAACAGGCGACACCGTTGTAATTATTAGCGGTAAAGACAAAGGCAAGCAGGGTACTGTTATGGCTGTTTCACCAAAGGAAGGCAAAGTTATCGTTGAAAAGTGTAATATGGTAACTAAGCATGTTAAGCCTAGAAGAATGGGTGAAGCAGGTGGTATCCAGAAGGCTGAAGGTGCTATGTATGCATCAAAAGTTCAGCTAGTATGCCCAAGATGCAAGAAGCAGACTAGAGTTGCTCACAAGATTAACGCTGACGGCTCTAAGGATCGTATTTGCGCTAAGTGTAAAGAAGAAATTTAAAGGAGGATTTCACAGTGGCTAGATTAAAGACTTTCTACAAAGAAGAAGTTGCACCGGCTCTTATGAAGAAATTCTCTTACAAGAGCGTAATGCAGATTCCAAAGCTAGATAAGATTGTTATCAATGTTGGTGCTGGTGAAGCTAAGGAAAACCACAAGGTTATCGACTCAATTTGTACTGACCTTCGTGCTATCACCGGCCAGCAGCCAATGATTTGTAAAGCAAGAAAATCAGTTGCTAACTTCAAACTAAGAGAAGGTATGGCAATTGGTTGTAAAGTAACACTAAGAGGCGACAGAATGTATGAATTCCTAGATCGTCTATTCAATGTTGCTCTACCAAGAGTTCGTGACTTCAGAGGTATTAACGGTAACTCATTTGATGGTCGTGGTAACTATAACATGGGTATCAAGGAACAGTTAATTTTCCCTGAAATCGAATATGATAAGATTGATAAAGTTCGTGGTATGGACATTTGTTTCGTTACTACAGCTCAGACAGATGAAGAGGGCCGTGAGCTACTAAGCTTAATGGGCGCTCCATTCACAAAGTAAGGAGGAATAGTTGTGGCTAAGACAGCAATGAAAATCAAACAGCAGAAAGAGCCTAAGTACTCTACAAGAAAGTACTCTCGCTGCAAAATCTGCGGCAGACCACATGCTTACCTCCGTAAGTACGGTATTTGCCGTATCTGCTTCCGTGAACTCGCTTATAAGGGTGAGATTCCAGGCGTTAAGAAATCAAGCTGGTAAGGAGGTAAAGTTATGCAGATTACTGATACAATTGCAGACTTACTTACAAGAATTCGTAATGCAAGTTCTGCTAAACACGATACAGTTGACATTCCAGCATCAAACATGAAGAAGGCTATTTGCCAGATTCTTGTTGATGAAGGTTATGTTAAAGAATTTACTACAATGGAAGATGGTAAGCAGGGCGTAATTAAGGTAACACTTAAGTACACTGAAGATAAGACTCCTGTAATCACAGGTCTTAGAAGAGTTTCAAAGCCAGGCTTACGTATTTACAGCAATGCAGAAAACCTACCAAAGGTTATGAAGGGCCTTGGTATCGCTATCATCTCAACTTCTAAGGGTATCATGACAGACCGTCAGGCTCGTAAAGAAAATATCGGTGGCGAAGTTCTTGCATTTGTTTGGTAAGGAGGTGCCGAGATGTCTCGAATTGGAAGAAAACCTATAAATATTCCCGCTGGCGTTACTGTTTCAGTAAACGAAGGCGTTGTAACTGTTAAGGGTCCTAAGGGTGAATTAACTCAGAAGGTACACCCAAATATGACAGTTGAAATCAATGGTGATGTTGTTGAAGTTAAGCGTCCTAATGACGACAAGCTAAACAGAAGCCTACATGGTCTTACTCGTTCTTTAATCCATAATATGGTTATCGGCGTTACAGAAGGCTACAAGAAGGAACTAGAAGTTAACGGTGTTGGTTACAGAGTTCAGAAGCAGGGTAACAAAGTTGTTATGAACCTAGGTTTCTCTCATCAGGTAATTGTTGAAGAAACAGACGACATTAAGATGGAAGTTCCAGATCCTAATAATATCATTGTTCTTGGCTGCGATAAGCAGAAGGTTGGTCAGTTCGCTGCTGAAGTTAGAGAAAAGCGTCCACCAGAACCATACAAGGGTAAGGGTATTAAGTATAAGGATGAAGTTATCCGTCGTAAGGAAGGTAAAGCCGGTAAAGGCAAGTAATTAAGGAGTGAATGACAAATGGTAAAAAGACCTGATACAAAAAAAGCCCGTCTAAATCGCCATAAGAGAGTTCGTGGTAAGATTAGCGGTACTGCAGAATGTCCACGCCTTTGTGTATTCCGTTCTACTAACAACATTTATGCTCAGTTAATTGACGATGTTGCTGGTGTTACACTTGCTGCTGCTTCTACTCTTGATAAGAGCATTAGTGGCAATGGCGGAAACAAAGAGGCTGCAAGAGCAGTTGGTAAGTTAATTGCTGCTAAGGCAGCAGAGAAGAATATCGTTGATGTTGTATTCGACAGAGGCGGTAATATCTATCACGGCCGTGTTAAAGAATTGGCCGAAGGCGCCCGTGAGGGTGGCCTCAATTTCTAAGGAAGGGGAGGAATTACTTTGGCTAATTATGATAGAAATGACGACAGATTTACAGAAAGAGTTGTTACAATCAACCGTGTATCAAAAACTGTAAAGGGCGGTCGTATTTATAAGTTCGCAGCTCTTGTAGTTGTAGGTGATGGCGAAGGTACTGTTGGTTTCGGTATCGGTAAAGCTGGTGAAGTTCCAGACGCTATCAGAAAGGGTATTGAAGATGCTAAGAAGAACCTAATGAAGGTTTCTCTAAGAGGCACAACAATCCCTCACGAAATTATCGGTGAATTTGGTGCAGGTAGAGTTCTTATGAAACCTGCTGCTCCTGGTACCGGTGTTATCGCTGGTGGTCCTGTTCGTTCAGTTGTTGAAGCTGTAGGTATCAAGGACATCAGAACAAAGGCTCTTCGTTCAAATAACCCTTGTAATGTAGTTAGAGCTACACTAGAAGGTCTAAAGAATCTAAGAACAGCTGAAGAAGTTGCTGCTATTCGTGGCAAATCAGTTAAAGAAATTTTATAATAGGGAGGTTGCTAAGAATGAAAATTACTCTAGTAAAAAGCCTTATCAGCACTAAGAAGGATCAGATTGCAACTGCCCATGCACTTGGCCTAAAGAAGATTGGCGATACAACAGAACAGCCAGACAACCCTTCAACACAGGGCAAGATTGCTAAAATTGTTCACCTTATCAAGGTTGATGCTTAAGGGAGGTGCAAGGTAAATGAAATTACATGAACTTTCACCAGTAGATGGTTCTAAAAAGAGCGTAAAGAGAATTGGTCGTGGCCATGGTTCCGGTTGGGGTAAGACTTCCGGTAAAGGTCATAAGGGTCAGAAGGCTCGTTCAGGTGGTAGCATTCGTCCGGGTTTTGAAGGCGGTCAGATGCCACTACAGAGAAGAGTGCCAAAGAGAGGTTTCAACAACATTTTCAGAAAGAAGATTGTTGCTCTTAACCTAAAGCAGCTAGAAACTAAATTCGACAACGGTGCTGTTGTTGATGTAGATGCTCTAAGAAATGCTGGCCTTGTAAAGAACTCATTTGACGGTGTCAAGATTCTAGGCAACGGCGAATTAACAAAGAGTTTAACTGTTAAGGTTGATGGTTTCTCAGCAGCTGCAAAAGAAGCTATCGAAAAGGCAGGTGGAAAGGCTGAGGTGATTTAATTGTTTAAGACAATTAGAAACGCTTGGGCTATTCCAGACTTAAGAAAGAAAATTCTTTTCACTTTATTAATAGTTCTAGTATTTAGAATTGGTTCAGTTATTCCTGTTCCATTCTTAGATATGGGTGCTCTAAATACACTAATGAAGGGTGTTGATGATAGCGGTTCAATGCTTAGCTATCTAAACACACTTTCCGGTGGTGCATTCTCAAATGCAACATTGTTTGCAATGGGTGTTACACCATATATCAACAGTTCAATCATTCTACAGCTTCTATGTGTTGCTATTCCTCCTCTTGAAAGAATGGCTAAAGACGGTGAAGTTGGTAGAAAGAAAATCGGTAAGATTACTCGTTATGTAACAGTTATCCTTGGTCTAATTCAGGGTGCAGCTTACTTCTGGTACTTATATCGTAGTAATGTTACAGTATATAAGAGTGGTTTTGATCTAGTTTACTCAGCTATCATCATCATTCTTGTATTCACAGCCGGTACTGCCCTAATGATGTGGATGGGTGAACAAATCAACAACTATGGTATTGGTAATGGTATTTCAATCTTACTATTTGCCGGTATCATCGCAAGATTCCCTTACACAATCAGCAGACTAGCCGGTTTCTGGAAAACAGGTCTTGAAGGTTCAACAGAAATGCTTGTTTTCGTTCCACTATGGGTTGTAATTTTCCTAGCAGTTATCTGGGTTATTACATTTATGCAGGATTCAGAAAGAAAGATTCCTATTCAGTACGCAAAGCGTGTTGTTGGTAGAAAGATGTATGGCGGTCAGTCAAGTCACCTTCCAATCAAGGTTGCACTTGGTGGTGTTCTTCCAATCATCTTTGCTTCTTCAATCCTATCAATCCCTAGTACAATTCAGATGTTCTGGCAGCCTAAGTCAGGCTTCTGGGTAAGTTTCTTCAATGCGTTCAGCACTGAAGGTTGGTTATATATGGTACTATACTTCATCTTTATTCTAGCTTTTGCTTATTTCTACACAGCTATTCAGTATAATCCTATTGAAATGGCCAATAATCTAAAGCAGAATAATGGTACAATCCCAGGTATCAGACCTGGTCAGCCAACAGTTGAGTTTATTCAAAAGATTCTTTCAAGAATTACACTAATCGGTGCTATGTTCCTAGCTCTTATCGCACTTGTTCCACTAATTTACACAGCTGCAACAGGTATGACAGGACTTTCAATGGGTGGTACATCAGTTATCATCATCGTAGGTGTTGCTCTTGAAACATCAAAACAACTTGAATCCCAAATGATGATGCGTCATTATAAGGGCTTCCTTGATTAATAAACGGAGAAAAAAATGAAGTTAATATTTTTAGGTGCTCCTGGTGCCGGTAAAGGCACACAAGCTGAAATCATCAGCAAAGAATTAAATATTCCAACAATCTCCACAGGAGATATGATAAGGGAAGCGCTGAAAAACGGTACTGAGATGGGACTTAAAGCTAAGTCTTATATGGAATCAGGTGCTTTAGTACCTGACGAAGTTGTAATCGGCATTGTAAAGGAAAGACTTTCAAAGGACGATTGCAAGAACGGCTTTATCCTAGATGGTTTCCCAAGAACTATTCCTCAGGCCGAGGCTCTGGACTCTATGGGTGTTGAAATTGACCTAGTAATTGATCTAGAAGTTAGTGACGACATTATCATTAACAGAATGTCCGGACGCCGTGTCTGTGAAAAGTGTGGTAAGACTTATCACACAATCAACAAGCCTTCAAAAATCGAAGGTGTTTGTGATGTTTGCACAGGTGCCCTTATTCAGCGTAAGGACGACCACATTGATACAGTAAAGACTCGTCTTGAAACATATCATAAGGAAACAGAACCACTTAAGGATTATTACGAAGCACAGGGTAAGCTAAAGCTTATTGACTGTCCAGACTCTATTGACGGTACTACAAAGCTAGTACTTGAAGTACTTAAGTAAGAAGGTTTTAGAATGGTAGTTATCAAATCATCACGAGAACTTCAACAGATGAAAGAGGCTTGCAGAATTTCTGCTAATGCTTTAGTAGTAGCAGGAAAAGCAGTTGAACCGGGTGTTTCAACACTTGAAATTGATACTATCGTCCGCAAGTATATCGAGAAAGAGGGGGCTACCCCTTCCTTTCTCGGATATGGTGGATTTCCTGCAAGTGCATGTATATCAGTAAATAATGTGGTTATCCATGGCATACCTAGCAAGAAACAGATCCTTAAAGAGGGTGACATTGTTAGTGTTGACGTTGGTGCTTTTATTGACGGTTTCCACGGTGACAATGCTTACACTTTTAAATGTGGCAAGGTTAGTGCTGAAGCTGAGGCACTTTTAAAGGCTACAGAGGAAAGCTTGTATGAAGGTATCAAACAAGCAAAGGCCGGTAATCGTGTTGGCGATATTGGCTCAGCTGTTCAGAAGTATGTCGAAGATCGCAGTTACTCGGTTGTACGAGATTTTGTCGGCCACGGAGTAGGTGCGAAACTACATGAAGACCCTAGTGTACCTAACTATGGTACTGCCGGAAGAGGCGTAAGACTAATTCCCGGTATGACTATTGCAATCGAACCTATGGTTTGTGCAGGTGACTATAAGGTAAAGGTTATGCCTGACGAGTGGACAACAGTAACTTGTGACGGTAGCCTTGCTGCTCATTTTGAGCATTCCATTGCCATTACTTCCGATGGTCCACAAATCCTAACAATTCCTGACTTAAAGTGAGGTAAGGATGATTAAAGAAGGATCAATCGTAAAAGCAAAGGCAGGTCGTGATAAAGACGATTTGTTCGTTGTAGTTGGTATTGATGGTAGTTATGCTTACATTGCCAACGGCAAAAGAAGAAAAGTGGAGAAACCTAAGAAAAAGAAGTTGATTCACTTACAGCATACAAATGGATGTGCAAAAACTTATAAAACTAATCCACAAATAAAAAACAGTATTAAAGAGTTCGGAGGTTTATAATGTCTAAGCAAGATGTTATAGAAGTAGAAGGTACAGTAACTGAAGCTTTACCAAATGCTCAGTTTAAGGTTGAACTACAGAACGGTCATGTTATTTTGGCTGTTATTTCAGGTAAATTAAGAATGAACTACATTCGTATTCTACCGGGCGATAAGGTTACAGTGGAGATGTCTCCATACGACCTGACAAGAGGAAGAATTACTTGGAGAACAAAGTAATTCATTAAATACAAGAATTTAAGAAAGGAATGATACTTAATGAAAGTCAGACCTTCAGTAAAGAAAATTTGCGATAAGTGCAAAATCATCAAAAGACATGGTAAAATCATGGTAATCTGTGAAAACCCAAAGCATAAACAGCGTCAGGGTTAATTAGTAAAAACTTTTAAATTTTATGGAGGTGCACAATGGCTCGTATAGCAGGTGTTGACTTACCAAGAGACAAAAGAGTTGAAATCGGTTTAACTTATATCTATGGTATTGGTAGAAAGACTGCAACAGACATTATTGCAGCAACAGGTGTTAATCCTGATACAAGAGTAAGAGACTTAACTGAAGAAGATGTTTCAAAGTTAAGAGAATATATTGATAAGCATTGTATTGTTGAAGGCGACCTTCGTCGTGACATTGCTTTTGACATTAAGAGACTTATTGAAATTGGTTGTTATCGTGGCGTTCGTCATAGAAAGGGTCTTCCAGTAAGAGGACAGCGTTCTAAGACAAATGCAAGAACTCGTAAGGGCCCACGTAAGACAATGGCAAACAAGAAGAAGTAAGGAGGATTAAGCAATGGCAGCAACTAAGAAGACTGTACGCCGTCGCCGTGATAGAAAGAATATCGAAAAAGGCGCAGCTCATATCCAGTCAACATTTAACAATACTATTGTTACTATTTCTGATACACAGGGCAACGCTGTATCTTGGGCTAGTGCTGGTGAACTAGGTTTCAGAGGTTCTAGAAAATCTACACCATTCGCAGCTCAGTCAGCAGCTGAAACAGCAGCTAAGGCTGCAATGGAACACGGTATGAAATCCGTAGAAGTTTATGTTAAAGGACCTGGTCAGGGTCGTGAAGCTGCAATCAGAGCTTTACAGTCAGCAGGTCTTGAAGTAACAATGATCAAAGATGTTACACCAATCCCACATAATGGATGCCGTCCTCCAAAGAGAAGACGTGTATAGTAGATAGAAGGAGGAATAGTTATGGCAAAGAATATGCAGCCAATCGCTAAGCGTTGTAAGAAGCTTGGTATCGAACCTTCTGTTATGGGTTACAACAAGAAGACTACTAACAGAAACTCTAACGGCAATATGAGAAGAAAGAAGAGCGAATATTGCTTACAGCTTAACGAAAAGCAGAAAGTTAAATTTATTTACGGCATTATGGAAAAGCAGTTCCGTCGTTACTACGACCAGGCTGCTAAGAAGGAAGGTAAGACTGGTACAGTCCTACTAACAACTATCGAACGCAGACTTGATAATGTTGTATTCAGACTAGGTCTTGCTTCTTCAAGAAGAGAAGCTAGACAGCTTGTAAACCACGCTCACTTTACAGTAAACGGTCAGAAGGTAAACATTCCTTCATATATGACTAAACCGGGCGATGTAATCAAGGTTAAGGATAGCAGCCGTTCAAAGGCAAGATTTAAGGAAATTGCAGAAGGCGAAACAAAGTCAATGGTTTCACCTAAGTGGTTAGAAAAAGATGCTGACCTACTTGGCGGTAAGGTTATCGCAATGCCTGAAAGAGATGATATTGACTATCAGGTAGAAGAACATCTAATCGTCGAATTGTACTCCAAGTAATCCACGCATCCGTAGGTTATTAGAAACAGGCACATATATGTGTGCATATATGTTTAGGAGGTTATTTCATGATCGAAATTGAAAAGCCAAGAATTGAAGTTGAAGACCTATCTTCTGACGGCAAATTCGGCAGATTCGTTGTTGAACCACTAGAAAGAGGTTTCGGCAACACACTAGGTAATAGTTTAAGAAGAGTTCTTCTTTCATCCCTTGAGGGTGTAGCTGTTCAGTCAATTAAGATTGACGGTGTGCTTCATGAATTTTCAACAATTCCTGGAGTTAAAGAAGATGTTACTGAGATTGTTCTTAATATGAAAAGCCTTGTTTGTAAGCTAAACGACAATGGTCCTAAGACTGTAGAAATATCTGCAACAGGTCCTTGTGAAGTTAAAGCAAGCAACATTAAGGCTGATAGCGATGTTGAGGTCCTAACTCCGGACCTTCACATTGCTACACTTGGTGAGGGTGCAACACTTAATATGGAAATCACACTAGACAGAGGCAGAGGCTATGTTCCTGGCGAAAAGAACAAGCAACTTGCAGGTAACAATGTTATTGGTGTACTTCCAGTTGACTCTATTTACACACCAGTATTAAAAGTAAATTACACTGTTGACAACACTCGTGTTGGTCAGATTACTGACTACGACAAGTTAACCCTTGATGTTTGGACAAACGGTGTAATCAATGCACAGGAAGCAGTTTCTCTAGCTGCTAAGGTTCTAACAGAACACCTAAATCTATTTGTTGACCTATCAGATAAGGGTTCAACAACTGAGATTATGGTAGAGAAAGACGACAAGGGTAAGGAAAAGGTTCTTGAAATGACTATTGAAGAACTTGACCTATCAGTTCGTTCATTCAACTGCTTAAAGCGTGCAGGAATCAACACTGTTGAGGATCTTATTTCTAAGAGTGAAGATGATATGATGAAGGTTAGAAACCTTGGTCGTAAGTCACTTGAAGAAGTAATTCAGAAGCTTGAAAGCTTAGGTTTCGGACTTCGTGACGAAGACGAATAATAAAGACACTTATAATTCCAATATTTAGGGTAAAGGAGTGATATAAATGCCAAGAACAAGAAAGCTAGGTAGAGCTACAGATAGCAGAATGGCAATGCTAAGAGCTATGGTAACATACCTATTTGAAAATGGTAAAATCGAAACAACTCTTGCTCGTGCAAAGGATGTTTCTTCAATGGCAGAAAAGATGATCACAGTAGCTAAGGAAGACAATCTTCACAATAAGAGAATGGTTATGGGTTTTGTAACTAAGGAATCAGTTACTCATAAGCTATTCACAGAGATTGCTCCTAAGTATGCAGACAAGAATGGTGGTTACACAAGAATCACTAAGATTGGTCCTCGTCGTGGTGACGCTGCAGAAATGGCTATCATCGAATTACTATAATTTCATTGATACTTTGAAAGGCTTGTCTTTATGACAAGCCTTTTTGTTATTCAAAGATTAATTATCACAATTTGTAGAGAATAATCACAAGTAGTTAGAAATTTCTAACATATTATTGACATTTGTCAAATAATTTATGATAATATAGTTATGTTGCTAATATATAAATCTTCAAGAAAAAGCTATATATTCAAAGCAATTTATTAAGAAAAGTATTATCCGTAATTATGGCAATCTTAATGATGTCAGTAATTATTACACCTTTTACAGCGAATGCAACAAGAACTAGTATTGAACAAGTAAAATCACCTACTGTCAAGACAGATACAACTAGTGATGGCTGGAATTATACCCTATATGAAGATGGGGAAGTTTATATAAATGGTTACATGGGAAGTTCTACTATAGCAACATTACCAAATTCTATTGATGGACATTTTGTAATGGGATATGGTGAACAAATGCTATCAACTACTACTGATAAAAAGGGTATGACTGGTAGTAAACTAGAAAAACTAATTATAGAAGATGGTACAGCAATTCCTACTGATGCCAATATTGAATACACTTTTGCATGGTCCGAAAACTTAAAGGAAGTTCAGATTGGTACAAAGTTCATTAATATAATTCCAAATAATTGTTTTGATGGTTGTAAGAAGCTTTCCAAAGTAACATTTTCAGATAAGTTTCTTGAACAGGCAAAAGCATTTGGTAAAACTATTTTTAGAGATTATTGTTTTGCAGAGTGTTCCTCACTTAAAACTTTTGTAGTTCCGGAAGGTATTAAAGAAATTTCAAAGTCCGCTTTTGATAAAACAGAAATTGAAAATATTGTACTAGGTAATAATTCAGATAACTGTTGTATTGGTTATTGTGAAAATCTAAAAAATGTTGTAGTTTATTCAATGACAAATACAGTTTATGGCACTAGTGAAAAATATAAACCTGCTAATATCTATGGTTATCCAAATTCTGTAGCTGAAGAAGATGCTAAAGAATATTCTATTATTAATGATTATGAATGTAATTTCGTAGATATTTCAACTGTAAACATTGACTCAATGATTGAAGCGTGGCAGAATGGTGAAGAACCAACTGAGCCAACAACAACTTCAACAACAGTAACTACTGCTACAACAACTAGTACATCTACAACTCAGCCTTCATCATCAAGCATTTCTACTCCGGATGAACCTGTTACTGAAACAACAACAGTACCAACATCAACAACTGAAACAAAGCCAACAGTAGTAAAAGCAAGTGGTATTTCACTAAATACTAATAAACTTGCACTAACTCGTTATGGTACTGATGTTAAGGAAAAGCTAACAGTAACGGTTACACCAAACGAAGCAACTAATAAAAAGGTTAAGTGGACTTCAAGTAATAATAAAATTGCAACTGTTGATAAAAACGGTTATGTAACAGCTAAAAGTAAAGGTGTAGCAAGAATTACTGCTACAACTACTGATGGTAGTAATCTATCAGCAACATGTACAGTAACAGTAAAACAAATGGTAACAATGATTGTTAATACAATGAATATTAACAGAGGTAGCAAAAATGTTAATAGAAAGTTACCTGTTATGGTAGGTAACAATGCTACAAATAAAACTTTAAACTATAGAAGTGGCAATTCTAAAGTAGTATCTGTAAATGCTAAAGGTCAAATTACTGCTAAAAAGAAAGGTACTGCAACTGTTAGTGTAAAGACTACAGACGGTACAAACATTGTAGTATATTACAGAGTAACTGTTAAGCAATTAGTAACAAGTGTTAAGCTAAATAAGAAAGCTATTTCTCTAAAAGCAAAGGGAAAAGCAAAGCAAAAGACTTATACACTAAAGGCTACTGTTACAAAGGGTGCTAACAATAAGAAAGTTAAGTGGACTACTTCAAACAAGAAAGTTGCAGTAGTCAATAGTAAAGGTAAAGTAACTGCTAAAAAGAAAGGCACTTGCTACATCTCAGTTACATCAACTGATGGTAGTAGAAAGAGTGCAAAGTGCAAAGTTACTGTAAAGTGATTTTGATTAGTATAATATTTTTTGGTAAAAATAATTTTTATGCAAATGACAAAGTTAGACACTTTGTCATTTGTTGTGTATATAAATTAATTATTTTAACTTTCTTTGGGATTATTCTTAACCCACACAAACACAAAATAAAAAAACTAATTTTTAGAGCAACATAACACTAAAATAAAATTAAGAAGGAGATGCGTAGTTTATACTACAATTTAAGATGTTTAATATGAAATATAATAAAATTAGCAGAACAGTAATATCATTGATATTAGTTATTTTAATATTTAGTTTATCAGTATTTTCTGCTTTTGCTGTAGCAAAAAAAATTAACATAACTTCAGGTAAAGTCAATACAACTAAAGTGAATACATCATCTAATAGAAAAGTTACTATGAGAGGCATCGATGTATCAAGATACAATGGTGTAATTGATTGGGCAAAAGTCAAAAAGAGTGTGGATTTTGCAATTATACAGTTAGGATATGGTGACAATTTAAAATCACATGATGACTATATGTATAAAAGAAATGTTGAAGGCTGTGTTAAAAATAAGATACCTTTCGGTGTATATATAATGTCACATGCTACAACCATAAAAAATGCAAAATCAGAAGCTGAACATACATTAAGGCAAATTAAAGGATATAAACTGGATTTTCCTGTGTATTATGATATGGAGAAACCAAAGCAATCGAAACTTAGTACATCAGCACTAGGCAAAATAGCAAAAACATATTGTGATATTATTACATCTAAAGGATACAAGGTTGGAATTTATACTTGTAGAAATTGGTGGAACTATTACTTAACAAGTCCGGTTTTTAATAATAAAAAGTGGGCTAAATGGGTAGCTGAATATAGTAACAGTTGTCAATATAAAGGTAACTATTCTATGTGGCAATATTCTAACAAGGGAAGAATACCCGGTATTAAAACAGTTGTTGATTTAGATTATTATTACGGCAAAAAAGTTGTTTCTTCTTATAGTATGGATTTAAAATCATCAACTATGATTTTAAATATTAGCAATAAAAAGGGACAGACAAAAAAATTAAATGTTACTATGAATGATAAGAGTGGTATGACATTTACTTCAAGTAACAAGAAAATCGCAACTGTAAACAGCAAAGGTGAAGTCAAGGCAAAGAAAAAAGGAATATGTATAATTAAAATTGTATCAAAAAAGTATAAAAGAATAAGTAGAACTTGTAAGGTACAAGTAAGACAGTTAGTAACTAACATAATTGATAGTAATAAAAATTTTACCTTTGCAAATCAAAATATAGAGAAATCTTTATCACCTAAAGCTTACCCTAATAACGCAAATAACAAAGGTTTAAAATGGACTAGCAGTAATAAAAAAGTAGCGATAGTGGATAATAAGGGAAAAATTACAACTAAAGGTAAAGGTGTGTGTCTAATTAAGGCTACTGCTTTGGATGCATCAAAAAAATCAATAAGTTACAAAATAACAGTTAAAAATACTGTTATTGAAAAATTGAATTTTGAAGAAACAGAGAAATATGCTGAAGTTGGAACAAAATTCACAAATATTGCTACTTATTATCCAATCAATGCAACAAGTAATGATATTACATATAGTTCTACTAATGAAGAAGTGGCAACTGTGGATGATGAAGGTAATGTGGAATGCTTGTCTATCGGTTCTTGTAAGATTATAGCGACTTATAATGGAAACAAAGAAATTACATCTTCGTATGATATATATGTGAGATAACTTTTAAAATATAGTAATTACAAAAAGGACTATTTTTCATAGCCACATTACAGCTGAAATTTTCTTTTATCTCTAACTATAAAATATAAGTAAAATTATGAGTTACACAGTAGAGGCAAACATCGTTTTTGTCTTTACCTAAAATCAAAACTAAAAAACCAATTATAATGTACAAGAAAAAACAAAATGCACAAGTAGTTAGTGTAGGCTAACTACTTTGTTTGTACAAACTTACAAAAAGAAAAATATAATAAAATTTTTATTGACATAGAGGAAAGGATAGAGTAATATATAGTTGTGGTTAGCGAAAGCTAACCAAGTACAGAAACATTATTACATTATGTTTTTACTTTGTTGTCACAACAAACCCATGTGAACTCTATTTATTTTTTGGTGTATACTTCTTGCTGAAATGTGACAACAAAACTAACTTCGCCGAATAATTAAAATGCCAATTAATTGTTCAGCAAACTCTTTTCTCCTTAAAGGAACAGTTCTGCATACAGCTGTTCCTAAGTTTAGAGGTGCTATGGGAAACCATAGCCCTCTAAATCATGATTTTGCTTTCAAGTTTTTCTTATGAAAAACTTTTATTTTTACTTTATAGTTAGCAAATGCTAACTATAAAATTTCCTTAATAAAGGAATGATAAATATGTCAGAGGATTTATTAGTCAAGCATTGCTCACCAACATTAGCCGGACTAAAAACAGGCAACCTTTTTAACTGCTCTTGCAGTAGCGAAAAGGAAGCTGTGAATTTTGTAAATACATACAACAAGATACTTTCTAAAAAAGGAATAAAAATTATTCTGCTGAACTATTCTAACAACAGAGCATTGCTATACTTGTATCGCAAAAATAAGTTAAAAAGTGACTTGTCAACTCCTTATGCTGAGTTTTTGCTTAGAATGCAAGGATACAACAGTATTGATGTTGAAAGTTGTATTGCTCAGTTAAAGAGGAGAGTAAAAACTTCTAGTGAATTTCCCCATGAAATCGGACTTTTCCTCGGTTATCCCCCTGAGGATGTTTACGGCTTTATTTGCAACAAGGGTGCTTGTTCAAAGTGTACAGGTTGTTGGAAAGTTTATGGTGATGAGAAAGAAGCCTTGAAAAAATTTGCAAAATTTAAGAAATGCTCTCGTATTTATTACTTAAAATGGAAACAAGGTTTTTCACTTGAAAAACTTACTGTTTCAGCTTAGAAAGGAAGAGATATAAATGAGTAAGATTGCAGTTGTATACTGGAGTGGTACAGGTAACACAGAAGCTATGGCTAATGCAGTAGCTGATGGTGTAAATGAAAACGGTGGTAACGCAACACTTTATACTGCTGATAGCTTTAACGGTGATATGGTCAATGACTTTGATGCTATTGCTTTTGGTTGTCCTGCAATGGGTGCTGAAGTTCTTGAGGATGAAGAATTCGAACCTATGTTTAATGGTTGTGAATCATCACTAAATGGTAAGAAAATCGCTTTATTCGGTTCATATGGTTGGGGCGATGGTGAATGGATGCGTAACTGGGAAGAGACTTGTACTTCTGACGGTGCAGTTCTTGCAACAGAAAGTGTAATCTGTAATGATGCACCGGATGATGATGCTATTGCAAATTGTAAAGCACTTGGTGCATCATTAGTTTAATTTAAAAATAAAAATCTATAAAAATACCTTAAAATTATACCTTCTTTGGCTATCCTTTATGGATAGCCTATTTCCTTTTGTGAAAGGTGTTGATTTTCTCTTAAACTGTCTGTAAAATATTCTTAGGTGAAAAATATGAGTACAGTTAATTTGGTAGAAAAATTATACAGAGAACACAACTTAACAGATAGTGAACTGAAAGAAATTCTTTTAACTACTGATAGCAAGGTTGATGAAGCTTTGCAAAAGTATGCACAAAAAGTTAGGGATAAAGTCTTTGGAAAAAATGTGTATATCAGAGGGTTAATTGAGGTCAGTAACTACTGTAAGAATGATTGTTATTACTGTGGAATCAGAAGAAGTAACAAAAATATTTGTAGATATAGATTGACAAAAGAACAGATACTTGATTGTTGCAAAAAAGGTTATGTACTTGGCTTTAGGACTTTTGTTTTGCAAGGTGGTGAAGATTTTCACTATTCTGACGATGACATTTGTAGTATCGTAAGTGAAATAAAAAGCAACTTTAGTGATTGTGCAGTAACTTTGTCAATAGGTGAAAGAAGTTATGAAAGTTACAAGAAATATTATGATGCAGGTGCTGATAGGTTTTTACTGAGAGAAGAAACCTCAAATCCGTTACATTACAGAAAACTTCATCCACAAGAAATGAGTTTGGAAAATAGAATACAATGTTTATATAATCTGAAGAAAATCGGCTATCAAGTAGGTTGTGGGATTATGATAGGTTCACCTTATCAAACTGTTGATGATATTATTCTTGACCTTAGATTTTTTCAGAAATTTATGCCACATATGATTGGCATAGGACCATTTGTACCACATAAAGATACTGACTTTAGAGATAAACCTATTGGTGACTTAAAGTTGACTTTGAGAACTTTAGGGATAATCAGACTTATGATTAATGATGTGTTACTTCCATCAACAACTGCACTTAGTACAATTGACACTAAAGGCAGAATCCTTGGAATTTTGTATGGAGGAAATGTTGTAATGCCAAATTTATCTCCACAATTTGCTAAGGAGAATTACACTTTATATGATGGAAAATTAAGTACAGGTAAAGAATCGGGAGAGATGGTTAAGAAACTTGAAAAATCTTTGAAAAATTTTGATTACAGTATTGAAATCTCTAGAGGTGATACTCCTAGAAAATAAAATAATAAAATGTATAAAAATCCCATTGCAATGGGATTTTTGCCTTTTAAATAGTTTATTTTATATAATAAATTCATTCACTTGACGAAAATATAAAAATATATTATTATTGTATACGTTATATTGCACAAAAATTGAAGAATTTGTTATGTATAAAATCAATAGCAAAAATGAAATTTTTGTAATATAATATAGTTAAGGTTAATAAAAAATAGGAAGAAAAGTATAATAGGCTCAATGTGATTTGATAATTTACGACATAACCTAGATGTTAAAATAAATATTGTACGGCTTTTTCCGTTTAGAAATTAATGTACTGGAGGAATTATGATGTTACCAAAGAAAGAAGTAGTAGCTATGCTTCTTGCCGGTGGACAGGGCTCTCGTCTTGGTGTATTAACTAAGAAGATTGCTAAACCTGCCGTTCCTTTCGGAGGAAAATACAGAATCATTGATTTCCCATTGTCCAACTGTGCAAATTCAGGTATTGAGGCTGTTGGTGTTTTGACACAGTATCAGCCACTTGTACTTAACGAATATATTGGCAATGGTCAACCATGGGAACTTGATGGTATGAATTCTGGGGTTACTTGTCTTAGCCCTTACGAGTCTAAGAAAGGCTCTGAATGGTATTCTGGTACTGCTAATGCAATTTATCAGAATATAAGCTATATTGATAGGTATAACCCTGAGTATGTTGTGGTACTTTCCGGTGACCATATTTATAAGATGGATTACGCAGATATGATTAAGTTCCACAAAGAACATGATGCTGCTTGTACTATTGCAGTTATTGATGTTTCTCTTGAAGAGGCATCTCGTTTTGGTATTCTAAATACTAACGAAGATGGTTCTATCTATGAATTTGAAGAAAAACCTGCTCATCCAAAGAGTACAAATGCCTCAATGGGTATTTATGTATTTAGTTGGAAAGAACTAAGAAAATATTTAATTGAAGATGCTGAAAATGAAAACAGCAGTAACGACTTTGGTAAGGATGTTCTACCTGCAATGTTAAATGCCGGTGAAAGAATGTTTGCTTATCCATTTGAGGGTTATTGGAAAGATGTAGGTACTGTTGAGTCACTTTGGGATGCTAATATGGATCTTCTAGACCCTAACCTAAAGCTTGACTTAAGGGATATTTACAGTAAAAACCCTATGTTCCCACCTCACTATGTATCTGAAACTGCTACTATCAAGAATTCTAACATTTCTGATGGTTGTATTGTTGAGGGTGAAGTTGAGAATTCAATCCTATTCCCCGGTGTTAAGATTGAAAAGGGTGCTAAGGTAGATTATTCTATTATTATGCCTAATACAGTTGTTAAGGCAAATGCCGATATTAAATATTCTATTGTATCTGAAAATACTGTAATCGGTTGTAACGCAGTAATCGGTGGCAACCCTGAAGATACAGAAGATAAGGATAAATGGGGTATTGCAGTTATCGGTGATGACCTACATATTGGTGACAATGTTGTTGTTCCACCTGCAGCTATGATTGGTGAAGATTTGGAGGCAGAATAATGAATAGAAGTAACAATGTTCTTGGTCTTATTTTTTCAAACACTAATGAGGGTTGTATTAGTCAGCTAACTAACAAGAGAACTATGGCTAGTGTACCTTTTGGAGGAAAATACAGACTAATTGATTTTCCACTTTCTAATATGAGCAATGCCGGTATTAACAATGTTGGTATTGTTGCATCATCTCATTACTTTAGCCTTATGGACCATGTAGGTAACGGTAATGCTTGGGATTTATCAAAGAGAAAAAGTGGACTTACAATTTTACCACCTTTTAGTGGCAAAAGTTTTGATAATGTGCTGGAAACTTTGGACAGCCTTCATGGTTATATTGAACATGGTTCTGAAGAAGAAGTTCTGATTTGTAGCACAAACTTTATTGCAAATATTGATTATCAAAAGATGTATTATCAACACACTCAGACAGGTGCTGATGTTACATTCTGTTATCAGTATCAGGATATTAACAACAATAAGTCTTATCCAATGATTGCTGAAATTGATGATTATAAGAGAATTAAGAAATTACAGATTAATCCACCTGTTACCGGTGAATGTAACCTAATTTCCGGTTCTATCTTAATTAAAAAAGACCTACTAATGTCTATTGTTAAGCAATGTGTAAGTACAAATAACATTGACTATAGAAAGTTATTCCTAAACTTTGATTTAGAAAAATACAAGGTTTGTGGTTATGAACATAAAGGTTTCTTAAAGACAATTTGCTCAATGCAGGATTACTACAATATTTCTATGGATTTAATGAATCCTGAAGTAAGAGCAGATTTGTTCAATCCGGAAAGACCTATCTACACTAAGGTTAGAGATGACAGACCATCAAGATATGGCTTTGATTGTTCAGTTAAGGGTAGCTTAATTGCTCAAGGTTGTATTATTAATGGTGAAGTTGAAAACTGCATTATCTCAAAGGGTGTTTACATAGGTCAGAATACTAAGGTTAAGAACTCTATTATTATGCAGGATAGCGTAATCGGTGACAATGCTACAATCAACAATGTTATTATTGATAAGGACTGTAACATTGCTGAAGGTGAACAACTAATGGGTGCACCTAACTATCCGGTATATATTGAAAAAGGCTCAGTTATTTCTTAGTCTTGTATTTTTCTCAGTATATGTTATACTTATAATATAATCTTAATAGGAGGTAATTGAGATGAGAATTTTATATTGTGCAAGTGAAGCTAATCCGTTTTGTGGTAGTGGTGGCCTTGCTGATGTGGCAGGTAGTTTACCACATACTTTAAATAGAAAGGGTCAGGACTGCAGAATTGTTGTTCCTCTATATGGCTCAATGCCATATGACCTAAGATGTCAGTTACAGTACATTACTAACTTTTGGGTTCCTGTAGGTTGGAGAAGCCAATATTGTGGTCTTTTCTGGGCACAGTGGAACGGTTGTACATATTACTTTATTGACAATGAATATTACTTTAACAGAGATAACCTATACGGTTATTATGATGATGCAGAAAGATTTGCTTTCTTCTCTCGTGCTATTATGGAAATGTTACCATACATTGATTTCCATCCGGACATTATTCATTGTAACGACTGGCAGACAGCTCTTGTACCTGTTTATTACTATCTATTCTATAGTAAGAACCCATGGTACTACAACATTAAGAGTGTATTTACTATCCATAACATTCAGTATCAAGGTAAGTATGGTTGGGAAGTTAACACAGAATGTGTTGGTGTTCCTCCAACAGAAACTAAGATTATCGAAATGGATGGTAATCTAAATATGATGAAGGGTGCTATTGAATGCTCAACAAGAGTTACAACAGTTTCACCTTCTTATGCAGCAGAAATCAAAGACCCTTGGTTTGCTTATGGTTTGGAAGCATCTCTAAACAGAAATCATTGGAAACTTTGTGGTATTCTTAACGGTATTGACTGTGCATCTTATGACCCTGCAACTGACTATCAGCTATATGCTAACTATACTAAGGATGATATGTCAGGTAAGGGCATTTGTAAGCAGAAGTTACAGGAAAGACTTAACCTTGAACAGAGATGGGATGTTCCTATCGTTTCTATGGTTACTCGTCTGGTTAGCCACAAAGGTCTTGACCTTGTTCGTGGTGGTATTCGTGACCTACTAAATACAGAAAATATGCAGTTTGTTATTCTTGGTTCAGGTGACCAGGAATATGAGGATTTCTTCAATCAGTTAGCTTGGGATTATCCTGGCAGAGTTTCTTTCTGTCATGGCTTTGTTCCTGAATTAGCAAGAAAGATTTATTCCGGTTCTGATATTTTCCTAATGCCTTCAAAGCAAGAACCTTGTGGTCTATCACAGATGATTGCTCTTCGTTACGGTACAATTCCTGTTGTTCGTGAAGTTGGTGGTCTAAAAGACTCCGTATTTGACTCAGCTGATAACTATGGTAATGGCTTTACATTTAAGAACTATGACATTGCTGATATGTGCAATGCAGTTAAGAGAGCACTTGCCGGTATCAAGGATGATTGGGGTTGGCATCAGTTAATGTGGCGTGCAATGATGAGTGATAACTCATGGGATAGAAGTGCACAAGACTACATTAATGTATATAACGATACACTAAATTGGGCATAATACCCTATACAATGATAGTGGTAGGTTATTTTTAATCTACCACTTTTTTGTTCCTGTTCATAAATTATTTATAACTCATTAATATATTTTGCTTTATAACTTAAAGTATATGGTTATAATAATCTATTATAGTAGGATATAATAGGTGTATAATGTATTAGTAATATTGAGGTAAAGATGAAAAAAATCGTTGGGTGTTTGCTGATGACACTGTTAGTTTTTTCTTCTATATTTAGTTTAACTACATTTGCTTCTGCAAAAGAAGAAAAGACAGAACCAATTAAAAATAAAAGTGTAATATATTTTAAAGTGCCAACAACCGGCAAAAATGCTTGGGGCAATGGTCAAATATTATATTGTCACATTTGGGAAGCCGGTGGTGGTGAGTTTTTCGGCTGGCAATCCAAAAGTGAAAAGTGCGAAAAATATAAAGATGATGTATGGTACTATGACTTGGATAAGCTGAAAGCAAGTAATGAACTAGAGGGTGGCTTAAAGAAAGGCAGAACTTATGCCGTTATCTTTAGTAATAATATTGGCAACCAAACTTATGACCTTTATTTTGACTCAAGTTGTATTGGTGACATTGTTGTGTGCAATGGGGGTACCCAGAGTAATCCGGTTAGTCCCGGTAAGTATTGTGCTATAGCAGAATGGAAAGATAACAGTGAGTTTGATTCTGTTGTATACGAAAAAACTCCTCCTAGTGACCAGAAACCGGCTAAAGTTAATGTTAATGATGAAAGCAGTTTATCAAAAGAAATGGGATTTGCAGTTATTGTAATTGTAGCTTCGGTTGTGTTACTTTTAGCACTTGCATTCGTTATTACATCAGCAATCAAAAAAAGAAAAATTAAAGAAGAATAAAAGGACTGAAAGATATTTGTTATCTATCAGTCCTTTTTGTTTTGTGCTATTTTATTGTTGATTACTTTGTTTAGTCGTTTGATTTTAATTTCCATATAATTATTTTTTTTAAATTCTTTTGTGTGTTAAGGTGAGTTCCGTAAATTAGGGTTTTTCAATTTTGTCTGTGGGTTAAGATTAATTTGATAAATTAGGGTTTGTGGGGATGTTTAAATATGAAAAGTGTAAACTATGTCC
>OBHX01000065.1_pt1 | contig 100324 bp, 105 predicted proteins | sample 1519331 | NCBI WGS metagenome assembly OBHX01 (sample SAMEA2602897, study PRJEB22501) | metagenome
CTTTCTGCGAAGCTCTCAGCTCCACTCTTTCCATTTTTCATTGTTTTTTTTTTTTAGTAAAACATATTTTAATTATCACAAGAATGTGCATAAAAAGAAAAGGCTACCAGTACTTAAACTGATAGCCTTTAAAAGATAGAATATTCTACAACACCTTTGAAATTGTGTTCCATTGAAGGAACTAAAGTTGATATAAAATCTACTCCTTTCTTACTTAAAAATTCAATATATAATCATAATATGAAGTAAGTGTTGTATATCACTAATCTTTGTGTGGGGATGGTTGGACTCGAACCAACATAAGATTATTCCCTAAATAATTGTGTAAACCTTGAAGTAACTCTCACAAACCACTAATGCTTCCATAGAACAACTGTAAGAGGATAAAACTTGCTTTTATTTCACCACATCCCCATTTTGTTTTAATTGTGGAGGGAATTGGACTTGAACCAATGACCCGTAGATTAATAGTCTTTTGAAGTAACTCTAATCTTCACCAACACATTACTGTGGAACCATGATTAAAGTATAATTTCTATACTGCTCTACCAACTGAGCTATCCCTCCATAAAATAAAAGACATCATAGAATAGTGCAAAGAGTAATATTGCCATATAACCATTTATGAAGTAACTCTGTGCTTCACTAATGATGTCCTTATAAGAAAATGCCATAGAACATTTAACAGATTGTATAAATCGAGAAAAATTAAAAGTTTATTGATGTAAATCTGTAATACACTAATGGCATTATAAGTTAATGTTGTAAGAACAACTAACAGACTATTGTTTGGTAAACTGATTCCTATATTAGTTTGAAGTAAGTCTATTATACACTATACAACATTATGTTTTAATTCTTCTTCTCTGTGATAGAAGTGAACCTTTCTGTGGCAATTAGAACAAATAACCACACATTTCCTTATTTCCTCTTCCATCTTGGATTTGCTTAGAGTTAATTGAGCTATTTCAAACTCTTTCTCCTCACTGTCCAAATGATGAAAATCTAAACAAGCTGGGTCAGACTCTCCACATAAACAACATCCCTTGGACTTCTTATACTCTTGTATTTCAGCCCTCCTTCTTTCCCTCATGTCTTGAACAGCTTTTCTCCTTTCTGCCCTATGAGTTCTTCCCCATTCTTTTGTTCTCTCTATCACTTGAGATTTATTTGCTTGATAATAGAGCCTATTCTTTTCTCTATATTTATCAGCATTCTCTGCTCTTTTGGTTCGATTCCTCTGATTCCAGCACATCTTACATGTAGACCTTAATCTTCCATGTGAATGCACTGGAAATTCAGATTCCTCTTTATATTCACCACAAACCTTACATAGTTTAAGCATTTTCCTCAAATGAATTTTGTAATCCCTCAAGAGCAGCTATGTAAGTGATAAAGTGCTCACTCCAACCACTCACCTCAGCAGTCCATCTACCTCTATAATTCACTCCCTTTGTATTGGCTGACACATCACAAATGTAATTGTAAGTACCAAAAGGCTCAGGAAGGATAGAACTATTATACATATGGTCTATATCCTGTGAATCTGAGAAAATGATGATTCTATCAAAGTGGACACCTTTAAACTTAGCTTTACACCAGTCTAAACATTGTTTGGTGAATATACCTCCACCTCCAATATTATGTCTTGTGTCCATGATTTGCTTGAATACACCAAATCCCTTTTGAGGATACTTGATATGCTCAGATGCTTGCTTTCTTAGAGCATCACTACCTGCTGTAGCCACAAGTTCATAGTCCTCACATTGATTAATGGCTAACATAGCCATTGCACATGCTTGGTCCATTCTGTTGAACTGAGAATTACCAGAAGTAAGACTACCCATAGAAACACTGACATCTACTATAAACAAGGTTTTACCCGGAAGTTTAGGTAGATTCTTATATGATTCCAACATAGCATCTTCAATATCCCTACTAAATTCAGGATTCATTCTTTCAGCTTTCAAGAAGTCAAGAGGCAATAACATTGATGATTTAAGTCTTGTCAATCCCTCAACAATAACTCTCCTATCAACATCAGCCTTCTTCATGTTATTTATGTTTCTCAACATAGCCAAACCACCAATCTTATTCTCAAAGATTAGCTTAGTCCAAGTCTCTTTCCTATCTTCACCAGCAGACAATAACACTTCCCATGTTTCAGGTGGTGTGAGAGTTCTGTCAGCTACTTTCTTGAATAACTTGGTTTCATAATCATTGTTTGGCTTAGGTCTGCATAAGAACATAACATCTCTCAGCTTAATGGCTGCATTCCTGTCATATTTAGCCAGCTTATATTCATTGAAGTTATGAAAGGCAGCCCTTAACCCTTTCTTAGCTTGGTTACAGATAGGCTTTTTACCATCCTTCCAATATAATGCCAAGAAATCTGTCAGCATATCAGCCCTTGTAATAATCTTAGGCAATAAGTCAGCTACAAATAGCTTATGTTCAGGATATTTGCACATTTCTACTGCTATAAACAGTGGTGTGTGTCTCAGCTTCTGCATTAATCTTGCTTCAAGAGCAATATTGTACACATCAATGGCAGGACACAAAGGTATTAGCCTCTTGATTTCTTCTGCCACTTTAAGACCATCCATATATGCAACATCTTCCCAAAGAAGATTAGCTAACACTGCTCTTCTCAATAATGATACATTACTCTGTTTAGCTGCCAATGCACCTGAACCTCCAGCCAGTCTTTCTGTATCCAACTTTGAAGTTGGCTTAATGTTTGGATTTAATTTAGAACACATACACTAAAATTTAATCTTGTTTATTTTTTCACTCTGCAAAGATATGTCAAAGGTTTCATATATGCAAATATATTTCCACCTTTAACATTCTTTTTTTATCACTTAATACCAAATCTCAGGCAAATAATCATTGCCATAATCAAATGTAGTCTTCATCTAAATCAGGATGTTTATAAATTAAGAACCTACAAGCACAGCATACTACTAAATGTTGTACACCTGTTGCAGCCAGTACTCCTATTACTATTAGGTTCCAATCTGGTAATGATTGCCAGTTGTATAACCATAATGCACATAAGAAGAATGTTATCCATGTAGTACTACAATAGATACAGAAACCAAGAGGATAAGCAATGAAACCTAAGAATCTATGCCATATATTAGGTGTATGACACCCATCTATATCACAATACATTTCTGATTTCTTTACCCATTTCTTGAGTATTACATACCACCAGTGGAATATCATATCTTCCACCTTTAAACAATTTCTGTAGAAGATTCCTAATAATCCTCCTACTAATCCCACAAGGATAAATTCAAATACAAACTGAGTCATGTTTTTTTTTAGTTCAACATTTATTATCTCTTCTCAAGTTTAGTTTCAATAATAATTGGTTCAATATCCTTCCACTCGGTAATATTATTACTATCTACTGGCTTACCACCATTGAATGTACATATAGTTATGTGTGGAATCTTGTTAGCACATACTGTACACATAGAACCTTCAGCTACTCTAAAAGCTAAAGACTTATCTGATGCCCCAATACCATCTATAATTATAGAGTATCTCTCCCCCAATCTATCCTCAAAAGTAGCTTCTTTTATGTAATCACTCTGAGACACATGTAATAATGTACAATGGTCTAAGTACTCCTTCTCAGATTTCAAAATTTCAGGTTGATAATTAGAATTAATCAACCAAGTTTTTAATTCAGCTTTACTCTCTTCTGTGAGAAATAAGCCATAGTATTCAAAGTCTTTCATATAATTGTTTGTTAAGAATTTACTTTTTGCCATTTCTTGTGATTTACAAGGTAGAAATGTCTGACCCTATAACACCCTTTATAGCTTACCTATTAGCATCCTGTGTTTTCTGTATTTATTGTATTGCAGCCCACACCAGACCAAAACCATTTACAAGTGTGGAGCATTTGGGACTCGAACCCAAGTCTTACCAATCTTTAATAAAAGAATTTCACATGCTTACCTATTTGATATGTGGTTGGTTATCCACTGGGGTTGACCAGAAATCAACACAATCCACCACTTGCATTAATCTATGCAAGAAATCTTGTTTTGCACCTTTCTGTTTCCAAGCAAGTGCTGCTCAGCCTATTTAGGCAGCAACTCTATAAGTGTTGTCAGTTAATTGTTTGTTGTCTCTCCAACTGTCTCTGCATGTTCTCTTACCAAATAATCAGCAATCAAAGCCAAATTATGCCCCTTGGTAAATGGATTCATTTCATATTGAAAGAATATCCTAACAAAGTCAAATCAGTTTCCTATTGAAACTTAATTATAAAAGTCACGTAACTTCTTCTTTGTACCTCCACATTTAAGTTTTGCATTAAGTGGTTATGGCTTGCCCATAAGCATCACATTTTGCTTTCCTTCAGGTTACCTCTGCTTAGTAGAAATAGTGAGCTAAATCCCCCATTGTATCTCCACTGAGACTCGAACTCAGATATATAGTTTAGAAGACTATTGTTCTTTCCCTTGAACTATGGAGACATCACGAAAGGAGACCTATATTCACATACCAGTCTCCTGTAGCAATATTACTATTGCCCGAACTAAAATTGAGTACCCCCAAGAAGACTCGAACTTCTTATACCCCTTTATAGGTGGAGTTATTTACTATTTGTTGAATTGCAGACCTTGTGACATTATAGAGAGAAGCTATCTTATATTGAGATAAATGTTCTTCATCATATAACCTTCTAATCTCTACAATATCTTCGTCATTAAACCTACCATTCTTTGTTGCTAATCCTTTAGCTGGAATCTTAAGACCAGTACTAAAAGCATGGATGATATTTTGTGATGATGTACACCATTCTAAATTATCTATACTATTATTAGCCTTATTTCCATCTATATGGTTTATTTGTTCTTTGTTGTCTGGATTAGGTATCCAAGCTGTAGCTACTAATCTATGTACAGTAAAAGTTTTACATCTACCATCTATACTTAAATTAACCATCATATATCCCCTTGGACCTACTCTCTGCTTTAAAATATCTATTTCTTTTAGTGCTATAGATTCTTCCATCCTTCGTAGCCCAGTAATCATCTCTTATTAATTTTAGTTCTTCCATAATTTTATATTTTAGTACCTCTGTAGAGAGTCGAACTCTAACTTCATCTTTAGGAGAGATGCGTGCATCCATTACACTACAAAGGCAGTTTGAGTAGCTGTGTTTCACAACATGAGCTACTCTAAAAACATAAATAAATGAAATCCTTTATAAACACATATTTAAAATAAATCCTTGACACTCTCACCTAATATCTTGACAGCTTTAATGGCATCCTCTTGATTCTTGAAATAAATTACACCTGCATATTGTACCATATTATGCTGATATACACCAACACCATTGCAGGTATCAACTACAGGACCACATGATGTGCTATAATTGCCAAGAAAATAACCTGTGTTTCTTGTGGTCTTATTCCAAGAACCATTGAAGTATTTAGCTACAATAGCCAGCCTGCTGTAAACATTAATCTTCTTCACTTCTCCTTCTGGAACTATAACAGAAGTGGCTTCTCTCTTTACCAATTGCTTGATATAATCATAGCCCATTAACTCTTGCTCTGTATAGGCATTCAATGCCAATGTCCGAAGAGTTGAATTACCACTGTTGTACCATTCTCTTGCTTGTTCAATGTTTACTGAAATGTTTCTTGCTTCCATGTTTCCTATCTGTTTATTATTAATGCTCCAATCACATATAACTTTAATACCATTTATCTTAGATGGTTGAATGGTTTTAAGTATAATGCCATCTTGTACATCATTCACACACTGAGTACAGCCTACCACCTGCATTCTCTGAGAATATCTATCATCCTCAATCATATCTCCAATTTGTACCATATCATAAGGACATAAGAACCTGTATTGTTTCATGTTCCTTACTTGTGGGTCACTTAACCTAATGTTTGTAAAAACTACATAAATTGTTCGTACCATTTGATTATAATTTAATTGAATTTGTCATCAAGGTGATTGAGATACTTATTTAATGTAAGTATCTCAAGCTCCTCTTTATTAATAGTTTTATAACACACTCCAATAAGTATTAATACAAGTATAAGACCATGAATAAAATATCCATTGTCATAAATACTGTCAATACCCATCATATATAATAAGGTAACAAGAATGGTTACATATAGTAACACACCCTTGATAATTAGTTTGAATGTCTTCATTCTCCTGCTCCTTTCTGGTCTTTCATGAATAACCATGCAAAGAATGCAATGACTAATATTACAGTCACTACATTCTCAGTATTTATCATGTCCTCCATTATCTTTTTCTTTTATATTTACTGAATTCTCTTCTTGCAATATCACCTCTTTTAAAGGTCTGCATAGTGATGCTGTTGTCTGATGCAATTACTATTGACCATTCAAAAGCATGTGTCCCAAACAGTGAAACTGTTCTACCCAATTGGTCTGTAACTGTAGCTCTAAGTAAAGACTCACAATTACATCTGTTGTATTTCTTAGCCATAATGTTTATAAGTTAATTTGTTAATAATTGAAGCACATACTGGATTTGAACCAGTGACCTTCACAACAACTACCTTTAATAATCATTGATGTGATGCTCTACCACTGAGCTAATGTGCCTTTGATTCTTGAGTTTATCTATTTAGAGGTGTACTTTTCCTTAAATAGGCTGACTATCTTATTAATATTCCTTTACTCGGTTTAATATTATAAATCCCTCTGGAGTTTCTGACTTACCTCTTATATTGATAATTATGTCTAAGTATTAACACTACTGACTTTTATCTCAAGTAGGACTTACAGGTTGCCATTCTCTTATAATATTTCATCTTTCAGGTAGATGTTTGTTGAGTCCCCTAAGTGGTCAACACATGAAATAGCATCACTCAATATCTTATCCTATTTTATATTAGTTATTTCTTAACACATTTTAATGGCATATGTCCTGTCAAATGCTACTATTATTCACACTTGATTGCCTAAATTAGCCCATTGGTATGCACACTATGTGTATATTTAGAGCATAAGATATGCTCAATTAAACCATAAGATACTCTGTTCATAAATATTAGAACAGTAAATACAGCTATTCTATTACTCCTCTTTTTCTTTTTTGTGATGTCTTTGAATGTGGCATAATGTGGGAGGAATGTTATAGAACAACACTCACACTTCCACACTTTCACACTATCAACAAACATAGAAAGAAAGAGTAAAGAAAGGACATTTAAGACCCATTCATTCTTGCACTCTTTTATAGTCTTCAAAGCATAAAGAAAGACTACTCAAAGCATACAATATTCTTCTAAGTACTATTAATGCTCAGGAAGAGAAATGGTATATTGGACAGAGATTAAATCTCCATCCAACAATTAGCCATCCAAACAAATGTAGAATCAGCATGATTCATGTACCATTTATTATTCTCAGAATATTGCTTTGAGAAAGCTTCATCAGAAGCTATACTTGATGTATGACCATCTAACCAAATTATCTTGTCCATAACTATTAATGCCTTAAAAGATACTATTCAATGCTTAGAAGAATAAAAAAAAACAGAAAGAGGGCAAATGCCCTCCTCCATTAGAATGTTGCCAACACTGGAGCACCACCTGTGCCTTCTTCATGCAATAACCAGAATGAGCTACCATCAGGTGCTTCAACATTTGACACCATTGGATGTGCAGGAATACCCTTCACTGCAACTGCTCCTGTCTTAGCACCAAATGTGAAGAACAGCTTGTTGGTCTTAGGATTCTGCTTCACTTGGATTTTGTCTACATGTTGAGCTGCTTTAAACTGTTCAACTGTCAATGTCTCACGGAATTTTAACTGATTGTCCATAATGTAAATGATTAAATTGTTAATGAATAAATTGTTTAACCATAGGGGGTGGAACCCCACTGGCTAAGTGATGGGGGAGGTGGGGTTGGTGTATATCTCCCTCATGACTATGAATCAAAAAAAAAAATTAAAAAAAAAAATTAAATTATTTGGATAGTATCTATTATATACTTATCTTTGACCAAAAATTAAAAGTATGAAAGAGAAGAGTTATAATTTATTTGGGAGTACTTGGAGAATACAGTTTGTAGATGAAGTAGTTGATGAAAATGATAGGTGGTTATTTGGAGAAACAGAGAGTCCCTCAAGGGTAATAACTATTAGCACAAAGAAGCCTGATGGTAGTAAACTTTCAAAGGATGAAATTGAACTTACTGTCCTACATGAAATAGTACATTCTATATTCCAAACTGGACAATATATGAGTTGTGATAATGATGAACCATTAGTAGAATGGACTGCAAGATGTTTAAAAGCCTTAAAAGAACAGCATATTATATAGTCAATAGTTAAACTTTCATAAATAATAGTCTTAGATTTGGATATATCATTTATTTTTTGTATGTTTGCACCAGAATTAGAACTATACATCTAATTTCTCCTCCAAAGAAGTCCCTTGCAGAAGTTCAGGCTTTGGAGCTGACAGGGTAGTAATCCACTTCTCCCATAAATAGGGAGCTTATATAAAGGCTGGTATGCCTGTGGATGAGGTGAAAATCCTGCTAAAAAATGCCTTGATTATAAGTTACAGTAGCACACCTATGTATATGAGAAAAGGTTGAGGGTAAAGTGCTCTTGGGGATTAACCGCCTGTAATGAAGTATCATGGTAGGGGTACTGGAAACTTTACTCTGGCAGAGAACCAATCTGCTCAAGGGATTGTTATACACTTTAAAAAAACAAACAAATATATGAAAAGAGTTATTGAAGAAGTTATAAAGAATGTAAACATTGTCAAGTGTGAAGGTGCTATCTGTGTGTCAGTTAATAGTAATGACAGGAGATACTATGCACAAGGAGTTAGCTCAAGAATGTTGGATGTAAAGAGATATAAGGTATGAATAAACTAAAAAGTAGTTTGCTTTGGCTGTGGCAGTTACCACAGAATTTGTGTGGTATAATCTATAGGTCTATATCTAAAGATAATAGAATATGTGTTATAGAGAATGATGACTCAAGAAGTGTAGGTGCTAAAGTATATTTACAAAGAGCTAAGGGTGGTGTAACTCTTGGAAAATATGTGTTTATTAATCAAGATTACACTGACAAGAAAGCAGTTATAAAACATGAATGTGGTCATGTAAAACAGAGTAAGATACTTGGTCCTTTATATTTATTAGTTATTGGTATTCCCTCTATACTACATGCCTGGCTTAATAATTATATTGGATGTTGTTGGAAGAATGGAAAATACAATTATTATCATTTTTATACTGAAAAATGGGCTAATAAGTTGATGGGTATTGAATCTTGAATTAAGATTCAACCCATTATCTTAATTCACTTCTGGAGTATTTTCGTACTATCTTGAAAATAATTAGTGAAAGATTTGCATATCTCAAATATTTGACTTATCTTTGCATCATGATTAGAAGATAAGAACATTGTTCCATAGTATAATGGTTATTACACCTGATTTTGGCTCAAGTAATGTAGGTTCAATTCCTGCTGGAACAACAATAAATGCCCTCTTAGTATAATGGATAATGCAAGGGTCTTCTAAGCCTTTAATGGGAGTTCGATTCTCTCAGGGGGTACTTTTGAAGGTGGAATTTTTTTTTTGTTTCATGATTTTTAAAGATTAGATTATCTGGTCTGTGAAGATAGGATAGTTAGAATAGTCTATGAAGTGTAATGGTTTTGCATGCCTTCCTGTCAAGAAGGTGGATAGGGTTCAATTCCCTCATAGACTGCCCTGAACTAAGTCCTATCTCAAAGAGTTGAGTAGGCAAATGGAGAGATAACTCAGTGGGACTGGGACTTGTCTTGAAAACAAAGTGGTCATTTATTTGACTGGGGGTCGGGACCTCATTTCTCCGCATTATGATACAGATATTTAGAAAACAAGGTTGGTGTCTCAACCCTAATGATAAGATAGTGAATTGGGTTCAAATCCTACCCTCAGTACAATTAAATGCCTCTATAGCTGAATGGTTAAAGCTGCTCCCTCTTAAGGAGAAGATTCTAAGTTCGATTCTTAGTGGAGGTACATATTCCCCTATAGCAGACAGGTGTAGGCAATAGACTTTTAATCTATGAGGTGGGGTTCAATTCCTCATGGGGGAACAAATATAATGGGTATGTTTGAAAATGCAATAAATAGTAAGAAACAAGGAGATATTGGGATGTGTTATGCAATAGCTTATTTTTCTAAAATGGGTTATACTGTAAATATCCCAATAACAGACTCTCAAGATTATGATTTAATCATAGATAGAGAAGGCAAATTACTTAAGGTTCAAGTAAAGACTACTAAATTTAAGATTAGAGATGGAGTATATCAAGTATCCTTAAAGACATGTGGTGGAAATAGAAGTGGTCAAACTATAAAGAACTTTAATGAGAATGGAAGTGATTTACTATTTGTCCTAACAGATGAAGGAACAACATACTTAATACCTAAAGAAGATATACACTCTAATACTTGTATTAACCTTAATACTACTTTAGAAGAATATAGAGTTTATCTATAATGGGAGTACTGCTCTGATGGTGGAAGGGCACAGGTCTGTAAAACCTGCACATAAGAAACTCAGTAAGTTCGACTCTTACTACTCCCACTTTTATAAGCAAAGTTAATTCTCAGACATGCCATCAGTCAAGGGAATCAGCTCATTGCAAGAGCAATACAAGTTAGCACTTATAAAGATGGCAAATGGAAACTTAGCAAAGGTGGTCTATGCGGAGGACTGAAAATCCTTAGATAATGGTTCAACTCCATTAGTTTCCACAGCTTAATGCCCCTTTGGTGGAATTTGGTAGACACTCTGGATTTAGGCTCCAGTGCGAAGTAATAGTAGTGTAAGAGTTCGAGTCTCTTAGGGGGTACAAAAAAAAAATATGCAGATTTGCTTGCATATATAAATTATAATACATATCTTTGTAACATCAAATTAAAACAATATGATAGATACATTTGGAGATAATCTATTAGAAGGTTTTGAATATGAGTCTCCTTCACATGAAGGAAATCAATTTAAAGACTTTCTATGTGTACTTGAAGGATTCAAGACTAAGTTTAAGAATCTTCATTGGTCAGCATATAGTAATTCAATCCATGTAAGGGTTGATGAACTTATTGATAAAATATCTGATTATCAAGATATTCTGGCAGAAGAAGTTCAAGGTATTCAAGGACAGCTTGAACCAAACTTCCTTAAGGGAACTAACTTTGATTTCACTTGTCCTCATGAAGCAATTGATAATCTGATAAGTAGAACTGATACTTTTTATTCTAAGTTACCTCAGTCTTCTAACTTTGCTGGAGTTAGAAGTGAATGTGAAGCCTTCATTACTAATCTTCACAAGTATAGGTACTTGTTTGAATTATGTAGAAAAGGTGCAATGGATTAAGATATGGTAAAGATAAGAAGTAAAGAGAAATATGAGGAAGCTGTAAAGAATAGTTTAAGTATTGCAGGAATGTGCAGATACTTAGGCATTAAAGCTGTTGGAAGTAATTATAGAACAATTCATAAAGCTATAAAGAATTTTAATTTAGATACATCACATTTTACAGGACAAGGCTGGAATGTAGGGGATAGATATTCCCCAGTAATAAAGAAGTTCCCTCTTGAAAAGGTCTTAGTTAAAAACTCAACTTATACTTCTTATAACCTAAGACCGAGATTAATAAATTCTGGACTTAAAAAGCATGAGTGTGAAAGATGTAAATTGTCTTTATGGTTAGACAAGCCAATTCCTTTAGAATTACACCATAAAGATGGTGATAATACTAATAATGAATTAGATAACTTGGAACTACTATGCCCTAACTGCCATGCTTTGACAGATAATTATAGAGGCAGAAATAAACAAGCCCCTGTGGTGGAATGGAATACACAAAACACTTAAAATGTTTCGCCCCTTGAGGGATTGCAAGGTCAGGACTTGTCAGGGCTACTATGCTTCTTTAGTATAAAGGTTATTACTCCTCTCTTGTAAAGAGGAAATGTGGGTTCAATTCCTACAAGAAGCTCTTTTTAATGCAGATATAGTATAAAGGTTAGTACTATAGACTTCCAATCTTTAGGTGAGAGTTCGAGTCTCTCTATCTGCTCTTGCAAGTTGGTGAAAATAGAAATCACATTAGGCTCATAACCTAAAGTTCCTGTGCAAGTCAGGGCTTGCCCCCAATTAAACTAAGAAATATGAAAGAGGAGAAGACATTAATCACTTGTATTATAGGCTCTACAGTTAGAGAAGTAATCAAGCAAGCTCAAGAGCTTGAAATTAGAAGAGAAGATATAGTAAGTATGTTTCCTTTAGGAGGGCAGATTTACTTAGTATTTTATGAGTAAAAAACAACTGGTATTATGGAAGAGAAGAAGACAAAAGAACCTCAGTACAATGAACCTAAGATGATGTTACAGCTTGCTGTTTATAGTGCTGTTGGTAAATATAAAAGTATTAGAAGGGCTATCAGAAGGGGTCATGTAGTATCTTGGGGAGAGGAAGTCCCAAAGAGACCTTTCAATAATAGAAAGAGGACCCTTGGTAGGGAGTTACAGATTACTAAAGAGAAGATTTATGGAGAACTTAAGTACAGAAGTCAAGCCAGTTGAGCTTGAGACTCCCAAGGAAGAATATAATAATATACCTGTTGTATATTGTAAGCATTGTCTATCATTAGCAATAAGAAACTCAGATGGCATAGATTACTGTGACAAATGTGGTGGAACTGAAACTGGTGAGGCACACATACATGAATGGGAGAAAATGTATGCACAGAAGTATGGAGGAAATTATGTAAACAGATAATAAAGATGGAAGAGAAGAATAACATGAAAGTTGTAAAGGGAGGCAAAGACACTCCAGAAGTGAGAAAGCTAAGTTATGAAGAACTGGAGAATACTGCACATCAGTTGTCTGAACAAAGTAGACAGTTATATATGCAGAATCAGAAGTTAAGTAAGGCTTTACAAGAAACTAATCTTGCTAACTTCTATGAAAGATTGAAGTGGCTATGGACAGTAATTACCTCTACTACACCTTATATCTCAGAAGAGTTCAAGCAGAAGTGTGGTGCAGAATTTGAAGTACTAATGACTCAACCTGAACAAGAACCTGAGGAAGAAGTAAAGGAAGGAGAATAAACTATGGCTAAGCAAGTGGATTCAATAGTTAGGATTCCTTGCAAGGTAGATGGTAAGTTCTTTAGATATTGGTTCGAGTTTCTCACCCCATTCCATAATCTCACTGAAAGAGAGATGGATGTCATAACATCCTTTGTGAAGCAAAGATATGAGCTTAGTAAGGTTATAAAGGATAATGAGATACTTGATAAGGTTACTATGAGTGAAGATACTAAGAAGAAAGTAAGGGAAGAGTGTGATATATCTCTTCCTCACTTTCAGGTCATCATGGGTAAGTTAAGAAAGAATAAAGTCATCATTGATGGGAAGATAAACCCAAGATACATTCCATCAGTAGATGAGGAGAATGGTTCATTCAAGATGATGTTATTATTTGATTTCTCATGATATACTCAGAAGCAATAAAACAGGTATCCATAGAACTTGGATTACCACCACAAGTGGTGAAGGAAGCCTATGAGTCCTTTTGGACTTTTATTAGAAATAACATCAAAGCCTTGCCTCTAAAGGAAGACCTAAGCAAAGAGGAGTTTGATAAGTTGAGAACCAATTTCAATGTCCCATCATTAGGTAAATTATCCTGTACCTATGATAGGTTTATAGGAATCAAGAAAAGATTAAAATATTTAAATAAGCTAAAAGATGATTACAACAATAAAGAAGGTGAAGCCCATGTTCAATAACATGGTAGTCACTTTAAATAAATATCCTGCTGACCTAAAGACTACTGGTGGTATTATAGATAGTACCAGAGCTGGTTCAGTAAAAGAATATCAGACAGTAGTAGCTGTTGGACCGATGGTTAGGGGTATTGAAGTAGGAGATATAGTATATATCAATCCAAAAAGATATGCAGTAATGCAACATAAACCCGGCTCATTGCAAGATGGTGTTATTAAAGATAATCCTGTAGTAGGATATAAGTTTGACATCATAGAGATTGATGGAGTTGAACACATGATGATTCAAGATGGAGATGTAAAATTTGTAGCAGAGATTGAGGAATTTGAAGAAAATCCTACTATTGTTACAGGACCACAACTTATAGTATAAATATAAGCCTGAGCCTATCAAAGGCTTGGGCTTTTTTAGTTTTAAGCAGTATGAGATTATTTAAAAGAGATGGCTATAATCTGATTATATCTGATGAAGCCTATGCTTTAAAGGCATTCAGACAGATATGGAATAGAGATAAATCTCTCTCAAAGGAGAGAGCTATTACAGAGCTTGGATATTGTTACTTTATGGAGGACTCCAGAAGTGATTACAAGTATATAATAGATGAGCAGGAGAGGAAAGAAGCTATTAAGCAGGGTGAAGGTATGAAAGATAACTGGGAACCTGATACTACTGTGAAAGAAGCTCAAGCACTATATGCAAGTTTTAAGACCACTTCTGAGCTATTACTTGATGATACAAGAATGCTTGTTGATAAGTATAGAATGAAGTTAAGGAGTATGGACTTAACTGAACTTGATATAAAAGAGACTAAGGAATTAGGTGCTATTATTAAACTTATACCATCAATGGTTAAGGACTTAGATGAAGCTGAAAGAGCTATTGCTAAGGAATTATCACAGAATGATAAGGTAAGAGGAGCACAAGAAAAAGCAATATATGAGGACCTCTAACCCATTGTATATAAGGTATTTATGGATAATAAATTTATAGTGTACTCCCATGTAAATAAGATAACTAATGTTACTTATGTTGGAATTACTAAGAGAAAACCAGAACTCAGATGGGCTAATGGTTTTGGATATAAGACCAATCCTTATTTCTGGAGAGCTATAGTAAAGTATGGGTGGGATGGATTTACTCACAATATATTACATTCCAACCTCTCAAAAGAAGAAGCTCTTAGTATAGAAGAGGGTCTTATATCCCATTATAAGAGTCTTAATCTCTCTTATAATATTTCTGATGGAAATGATTATGTAGGAGGTTTAAAGAGAAGACCTATAAAGGTTTACACACTTAATGGGGAGTTGATTAGTATTTGTGAATCAATTCATGAAGCCTCTATAAAGTTTAATGTGTCTGAATCTGGAATATACTATTGTGCTTCTTTATTTGGGGGTACTACTAAATGGAAAGGTTATATCTTTTTATTTGAAGATGATAATATAGAGGACAGATTAGATTACATTTTAAGGTTTCATAGGAAGGCTTCAAATAGGAGAAGCATTATCATGAAGTCTCTTGATGGAAGCATCACCAAAGAATTTGAGTCACTAACAGAAGCAGCATGTTATATAAATGCAAAATCAGTAGGAAATATAACTGAGTGCTGTAAAGGAAATAAGAAATCCTATTTAGGATATACATTTAATTATAAATAGTTATGGAAATAAATGATATAATAGAAGGACTTAATGTATATTATGAAGGCTTTCCTAATAGAAGAAAGGGATACTTTGTATTACATAAGATAATAGATACTAACCCTGTAGTTAAGTCACAGAAGACTTATAGAATGCAAGTATGGTTTGTAAGTAAGAGTGAAAAGATACCTGCATTTGGTACTCAGTACTCTAATAGAATTGTTACTGATGCAGAAGAAACTAAAGCTCTTTCCCTCCTAACCACTTCTATTACTAAATCTCTTCTGGAGTATATTAATAAGCAAGATTTTAAGGAGTTATGCAATATTTAGAAATGAACAAGTATCAGACTGAGCTTACTGAGGAACTAATGAATACCCTTCCTCAGGAGGTTCAGGAACAGTTACTTGAGACTCTTACTACAGTAGAGTTTGTCAAGAGACTTATATCCCCCAACAGACCTTATGCAAGGGACTTACCAAGAGATGAAAAGGGTAGGATTATAGTAGATATTACTAATCCACACATTATTGAGAATGCTGATTATTTCAGACAACCAGCTCTACATTTCTTAAAATATGGGTGTTATACATTCTTGAAACCTAACAGTAATCCTAACTCTGAGTTCAGAAGACACTGGGATGAAGAAAAGAGAAGATGCTATGAAGGTTATGTAAGAGAATCAGATGGAGAATGGGTTACAGGCTTTAACTATTGGTTTATGAACTATTGTCCTATGATGGTTAATAAGCTGATAGAAGGAAGAAAGAAGGCTATTAGAACTGAGGCTTTTCCTTTCTTCTTTGAGGGTATATACTGGAGATTCCATTATCTATGGCAAGCAAGAGAGGGTGGTAAACATGCTATTGAATTAGCAAAGAGAGGATGTGCCAAGTCTTATAGCTTAGCAGCAATTATGAGCCATAATCTTATACTTGGAGAGAGTGAGGAATCAAATAGAAGGGTTATTACAGTACTTACAGCTTATCAAAAGGAATATCTGAAAGATGATAAGGATGGTACTTTGTCTAAGTTCAAGCCTTCAATTAACTTTAGCTTTGCTAATACTCCTTTCCCACATCTTATGTTAAAGAACTCTCCCAATGAGATGTCTTGGCAAATGGGTTATAAGGATGAATATGGTGTAGAGAAAGGTTCTCTGAATCAAGTACTTGCTGTATCTGCAAAGGATGATAGTGAGAAGCTGAGAGGTAAGAGAGGTTGGATTCTATTTGAGGAAATGGGTTCTTTCAAAGGACTACTATCTCTTTATGATATTACCAGAAAGTCTGTAGAGGATGGTGACTATACTTTTGCTACTATGTACCTTGTAGGTACTGCTGCTGAGAGTGAGTCTGACTTTAGTTCAGCTAAGACTTTGCTTTATAATCCAGATGGTTATAATATATTGTCTATAGATAATGTATTTGACAGACCTAAGCAAGGTAAACCTAAGTTTGGTTTCTTCTTTCCCTCCTATATTAATAGGGCAGGATGTTATAATAAGGATGGTGTATCAGATGTGGTTAAGGCTTTAATTGAGATTCTTATTGCAAGATATAAGGCTAAATATAGTGCTGACCCTAAATCAGTATTGAGAGTAATTGCTGAGGACCCTATTACACCAGCAGAGGCTATTATTAAGGTCAAGGCAGCATACTTTCCTATTACTGCTCTTACAGAAAGATTAAGTCAATTAGACCAAGATATACATGCTTATGATGATGTGTATGTAGGTAAGTTGGTACAGAATAGTAATGGAGTAGAATTTACACCAACCAGTGATGTACCTATCAGAAAGTTTGGTGTAGAGAATGATACTCCGGGTGCTATTGAAATCTTTGAAATGCCAGAGAAAGATAGAAATGGAAAGGTTCCCCACACAAGATATATCATTGGTCATGACCCTGTAGATAATGACCAAGCTGAATCTTCCTCTCTCTCTTCTACCTTTGTTCTTGACTTATGGACTGATAAGATTGTAGCTGAGTACACTGGTAGACAGTCATTTGCAGATGATAACTTTGAGATAGTAAGATTACTATGCCTGTTCTATAATGCAAAATGTCTGTATGAATCAAATAAGAAGGGTATATTTGCTTACTTTAGTAAGATGAATTGTACTCATTTACTGGCTGATACTCCAGAGTTCTTAAGAGATAAACAGTTGATTAAGTATAGTTCCTTTGGTTCTAATGCTAAGGGTGTTAATGCCTCAGCAGCTATTAATGCTTATGCTAATAATCTTATAAGAGACTGGCTGATGAAGCCTGTTACTGTTATACAGAATATTGATGGAGAGGATGTAGAAGTAACAGTTTATAACCTTAACTTCTTAAGAAACAGAGCATTAATTGAAGAGTTAATTGCATTTAACCCAGAGATAAATGTGGATAGAATTAGGGCATTAGGTATGGTTATGTTATATAGAGAGGAGAAGATGGTCCTATATCAAGGAAACCCTTCAAGAGACTCAGAAGAAGTACCAAAGGATTATTTAGGGAATGATAAGTTCTTTACTGAGAATTACAGGGTAGTACAAGCCCCTTTCCAGAAACCCAGTAAATTTAGTACAGAAGATGCAATTAGATAAACAAATCACTTATGTGCTTGACTAAATGGACTTTTTTACTTACTTTTGCAGCATGGAAGAAAGAAAGTATATAGTATATATTCATAAGAATAAAATAAATGGAAAGGTATATGTGGGTATAACCCACTATACTAATCCTGAGAAAAGATGGAGCTATGGTTATAAAGGCAATCCATACTTTCAGTCAGCTATAAATAAGTATAACTGGAACAACTTTGAGCATATAATCCTATTTAGAAATATTAGTAAAGAGTTAGCCTGTAGAGAGGAGCAACTACTAATCAATAGATATAAAAAGAGAGGGATATGTTATAATATAGCTAATGGAGGAGAAGGTTCAGAAGCAATGTCTGAAGAAATCAGAGAGAAACTAAGGAAGTATAAAGGTCCTTTAGCTTCTCAGTATGGGAAGAAACATTCTCCTGAAAGAATAAAACAGCAAAGAGAAATAGCTATAAACCTTTGGAAAACCCAGAGGGAGAAGAGGTTAAAAGAATTATTAAAGTATGGATTTAAGTCAGGAACTTCTCATCCAAATTATGGTAAAACCCTATCTCAGGATATAATAGAAAAGATAAGGATAAGTTTATCTAAACCTGTGTTGATGATAGATAAAAATACAAATGAGATACTTAAAGAATTTAATTCAACTACAGAAGCAGAAACATTTTTAAATGCAAAAGGTCACCATGTTAGCTGCTGCTGTAATCATAAAAGAAAGACAGCTTATGGCTACAAATGGAGATATAAAGAAAGGGGGGAATAATGGATGATTTAAATTTCCCAAGGCAAATGTTGCCTTTTAGCAAAAAAACAAAGGAATGGAGAAAGAGGTGTGTTACTTGGGCTTCGCAGAAGACATTCTTCAATTATAGCTTGGTTAGGAAGTCAGTAATCCATAAAAAAATAAATTATGATTTATTAAATGGAAGACTCCATATGAGTGATATGGAGTTAATATTAAATCCTGACAATATAAAAGCTGCCTATATACCAGACAGAATTTCCCACTTCCCAATAATGAACAGTAAATTAAATGTACTTAGAGGTGAGGAAAGTAAGAGAGTATTTGATTTTAAGGTTGTAGTAACTAACCCAAATGCTATCTCAGAAATAGAGGATAATAAGAAGAATGAGCTATTACAAAGACTTCAAGAAATGATAACTGACACCTCAATATCTGAGGATGAATACAATATCAAACTTGAGAAACTAAATGACTATTATACCTATGAATGGCAGGATATAAGAGAGGTAAGAGCAAATGAATTGCTTAACCATTATATCAAGGAATATGATATTCCTCTTATATTCAATAATGGTTTCATGGATGCAATGACATGTGGTGAGGAAATCTATCAATGTGATATTGTAGGTGGAGAACCAGTCATTGAGAGAGTGAACCCATTAAAGATTAGGATATTCAAGTCTGGGTACAGTAATAAGGTGGAAGATGCTGACATGATAATCCTTGAGGATTATTGGTCTCCGGGTAGAGTAATAGATACATATTATGATGTATTATCTCCAAAGGACATAAAGTATATTGAAACTATGCCTGATTACATAGGTCAGGGAGCTGTTGACCAGATGGATAATATTGATGAAAGATATGGATTTGTTAATCAGAATATGATTGGTGATGAAATAACTGTTAGAGATGGAACCTATTTCTTTGACCCAGCTAATCTATTTACAGAAGGTATTGCAAATTCACTCCTTCCTTATGACTTGGCAGGTAATCTTAGAGTGCTGAGATTATACTGGAAATCAAAGAGGAAGATACTTAAGGTTAAATCTTATGACCCTGAAACTGGTGAGGAAGAATGGAACTTCTACCCTGAGAATTATGTAGTAAATAAGGAAGCAGGAGAAGAAGTACAATCATTCTGGGTTAATGAAGCATGGGAAGGAACTATGATTGGCAATGAGATATTTGTCAATATGAGACCAAGATTGATTCAATATAACAGGTTGAATAATCCTTCAAGATGTCACTTTGGTATTGTAGGTTCAATCTACAATCTTAATGATAGTAGACCTTTCAGTTTAGTGGATATGATGAAGCCATATAACTATTTATATGATGCTATTCATGATAGATTAAATAAGGCTATTGCTTCAAACTGGGGTTCTATCTTAGAGCTTGACTTATCTAAAGTTCCTAAAGGATGGGATGTTGGTAAGTGGATGTACTATGCAAGAGTAAACCATATTGCAGTTATAGATAGTTTCAAGGAAGGTACTATAGGAGCCTCTACAGGTAAGCTGGCAGGTGCTCTTAATAATGCTGGAAAGGGAATGATTGAGACTAATATAGGTAACTATATTCAGCAACAGATTAACCTTCTTGAGTTTATTAAGATGGAAATGGCTGATGTTGCAGGTATATCTAAGCAAAGAGAAGGTCAAATATCCCAAAGAGAAACTGTAGGTGGAGTTGAGAGGGCTACTCTTCAATCAAGTCATATTACTGAGTGGTTATTTACTATTCATGATGATGTTAAGAAGAGAGCTTTAGAGTGCTTCTTAGAGACTGCAAAGGTAGCTTTGAAGGGAAGAAACAAGAAGTTCCAGTATATATTATCAGATACATCTACAAGAGTAATGGAGATTGATGGTGATGAGTTTGCTGAGGCTGATTATGGTTTAGTTGTAGATAATAGTAATGGAACTCAAGAGCTTCAACAGAAGTTAGATACTTTGGCTCAGGCTGCATTACAGACTCAAACTTTATCATTCTCTACTATCACTAAGCTCTATACATCTTCAAGTTTAGCTGAAAAGCAAAGACTAATTGAGAAAGATGAAAAACAGATTAGAGAAAGACAAGCACAGGCTCAAAAGGAACAACTTGAAGCTCAACAGCAAATAGCTGCTATGCAGCAACAACAGAAAGAGGCAGAACTTCTCCAGAAGGAAGAAGCTAATATAAGAGATAATCAGACTAAGATAATAGTAGCTCAGATACAATCAGAAGGAGGACCAGATGAAGAAGATGGAATTATGATTGATGATTATAGTCCAGAAGCTAAAGCTAATCTTGCTGAGAAAATAAGAGAGTTTGATGAAAAACTTAAACTTGATAAGGACAAATTGAAGCTGGATAAAAAGAAAGCTGAAACTGATGCAAGTATAAAGAGACAAGCTCTAAGAAAGAAAAGTAGTACAACTAATAAATAAAAGATATGAAGACAATAAGAACTTTGAAGATAAGCCCTAATGCACCTGATATTAACTCAGTATGGTTGTATAAAGGTACAATGAAGTACTTTAATAATGGTGAATGGGAGACTATAGGAGGTGAATCAGAACCTTATGTTCTTCCTGCTGCAACTATAAGTACAATAGGAGGTGTAAAGAAGGCTACTAATGTGGATAATTTAGCTACTGGAGCTGAGTTAGCAACAGTAGTTACTAAGGTGAATGCAATTCTGTCTGCATTAAAGGTGGCAGATATAATGGTTGAAGATGCAAACTAATATACTATGTTTTTTACACAAGAAGATTATAGAAAGATAGAGAAGTGGCTATTAGCAAATAGTGTTAAAGATACTGAGTTTGCTGGAGCTTCTCTACCTCTTAAAGGTAATGAGACAGTAGCATTTGTACAAGATGGTAAGAATGTTAATGTATTCTTGAAGGATTTGATAGAACAAATCTTTCTGTTAGGAGTATCAGACTTTCTTAATGTTACAGATAAGTATGGTGAATCAAGAATTAGCCTTACTCAAGCTATTCAACTAATACCTTATAAGAGTAGAAAGATTGGTCAAGTTATTACCTTTCTTGATGAAGATGGAGAATGGAAACTATTTCAATTTCAAGGAGAAAGGGTGAATCAATGGAATAATGCAACTTTATGGGTTGATTTAATTAAGAGAATACAAGGTATATCTATTATAGATAGTGAAGATATAACAGCTACTGTAGATAACTTGAATCAAACTTCCTTAACATTTGCAGATAAGAACTATAATACTACTGACTATTCAGGTTTAGGTAGAGTGTATCTTAGAAAGAATATACAAAGGGTTCAGAATCCAAATACAGGTATATTCTATAATACTAATTTGCTTACTCAGCAAATGATAAGTAAAGAGAATACTATTTATATTATACAGTATGACTATAACTTAAACAAACAAACCATTATTATTCCTAATAACTCAGTTTTAGTGTTTGAAGGAGGTTCTATATCAAATGGTACTATAACAGGGACTAACACTGATATAGTGTCAATAGATAATAATAAAATAATCTTTGGAGAGGATACTGTTATTACTGGTATATGGAGTGTATTAGAAATTTATGATTCGTGGTTCTATAGTGGAGAAGATGATACATTAGGCATAAAATCTTTATTTGCTTTATGTAATGATACTGTAATAAATAATGTATTTATAAATCTTAATCACAGAGTATCAGTAACTACTAATAATGGTGATGTAATTAATGTACCAAGTAATACCACAATTTTTATTGAGGGTACTATAGAATTATTACCTAATAATTTCCCAAGATACAATATTATTAAAATTCAAGATAAAAATAATATTGTAATAAGTGGAAATGGGAAAATAGTAGGGGATGTAAGAAATCATATTGGTGTAGATGGAGAATGGGGGATGGGGATTAACATTTTAAATTCCACTGATATTAGAATTAGTAAAATAAAAATAGATGAGTGCTGGGGAGATGGAATTTATATAGGACAACATAATACAGAAAGTGTATTACCCAAGTATATTTATATAGATGATATAGTAATGTCTAATAATAGAAGGCAGGGAATAAGTGTTATCTCAGCAGCCTACTTATTTATAAGTAATTCCCATTTATATAGAACTGGTCAAATTAGCACTACCTCTCCTTCTGCTGGTATAGACATAGAACCTAATGACATTTCTTTTCAAAGAGTTAAAGAAATTTATATAGATAGTTGTGTGTTTGAGGAAAATATAGGAGGTGGAATTCTATTTCATAACCTTCCAGAGAATGCTACAGTATATGTAAATAACTGCGAGTTTATTAAAAATAATATAAGATTTGGTAATTGTAATGGGGTATCTATAAATTCATGTAATGTAGACACTATTAACTTAGTTAATAATACATCCCAGCAGAACATAATAATGAACTCCTGTGTATTTAACACATTAAAGGAAACTGATTCTAATAAATATAAACCTTCCTTTATATTTAATAGGTGCTTATTTAACTTCCCTTTAAGCTATCATAGTTCAAGAAACATCTCAATTCCAGATAATTCTTGCATGAAAGTAACTTTACCTGAAAATGCTGCTGCTCTATTAGAAGTGGTTTTTGTGGGTAATTATAATACCAAGAATATGAATGTTATAAATAGGACTCTTTTTAATATAAATGAAAATTCTTCTTATATTGAGGCAAGAAGGGTAAGGACAAGTTTATTTAGGACAGATTCTACCACTTACTCTTACCAAAGAGTAGACCAGACTATACTATTTAGTAACCCAATCATAGACTCAAGCAAAAGGCAAGTACATTTTTATATAAAAAATGCCTCAAGTGCTAACTATAGATTTTCTGGAACTTTGTCAATAAAAGCTATTATTAAATATAACAGTAGTTATGATTTAAACTGGAATAACATCAAGTTGGAAACTGTGCCAGTAGAGCAGGTAACAGATAATCCTGTATATGACCTTATTACAGATGGGACAATTGCAGGAAGTACTGAGGATTTCAGTAAATTTGCTTTCTCCAGAGGAGAACTTATGTTTGATACTACTATAGAAAGAAACATATATTCTAATGGAGTAACTCTAATTAATGAAGATGGCACACTATTAGATAAGGTAACAATAATCTAAACTAACTAAAGTAGTATTTGACATATAAGTCAAGTACTACTTTTACTTGCATATATGAGAACTTTTACTTATATTTGCAAACAATAAAACAATATAGAAATATGGCTTTAAATATAACAATAAATAAGGTAAGTGTAGCAGCATCTTTTGCTGCTGGAGCTACAGTAGCAACTGCTGTTGCATCTGGGGGAACTGCTCCTTATGTATATAGTTTAGCTACAGGTGGAGATAAGTTTGCTATTAATAGTTCTACAGGAGTAGTTACTACTATTGCAGCTATGGATATAAACAATATTGCCTCCTTTAGTGTAACTGCTACAGATAGTACTACTGGAACTGCTCTTACTGGAACCTCAAGTGTAACTTATCCCCCTATTCAAGCTGCAACTCAGAATAAGTTCAATAAAACAAATGTGATATACAAAATCACCCAAGATATAAACTTAGGTCATGGTATCTTAACTATTCCAGCAGGATGTACTCTGGACTTTCAGGGAGGGTCATTTAGTAATGGCACCATAGATGGGAATTTTTGTAATATAAAAGGTAATTATAATATATTTAGAGATAATCTAAAAATAAAAAATATTAGAAATATCAATGTCTTGTGGGCAAGCATATCTCCTTTAAAAGAGGATAATAGTCCTGCACTTCAAACTTTATTAAATAGCATACAAGCACCTGATAATGATACAGATATTAATGGAATATCTTTATATTTCAATGCTGGTGTATACAAATTTAAAACAACAATTACTATCCCATATTCTTATTCAGGCATGTATATTGGTACTATAGCCAAAGGTAATAATGGAGCTACACAGTTAGTATTTGAGGGGGAAGAAACAGGTACTTTCTTTTTAATTAAGGCTCAAGGTACTAAAATTGAAAATATTAGATTCCAAGGTACTGGTAATAATAGGAGTACTAATACTGGGTGTACTATTTTAGATTTTAAAAGAAATCCTACCCCAAATGAAAATATAGATAACTATAATGATACAGAGCCTGATATTAAATTTTGCACATTTGTCTCTGCTCATACTTGCATAAATTTAACTGGAAGACAGTCTCATATAAAGAATAACCTATTTTCTATGTTTTTAGTTGGTATAAATATAGAAAGTCTTAATTTAACTGGTATTGGGGGAGGGGCTGTCAGGAGCCATCAAATACATGAGAATCAATTTCATGCCTCTAATCCAGGTAATGACTTTAAAGAAGTGGACGGTTGTATAGTAAATAAATCCGAAGGATGTTGGTTTGATATTAGAAATAATTATAACGATTCCATGAATTTATTATATAATGGGTACTTGAAACAAAGTATTATCTCAGGTAATTATACCCCTACTTCTATAAATAATTATTCTTTTTATTTAAAAGATGTATACCACTCAGTCATTGAAAATAACCACTTTATATATAATAATAATTATGTAGAAGGGGGTCAAACTTATTTTGCTTCAACTCTGGGTATGGTTATTGATGGTTACTGTGAACATTCAAGGATACTGAATAATACATTTTATAGATGTGGTAAAAGTGCCATATCATGTACTGATAATATATCCTCATTTAATGATAATGAAATTAGGGGTAATAAATTTTTTAGAATAGGAAATTCTTCCGAAGAAACCCCAGTAGTTATTGATTTAAGGCTATATAAGCCGATATTCAATAATGTCATTACTGATAATATGTATACAAAAGATGATATTGATGGGGAATTTATTTTGATATACTCAACCTATAGTCAAGAGTCAAATGTAGTTAGAAATAACTATGGTTCTGACAGGTCTGTATTTGGAAGTACTGTAAATACACCTACAGGATTAGTTAAAAATACTGGAGGTGTACCTTCTCCAGAAGCTGGAGTACAGTATTATAATAGGGATTGGGATGTACCTTTATTTTGGGATGGTACTATATTTAGAAATGCTTTAGGTTATATTGCAGGACCACTTAAAGGTACCACAGCCCAAAGACCTGCACTCACAGATAGTAGTAAATGTATAGGATATATATACTATGATACCACTATTAATAAGCCAATTTGGTGGACTGGTGATAAATGGATAGATGCAACAGGTACTCCAGTTTAAAAAAATAAACTAATATGAAAGATATACAACAACTAATTAAAAAGAATAGTCAAGGGGGAAGATATGAAGACATCTTCCCTAAGACTTTTATTGATGCAGTCTTAGATAAGGAAAGTGGAGTAACATTGACAGATATACTTGCAATGTTTAATATGCTATTCTTATCTTATAATGGCAGTAGAAGTCAAACAAGGCTACAAGTTCCTTCCAGCCTTAGAAGAGAAGGTCTATGGATTACTTATGTACTATATGATAAGACAGTAGTTACTGAATGGTATAATGCAGAAGCTATTGATGATACTACCTTTGGAGATAGTGCAAACTGGAGAGATGGTAGTAATGCACTTGTAGGTGATATATCTATATCCTCAGATGGATATTGGGTAATCAATGGAGAAGTTACTAACATTAAAGCACAGGGAGAAGCTGGTATTACTCCTATTCTTAGGGTAGGTTCTAATAATCACTTACAAGTTTCATATACTAATGGTAGTAGCTATGTAGATGTATCACCTAATCCTGTATTTACTCAGTTCAAAATAAACAACAATAAACTTGAACAATCTATTGATTTAGGTAATACTTGGACTATTGCATCTGATTATATTGCAGCATGGTTTAGATTTACAGGAACTGCTGGTAGCAGCCAAGCTGATAATGTTGGTAAGATACAGATTAGTAGAGATAATGGTGCTACATGGTCTGATTTAAGTGGAGAATTTACTAACAGTTTACATATTAAAGGGTATGTAGCTACTGTAGGTACTCTTCCTTCTACTGCTGTTCAAGGTGATATTTATGGTGTTGGTCCTACTTATGACCCAAGTGATACTGAACATACTAATCCTATCTATCAATTATATGTTAAAAACAGTACTGGATGGGTTGATAATGGTAAATTTACATCTATAGCTGCTGGTGTAGTTCAAGATACTGGAAATAGTGAAACTGCGGTAATGAGCCAAAAAGCTGTAACTAATTCTTTAAGCTCTAATTATAAAAACTTTAGAGGCACTACAGATAGCAGACCTACTTTAACTGAGGATGATTCAGGATTTCCATTTTATGATACTACTTTAAAAAAGTATATTTGTTGGGATGGAAATGTTTGGACTAACTTTGATGGTAGTGCTCTTACTTAACTAATATTTTAATAGTACAATCAATAAATCACTTATACTATTGTATGAGTGATTTATTTTTAATATGTTTGCATAATAATATAAGGGAAGAGGATATGAAGAAGTACATAATAATCCTTATTCTAATATTGATTGGAGCTATAGCTTACCTATCATATCAGAATAAACAATTGACTACTAAGTATGAAACTTCCATTGAGAATGTTAAAGCCTATGATGCTCAATTGAGTGGTCTTGAAGGTGATAATAGAGTATTAAAACTAACAGTTGAACAGCTTAATTACTTCAATGATTCAATCATTAAGAAGATGAAAGTGGTCCAGAAGGAATTAGGAATAAAGGATAAGAGATTACAACAGCTTCAATATGAAGTAAGTCATGCACAAAGGACTGACACTATTATCCTAAAAGACACTCTATTTAGAGACCCTCAGTTAAGGCTGGATACTATAGTGGGAGATAAGTGGTTTAAAACTAATCTTCATTTAGAATTCCCAAGTACTATAGCATTGAAACCTGAGATAGAGTTAGAAAGATATACATTCATAAATGGTAAAAGGGAGACTGTGAATCCACCAAAGAAGTTCTGGTTATTCAGATTATTTCAGAGGAAGCACATGGTAGTAGAAGTGAATGTAAGGGAGATGAATCCTTATGTTAAAAACAAAACTCAAAGATTTATACAAATAATTGAATAGTTATGATTGAAAGTGGAATACTTATTACAGCATTGATAGGTATTGTGACCACATTTACTTCGGGATTTACTGCATGGTTCTTTGCAAGAAAGAAGTATAATAGTGAGGTTGACAATAACCTAATAAATAACATGAAGGAATCATTGGATTTCTATAAGAAATTATCAGATGATAATAGAGAAAGACTTGATGAGGTCCTTAAGAGAAATGATAATCTTGAGGAGGAAATCAAAGAATTAAGGCAACAGGTAATGTCCTTAATGACAAGTATATGTACTGATTTATCTTGTCAGATAAGGAAGGGGAATTATGAGGATGTGATTAAAACTAAAAAGTAATTAATATGAAAAGAGTACTTAATCTTGGAAGTCTTTCAAGAATAGTTGAAGGAGACCCCTAATGAAGTTACAGTAAATGAAATCCTTGTTATTAAGGATGAAGCTACTGGTAAAATAAAAGATATTCAAATAAGAGGTACAGGAGGAGAAATGGAATCTTTACTTCTTAATCCTCCTATTAAATCATAAGATATGGAATTAACACTTAAAAGAATCTTTAAAGGACCTAAATACACCATTGGACATTTGTTCATAAACGGTGTTTATGAATGTGATACTCTTGAGCCTCCTTATATGGGGACTAAACAAACTGATAGTATTGAATTTATCAAAAGTACCAAAAAAGGTAATACTGCTATTCCTTCTGGAGTTTATAATATTAATATGGATATTATAAGTCCTAAATTTAAAGATAGGTCTTGGGCAAAGCCTTTTGGGGGAAAACTTCCTACAATAGAAGATGTTCCAGCCTTTGATAGAGTACTTATTCATGTAGGAAATAAAGCTTCACAGTATGGATTAAGTGATACTCAAGCTTGTATTTTAGTGGGAGAAAACAAAGTTAAAGGACAAGTAATTAGTAGTACTGCTTGCTTTACAGAGCTAATGACAGTACTTTTAAAAGCTAAATTAACTGGAGAGAAAATAACATTAAGTATAGAATAAGGTGGATTTTAGAGGGTATAGTTATTACTATACCCTTGTCTTTTAACAGTAAATAAGTAATTTATTTATTAGATTGCAATATTATTAATTACTATGTTGTAGAAGTCACAAATACCCTTTATCTTTGCAGAAGTTTAATAACTAAAGGAGTAGAAATATGATAGGAGAATTAAGTGAAGACCTCATTATGACAGGGGATGAAATAGATGTAGAGAATCTATTTTCTGATGATGGGGGTGAAGAAGAAACACAGGTAACTCCACCTGCCCCAAAGGAGAAAGAAGACAAAGAAAATGAAAAAACTACTGAGGAAGAAGAGATAAATCCTGATGATTTATTTGATAATCCAGAGAGCGTAGGTAGTGGAAAAGATAATCAAGAAGAAGAGGAAGATACCCAATCTGAAAAGGACAAAGGTACTTCTCCCAAAACTAACTTCTACTCTTCCATTGCCAGTGCCTTGAAAGAAGAAGGTATCTTCCCTGACCTTGATGATGATACATTAAATGGTATCAAGACTCCAGAAGATTTTGCAGAAGCAGTTGAAAAGACTGTTCAGGCAAGGTTAGATGAAAGACAAAAGAGAATTGATGCTGCATTACAAGCTGATGTAGAACCAGATGAAGTAAGAAGGTATGAACAAATCCTTACTAATTTGGATGCAATCAAGGAGGAATATATAACTGATGAAACTGAAAAGGGTGAAAGATTGAGAAAGAACTTAATCTATCAGGACTTTAGGAACAGAGGTTATAGTGAAGCCAGAGCTAAGAGAGAAGTTGAGAAATCTTTCAATGCTGGCACAGATATTGAAGATGCAAAAGAGGCATTGGAAAGTAATAGAGAGTACTTTAGCACTCAATATCAAGACCTAATCAAGGAAGCTCAAGAAGAGGCAAAAGAAGAACAAAGGAAAATTAAAGAAGAGGCTGCACAATTAAAGAAATCAATGCTTGAGGACAAAGAGGTATTTACAGGTATTACACTTGACAAAACTACAAGACAGAAAGCATTTGATAATATTACTAAGCCTATCTTTAAAACAGAAGATGGAGAATATTTGACTGCCATTCAGAAATATGAAATGGATAATCCAGTTGAGTTTAGAAAGTATCTGTCTGTATTGTTTACTATGACTGATGGCTTCAAGAATATTGATGGTCTTGTAAAAGGTAAAGTAAAGAAAGAAGTCAAGCAAAGTCTTAGAGAATTAGAACATAAACTCAGTAGTACTGCAAGAAATTCATCAGGTAATCCAAGATATGTTGGAGGAGTTGAGGAAGATGCTGAGTCTTATATTGGAAAGGGCTGGGACCTTGATGTCTAAAAACATATTAACTAACAAAAATAATTAACAGATTATGGCTGGTAAATTAGGTAAATTTCAAATGTTAGGCTTCCAACACTGGAAGGGTTGACTCACAAGTTAAGCCCTTGTAAAATTGGGTAAAATCGGTGAAGCCCTCCCCAAAAGTTAAAGCCTAAGGGTAATACCGAGCTAATCTTTATGATAATACATAAAGACAGTGTAACGCATAGAAGATGAAACTATGAATGGGTTTATTTATATCATCAGAAATACTATTAATAATAAAGTTTACATAGGTCAAACTAAAGTAAGTGTGAATACAAGATGGCAAGAACATCTTAGACATGCTAAATATGGAGACCAAATTATTAATAGAGCTATGAGGAAGTATGGGATAGATAAGTTCTATGTAGAGACTTTAGAAATCTGTAATATAGATGTTATAGATTATAGAGAAATGTACTATATAGACTTATATGATTCTACAAATAAATCCAAAGGTTATAATGTAAGTATAGGAGGTAAAACTCCCAAGTTCAAGAGGAAAGCATTAAGTATCTCAACTTTGGTTGACCTTTATAAGAATCAAGGATTCTCTTTACAAGAGATAGCTAATAAGTTTGAAGTTACAAGATACATAATAACTACAGAACTTAGAAATGCTGGAATAGAGATTAATGAGAGATATAGAGAGAAAGAAAAATTTAGTAAAATTAATAAGGAAACACTTATTAAAGCTCTTCAAGAGTATAAATCTCTAAGAAAAGCTGCTAAATCCCTTGATATGAACTATACAACTTTCAGAAAAGCTTGCATATATAATAACATAGAATATAATTCTTCCACGAGTGCCCAACATACTGGAAAGTATGAAAATGTATGCTGAACTTACACAATGGTAAAGTGTAAGAACTAAAGGATAAAAAGCCTTTAGGATAACAGAATTGTTAACAAGTGACAACCACCTTGGAGCTATCTTCCAACAAGCACCTCAGAAGGCTACAAACCTTATGGTGCAACTGTTGGCTTTCTATAGAGGAAAGAGCTTGGATACATTCCTTAATTCATTCCCTGTAAGAGAGTTTGAAGATGATAATGAATACTACTGGGATGTTATTGGTTCTTCAAGGAGAAACATTCCTCTTGTTGAGGCAAGAGATGAAAATGGTACTGTAGTTGCTGCTGGTGCAGCTAATGTGGGAGTTGGTACATCTCCTTTCTATCTGGTATTCCCAGAAGACTGGTTTGCAGATGGTGAAGTTATTGTAGGTAACTTGAACCAAGTATATCCATTTAGAATCCTTGGTGATGCAAGAATGGAAGGTACTAATGCAGTGTACAAAGTAGAACTTATGGGTGGTAATACTCAAGGTGTTCCTGCTGAAAGACTGCAACAAGGAGAAAGATTCTCTATTGAGTTTGCTCCTGTAGAAAAAGAACTTTCAAGAAAGGTTGGTGATGTTAGATTCACTTCTCCTGTAAGCATGAGAAATGAATGGACTACAATCAGAATCCAACACAAGGTAGCTGGTAATAAGCTAAACAAGAAACTTGCTATGGGTATTCCTATGGTTAGAAATCTTGAAAGTGGAAAGCAAGTGAAGGACACTGCAAATATGTGGATGCACTATGTAGATTGGGAAGTAGAACTTCAATTTGATGAGTACAAGAACAATGCTATGGCATGGGGTACTTCAAACAGAAATCTGAATGGTGAATACATGAACTTTGGTAAATCAGGTAATGCTATTAAGACTGGTGCTGGTATCTTTGAACAAACAGAGGTTGCCAATACTATGTACTACAATACATTCAGCTTGAAGCTACTTGAAGATGCACTGTATGAACTATCAGCTTCTAAACTTGCAATGGATGATAGACTCTTTGTAATCAAGACTGGTGAAAGAGGTGCTATTCAGTTCCATAAGGAAGTATTGAAGACTGTATCTGGTTGGACTACATTTGTACTTGATAATAACTCTACAAGAGTTGTTGAGAAAGTTCAATCAAGACTTCACAGCAATGCACTTAGTGCTGGTTTCCAATTTGTTGAATACAAGGCTCCTAATGGTGTTAGGGTAAGATTAGATGTTGACCCATTCTATGATGACCCAGTAAGAAATAAGATTTTACATCCAAATGGTGGTGTAGCTTTCTCTTACAGATATGACATCTGGTATATTGGTACTATGGACCAACCTAATATCTTCAAGTGTAAGATTAAGGGTGACAATGAGTACAGAGGATACCAATGGGGTATCAGAAATCCTTTCACTGGACAAAAGGGTAATCCTTATATGTCATTTGATGAGGACTCTGCTGTAATTCACAGAATGGCTACTTTGGGTGTTTGTGTGCTTGACCCAACAAGAACTATGTCATTAATTCCTGCAATTCTGCAAGGATAAGCATAAAAATAAAAAGGGGAGGAAAATTCTTCCTCTCCTTTTTCTTTTTTAAGATATTAAATGGAGAAGTAATATGGCACAAGAAGTTAGTAAGATGGTTTTGGATGATGAAGAGATTATGAAGGAAACACCAGTTGTATCTGATGTGAATGACCTCTTTGAGAAACCAAAGACAAGAAAAACAAAGAAACAAGCAGTAATAGAGGACAATGATGAACCTATTAGCTGCCTAAGAAATGAAAGAGTTATAGTAAGGTTTGTTCCCAAGCAAACTGGTTTAGTTTCAAACCCTAAGCATATCCTATATGGGGGTATGGCAGAAGCAGCAGTAAGATGGTTTACTCTACCAAGATTAAGTTCTGGTATGTATGTAAATGCCCTCACTGATAAAGAGAAAGCCTATCTTGAAGAGATAATGGGTCTTGAATATAATGCTCTATCTATCTATAAGAAGATAGATAATTTCTGGGATAATTATACAGTGAGATTAACTAAGCAAGATAATTTCTTGAACTTGGCTGACCCTGATGATTATATCAAATATAAAATCCTTTTAGCAAACAAGGACTATATTGCATCTTCTCTTCAAGAGCTGCAAGACAGACCTAAAATGACTTATCAGTTTGTAATTGTACAGGAAGGTGAGGAAGCTAAGACTGCTAAGAAGGAAATGAATGCTACAATGCAGTCATACATGAAGTTTGGTGAAATTCAAGATGATGCTGATAAGCTAAGAGTAATCATTGAGACTATTGATGGTAGACCTCTTGCCAAGGCAACTAAGATTGAATTCTTACATGAGAAGATTAACAAGCTAATTCAAGCTGACCCAAAACTTTTCTTAAGAGTTTCAGAAGACCAGTATCTTGATACTAAAGTTCTGATTAAGAAGGCTATTGAAGAAGGTCTAATTAGTAACAGAGGTGGTATGTTATACCTGAAATCTGATGGTTCTCCTCTATGTGGAGATAATGAAGAACCTACTTTGAGTGTAGCTGCTAAGTTCTTAAGTGCTCCTAAGAGACAAGAATTGAAGTTCAGTCTGGAAGCAAAGCTAAAAGAATAAAGATATGGATAAGTGGTTAGTATATGAGCATGTCTCACCTTCTGGTAAGGTGTATGTGGGTATTACTAAGCAGAATCCTAAGGATAGATGGAAGAATGGTACAGGGTATTTAAGAAAAGACAATCATCAACCATTAATTGCTAATGCAATTAAGAAGTATGGTTGGGACAACTTTACTCATTGTATCATTGCTTCTAATCTTACTTTAGAAAAAGCAGCAGAAATAGAAACCAGTAGAATTCTCAAATATAAGGAACTTGCTATTTCTTATAACATTACAAATGGTGGTGAAGGTTGGGAAGGATGTAAACATACTCCAGAAACTATAGATAAGTTGAGAAAGGCTAAACTTGGTAAGAAACAGTCACCTGACATAATACAGAGCAGAATAAATAAAAGAATCTCTAATTATGATTATATAATATTAGCTATTAAGGGCACTACTATATTATCTTTTAAGACTACTAAAGATGCAGCAGAGTTTCTTAATATTAAGAATAGGTGTAATATATCAGCAGCTATTCATGGAAAACAATGTTTAGTTAATGGGTATTTCTTCTTACATTGGAAGAGGGATATTCCAATATTTAAGAATACAGTATTAAATATTGCATCAGATTTTATTAATTTTAAATATAAAAGATATGACACATGAAGAATTTGAAAATGAATTCATGGTTCTTTATAACAATGTAATGTCTAATGCTGCTCCGGGACTTAATTCTTATGAAATAAGTGTATTCCTTACTAAGGCTCAAGAAGAGATAGTTAAGAACTATTTTGAACCAGCAGGTAATAAGTATGGAAAAGGATTAGATGATTCACCAAAAAGACAAATAGATTTTTCAGAATTAATAAAGGTAGGGCAAGGAGTACTTAATACAAGTGCTCCTACTATCACCTTTGATAAGAGAGCTAAGGTATATGATTTACCTGCTGACTTATTCTTGGTTATAAATGAGGCTGTTGATACTAATGCAGGAACTAAACAGATAGTTCCAATCAGTTATTCTGATTATACAAGGCTTATGTCAAGACCTTACAAGGAACCAGTTAAATATCAGGCATGGAGAATAATTACTTCTTCTATAAACAATATCTCTGTAGAACTAATAGTGAACAGTAATGAAACTATTACAGACTATAAGGTAAGGTATATAAGAAGACCTGCTCCAATTATCACTACTAATCTATCTTCTGAATATGGTGATGTCACAATAAATGGTGTAAGCACTATTTCAGAATGTGAGCTTAACCCAATTATTCATAGTGAGATATTACAGAGGGCAGTTGAATTGGCTAAGGCAGCTTACCAAGGAGATTTGCAAGCAAGTGTTGAATTAGGACAAAGGTCAGAGTAAAAATATAAAGTATGACTAATAAAGAATTTTCTGATGGATTCAGTACTTTACTTAACTCATTTGGTATCACTCCTAATATAACCCTTGATGAATATGAGAAATCAACATTTCTCACTAATGCTCAGGAACAATTGATTATTGACATCTACTCTGGAAGGAATGTTATTTATGGTAAGTCCTTTGAACAGACAGAAGAAATAAGAAGATATTTGAGCAATTTGGTGGAGACCTATGAAACAAGTACCAAGGTTACAGGAAAGCTGGGGTTATCACAAGACTCAGTATTCTTTGAGATACCACAAGATACTTGGTTCATTACTTATGAAGTGGCATTCCTCAAGGATAGTAGATTAGGTTGCTTGGATGGTATAGAGGCAAGTGTGGTTCCATTACCACAGGATGATTTATATAGAGCAAAGGATAATCCATTTAGAGGACCAAGTAAAGACAGAGTACTAAGACTTGATATAAAAAGTGATTTAGCTGAATTAATCAGCAAGTATAATGTGGACAAATATTTAATGAGATATATCTCTCAACCCACTCCTATTATACTGGTAGATTTACCTGATGGACTAAGTATCAATGGTGTAAGTGCTGAAAGTGAATGTGAACTAAATCCTGTAGTACACAGAGCAATACTTGAAAGAGCTGTACAGCTTGCCATAATAAGTAAAACTCAACTGACAGGAAATAAAGAATAAAAACAAAATTTATAAACTAATTAAAAACAATTATTAATTATGGCAGTTTTTAGTATAAATCAAGTAAGACAGCTATATGTTGCAAAGGCTTCCAAGGATAGTACAGCAGCCCTTACAACTGCTGGTGATATTGTGCCAAAGGCAGATACAGCTAAAACTACTCTGTATTTTCAGTCTATGTCTCCTGCTGGAATTGTAGCAAGTGATAAGATTGATATTAAGAATGTAATATCAGCAAAGGCTACAGCTTCAAAAGATTTGGCTCATAAGTTGGTGAGATACTCAGTTACTCTTGATGCAGATGTAGCAGATGCTCCTGTAGCAGGTCAGAATTACATCTTGAGATTGGCTTTTAGACAATACATTGGTTTGTCAGAGGAAGACCAGTACTTCAAGTATGGTGAAGTAATTGCAAGAAGTGGAATGACTGCATCAGATTTCTACAAGAAGATGGCTATTTCTTTGGCTAAGAACCTTGAGAATAAGACAGAATCTACTCCTCTTGTGAATATTTACCTTAATAGTGCAGCAGCAGATGGAACTGATGTTCCAGTAACAGCTACCACTAAGGAATCTGACCTTAATAAGGATGATTATGATAAGATAATCATTGAAGAAGCTGAACAACCTTGGGTTCTTGGTATGATGCCTCAGGCATTTATTCCTTTTACTCCTCAGTTCTTGACTATCACAGTTGATGGTGAAGATAGACTTTGGGGTGTTGCAACTGTAGTTACTCCTAAGAAGACTGTTCCTGATGGACATCTTATTGCAGACCTTGAATACTTCTGTATGGGTGCAAGAGGTGACATCTACAGAGGAATGGGTTATCCTAACATTATTAAGACTACTTACTTGGTAGACCCAAGTGCAGTTTATGATGTACTGGATATTCACTATTTCTATACAGGAAGTAATGAATCAGTTCAGAAGTCTGAAAAGACTATTACACTGGTTGCTGTAGATGATGGTAGTCACACTGCAATGAATGCTCTAATTAATGCTATCAATACTGCATCAGGGCTTGCAATTGCTACTTTATCCAAGTGATATAGCATTAGAAGGGGCATAGAGACACTATGCTCCTTTTTTTTTATCAATTAAAAATATGAACTATGATACATTTTAATCAGCTTAATATTAGCCCGGATAATAGATTTCTTATAATTGATGTATCCATAGATAATCAGGACTACTTTGATGATGTCCTATTAGATAGTATAATCATTGATACCCAAGATACCTTTGTGATGAATGGACCAAGTGACAATCCTCTTTATGTGTATAATGTAGAGGATGCCTATGATTTAACCTATTCTCTTCCTGAGCAATGTAGTTGCAACCCAGTAAGAGTCAAGGAAGATGAATCATACTGTTTCACTTATGGTACACAACAAATGAAGAATGTAAGACTTGAATTAAGTATTCAAGACTTAAAGGTTTCTCCTTGCAGTACTATGTTCTTTGTGTATGTAAAGTCTAAAGGTACTCCATCTGCTGATACTCCATGTGGGACTGATAAGGACCAAATATTAGGTACTGTAATTAACCTGCAACCTATATACAAACAGACTCTCAAGTATCTAAAGGAAGTAGAATGTGATTGTAATATACCAAAGGGTTTCATTGATATGATACTTAAGTTAAAGGCAATTGAACTTTGTGTTAGAACAGGAAACTATCCACAGGCTATTAAGTACTGGAATAAGTTCTTCATAAATAATAATTGCAAGTCTCCAACCTCTAATTGTGGATGCTATGGATAAAATGCTTGAAATATCTGAGGAAGCCATCACAAGATACTTTACTACTCTATCTCAATTTGGATATAAGAAGTACAGTGATGTAGATAAGATAATTGTTCTCTTCTTCATGGAAGAAATGTTGGCAGGAGAAATGTCTTATTATGTGACACAAGATGATTATAGAAATATAGTCAATGCACTATATTGTCTGGCAGGAAGTACTTGTATGATAGACTTTCCAATGTTTGAGAGCTATGATACTTTGGTTCATTCTAACAAAAGAACATTTGTACCAAGAATAACAGAGGATAGTATATTAAGAAGTACTGAGGATGATAACTTTAGAGTAGAAGCATAATCTTTATACCCTGAATATAAAAATAGTAAAACCCTTGTGCAGTTGAGTTTAATTACTTACTTTTGCACAAGGGTTTAATTTTATAATATAACAATAAAACTATGACATATAATGAAGTAATTTATATGGTGCTTGATGAGCTTAAGTTAAGCTCAGATGATAGCTTTTATACAAAAGACCATATCATATTTCTGCTTGTAAAATACAGGGGGTTCCTGCTTAAGCAGAGATACTCAGATGTTAGAAAATCTATACCTGACAGTAATTATCAGAGTATATGTTTAGACCTTATTGAGGTTCCAGCTATTAGTGGAGAACCTTGTGAAGGTAGCTCTTATTTAAGAAGTAAGAATAAGGTTCCTACTACTATGATGATAGGTAATCCAAGAGTATATCCTATGGACTTCTATCAAGGTGAGATTACTTATATAAGTAGGGATAGAATGAGATATGTAGGTTATAATAAGTTCCTGAGAAACATAATCTATTGTTCAAAAGCCCCTGATGGTTATTTGTATTTTAAATCATGGAATCCTCAATTCCTGCATCTTGAAAGAATAAGGTTTAGTGCAATCTTTGAAGATGCTAAGGAAGCATCAGAATTGGCTTGTCCAGAAGAGAGTGGTACAATATGTAGGTTAGAGGATAAGGAGTTCCCATTGGAAGACTCACTTGTGCCTCCCTTGATAGAACTTGTAGTTAAAGAATTAAGAGGTCCTGAGTATAGTCCTAAGGATGAACAGAATAATGCAAAAGATGACTTACCAGATGCAAGATAAAGAAGAATGGTTTGTATATTGCCATTATAAACCTACAGGAGAAATATTTTATGTTGGTATAGGGAGAAAAAGGTTTGGTAATACTCATTACCAAATTTATAAAAGGGCTTACGAAATTAATAGTAGAAACTTTCTATGGAAGAGAGTCTATAATAAATATAAAGATAGAATTGTAAGGATAGAATTTGATAATTTAGAAGAGACTCAAGCCAAAGAAAAGGAAAGGTTGTTGATACAGTTGCATGGAAGAATAATAGATAATAAGGGATGTTTATGTAATATATCAGAAGGAGGAGAGGGTAGAAGTGGAGACCACAGTAATGGTAAGAAAGTTTTTGTGTACTCTTTAAAAGGAAAATTTATAAAAGAATTTTCATCAGCTAAAGAAGCTGCATATTCTTTAAATTTAACTGAAAAGAATGTAAACTCAGCAGCATCTATGAAAAGAAAAACCTGTGGAAACTACCAATTCAGATATGAAAATTATAAAGATGTTGGAATTTCCAACTTTAGTAAATCCCCAAGGATTACTCCAAAGCCTATATTAGCTACTAAAGATGGGACAACTTTAGAATTTGAATCCTCTTATAAGTTTATGAAATTCATAGGACTAAATAGAAATTCTCATATAAATGAATGTTTAAATGGAAAAAGAAAAAGAGTCATGGGGTGGGAGCTTAAGTTTAAGTGAATTTAAGAAGAAGGTAAAAAAAGTTAATGGTCCCAGACAATATAAGGTTAGAAACTCCCTTGGAGTTTATCATGGTTACAAGTATTATAGAAAGAATAAGCCTGATAGTAAGGAATATGTTCTTACTGAGTCACAATATTTTTCTATCATAAGAAAGATAAACTTACATTTGGTTGATGAATTATTACTGGGTCATGATGTTAGACTTCCTAAATCAATGGGCACTATTGAGATAAGAAAGTATGATAGGAGAATAAGGTTAGGAAAGGATGGAAAGATTCATACTAACCTTCCCATAGACTGGGATAAGACACTCAAACTCTGGTATGAAGATGAAGAGGCTTTCAAAGATAAGACATTAGTTAGAGTAGAGGAGAATGAAATCTTTAAGGTATATTACAATAGAGAGTCAGCTACTTATAACAATAAATCTTACTATGAATTCTTATTCAACAAAGATTTAAAGATAAGACTTAAACAAAGAATAAAGGAGGGTTTAATAGATGCTCCTTACTTAGAAAGGAAATTAAGATATGGTTAATAATATTAGCTATGTAAATATAAGAGTAGTGCTTGATAGATTACTAAGACACCCACTACTTACTGACCTCAATCTTGAGACAGCTATTCAATATACATTAGACTTTATTAGTGCAATGGGGCTTCCTAATGTCTATGTTGATAAGATAGAAACTATAGATATTAAGGAGTACAGAGGTGAACTTCCATGTGATTTAATCTCTATTAATCAGGTTAGATTACATAAGAATGGAATGGCACTTAGGGCAATGACTGATAATTTCAATGCCTATCCTACCCATGACCATGAAGAAAGGGATTGGTGGGAGAGAGGAGAGCCTTCTTTCAAGACACAAGGTAGGGTAATATTTACTTCAATAAGACATGAGAAGGTGGATATTAGTTATAAAGCTATTATGTTGGATGATGAAGGTCTTCCTTTAATTCCAGATAACTCTATCTTCCTTAAAGCACTGGAACTATATATCAAGAAGGAGTGGTTCACTATTCTTTTTGATATGGGTAAAATAAGCCCTGCTGTACTAAATAACACCCAGCAAGAATACGCATTTAAGGCTGGACAGTGTAATAATGAATTTGTGATTCCTTCTGTATCAGAAATGGAATCAATTACAAATATGTTAAATCAAATGATTCCAAGAGTAACTGAGTTCAGAAGAGGATTCAAGAACTTAGGGGACAAGGAATATCTAAGAGTATATTAATATGGCACTAAAGAAAGAACAACATATATTTAAGGGGATGCAGAGAGACTTATCAGTCTCTAAGTTCAATCCAGAATATGCCTTTGATGCTCAGAATATCAGAATAACTGCAAGAGATAATAATACTCTTCTTACTGTAACTAATGAGAGAGGTAATAAGGAGATACCATTACAATCTCCTTCTGGAGACCCTGTAGTTATTGATGGGATATTACTTGGACAGAATGTGCTAAATAATTATGTAACCTTATTTACAAAAGGTACAAAAGATAATATCTATAGACTTGAAAATAAAGGTACCTATTTTGAGACTCTACTTCTATTCTCAGGTAATCTTAATTTTAGTACAGACTATCCTATTGAGAATATTGGTGTATATGAAAATGATAATATTCAGAAGATATATTGGGTAGATGGATTAAATCAACCAAGAGTTATTAATATTGTATCTGACTCTACAACAATAGAAGAATGGAATAATAGTTCATTTGATTTTATTCCAGAATTGAAGTTGGATGAAACAATCACTGTTACCTCCAATCTTAAGGTAGCCAGCAAGTTTCCTTCTGGAGTGGTGCAATATGCTTTCACTTACTATAATAGAAATGGCTCTGAAAGTAATATTATATATCAAACACCTATATACTACACTCATGCAAGTAATAGAGGAGGGAGTCCAGAAGAGATAGGTTCCAATAGTTTTGATATAGTTATAAGTAATCCTGATACTAATTTTGATTATATAAGGATATATTCTATATTTAGAACAAGTATAGATTCTACCCCAGTTGTAAGAAGAGTGGCTGATTTGGATGTTATTGGTTCAGTAATCAGATATACAGATAATAATACAACAGGAAGTAGTGTAGACAGTACCTTACTACTTTACATAGGTGGTGAAGAAATAATTCCCCACACTATGACTCAAAAGGACAATACTTTATTTCTTGGAAATATTCACATAAAAACTTTGTTGTTCTCAAGGGAAGCAAGAGAAAGTGTGAAGGGTTCTGTTGTATTTGGTAATAAGCTTCTTGATACTGGTGAAAGAACTAATTTAACTTATGATTATAAAACCCAATTAAATAATAATAGTTACCAGATTACATCATTTAAAAGAGGTGAAACTTATAGGTTCGGGGTTCAATTCCAAAATAAGAGAGGTAAATGGTCAGAAGTATTATATATAGGAGATAGCAAGGTAGATACTTACCCTAATGTAGATTCTAATAACTTATCTGGTACTGTTAAATTAAGTTTGGTAAAACCTTACTATACTATACCAAAGAGTGTACTTGATGAAGCTAAAGCTCTTGGTTATATAAAGGCAAGAGGAATGATAGTAGTTCCCACAAATAGTGATAGAACTATATTGTGTCAAGGTGTAGTATGTCCTACTCTATGGACAAATTTAGACAGAGAATCTAATAGTCCTTATGCAGTATCATCTTGGTTTTTTAGACCTTTTGTTGATGAAGCTAATAGAGATGATTCTGATGGTGTGGAGGCAAATAATGGAACTTATGCTCAATATGTTGATTATGATAGTATCAATCCTGTATATCCTGATAGGACTACTGAGATAGGGGTAGAAACTTTAAAGACATTAGCAGAAGGTAGTACAGAAGTAAATGACTATTTAGTAGATAGTAGTATTCTTACATTTCATTCTCCTGATATAGAATTTGGAGATATAAATACAGCAAATATTAACTTAGGCTGCCAATTTATAGGCTCTGTTGCATTACATTCTGGTATATCTTATAGGTCTGTTCTTGCAGAGAGTACAGGAGTTCAACCTACTTTAGATTATGGATTTTATAATAAGTTCCCACAGTATGAAAGACAAACTGTTTTTTCAACAAATAAAGGAGGTAGACTTCTTTCTTCTGGGTATCATTGGATGGGAATCCCCTTATTAACTAATGATACTCAAAAAGTTTACAAGAGTAATTGGGCATGGTTAGTATCACCTTGGCAAAGACAAGGCTCATTAATTAATGATTTTAGATATGAAGGTAATACCTATTCTAATTTGAAATCAAATAAATTGGGTAATTTGAGAACAAGTTATTCTACTTATTTCACTCTGGGATTAACAGAATCTTGGGTTCCCCCTGCTGGTATATCAAATGTAGAGATAGTAGATTCTAACGAAGTTACAGCTACTTCAATAGTTAGGAATGATGAGTCTCTGTTATACTATGGTAATGTTGATAAAGTAATACCTCCTGGTTCTAAAACAGAAGGTGTAGGTTCAGATATTGGTGTTGTTACTAATAGTTATGAAAATATAAAAACTATAAATCAATTATATAATGGTGAGTCTGAAAATACCACTTTTGTTGATAAAATTACTATACCAGTATTAGGAACTGTCAATCTTAAAGATTCTGAAAGATATACCAATAGTCCTGTAAGCATCAAATATAAGTCTGGAAAACATGCTGTATTTGCTTTAAACAAGCAAAATGGTAATAGGGTTATAATCCCTAATAGTAATACAAATCATGACCATACAAAAGATAGCAGTGCTATATTCAGTACCTTTAGTACTGGATATTCAGGGTTATGGCTTGTAGAGTTGACTCAGACTATAGATGAGGATAATAGATTTGGGGGTAAAACAGAAGAAGCTCTGTTAAATAACAGGTGGATAGTATCTGGAGACCCAATTGATATTAATGACAGTGGTAGAATAGAGTTTCTTCAAGGTGATACCTATCTTCAAAGATATGATTGTCTAAAGACATATCCATTCACCTTAGAGGATATGAATACTGTAGTTGAAATGGTATCATTTTATTGTGAAACTCATATCAATATAGATGGTAGGTATGATAGAAATAGAGGAAATGTTACCAACTTAGCTATTACTCCTTCTATATTCAATCTTTATAATCCAATTTATTCCCAGAGTAATAACTATTTTACTTATCAATATTTGAATGAAATAAGTAGTCTTAATGATTTTCCTAATAGTATTACATGGACTGAGGAAAAAATACTTGGTAATGAAGTGGATAATTGGACTAAAATTAATGTTGCAACAACATTAGACCTTGATGGTGATAAAGGGGAAGTAACCTCCTTGAACACTTATAATAATGAGATATTCTGTTTTCAGAGAAGGGGGTTAAGTAATATTTTATTCAACAGTAGAGTTCAGATACCAACCTCTGATGGGTTGCCAATTGAGATTACTAATGGATTGAAGGTAAGTGGTAAAAGATATATAAGTAATACTATAGGCTGCACCAATAAGTGGTCTATTGCAGAATCTCCTTCTGGACTATACTTCATAGATAATGAGACTAATTCATTATATCTATTTAATGGAGAAATAGTCAGTCTATCTGATAAGTTAGGATTTAGACAGTGGATTAGTGCCCATAATGTTCATGTAGACTGGGAACCTGTTGGTTATAACAACTATAGGTCATTCTATGACAAGAATAATAATGATGTGTACTTTACTTATAAAGACCATTGTCTGTGTTATTCAGAGTTGATTAACCAGTTTACATCCTTTATGAGCTATGAAGGAGTTCCTGCTATGTTCAATGTAAGTAGTGAGTTCTATGCCTTCAAGGATGGTAAGATGTGGGAACAGTTTGCTGGAGACTATAATATGTTCTTTGGTGAATATAAACCATTCAGTATTACCTTTGTAGCTAATGCTGAGGAACCAAATGATAAGATATTCAATACAGTAGAGTTCAGAGCTGATAGTTGGGATGGTGATAACTTGATAAGCAACAAAACCTTTGATACTCTTGATGTATGGAATGAATACCAGCATGGTACTACCCCTCTTACTAATATACTTGGACATCCCTCCCCATTAAAGAAGAAGTTCAGGGTGTGGAGGGCTAATATACCAAGAGCAATAGTAAATAATAGAGATAGGATAAGAAACACTTGGGCTTATATTAAGTTAGGAATGAATACTCCTAATACATATAGAACAGAGTTTCATGATGCTATTGTTCACTATTTTGCATAATTAATAGGAGTCCATAAACATTTTAGTTTGTGGACTCTTTCTTTTTTAATTAAAGGCTTTGTTTATTCAATACCTTTTTATACATTTGCAATAAAATTAATTATATTATGGCTAAGAAAAGAATTAGGAGAAAACATAAATACTTCAACTCTTATGCTAATGGAGGTGTATTAGGCACATTTGCAGACTGGAACCAAAATGCTACTAACAAATTTATGGATTCAGGTGTTGGAGGTGCACTGGAGAAACTTGGTATAGGTTCAAGTGGAATAGGTGGAATAGCTAATACTGCTTCTTCTGTAGTAACTGGTTTAATGAACCCAAAAGGAAATAGTACTGGTGTTGGGAATGCACTTCAAACTGTTGGTTCTTTAGCCAGTAATATACCAGGTGTAGGGGGATTAGTTGGTGCAGGAGTAGGATTAGTTGGAGGGCTTGTCAATAGTATGTTTGGGTCTAACCTTAATGAAGACTTTATAAATCAAACTGAAGGTAATATAAAGAATCAAGAAGGATATGTGTCAGGAGCTTCAACAAATGCTCAGTTGATGTCTGATTGGTCTTCTTTAAGAAACATAGGAGATGTAAGTAAATCTCAAGTAGGGTCTGATGGATGGTTCAGTAATAAGACTAAAAAGAAGACCAGAGAATTAAATAGAAGGATTAAAGCTGCTAACCAGAGAGCAGCACTATCTTTAGCTAATACTGCTTCAAACATTGATACACAGAATGATTTCAATGTACTATCAAACTTCTCTGCTTATGGTGGTCCACTTGAATTTGGTAGTGGTGCAATAGGCTATGAGTTTGATAATAGATACTTAAATAATCAAGAGATGAGTGCAATTGCTAAACAAAGATTGACCTCTCTTCCTAACTCATTTCAAACATTACCAGAGATGAATACATATAATGCTTTTGCAGAAGGTGGAGGTATTCATATAAAAAAGAAAAACAGAGGCAAGTTTACTGAGTACTGTGGAGGTAAAGTAACAGAAGCATGTATTAGAAGAGGAAAGAACAGCTCTAATCCTACTACAAGAAAGAGAGCTACTTTTGCACAGAATGCAAGAAATTGGAATGCTTTTGGAGGATGGTTGAATACACAAGGTGGAGACTTTACTAATGGAGTTACATTTATTGATGAAGGAGGTTCTCATGAAGAAAATCCTTATCAAGGAATCCAAATAGGAGTTGACCCAGAAGGTGCTCCTAACTTAGTTGAGCAAGGTGAAGTAGTTTATGATGATTATGTATTCTCTGACAGAATGGAGATACCTGATGATATAAGAAAGGAGTACAAGTTAAGAGGTAAAACCTTTGCTAAGGCTGCTAAATCTGCACAAAGAGAAAGTGAGGAAAGACCTAATGACCCTTTAAGTACAAAAGGTTTACAAGCTGCTATGGAAAGAATAGCTGAGGCTCAAGAAGAAGTAAGAAATAGGGAGAGGATAAAAAATATTAAATCCAACAGATTTGATAAAGGAGGTCCTATAAATCCTGCTCCAATATTTACTAATCCTTATTTGGAAAATTCTGAATTGCCTAATGAGATTGGGGGATTTACTGCTTATGGGACAACTTTTGGTAATGCTCCTATGACTAAGGAAGAACTGAATAATTTTGAAAAGAATAGAAGAGACTATATGAAATCTTTAGATAATGAAGAAAGAGGTAGAAAGAGGCAGACTTGGACAAGATATGCACCAATTATAGGCTCAGGTTTAGCAAGTCTATCAGATTTATTCAGTAAACCAGACTATGGTAGTGCTGATATGATAGGTGGAGTAGACTTAGGTGCTGAGGCAGTAGGATATGCTCCTATTGGAAACTATCTGTCTTATAGACCTTTAGACAGGGACTTCTATATCAATAAGATGAATCAACAGGCTGCTGCCACAAGAAGAGGTTTAATGAATACCTCAGGTGGTAATAGGCTTAATGCTCAAGCTGGAATACTTGCTGCTGATTATAACTATGGTCAAAACATGGGTAATTTAGCAAGACAAGCAGAGGAATATAACCAACAGTTGAGAGAAAGAGTTGAGGCATTCAATAGAGGTACTAACATGTTTAATACTGAGACTGGACTTAAGGCTTCAATGTTTAATGCAGAATCAAGAAATGCAGCTAAGAGAGCAAGATTAGGACAGGCTACAACTGCTGCTCAAATGAGACAGGCTATTAAAGACCAAGATGCTGCAAGAAGAAGTGCTAATATAACTAATTTCTTACAAGGATTAGGTGACTTAGGCTGGGAGAATGAGCAGAGGAACTGGGCAGATACATTAGCTAAATCAGGTGTATTCAAAATAAATACAAGAGGAGAATATACTGGAGGAACTAAGAGAGCTAAAGGTGGTAAATTAAAAAGAAAGAGAGGTACTTATGCCTAATTTTAGTTTTGTAAGTAATGCCAAGTTCAGACCCTTCAATTACAATGAGCTTATACAACCTTTACAAGCATACACTCAAGAATATAATACTATTCAAGAGGGTATGGGTGAATTAGGAGCTAAAGCAGGTATCTTTGAGAGGATGGCTAATGAACAGACAGACCCACAGGCTTATGCAATATACAAACAATATTCTAATGACTTGGCTGCACAAGCTGAGTCATTAGCTAAACAAGGACTTACTCCTGCAAGCAGGCAAGGATTGATTGATATGAAAAGAAGATACTCTTCTGAGATTGTTCCTATAGAACAGGCTTATAAGAGAAGACAGGAGTTGATAGATGAACAAAGGAAATTACAGGCTCAGGATAGTACACTACTATTTGATAGACCTGCTTCTACACTTTCCTTAGATGAACTTATAGCTAATCCAGCCTTATCACCACAATCCTATTCTGGAGCACTATTATCCAAACAAGTAGGTACTGCTGCACAGAATTTAGCTAAGGAAGTAAGAGAGAACCCAAGAAAGTGGAGAACAATCTTAGGTAATCAATATTATGAAACCATCATGCAGAAGGGATTCAGACCTGATGAAATTATGCAGGCTGTACAGAATAATCCTGAGGCTTCTCCTATACTTCAAGGTATTGTGGAAGATGCAATAGGAAGTTCTGGTATTAGGAACTGGAATGATGAGAATATCCTTAATAGAGCTTATGATTATGCAAGACAAGGTTTGTGGAATGCAGTAGGTGAAACTCAATATCAAACTCTTTCTAATAAGGCTTATGATTATGCAATGCAGGAAAGATTAGCCCAAGCAAGAAAGAAAGGTACTAAGGAAGATGTGCAAAGTCCTTATTTCAGAAGTTCTGGTGTTACCAAGGTAAAAGATGTAAATGTTGAGAAGAAAAAAGATGATATAGCATTTATACAAGGTGTAAGGAATGGTACTGTAAACTTGGATGAAACAGCACAAAGGGTTGTTGGTTCAGACCCTCTTGAGTTATATGGAACAAGGGGGCACCTACAAAGGACACCTGGAAAGGTAGAAACATATAAACCTAATCAAGAAAGAATTTCTAACTTGATGAAGGAGTATGGAATAAGAAACTTAGACCAGATTGAGGCTAAAATAAACAGTGATTTAAGTAAATCTGCAATGAGGGAAGTAACCTATATAACCTCTATAACAGACCCAACTCTAATTTCTAAAACTATCAGAGAGAATGCAGCTTCAATATCAAGAAGAACTGATGGAAAATCTGGAATATATGAACTTGATTCTAACAAGAAAGGAGATATGCTCTCCTATAAAGATATAAAGGATTATTTCAATGAAGATTCTCAGATTGAATATGACCCTAATTTAGGAATTGTATTTACAGGTACTAATAGCAAGGGTGATACTAAGAATTTCCTTCTTGACCCAGAAGTTGTAGCTGGAGAAACAAAGGTATATGAAGATGGTATAAGAAGAAATGTCATTCAAAACCAATTGATGTTGATTAATCAAGCTATAGAAAATGAAGATGTCGAGGCTCAGAGACATTATATAACTGAGTTAATGAATGATATTTATAGTAGATTTAATTCCATTGCTAAAAGAGAAAGTAATACAGATTCAAATATTTAATTATGAGTATAGATAGAACAGACCCTACTCAAGCTGGAATCTCTGGCTTGAGAGGGTTAAATACCAATGAAGGAAAAGAAAGACAGTTTCAAGAAACTGGTCTTAGTAGTTCTCCTGCTGAGTTCAAAATTAGGCAGAAACAGAACTTTGAATCCCCATATCAAGAAGTTTATAGAGAGGGAGTAGGGGAGAGTGTGTATGACACTGGTATTACCTCACTAACCCAACTTGATAATTTAGCCAATACAAGAGGTGAATTGCAACCTTGGTATGCTCAAATAGGAGCTGGTTTAGCTAAGGGTGCTGTTCTTGCAGGCACTACATTTGCTGATGGTATTCTTGGCACTATAGTAGGTTTAGGTAATGCAGCAGCTACAGGAACATTCTCAGGCTTTTGGGATAATCCTTTCTCAAATGCAATGCAGCAAGTAAATGAATGGTCAGAATCAGCTCTACCTAATTACTATACTGATGCAGAGCAGAATGACCCTTGGTATGAGAATATATTCTCAGCTAACTTTATTGGAGACAAGTTCCTTAAGAACTTAGGTTTTGCTGTTGGTGCTGCCTATTCTGGTAAGATTAGTGCTGGTGCCACCTCAAGATTACTTGGTCTTAATAAAGCAAGACAAGCATTCAAAGGTGCAGTTACAGCCTCAGGTGAGGCTCTTAGCCCTAATGCAGCTTTACAAGCTTATAGGGAAGGAGATTTATTCCTTGATGGTGTAAGGCTTACTGAGGAATTAGCAAGAGATGCTAAGAAACTTAAGATGGCTGAGCCTACTCTTAAACTTACTGGTGCTTTCTCAGGGGCATTAGGTGAAGCAAGAATTGAGGCTATTCAAAATAGTAAAGACTGGTTTGAGCTTCACAAACAACAACTTGATGATGCACAAGCTAAAGTAGCAGCACAAGAGCAAGAAGCTATGCTTAGAGAGTTTCCTCAATATAGTAGTATGCAAATTGACCCTGATGGAAATGTAGTGGAAACCCTTACTCCAGAAGGACAAGCTATGTTACAAGCAAGAGTAGATGCTAAGTTTGATTACAAAGGTGGGCTACAGAAACTATCAGAAGATAGGGCTAAGATGGGTAATATAGACTTTGCTCTAAATATTCCACTACTTACTGTATCAGATGCTTGGCAGTTTGGTAAGTTCTATGCAGGTGGATATAATACAGCTAAAAAGGGTAGTCAGATACTAAGGGCAGTTGCAGAGGATGGTACTGTAAGTTATAGTGCAGCTAAACCTTCTGTACTTAGAAATGCCTTGAAGATTGCAAGTAAGGGTGTTGCAGAAGGTCCTTATGAAGAAATGGGACAGGCTGTTGCAGGTAAAGTTGCAGGATATAAATATGCTTCTGAACTCAATGACTTCTATGGAGCCAAGATAGACCCAGATGCAGAAAGTGAAACTATTGACTGGCTACAAGCTACTGCAAAAGCTATACAGCAAACCTATGGTACTGTTGAAGGATGGGAAGAAGGTTTTATTGGTGGTTTAACTGGTTTAGTAGGTATTCCGGGCTTTAGAAGTGCAAAGAATAGTGAAGGTGGTTTCCAATCCCCAGTGTATCTGCAAGGTGGTATTAAGGAAGATATTCAGGAGATAAGAGAGAGAAGTGAACAAGATGATGCTATTGTATCTCAACTGAATAATAGAGTACAATCACCTGAGTTCCTTAACTATTATCAATCAGCTATCAGACATAATGCCTACCAGAGACAAATGGATGAAGCTGCTGATAACAATGATAACTTTGAGTTTAAGAATGCTGAACACAACCAGCTTATTAGTGATGTTATCATGTTTGATAAGGCAGGAAGAATCAATGACCTATATGATATAATTGAGGAAGCTGGTAATATAAGAGAAGAAGATGTTGAACAGATAAGACAACTCACTACTAATCAGGAAACTGGTACATCAGTATATGATAATATGACTGATGCAGAAGTAATTGAGCAAGTTCAAAAGCAAACCCAAGAGACTAAGGAAGCTGTAGATAAATATAGAAAGATTAGTCAGGACTTACAGGTTAAGATTGGTGATTACTTTGATGAAGATGGTCTTGAAGAGATGACTTACTACTTCTCAAATATTGATAACCTTGAAAACAGGTTTAAGTCAGTACATGAAGATATAAAGGACAGACTTCAAGGAGTACTTGATGCTTCAATGGATAGGGAGTTTATTAGTGACAGTGATGAAAATAAGATTAATAGGTTATCAGACTTCTTAAACTTCTCTCCTGTAAGACTGATTAATGAACTTGCTGATTCAAAAGAAGCTCAATTATATATCTCTTTATTAGATAAGGTATTACAGGCTGACCCTAATAAGCAGGATATAATTGATGAAGTTAATGACCTTCACAAGATAGCTGAAAGAAGACTTGATTTCATTGATAAGTATGACACTTATCTTAGAAATCCTCAAGCTCTGCAACAGAAGCAAGAGAGACAAAGAGAGAATATCATAAGTGAGAATGAAAGACAAGAGGTAGCTAAGACTAAGGATGCAGCATTAGCTGCTACTAACCTTAATGAATTCAGAGAAGCATTGAATAATGAGCCTGATTCATCTAAAAGACAACAGATTCTTGATGAACTTGAGAATGAAGGTAATAAGATGGCTAAGGACTATAAGGAAGTTCAAATGTATAATAGTGAAGTAAGCAGGGCAATAGATAGGCAACCTATCTCTCCTGAGGCTAAAGCTAATGCACAAGAACTACTTAGAACTCAACATGAAAATGCTAATAATCTTGAGGAAATGGCTAATCCTAACTCAGTATTCATTAATAATCCAGAAAGTCTGTATGATGAAAATCTGCCAGATGATTTGAATATGATGAATTTTGCTGAGGCTCAGTATGGACTTCTATCTGCAATGAGTGAGGTTAATAATGACCAAAGATTCAAAGCAAGGTTCCCTTCTGAATATCTAAAGCCAGTTGAGAAAACAGATGGTACAAGAGGTACTACATCAAAAGACACAACTGGAGATAGTGGTACACCTACAGTTCCACCAGTTAATGCTGGACCAGTTGATACTTATGAACCTCCTGTAGGTAACATTACTCCTCAAATGGTAGCTGAGGAAAATAAGAAAGCCAATGAAAATGCTCCTACTCCTCAATCATTAGATAGGGATGCAAAGGGTAAGAGGCAGTATTATAGACCTACTATTCCTGAATTGCATATTAATGCAAGTAAGGATGGAGATTTCAGACCTTTCAATGTAGTAGTTGCTGAGAAAGAGAACTTGAACTTTGATGAACTTTATAACTATCTTAGAGATAATAGAGCTTTCAGTTATGTAAATGAAGGTAATCTAAAGGCAGGTGATGAACTTGGTTTTATGATTGACCCTGAGTTTAATGACCATACAATCTTTATTGTAGATAAGAGAAATAACCAAATAGTTGGTTCATTAGATGAAAGTCAGTATGTAGTAGATAGATATGAAGGTCTTGCAGGTCTTATTGAAAGAGTAAAAGAAGAGTTCAATCAGGCTGGAAAGGATAAGAAGTTTATAGCTACTCCTACTACAAGAGTATCTCAGATAATGGTTGGTAGAATACCTTATGGTACAGAAGAAAGAAACATGGGAGAAATACCTAATGTAAGTGCAAGTTCTATCTTTGGTATTGTAAAGAATGGTATCCTATCCACTAATGGTAGAATTAGTGATGATTTAATCATCAAGCCAATGGATATGAGCCAAAAGGAAGGTAGGATGTATATCCTTATTCCTAATGCTGCTGGTAAATATAGTCCTGCTGCTGTAAGGGTTAAGCACTTCAATGAAAGTGAATATAATCCAGAGGATGTTACTATTAATTCAACTCCTTTATACAAGAATATAAAGAAGAGTATTGATGCTTTAGCTAATGCCTTTACAGAGGAAGATGTTAATAATGCAGTAAAAGACTTGGCAAGAAGTCTGTATATTGGTGATGTTCATATTGACTATATACAAGGTAAGAATGGTAATGGTATCAGGTTTACCAAGGTTCAGAGAGATGCCAATAAGAATGAAATCTATGATGAAGTAGATGGTAAGAGAGTCAGAAGAGAAGATGCAAGAACTGTATTCTTAACTGAAAGATGGGACCCTAATGTTCTCTATGAATTAGGTGGAGAGGGTGTTAAAACTCAACCTGATACAAGAGATTCACAGGAAGTAGCTGGTGAAATACAAAACATTTTAATGGCATTCAATCTTCCATTACAGGTGAATTTAGGTATGCTTAATAAGGGAGGCTACAATAACATGTTACTCTCTTCTGGAGTAATGACATCCAATATAATAGATGCCAGTGTAAAAAGTAACTGGTTTACAACAGATTACTTTGATATACAAGGTAACTTACAGCAAGCTCTGAATCCTGCATCAGTTAAGGCTGAGGAAGGTAGAAAGATACAAACTCCTGTAGGAGGTACAGAAGGAGCTATTGCAGGAACTACAGTTTCATTTGATAATACTACATACTATGTAGATTTGACTTCAAATACTGTAAGGGATAATAATGGTAGAACTCTTAACTCTTTCCCAGAGTCTATTCTTGATATGGCTTATATACAAGAAAATTATGGAGATGCTCAGAATGGTTCTATGATGATGGGGGGTATCACCCTTCTTCCTAATGGTAAGGTTCTGAACAGAAATACAGGTCAGTATGTGACTGGTGCTGCATCAGATAAATTCAAACAGAAATTAGCTGATAGAAAGAAGACTGTAGCTGACTCTAAGAAAGTTATAGACCAGATTGCAGAGAACCAGTCTAAGGTTGATAAGACAAGAACTGATGGTGAGTTCTATTATATCCTTGAGGATGATGGTGAATACCATGAATATAAGAGGGTACATTCAGTATTAGGAAGTAATTGGACCCAGTCTCCTGCACAGACTAAAGCTCTACAGGATTTAAGAGTTAATCTCTCAAAGAATGCAGATAATATAACACAATTCAATAACTATCTTAAGAACTTAAGTAACCATTATGGTGTAGACCTCACAGCCTTTGAGGGTAAGATAGATGCAAGAAGTAGAGATACTATTGTGAATATAGTAAGAGATAAGATGTCTGGAACTAATTCACAAAGAGCATTAGAAGCAGGTACTTCTGTAGATAGTGTAATCAGGAACTTCTTCACATCAAGTGAGATGCCAGTTAAACCAAGTAATATGTCTGAACAGGCATTTAATGATTTGATTACTTCTCTTACTGAAATCAAGAGTAATATTGAAGCAAGGGGTGAAACATTCCTTACTAATAATATAGTACTCTTCAATAAGTATGAGAATGGAAACAGGGTAGCTGGTGAGGTTGATATTCTCTCTGTAGATGCTAATGGGAACTTCAAGATATATGATGTTAAGACAAGTAGATATAGCTTCTATGACTTTGTTGATAGGAATGGTAGAAAGGTTAATTATTTCAAGAATAAATCTAATACCCAAACAATGAGTCAGGAGCAGTATTACACTAAACAACTAAGTGCTTACAAGAACTTATTTGAGTCTCAATATCATACTCCTATCACTACTTTAGCTATATTACCTTTTGTACTTGAGTACAATAAGGATAATGTTAGTAGAGTAACTAAGGAGAAGGGTATTCTTCTTAACTATGATTCATCTGTGAATGTTCCTTTAGTTGGTAGTGTAGCTACTCCAGAAGTGAGTAATACTAATAGTAGCTTACCTATATTCAACAGTACATTTGAAACAAGAGAACCTATAAACAATGTTCTGCCAGACTATAGTATGTCAGATAGTAAAGTAGGTTACTTCTTGAGAGATGGAAAGTTGCATACAGGTTATCTAAGTCCTATTGGAAAGGTGAATGGAGTTGAGGTATATATGACTAAGGTTCCTAATATTACTAAAGGCTTTGGAAATCAACCTGCACATGTTGCATCTAATGATTTCTATGCAGTATTTCCTAATGGTAATACTATTGCTTTAGTAAAGAATGCTGTACTGTCATATAGTGAGGCTGAGGCTAAGAACAATATAAAGAAGATACTGGAAGGTAATCCTCAGAGAGTTGTAGATATGTCTCAAGAAAGTACTATACTTTACACTCCTTCTACTGAACCAGTTAAGATTGAGAAGCCTATTATCCCTGCTACTATTAATCAGTCAAATGCAAGTGGTGCTCAAGCTACAGTAGCTAAAGAACAGGCTATTAACCAGACTGATGAAGAGTTTGATGTAGAATTTGAATTAAGACAAGTTGATGATTTATCAAGACCTATATGGGATAAAGATAAGGAGTTAGCTTGGTTAAATAAGGTTCTACCTCAACTAAGTGAGAGTGAAAGAGTGGTAGTTACTAATGGTCTTATCAGAGTAGCTAAGACTGGTGCATTAGCATGGGGTCAGTTTAGTGATGGTATCATCACTTTAAGTGATATAGCTGCTGAGGGAACTACATATCATGAAGCATTTCATGCAGTATTCCACTTACTCACAGAACCTACACTTAGGGATGAATTACTTCAAGAAGCTAAGAGAACTTATGGAGACTTAAGTAACTCACAACTTGAAGAAGCAATGGCAGAAGGTTTCAGGGAATATGTGATGTCTCAAGACACTCAATCTTTAGGTACTAAGATAATCAATTTCTTCAAGGAATTGTTTGCTAAAGTCACTAATTGGAACAGTCTAAGACCTTCTCTTACTGAATATTACAGAAATATTAATGAGGGACATTATTCTAATATCACCTATAAAGTACCATCTCTTCAAGAGATGAGAAATCAGGAGGGAGTACAATCCTCAATGGATTTCAGTAGTATTGAGACTGAGACAAGGGAAGCACTTGAAAAGAAAGGTTGGACAGAAGAAATGTGGAATCAAATTTCCCAAGAGGAAAGAGAGCAAGCTATCAGATGTTCATAGCTTCAAACATGAGGTTTAAATTTTTTATTAAGGTGTAAATAAAAAGGGGAAGTATTAATTTACTTCCCCTTTGCTGTTTACAGCCTTTCCAGTCTTTCCTTCAGACATTGATTATAAGTACTCATTGCATTAGCTTGCACTTTTAATAAAGCTTTTTGAGTATCATTAATACTCTCAAACTTGTCACCCTCAATAAAACTTTTCAACTTATTTAATTTATCTTCAAGTTGAACTTGTTCTTCTACTAATCTTGTTTTAAAATCACTCATAACTTTTTTTTTTATTTAAAATTATTGTTTAAAGAATGGTATTTGGTCTTCAATATAAACACCTCTCATAATTGTATTATACATAGGAGCAAGAGGAGACTTAAGTAAGCTCTGTTGAGCTTTAGACTTATCTTTATATGGTCCAGACTTAAGTATTGCATCTTCTCCATTGAATGTTTCATAGTTCATTGGATTCATTAGGTCAATAAGATTAAGAGTCTTCTCTACTGTATTTACACCAGCAGCAGGAGACTTTAATATCCTTAAACCTTCACCAACCATTTCTGGAGTAGGAGTAAGAGCACCTAATTCAGTGTATAATCTTCTCAATTGGTATTCAATCATTTTGACTAACCAAGGTCTATCCCTATCATCACTCCACTCTATTAATCCAATAGCTGCTGCTACTGCAAGGAAGTGTGCTACCTCAGTTAATGCTCTTTTGACATTTGCCTGTTCTGTAGGAGTCATTTCATTCCACTTACTTGCAATATCAAACTGAGCTTTCCTAAGGTCTTGGAATAGAGCATTCATAAACCTACCAGTAGTAAGATAATAACCTTCTGTCCATGCTTCAAGGTCATAGTTATATGTAGCTGATTTAAACCTCCTATTGAGCGAAGGTTTTATCCATTTCCTGAACATCATACCCAACCTACCAATAGCCAATCTTTGTACTGCACTTCTATCAGCTTTATTATAAATACCGTGCATTCTTTGATTAATAGCTGCACTCTTTCTACTGAATTTGATTATATCTTCTTGAGTGAAAGCTGAACCATCAGCCTTAGTATAACCTTGTTTTAGCTGTAATTTAGCACCTAACTTCTTATTACTACTATCTAATGGTACAACCTCAAAAGCATCCCATAGACTTACTAACTTACCATTAGGAGCCTTCATTTTATAAGCATCTGCCAGAGCTAAGCTGGTTCTATTCTGCATCCAGTGCTCACCAGCATTATTCATAAAGAATAAAGCAGATGTACCAAACATTCTACTGAACCAAGTCTTCCTATCAAAGTTGACTTCTCTTGTATCCTGTTCATATTCCTGCATTACATTGAATAGTTCATCCCATAAAGCTAACTTATTAGTCTTTACCCTATCACCTAACTGAGCTAAGAATGATGGTAATTCCTTACCATAGGTTCTATCAGCTTTTAAAGTATTCTTTTCATTAAAGAACTCTCCTGAGAAAGACTCAATTCTCATCATTACCTTACCAGTAGCCACATTGGAGATACCTGAAAGGATATTCAATGCCAAGTTATTCATAGAAGTCATTCTATTAATAAAGTTAGCTACCTTTCCCTTGTCAATATTAGTCTTACCAAATGTTCCTTCATCTGCCATATATCTTCCATATACCTGCATTTCAAAGAAGTCATTCAGTCTTTCCATAAACCTTGACTTGTCTCCTGTCTTAGTTAATTTACTCTCAACCTTTCTACCTACTGCCTTAAACTTCTCAACCATAGGTTTACCCCCTTCTGTTTGAGTAACCTGTCTTTCTCTTAGCATATCTCTACCAACTTCAAGAACATCAATGACCTTATTCATTTCATCAAAGTCATTAGCCATTGCTGCATAAGCAGTCATAGTACCTACTATATCAGTAGATAAGTCATTAGCACTTTCTCCCTTCTTGAGCTTTGTAAAGTAGATAGGTAACATTTGTACCTCTCTATCCTCAAAGTCTTTTACAGTTGCCTTGTCTCCAAAGTCTGTATCATCAGTTCTCCTAATGAAATTATCCTTGATACTTTCCCAAACCTGTTGAGCACCAGACTTAACACTTTCAGAGCTTTTAACCCTCTCAACCAAGTCTTTCCTAATCTTTACAGCACTATTCAGCTTTGTATATTTATCAGGAAGTAAGGCATCAAGTTTAGCCTTAATATCCATTACAGTAGTATAATAATCCCTCTGGGCTTTGTTTAGCCTTCTGAACTCCATACTTTCATAAATGGATTTCTTAGGTTGTCTAACTCCATCTACAGTCTCCATATTGGCATTGAACCAGTTCTGTCTCTCTTCATTGTATTTATCAGCATTCTCTCCTACAGGGTTTCTGCCATACTTTTCATTAAGACTTTGGAACATAGTCCTCATTCTCTCTCTGAATAGAGCATGGTTTATCTCACTGATATAATTACCACTCAGATTACCTTTACTATCTCTCTCAAACATCCACTCAGTGTCTTTTACACCAGCCTGTTCAAGTTTAATAGTGGCAGCTTGTAGTTCCTTCTGAATATCAATAGTCTTCAATCTGGCTTGCTCCTTGCTCTTTTTAACAGCTTGGTCCATAATCTTCAACATATAATCAGATGAATCAGCCATACTATCCAGCCATCTGTCAAAGAAAGAAATATCCTCATCAGCCACTTTAACCAACTCTTCTGCATTTAGAGTCTTTCCTTTGTACTTCCCAAATGGAACCACAAGGTTGTCTCCTACAAAAGGTTTGATGAAATCAACAAATAAAGGCATAGAGATTGTATTATAGTCCACTGCAAGGTCATTAAGCATTGTAGTGACATTATCTAATGCAACCCTCACCCTTTGACCATATCTATTGTCTGTGGACTTCTCTTCTTCTCTGAGAGCCTCTCTTACTGAATCAGCCATCCTCTTATAACTGTACATATAGTTCCTGATGTCCCTGAGTACTCCAGCCCTTTCATTAAGATTGGTTGCAGGAGTATTTCTCAATACCTCAAGCCTACTACTTACTTTCCTTAGTTCTTCAAGTGCATTATCAAGGAACATATAGATACCTTCAATCTCACTATTATCAGCTAATTCAAGCTCTAACCTGTCTATTAATAACCTCTGATTGGCACTAAATTGACTGTTAGGATTTCTCTTTTCATAAATCTTGAGCCTCTTCAACTCATTGTCTATAATCTTTTGTAACAAAGCCTTATCCCTATCTACCCTTTCAGTAGTGGAATAGAAAGCCTCGGAGGTACTAATGTTCTCAACATTAATAGCTTCATCCATCTGTCCAGTGAGAATATCACCAGCCAATTTACTAAAGCTACTCTCTGCTTCAAGCATTGCCTTTTGGAACTGTGAAGCCCCTAATCCTCTAAAGAAATTTTTTACAGCATTGATAAACCTCTCCAGAAGGGATTTATAAGATGAAGAAGGGACTGGTTCAGACTGTAATAAGTGTTTAGCAAGTAATTTACCAGCAGCTTCTCTGGCTAACTTTGATTCATCACCTTTATACAGGCTATCATAAGTGTTGTAATCATCACCTAATATCTCGCCTACTAAACTATTGTTAGCCAAGTGATTAACCAGTCTATTGATAAGAGGATTATCACCCATTGCCTCAATAGCAAAATGAGCAAACTCTTCTGGTAATGCTCTTTCCCCTTTAATACCATCAGCAAGTCTAATCAATTCAATTATACCTGTTGCAGCATCTCTGGCTTGACTAAAGTCTGTTACTCCTGCCACTCCTCTTCTCTGTTCCAAGTCTGTAAGAGCACCTATCCCAATGCCATTAGCAGCTAATATCTCTCTCAATCTATTATTAAGAGTGTAATTATACTGCATATTGTTAGCTTCAAGACTATTCATCTTGTTTCTTACTCTGACAAAAGGACTGATATAAACCCTATTACTTTCATTGTCCCATACCTTCTCAACAGATGCAACATAGTCTTCTCTAAACTCTGATTGAGTATTGAATTGAATAGCCCTCTGAACTAACATTCTATAGTTTTCATCATTGTTCAGATATAACTTAGCTCTACCTGTCTTATGGTAATGACCAATCTCTTCATTAAGGTTCTTTAGAATCTTCTGCTCATCAATAATACTTCTTAGATTAGTTTTCTTCAAGAGACTGCTTAGAGTAGGTTCACCATTTTCATCCATCTGTAACCTTGGATTCCAATTAGTAATAAAGTCACTACTCTTTGTAATGAGGTATATTCTTGTTGCCTCCTGTCTATTAGGGGCATAAGCCAGCAGGTCTTTAAATAACCTGCTGCTTACTACCTCATTTTTACTGTTCCTCACTTGAGGAATTATTGCACATTTCTTAGCCATATCTATAATTCATATAATGTATTTGCACCACAGATTTTATCATTGTTTGCATCCTCATACTCAGTATTAGGACTAATAGAATTAATATCATCTGCTTTCCCTTCATTCACTTCAAGTGGAGCACCATACACCTGACTGAAAGCCTCACTTGCAATATCTTGAGTCAGACTTGAGAAATCATAGTTAAGATACTCTGGCATGGAGTCATAATCAATATCAGCTTCCTGATAGGCTGTTATATCCTGATTTATATTAGGAGTATAATTCCTGTCATTCTTCTCAATTACTGACTTCATTTCAGTAACATCCTTACCATATTCATACTCAATAAAACTGTTCTTGAATCCAAGTGGGTCTATTCTTTCATACACAGCTACATTAGGTTGTACATTATCAACTTGTGTAAGCCTGTAATATATTGTACCTCCCTTATATCTTCTTGCTATGTAATTAAAGAAGTCATAGGTTGTTTCCTCTCCTATTCCCTCTCTCTTCCTTATTATCTTCTTATCACCACTGTTAGATTCAGTATCAATGGTTATTTTAACCATATCCAAAGCATCACCTTGTTCATCAGTGAAAGAAGTGGAAGCCTCTGTGGGAACCTCAGGAACCAACTGTCTGTTATCCAAGTGATTGTAGATGTACTGGTCAATAAACTGACTGTAATCATCCTCACTTTCCAACAATCCTCTCAGTGTATCAATATACTCTGGAACAGACTGTCTAATGGCAGTTGGTGCTAAATGAATGAAAGTAGAAGGTCCAAATGCAAATCCATTTCTGTAATAACTGTATCTGAATAAATTAAGAGCTAAAGCTTGAGCTTCTGGACCCATATATAACAATGATTGCCAGTCTCTCATATATCTTTCCCTAAGAGTAGGACTTAACTGACCAACATTCTTAAATACTACTGTATCTACAGGATTGTTTTGGTTAGCCCTTATTACTCTTAATCTCTTAACAAACTCAAGTTCAGCTATTTCAGGATGTTCACTCAATGTTCTGTTGAAATAATCAGGGAAATTATTGATGAAATCCCTTCTCTTATCACTGGATGTTGTAACCTTATCATCTGCTCTTAGGTTAGCTTCTTGCCCAAAGAATGATGTCTTGGACATAATATAAGCTAACAAATCATTGTAGATGTTATTGAGTGTCTTTGCATTTAACTTGCCTGTCTTAGTGTGTTGTCTTAAGCCTCTCAATCCCTCTTTACCATCAATTACTTCCCTGAATGAAGAAGTGAATTGAGGGAAATATCTACTGAACATTTCTTGTGTTTGGTCAATACCAAGGCTAAAGAATGCTTGTAAATAGGGTAATGGGGAACTTAATAACCTCTCTCTTATCTGGTCAATATCCATACCTTTCATACTGAAAGGCATAATAACATCTGCACCAGTTAAAGGGGAGTTTTCATTTAAAACCACATTAGTCAGGAAGTCATCAACTTTCTGTATCTTAATCTGTGTATCTGCAATAGTAGGACCTGCTGCACCACCTTGAGTATCTGCTCTTGTAGCTTGAACCAACTGTCCTAAAGCATCTGCTGTGCTCATTATTCTCTTAAATAAATAACCAGCAGCCACCTGCTTCTTATAGAACTCAACCTTTCTGTAGTCAGATGTCTGTGTCCTATCACTCAATTCCTCTACTTCCTTCTGGAGAATGATATTGTCTGCCAATTCATCTGCCATGAACTTATTAGATTTATAATTGTCATAGGTTACATCTTCCATCATTGCAGCCCTTTTCTTATAGTTCTCAATGACTTCATCAATGATTGTGTCCTTTCCTTTGCCTTCTCTACTCTCTCTAAAATAGGTATTGGTAATATCCATTACAATTGGTTGTGACATAATCAAACCAATCTCAACAGGATTATAGCCAAGCCTACTTAAAAGCATTGAGGCATCAGCAGTGAATGTATTCTGATTCAATGAAGCAAGCACAGGGTCTTTTACATTATCCACAGATGCAGCAAGGAAACCTGCATTATTCCTTGAGATATACTCCTTATTGTCATTCATCAGACCATGAAGAGAAGTCAGTCTCTTACCATTAAGTAAGAAAGAGCCATTCTCAGTATTAAGACCTAATTCAGTATGTTGCATCAAAGCATGGTTTGCATTATGGTTGGCATAAATACCAATCAATGCTGCACCAGTCATATTCTGCTGATGAAGTTGAACTTGAGTTCTTGGGTTAAGAGGGTCAAGTTTTTTCTTGAACTTCTCTGCCAATTTGTCAAGTTTCTTTAAATCCATACTCTGTAACTTGGAAAGAGTACTTTGATTTTCAGGAATATTCAGTTCCTTTCTTAGTTCAGACTCTCTACTGGATTGTAGAATGTTAATTATTCTTGCAGACTTCTTCTGATAATCAAAACCACCGGGGTTAAGCATCTTTGAAGCAGTGTCAGCATTAGTCAGAACACCCCACATCATATCAATCAGTAGATTGTTTCTGGCTTCAAGACTATTCTCTTGTGGAGACTTGCTAAAGTCATATTCAATCTTCTCAATCTTGTCCTCAGAAGATACTCTATACTTCTCTCTATTAGCTTTATATGTCTTCCAGAGGTTGTATTCCTGACTATCCTTAGGAGCTTTCCTACCTTCATCTATGGCTCTGTTTACACTCTGTCTATACTCCTTCAACATTTCAGGAGATACAGCTTTTCCTTGTGTCAATTGAGCAACCAAATCATCAACAAACTGTCTTCTATTATATTTAGGAGTTATCTTGAACTCAGGCAGCATAATATACAATTTATCCACATCAAAGTCAGAACCACTTAGGGTAGTAATCTCTGCTGGAAGCATAATTGCAGAACCATTTTGCTGGGGTAAGAAACCTTTAATATAAAGAGGAGCCATTGAATATTTGTCCTCTGTTGGTTGTATTGTTATCTCATAGATGTTTATTCTATGATTCTTTATGTTTCCATAAAGCACGGACTATATCTTCATCCCATTAGGATGTTGGGCACTCGTGGGTATATTATATTCTGTATTTCTACAGTTTCAATACCTAGTCTCTGAACCTTTTATAGTCATTTAAACTATAACTTGGCTGCTGATTGTCCCTATTTGTTAGATTTTTACACACTTGCATATTCCCAAAAGTAACCATATCTTTTCTGATGAGTCTTTATTCCATTTATAATATTAGCATCTTTTCTAATATTACCTAAAGTTCTCGCAGCTTCTCTTATAGATGAGAAAGTATTAATTACAATACCATTTTCATCTAATTGATTAACTTTTCTCTTCAATGGATTAGAATCTCTAAGTTTTAATCCTATCTTAATTGCCTTGTCATTATAGCAATTATTATAAGCCTTAGTACACCATTCTAAATTTTCAACAGAATTATTCTGTTTATTCTCATCTTTGTGGTTTATACATTCCCAACTATTAGGGTTTGGTATGAAAGTATCTGCTATTATCCTATGTACTGCAATGGTTCTTATTTTATTAAAGGTATCATATAGCTTTACTATAGGATAACCACCACTGTCAAGTACTGTAGACAAAGGTTTTAATATATTTCCTTGTCTATAACTAAATACTTTTCCACTTTTAGTTACTTTGTAGCTTGGATATTCTCCAAATCTACTTTTAATATCAAATAGTTCTTCTTCCATATAATGTTCTTGTATAGATTTATATGTACAAAGATACTATAAATATTTGAATTACGCAAATTTTGTACTAACAACCTCACAGGAGGTTCCAGCAATTCACCCAATTTATTTTCCATTAGCATTGCTGCTAAAGTGAATCCCAATCTTTCGATTAAACTCTATAACCAATCAACTTTCTCAAGCTGTCTGGTAACTTATTTATATCCAGTTCATGAGAACCTGCCTTCATAAGAGGTTCATAGAACTTCCTACTATATGCTGGCATATAAACTTCGAGATATTTAATTCTCTTGTTCTCTCCTTCACCTTCAAAAACAATCTTCAATTCATCAGTAAGACCATAGTCAGACACCTGAATAAGTGCTCCTCCTCTAATCTTCTGCTTAGTAATCCTACTCTTGATAATACTATTCAGCAATGTCTGTACTCTTTGGGATTGTACAGGGTCAAATAATGGAATATTGAATTGTCCTTTCTCATTAAGAGTACAGGCTCTAATCATATCAATTCCATATCTTTGATTACCTCTCAATTCCTCAAGAAGTATCTTTTCAACCTGTTTAGGGTCTTTAAAGATTTCATTTACATCAGCAAAAGCCTGAATGATATTCTCAGTGTTAATAGCATTATACATATCTAACCATTCCTGCTTAGACATTTCCCTACCATTTACATCAATCTTAACATCTGGACTAATATCTGCTGTAATCAGCTTTCTAATCTGAGTACCAACTAACTGAACTGCATCAATAGCATGTTCTGGAGTTGCAGTCTGAATACCATAATCCTCATAGCTTACTTTATGAACTACATTAGGATTCTCAACACCATTCTGAGTAGTGGCATTCTTAAGTACAGACTTGACATCTTCCTTAGTATTGACATTATTCAGGTCAATTACACCTTGTTTCCCAACCTTAGTAGTTGATTCAAATTGAACTACATCAATTCCATTCTCTTCCATGAACTCATTGATAGCCACAAGTTTACCTGATTTACCAAGTGGACCTGAAACTAACTGGTGCATAGCCATAAGAAGGAACTCTGAGTTCTTATGTTGAACTGGTGTCTTAATGCCTGTATGACCTTGAACTCCACTCATATTATTCACCTGAGTGTACACATAAGGTTTCTTGGTCTGCCAGATAATATTGAAATCAGCCATATCCCACTTACCATTTTGGAAGTTATCAAAGGCTCTCTGCATATCATCTGTCCACTGACCAGACATATCAAGAATAGCTCTGTAAGAACTTAATGACCTATAAGCCTGAGCATCTGCCACATTTACTTCTTTGAACTTGTTTAAGATTAAATCTCTGTCTGGCTTTGATAACTCATTCTTCTTAACTCTTTCATCAAGTACAGTTGCAATATCTTCAAGTACAGAAGATACAATCTCATCATCCTTTAGATAAATAGTTCTCTCTTCCTTTCTACCATACTTAGAGTTGGTATTAAGTCTGAGGGCAGGAGCATGAACTTCCTTATATCTCTTTTGGAAGTCCTCTATATTCTTATAGAAAGCAAGGTCAGTTGTAGTGAGTTCAATGATTTGTGATGTAGCAAACTTACTATTCCAGAAGTATTCTCTCAACTTAGCTTTGGCATTATTCCTAATAACCAAGTTTCTATTGATACTATCTACTTCTTTGGGAGTAATCTCACCTCTCACCATCTTCTCTCTCAACAAGTCCTTGATACTTTCAAAAAGAGTAGTTGCCCTTCTATCATCTACTGGATTATTATTGTTGTAATCTCTTAAAAGAATATCCATCTCTGTAGTCCACATTCCTTCAAGAGCCTTCTTTGCATTGTTCAAAGAAGTTGCTGTATTCCTGTTATAAGAACTTTGACCAGCATTTACACCAATTACTCCAAGATATTTGTACTTACCATTAGGCAGTTCTTCAAGTAAACCAGCTTTAGCCCATTCTCTGTAAGTCTGTTCAAACTCATTATCAAGAGCTTCTCTTACTGACTCTCTGATGAACTCTCTTAATTCAGCACCAGTTCCTTCATTCTGGATTCTCTGGAACCTATCAAGGAAAGTCTCACCATTGTCATATCTTACATCATTCAGAGCTGTAAGGAACTTAAACTCAGAACCTCCTTTACTTTTAACTTTCCCTTCCTCATCTCTGATTATATCATAGTTTGCAATAGGAGCAATGTTAGGATTACCCTTTTGATATTCAACATCCCTTTGGTTTACAAGAGCTATTCTATCTACTTCTTGATTAACCAAATCAACCATCCTATCAAGGATAATATCATCATACTTCATATACTCACCATCTTCTCCAATGATGCTATGATTGTCATACTTCCTGAATCTAATGAACTCAGCAGAAGGACTATCTGAGAGAATTGGCACATGGTAATTAGCCCATTGAATATCAGATTTACTGTTATCTGGGTCTCCAAAGTATTCTGTCAGTAATACTAAGGTATAATCCAAATCATCCCAGTTCTGATATGCAACCTTATCTGAGTTAAGTAGAACCTTATGGCTCAATCCTCTTCTCATTTCAGGGTTATTTACCAGTTGCTCAATCCAGTCATTTCTCCATCTACCATCCTTATAGAACCATTCATATTGTCCGAATTCATTTTCAACAAACTCTTTGAACCTTGCTTCATTACCCATAACATTCTTAAGCTGTTTAATCAACTTGCCAAGATAGTTAGGAGTAACATGGCTATAGTATGACTTATCATTTTCCCTCACACTACTTTCAATGGCATCTTCTGTTACTTCTGCAAGCATCATAGCTATGCTATTGTAAGCAGAACCAAATGTATTTATCAAATCCCCTCTCTTTTCAGTTCCATCTTCAAGAGTCTCAGATTTAACCTCACCTTTCTTTACACCACTGAATATGATATTTAATTGAGGAAGAAGCAACATAATTGGGTCTGTTGCAGTACCACCTTCATATTGCTTTATATTGGTCAGAGCATCCAATAATACACCTTGATTAGCATTGATACCAATCATATTAAGGAGCTTATTCAATGTCTTCCAAACCTTTTCATCCTTTAGAAGTTCCAACCTTTGTTCTGTACTAAGATTGGTAAATCTGTTATTAAGAGCTTCAGTCCATTTAAGACCATTCTCTGCATTCTCAAGATTCAAGTCTCCATTCTTGTCATAGATACTATCATCATCAAGCAGATTACCATTCTCATAGTTATCCCTCCATTCATCAAGTAGATAATAGACACCCTCAGGCTTATTGATAGCAATAGTTTCCATCTTGAAAGTACCATCAGCCTGTAGCTTCTTCTTCTGAATCCAGTAAGGCATAAAGTCCTTTCTGAAATCCTGATAGAACTGACTGAATAGTTTGGGTTCAGCCTGTAGCTTCTTGACTATTTGCTTAGTCCAAGGCTTGGTATTACCCAGAGTCTCCAGAAGTGGTAACATATCATCAGATGTAATCATATCTCTGAGCTTATCTATAAGGGTTGCATGAACATAGTCTGCATCAAGAAATCTAAGATTTCCTAAATCATCCTTATCATACTTTCCTCTGTAGTCAAGTTGGGGAATTTCTCTAATTACCTTTCTAACCTCCTGACTTAGAGATTCATGAGAGCTTACTTCTCTATAATTAGTCATCCATCCATCCTTGAAAGCCTCATCCTTTCCAAAATCATCAGCTTGTGTATCTACTGCACTATCTCCCTCTGGGGTATCATTATTAAGGTTGGCATCTTTAGGGGCAATATAATTAGGGTCAATCCTAATCCCCTCTGTAGCTATTAGTATAGTACTTGCTTCCTCAGCCAAAGGTTTGAAGTTATCTACTACTTTCTGATAAGCATTAGTCTTATATAATGCTTTCTTCTTTGCAGCTTCATACTTCTGTTCATCACTATATCTTTCAGAACCTTTCATACTATTGATTATATTCAGTTCTGATTGTATCCTATTCTCCTCAGAGTCAAGTATATAGTTATTGAAATAATCCCTTACTCTACTAAATAAGCCAGCAGGTGTATATAACTTGATTATCTTGAATCTATCAAGAGTTGCTAACTCTTCTTTCAATTCATTGACAGCAAGTACATCACCTTCTTTTTCAGCATCAGCAATTCTCTTATTAAGAGTATCATTGTGTTCTTGCAGTGCTGTATCTATCTCATTGCTAAAGAATCTTGCAATCAGACTAACCCTGTCTCTTCTTGTTCTTGGGTCAAAGTCTAAATCTACTTTAGCTTGTTCTTCTACAGTGGAAATTCTTGGAGCTTCAAATGCAGGTGAAAGTGCTTTATCTAAAGCCTCTATCATTTCATCCTTACCTTTCCTTAGTTCTGCCCTAAAGTTATTTAGTTCAGAAGCAGTAGGATAAGTGTCCCAGTCCTTATTATTCTTGTCTTGCCATAGCTCAACAAGTCCCTTGACTGATTCTATAGTTTCACCTTGTAATTTAGCAGCCAATTCTTCTATTGTAGAATTAGTTGTGATACATCTTTTACTCATCTTGTTATAGATTTATAATTAAATTTATGTGCAAATATAAAGGTTGTTTTCTTAATATGCAAGTTATTAAGGGTTTTCTTTTTGAGAGGTAAACCAAACTCTTTAAAAATAAGAAAGGGGAGACTTAGCTCCCCTAACTGTTACTCAACTACATACTTAACACCATTGAATACAAGGGCTTTGATTGTGTTGATATTTACTAATCTAATCCCATCTTCTTTGGAATTTCTTTCAATATCCATATCAAGGCATTTGTACTTACCATCCCTTGATACAAACTGCATCTTGTAGCCTCTCAGTACCCTATCTTCTCCTTCAATAAAGTCCTTAATAGGGTTATTCTGAATGTGTTCCAGAGCTTCTTTATAAGCTACAGCCATTGACTTCTTAGCTTTCTTAGCCTTGTCAATCAAAGCTACAGCCTCTTGTCTTTGTGCTTCCCTCTCAGCTTCATATTGCTTCTTGGTCTTAGCTTTATCCTGCTTTTGGAACACAACAGTGAATACCTCAGAAGATTTAATACCCTCAAAGATTGTCCTTATACCCGGAGTACCATCTTTCTTATCTTCTTTAGTCACTTTTACTTCTTTGTCATACTGGTCAGAAGTATTAAGCAGGTCTTGAACATAACCATAACCTAATGTCACTGACTTTCCACTCTCTGTATGCTTGAACTTGATTGTATCTTTACCAATCTCTTCAACAATGTAATGTGACTCTTCTGAGAATACATCACCTACTGCTATTTCTTTAATATTGATTTTCATTTGTTCTTGATTTTAATCTGTTACTTCTTTTGAATAAGCAGTATATACTGCATTTAATTCTACATCATCCTTTACAGAATCCATAGTAGCCATATACATAGCTTTTGTCCTTGTTCCACCTCTACTTAATGCAGCAGCTTCAATCACTTGAGAAGTTTTACCACTATTCTTGAAGGGGACACTTACACCATTTGTCATGGCAGAAAGCTCTTTATACCATTCAACATACATAGGGTCAATAGTCATGGTATCAAATTTGATACCTAATTCACTTGCCTTCTTAGCTTCTTCTCTCCAATCAATCTGGGCATTACTTATAATACCCTTGTAGCTGTAACCTACCTTGTGAGGTGCTGCATCAGCAATTAATAATACTGCCTTAGTAGAACCTTCTCTCCATGCAGTTTCCTCAGTGATTTTCTTAATGACTAATTCATAGAACTCATCACCATCTCCACCACTTGTGTTTTGAGCCTCATTGATAAACTCGATGATTTTGTTTTCATCATTAGTAAGGTTTAATACTTGATAAGCCTTACCAAAGTTATCCTTACTCTTCATGTCACAATAGTCACCAAATGCTACTATACCAATCCTTAAGTCAGGATTAGAACTGAACAGTTTGGGAACTAACTCCTTCACATGGGTCTTTACTGCATTAATATAAGCTGACATAGAGCCAGTTGTATCAAATGCAATCACCATGTCAAGCATACCATCAGTAGTAGATGGCTCTACTACTTTAGGTAGCTCTTTTGTCTTAATTAAATTTGTTCTCATTAAATGAACTTTTCAAGATTTGACATAAACTCTTGAGCTTCTTTCTGAGTTTCAGAGATGAAACCTATTTCATCCTCAAGGAGTTTTACCTTTTGTTTCTTACTGTCAATGTCTGCCTGCATTTCTGCATTCAATTTTGAAGCATCTTCATGTGCTTTCTTAAACATTGATTTTACTCCAGTCAGCCTTTCCTTAAATGAAGGCTTCGCAATAACTGCTTGTATCTTACTTCCAAATGCCATTGTTTTTTTTTTAGTTATTAATCAGGATTGGCTTCATCATATAAATCCACCAAATAATTTCTTCTCAAAAACTCCATGTGTAATGGATGTGCCAGTTCTCTTGCTTGAGGATGAGCACTGCCTGCATCTCTTAACTTAAAGAAATGCTCCCAATCACTCACAAAACCAGTCATTACTAACTCAGTTTTAAGTGAATTAGGTAATACTGCTCTTGCTTGTTGAGGTGTCCAAGGATTATTCCTAAATCCAGTCTTATATCTTTTATCAGAAATCCTATCCTCCCACTTCTTCATCAAATCAAAATAATTAGCTTCAGCAGCTCTTAAAGCCACCAAGAAACCATTATAATAAGTATTTCCTTCATAATTGTAATCCTCTAACCAGCAAGGTTCAATGAAAGTAACTTCATTACCAAACTTATCCTTAGAATAGTTACAATACCTTGTACTTTCCTGAGCAAAAGACATTACTCTGTGCCTTACAAATTCCATCTGTTTATACTTAGGCTCTTTATCCTAAGTCTCTCCAAGTTTCCTTGGAGTGTCGGACTATATCATCATCCTATAAATAGGATGCCCAACACTCTTGTTCCTATTATATTCTCCTAAAGGAGTTTCAAGGATTAGTCTCTGAACCTTTCAGAGTTGTTAAGCTCTGACTTGGCTGCTGATTAGCATGATTTAAGACTTTTTGAGCAAATTCATATAGTTCAGACATTGATAATATGTGTTTGCATTTATTAGCTTGTGCTGTAACCCATTGAACATTTCCTTCTATATACCCCTTAGATGAATCAATTCTATCTAAAGAAGCTCTTAATATATTAGGTAATTCATCTCCAGTTATAGCACATTTTCTATTTTGAGTAAGATACAAGTTCCACAGGTAACCTATAGTGACATTAAATTCAATCTTTCTAACAATAGCTTTAGCTTTGATACCATTAAACTTAGATAAAGTAAGGTCTCCTACTTTTCCATTGATAATAGTTAGGTTATCTATATTAGTAAGATTAGAACAATGCTTACACTGAAACCATCTGCTTGTATTAGTAAGTGCAGAAGCAGTTAAATACTGCTCATGCCCACACTTACACTTACATTTATATCTTAGTTGTCCATTAAAGTTTTCAGCTTCTCCTATGACAGTCCAATACTTATAAGTATTACCTACTATAATAGGAGTTCTTCTCTCCTTTCTTGAACACTGTAAACATTGAGTAGTTTTCCCTAATCTTAAACTACTCCAATGCTTATACTCAATTTTACCACATTCACATTGAACTTTTACATTTCTTTGCCCTCCTGTGGTATATACAGGAGTAGAATCTATTACAGTCCATTTACCAAATCTTTGTCCTACTTCAATTTCTGTTCTCATACACTATAAATATTAAATTCATAGTGCAAAGGTACAAAAATTATTTTGAATATGCAAATCTTAGATTTTAGCCTTCCAGCAATTCATTGGGTTTTTCATTGATAAGTTACCTTATCAAGCCACAAATTCTTTATGGGATACACCTCTATCACATACAAAGTGAACAGTAATTCTCTTTGCATGGAACTCTGTAGGTTCACACAGGTATTGTAGGTCATCAATCCACCCATTTTCTATAATAACTCTATAATTACTGGTTATATACCAATAGTCATTCTCACTATTATTCATTACTACAGAGTAAGGATTGTCTATATACTTTATAACTATAGGTTCATTAGAGAACTCTCCTCTATCATCCATAGTTCCATAAGGAATTTTAAGATACACTGTACCATGCTCCAGCATAGCCCCATGACCAGATTTAACCATTCTACCTACAAATCCTTTAGCAGAATCTTCTGTTATCTTATCCTCAGACTTGTAGCATACTCTTCCTGCTCTCTCAATTTGTTTATAAACTCCTTCAAGACCTTCTTGTTGGTCCCAAATAGAAAAACTTGGTTTAATTAATCTCATATTTTAATCATCTATTACTACAACTTCATCAATATCAAACTCTTTAGGAAACTCAGCATCTTCTACCTTTTTATGAAAGGCTTCATTAATCTGTTCCTCCTCTGCATCTGGAGGTAATTCAACTTCATCATAATATGATATGGTTACACTCACAAACCTCTTATATTTTACATCAAGAGGTGTATTCCAAGGTGCTCTGGGGTCTTCATTAGCCCCTAATGGTACATTATTCATCCTCTTTTCCTTTTTAAGTTTCTTAATATTTATCTCTAAATTATTCTCTTGGATTAATCTGCGAGCAATTACACTTTCAAGTTTCTTTGGAATGCTAATATGTCTGCCTTTTTCATTAAGGTAGATAGCATGGTCTCCACTATGTCTATCATAGTAAAAACCATTAGCCACTACCACCCTAACAAACTCTCTATGTGTAAATTGCTTCATCACCAAAGTTCTTTAATTCTCCTAAAGTCCTCACCTTGAGGTACTGGACAATCCTTCACCCACTCCATTTCCTTGACATTCCATAGTGACAAATCAATATGCTCAGGAAGGAGAAGTTTCATATCAGCAAAGAGATTAAGTCTAAGAGATTTCCCTTTAATGAAATCAGATTTAGTTTCCTTAACCTCTTGCATCATATTGTTCAGTTCCACAAACTTATCAATATCACTCTGACTGTGAGGAGTCAAGACTATACCATCTGCATAAGCTAATATAGTCCTTACTCTATCCCAAGCAGCTATTGAAGTGTACACATATACCTTTGGAATATCTGTATAAACCTCACTAATAACTCGAATAGACCTTATTAATTCAGCTACTTTATTAGTGTGAATCAAAGGTTCTCCTCCAGTAATCATTATCTCCTCATAGTTCCATCTATCCACTACTGGTAAAGATGAAAAATCCCATGAGTTATTACAACACATGGGACACTTGTTAGGACATTTAGTTGTTACTAATAACCTAAGTTTCTTATTCATGATACTACATCTTTATAAGTTACCACTTGTTCAGCCATAAGACCCTTGCAAGGAGGTACAATTACTTGTTCAATCCTTGTTACTTTATACAGATATGAACTCCCATTGTATATACCATTACTCTTCAAGAGTATTTCTGCCTGTTGAGGATTAATAGCCTTACACATTGCACATCCTTTACCTATACCAGTAACTTCATATTCCATAACCCAAAGTTGCATTGCTCCATCAGGAGCACAACCTGCATCTACCCTATCTCTGTTAGGGATTGTAGTGTCTGGGGCACAATAAATTCCTTGCTGTCCTGCCATATTAATAACTCCTTAATTCATTACACTTCTTGCATAAGCCATTCTTATAAACAGGCTTACCACAAATTCTACATCTCTCTACAGCATTAAAGCCTAATTCTCTACTGGATTGAGTTGAATTACCTACTACTTCTCTAATTAAAGAAAAGGCTTGAGTTAGTTTCTCTACTTCAACTGGAGTTAATATTCCAGTCCCAGCATAGTAAGGAATAGTCATGCCTTTTAGTCTCCAAAGTATGTTATTCCTGATTCTCCACCTCTTCTGTTTATCAGTAGGCTGTCTGTCTCTATTAGGACTATTATTAGTTGGCCCTACATAAATTCCTTGCTTACTCATACACCTTCAATTATTGATTTATACCTTTCATAAGTCTTTCTTATTACTTCTTCACCAATAGGACTCTCTCTTTTAGAGTCCCTCTCAATACATACTTCAAGGGGCATAAAGAAGTCCTTATACTCTAAGGAATAACAATTCATATAACCTGAAGTACTGTCAACTAAGTTTTCATAGTATTCTACTTCCTTTGGATTAAGATTCATGTTATCAATAACAATATCATATCCAAATTCCATAGCACTTACCATGAAATCTTTCTTTATGTCAGATACAAGATGTTCTCTACTTGGAACCCAGTATTTACCAAGCATGTTTCTGATGTCATCATTATTGAACCTTACTCTATGCTCTGGGTCTTCAAGTACCCATTGTTTAGCCCAAGTAGTTTTACCTGAGCCTTGTATTCCTCTACATAAAATTAACTTTGGCATACATCACATTTCTTTTGATTATCCATCCATATTACTGTCATAATGGCATAATTAGCCATATCAAGTAGTGTATCTCTGACAGATTCATCTTGCACCATAGCTTTCTTTTGAACCAGAGACTCAATTCTATTCATCTTATCTCCAATCCTTACTACTGATGCTACAAGACCAAACTTATCCAAAGACTTATCAAAGGAATTACCATAGTCATGATTCTTTCTTACATAAGTAGAAATCATACCTTTTACTACTTCTTTAAATTGAGCTGCTTCCTCTGGTAGTATAGGTCTTGAACCTAATTGTCTGATTGCATACATAGCTTCATCAAGGTCTCTCTTATATACCCCTAATTCCTCTCTCTTATGTTCCCACACATTTTCAAGTTTGCCTAAAACTTTTAAATATTCAGAACTTACTTCCATTTCCATTTTCTTCCCATTCTTTTAATGTTACAAACTTGTCAAGGAACTGTCTCTTTTCCCTGACATAATAATGACCATTCTTGAGACTCATATAGAGAACTGCATCTATCCATTCCCCACTATCCATGTCTTTCATCTTTACTATACCTTTAGCATAATATTGATTCTTGGTCTTAGGATAGACATAGATTCTCTTCTTTTGCTCACAACTTAACAAGTGGATAGTGTAAATAAGCCCACATAGAGCTATTACAACTACCACTGTTACTACCAATACTTTCCAAATCTCCATAATTTCCTAATGTATCCAGAAATCTGCTTTATCACCCTCAGCAGGAAGTTCTACTTTCCTACAGAAGAATGCTCCAGCCTTTTTCATACAATTTTTCAAAACCTCTGTCATTTCATCAGCTATCTCTTCTGGAACCTCTATATTCCATTCATCATGTGCTGGAATACATAACTTTACCTTGAATAACAAATCATGCTCTACAAGATATTCCCATAAGAAGATAGATGCAGTCTTGAACATAGTAGCACCACATCCTTGACAAGGATAATTGATTGCTTGTTTTTCAGATGCAGACTTCCTCTTGAAGAAGTGTCTTACAGGATGTACATACACATCAGCTATATTTACATAAGCCTCTCTGATAGTATCTTTTCCTGCTTTCTTGGTTGTATAATGATATACTCCCACCATAGAATTAAAGTTGTCTCCTCTGGCAAATCTTTGATATAACTCATTCTTCACTTGTTTAGGAAGCAACTTATTCTCTTTACCTTTATAAAGTTTATAGGTAGCCCAATACTCTTGATTGAACCTTGCTTTTATACCCATTAATATGTCATAATCATAGATATAAGCCTTTCTTCCACTTGAAAAGTCAGTAATGATATATCCATGCTCCATGACAAACTTTCTCTGTCTGTCTTGATACACTTTCATACCTTTAAAACCTTTCATGTAGTTATTATAAATCTTGTTGGCTTCTACAAGAGGAATACCCTTATTACCATGAATAGTGTTAGCATCACCACCATAATTAATGGCAAATTCAACACCCTTAGCTTCACTTCTCCAATGTTTGAACTTATACTTTACTTCTTCTATAGGACAATTTCCTATTATCTCAGGATAAGACATCTTGGCTACCAGAGAATGAATATCACCACAACCATTATTGAACAAATCAATCATAGCTGGGTCATTGGTTACATCTGCAATGATTCTTGATTCTTGCCCACTATAGTCACAAGAAATCCATTTCATTCCTTTTCCTGCAACAAAGCAAGCTCTTGTCTCACTGTCAGATGGAAAGTTCTGAAAGTTAAGATACTCAATATTGTTTGATTTATCCTTACCTCCTGAACTTAATCTTCCTGTATCTGTTCCCAACTGATTAAAGTTAGTATGTAACCTTCCACTCTTTTCATTTATCTGGTTAATTACATTCTGACCATAAGTAGAAGTAACCTTCTTTGCTGCCTTATATTGTAGATACAAATATGCAATGGTAGATTTATCTTGTTGAGGTTCAATTACTTTTGCCTCAATACTATCCTTCCATTCACCAGTATCCTTATCTTTAGCTAACAAATCAAAACCTAATGATTTGAATAATGGAATTACCTGTTTAGGACTATCCCAATTAATCAAACATTGAATCTTGTTTTGAAAGCCAAGAAATAGGTCTCCTTGAAGGTCTTCCTTTATGTACTTGGTACTTAACCTTGCATCAATAGGAATTTTCCATGCTTCACAATAACCCCTCTTTTGCCCTTTAATGTCTGCTTCTGGGCATCTCTCACCCTTCATCTTTTTCCTTGCTTTCTCAAGGTCATCAGGGTCATCCCATCCTTCTATCTGCAAGTAATGATAAGCATAATTCTCTCCTTTAGCTGAGTTAATAACCCAATTACTAAGTGCATCCTCAAATACTTTGACAGTGAAATTATCAAGAAGCATTTTTCTTTCCCACTTACTTCTGCCTAATAACACACCACAATATTCAGTATATGCAACCCAAGGAACAGACTTATTCTCATACACAAGAGCTGTAACTAATCCTCTCTTCTGGAGTTCTTTTTCCTGTGCATCCATTATCTTCTCCAGATATTTCACATCATTTGCACCATACTCAATAACATCTTCTGAAAGACCAGCCCACATCACCTTTCCACGAACAGTCTTATCCAGCTCAACACCAAGATAATTTTGACCTGCTGCTTTTAAAGCCATAGAATGAATACCAGCAGGAAAGCCCATATACATAAGTTTCTCTGCCAAGAAACCATCATAAACCTGTTTTACAACCACTCTTTGATGGAATAAAAACTTCAAGTCAAACTTGATATTCCAACCAATAAATAGTCTATCAGATTCAAGATAGTCTTTAAAGAAACTTAGGCTTACAGTAGTTATATCAATTACTACTTGAAACTCATAACACCCCAACTGGAGCATTATGAGTTCTTTTGTATAAGGGTCAAACCCTTTGGTTTCAGTATCTAAGCCAACCTTTCTTAAAGGCTTGAGCATATGTAATGCAGCTTGTGGAGATATTATCTCATACTTGTCAGATTCAGGTAGTATTTGTTGAGTTACTACATAAATCATATATTCACTATTGCATCAATTAACTCTTGCTCTTCTTCTGGTGTGACTTCAAAGGTAATAGCATAACCTTGTCCCATTACATGGTCTATAGATTTAACTACTGCCTCAGCTTCTTCAAGATATTCTCCCTCAACTATCATTGGACCACCTGATGGGTCTATGAACTTTTTCTTCTTATCTGTCAAACCACTCCTCATAGTATATGTGGAAGTCTTTAACATATAAGTGTGTGACTCACTGCCATCTGGCTTAACTAATCTCCTAAGATAGTTGTGTTCCTCTCCTCTTGATTTTAACTCTATTAAGTCTTTCATACCATTGAATATGCTACTAATTCATCAAAATTCAGTACATACCTATACTTCTGAAAGAAAGTATTTCCAATAATACCATGTAAGTTAATACCAAACTCTTGCTTGATATTACCAAATGCTTGACTCAAGTCTACTACTTGGAAATCATCCTCATAGCTTTGACTTCTATAGCCCACATCCATTCTTACATATTTGGATTCTTGAATAGTACCTTCTATTCCAAAATGACCTCCACTCTCTCCAGTCTCTACATAAGATAACCCTTCCAGAGCAGCCTCATTAATTGAAGAATAAGATGCACCAGTATCAAGAAGGAAGTTTAATTTCTTACCATTGTTCATAAATGTGACAATTGGCAGTTCAACCAAATCCATAGACTCTCTAAATGAAATTCTGCCCACTTTAGGGTCTATCTTCCTTCTATTCATTATTAGATTAACAACTCCAGCAATAATGGCTACACAAGCCAGTACCACTATCATTGCTACAGTTTTCCATACAAACTCCATGTTTCATGTTTTTTTTTTAGTGATTACTTTCCTGTCTGCCCAATACCACCTCTACTATTTGCTCCAAGAGTCTCTACAGGCTCCAGAAGTAGAGTTGATGATAATAGCCATTTTAATTTCTGCCATACAGTAGCAAATTGAGAAGGCACAACTTCAAATTGACATACCCTTGTTCCTTTAGGAATGGTAATAGCTTTAAATGCAAGTAATTCTACTCTCCATTCATCTTCATCACCACTATAGGTATTATCCATAATAGCTGCACTGTTTGCAATTTGCACACTCCATTTAGGTGGAGTGCTACTTCTACTCCAAACAGTAGCTCTCATTCCTTTAGGGAGTTCCATTGCTACTCCCAACTTGAATATACCTAACTCTCCTTTCTTTAAGACTACATCTTCTGCCAAGAATAAATCATAGCAGTCTGACATACCCTCTCCACTCCTTACAGGAAAACAACCTTTTGTTATTTCTTTTACTTTTATTTTCATAATGATTTTAATAATTCTTCTTTAGTTATAAATACATCATCCTCTTTAAATCTTTCCAGACCATTACCAGTTGATATATTAGCAGAATAAGAAATATGTTCCCCCGTATATTTATCCAAAGAATAATGAACCCCCATAATTATTATGGGAACTACCTTGTTATTATACATAACAAAGGCAGAATCTCCCATACTAAACTTAGTTTTAATCTTCATATCATAAGCACTTTGAATACCCACAATCTTTACAGTGAATACAACCACCTTCTCTTACCAAAGTACCACCACAGTCAGGACATACCTCACCCTTGATTTCCTCATTAGGGATATACTTACTAAGTACTCTACACATAGCTGAACTGAATGAAGTGATATTATCATTAACCTTCTTTGCAGTCTTGACAATATACTTAATATCCACTCCATGTCTTAATAACATAGATGAATACAAAGTAGCTGCATTCTCCTCAACATTTTCATTAGCTAACTCAAGATTGTCTATATGAAAGACATCTGATGTAAAGCTATAGTGCATCTTACTTACTTTAGTTATAACACCCTTATGAGGTTTAAAGCTAATAGGATTCCTTGGTCTGAATGCAAAGACTTCATAAGGTTTAGATTCTAACATACCCACCAAGATAATGAATTGTTCACCTTTTGCTTTAATCAAATAAGCATCAGCCTCAAGTTCTTTAGGTCTCTTGGGAGCTTGTCTTCCTTCAATAGTCTTAGGTTTCTCAACCTGAGTCAATACACCTTCCCTACACCCATCTCTATAAATAGTGATACCTTTCAATCCTTGTTTCCATGCCTCAATATAGATGTCAGCAATCTCTTCTTCTGTAGTTTCCTTAGCCAGATTAACTGTACTACTGATACTATGGGTGATATATTTCTGAACTACTCCCTGTAATTTAACTCTCTGTCTCCAATCAATCTCTGGTGCTGTAGAACCATAATAAGGACTTTCCTTCCAGACTTCCTTCCATACTCCCAAGCTCCATTCATTGACTTCTGACTCACTATAGTTCATAGTTTCTATTGCCCATCTCTTCAAGTTAGGATGAACTACTGTAAATAAAGTGTATTTCTCACCTACCTTATCTACATAATCTACCCTATCACTTTCAGACATACACTTCCTCTTTCTTTGGTAGAAAGGCAGAAATATAGGCTCAATACCACTACTTGTACCAGCCATGATACTTACAGTTCCAGTAGGAGCTACAGTAGACCAACTTATATTTCTTCTACCATATTTTTCCATCCTTTCAGATTCTCTTGGGAAATTATAGCAAAGAGCATCATACCATTCATTCTCAGGATGGGAGTAAACTCCTTCTCTATCACTGAACACCTCATAATAAGGGTTTAGTTCCTTTGAAATATTACAAGCAGGGAATTTACCTCTCTCAATAGCCATATCAATATTACTATCAAGCTGACCTTTGAACATAACTTTCATTAATTGTTCAACCTGACTAATACCTTCATCAGAGTCATATTTCAAGCCTAACATAGCTATTGCATCAGCAAGACCAGTGAATCCAAGACCAGCTCTTCTCCCTTGAATTGCAGTCTCCTTGATTCTACTCCATAGCTTGAACTCAGTATCATCAGTATCATTCTTCACTGTATCAATAATCTTATCAACAGCTTCAATCTCCAAATCAACCAAATCATCAGCCAATCTCATAGCCTCATAAGAGTGCATGTAGAGTAACTCTTCATCAATGTGAGCCTTATCTGTAAATGGGTCTACAACATAGCTACTTAGATTAATATGAATCAACCTGCAACTATCAAATGGACCCATTGGTATTTCACCACATGGATTTGTCCCCACCATTCTAAAGTCTTCATAAACTCCATCAGGAGAATAGTTGTGCATTGCTCCTTCAAACATAATCCCTGGTTCAGCAGTATTCCAAGCACAGTGCATGAGAGTATCCCATAACTCCCTTGCTCTCACCTTCTTAATAAAATATACATTCTTATCTATTAAGTTTCCAAAAGGAACCAACTCCCCATAAGGTATTTCCTCTCTTATTTTAGGTAATTCTACATCAACAGGAAATCTTAGGTAATACTCCTCATCATTCACTACAGCCTGCATGAACTCATCAGTAACCTTGACTGATATATTAGCTCCAGTTACTTTGGTTAAGTCTTGCTTCTTAGTTATAAACTCCTCAATATCAGGATGATTGATACTCATACTTAACATAAGAGCACCTCTTCTTCCATTCTGAGCTACTTCATTGGTTATATCTGAACATACATCCATAAAAGATGCTGCACCAGTTGAAGACCTTGCTGCATTATTAACCTTAGCTCCTCTTGGTCTAAGCTGAGATAAGTCATAACCAACTCCACCTCTTCTCTTCATAAGTTGGGCTTGTTGGCTTCTTGTCTTCATTATCTCTGCATAACTGTCCTTTGGACTGCCTATTACAAAGCAATTACTAAGACTTACCAATGCTCCAGTTCCACAACCAGACATAACTGAACCTCCAGGTATAATATACTTGAAGTCCTTGAATAACTGATAGATAGCCTCTTCATCAAGATTAGGTCTTTGGTATCCATAATTGGACAATTTCATTCTATTTGACCCTTTCCAATGATAATCACTTTCTACTCTTGCAAATTCCTTAGCTAATCTTCTGTGTGTATCATCAGGAGTTTGCTCTCCCTCTGCTGCATACTTATTTCTCCAAGTTGAGGCTGCCAGTTCATCCCCTTTAAAATATTCTAACTCTGTCATGCTGGTACTAAATTCTTTATTTCCATAATACAATCATTTGCCATCACTTCCTTACTATATTTCAAGTTAGGATTAGTAAGATAATAATTTAGGTCTGTAAGAATCTTCCTCCAATCCCTATAAATCTTACCTGTTTCATCCTTTAAATCTACCATACCAAAGTTCCCATAAAATTCCCACACAATAGGAGCAATTGTCCTCCTGTTGATAACAATGAATTGATAATGCTGAATCTTGAACTCACTGAAATAGGGGTCTCTCTTGATACACTCTTGAAGAATGTATGTATATAGCTTAGCTTGAATATCATATCTCCAGTGAGCAAAGGAGTCTTGAAAGTTCTCCTCAGGATACCCAGTAGTCTTTAAGTCTATTGGATAGATAATCTTATTATGGTGGTCCACAATAAGTTCATCAAACATACATCTCACTGGTATTCCATTCCATTCAGCTTTGAATTTCAATTGAAACACCTTCTCAATATCAGTATTCCAAGGGTCTATATAAAAGAAATCCTTGGTTATTGAGTTGGTTCTTAATTCATCAACACACAGAGACACATCATTATAATCTTTTTGGGATAATATAGTCTTGTCTCCTGCCAGTGCAAGTAGTGAATAATACTCATTGCAACTCTCTTTTACCTTCTTTATTCTGGTAGCTTTATAAGAGTCTCCTGCATAATATCCATTGGCTACAGCCACACTACTAATCACTTCATCATCAATAGTATCTACCCTTCTGTGTGTATCTCCATACTTGGAGAATAATACTTTGGTGATACTTATCAGGTTATCTGACAGATTAGGGAATTCACATACAATGAATCTTTCAGCAAAGGCTTGTTCTCCATCAGTAAGCATACAATCTACTGCACTGCCAAATAGTAATGCTGGACTATCTACCTTATCAAAGAGAGAACTGAGATTTCTCCATCCTTCCCTTTCAAATCTTGATAATGTAGAGTAACTGATTGCAGGGTCTTTCCTGTACTCTTCCTCTGTTACATTCCAAGATAGTTCTTTAATACTCTTCATCATAGTATTCCTCCTCTATGTCTTCTTCCCATTCATTACTGGGAACTTCAAGCTGGGTTAAATATACATCTACCTCAGCCTTTAAATTACTTAACTCTGTCAAGTCTACATCAAGGTACTCTTGTTTAGGATTTTCACTCTTGATATTCTTCCTTGTCTTGAATATTGCTGAATCTACTAAGTCCTTGAGTGACTCAAAATCTCTGCTCTGAATAAACTGTTCACCTAAAGTTATATCACTCTTGGGTAAACTGTTGAGTAATTTCCTCATTCTTTCTATGGCTTTCATCCTTATATCTAAAAATAAAGTTTCTATGAAATTTCCTATCACCATCACATACTCTTTTAATACAACAAGCAGTAGTATTTAAAGAATTAGCTGCATCATTAATCGAAATAAATTCAGCTATAAATTTCATATCTCTACTATACTGTATTACAGGGTGTCCTTGAGATAACTGAATATCTCTCTTATGTTTTTGACTTTTGTTGTAGGAAATCAAATTATCTCTCAACCTATCAAGGGTGATAGGGTTATTTTGGTTCTCTAACGGAGTAACCCATTGCAAGTTAGATACTTTATTATTAGAAGGATTAGTGTCAATATGGTCCACTTGAGGTTTATTATCAGGATTAGGAATAAAGGCTTGAGCTACTAATCTGTGAATCAAATAATTACCTTCTGTAGCATTTTCCCAATCTCTCAATTTAACACTAAGATAACCTACTCTATTATCCTTTATGATGGATAATAGTCTTATTCTCTTCTTACCATGAAATTGAATAGACCTGACATTTCCCATATTAGAGACTTCATATAATTTCTCAAAGCCAACTACAGGTCTCCATTCTTCTTTGTTACCATTCATCTCATTTATCACATCCTTTAGTTCTCTTATAGAATGTACTTCTCTAAATTCATAAGGAAGTTTACCTTCTATAATATTCTGTATAATAACTTTCTTCTTGAGACTCCAAGAATCATTTGGAAATCCTTTGGCTTCTATAATAAAGTTTCCACATATAAAGTCAGGAGTATAATGGACAGACCTTAAAGTTTGTCCATTATATCTTTGAGTAGGTATAAGTTCCAACTTATGCTTTTCATATTCAAAAGGAATATTATTATCCTCCAGATATTTAGCCACACTTCTTTCTAACTGACTCCTATATTCTATTTCTCCTACTCTGACTTTAGTTGCATTGATAATCTTTTTATTTTCCATCTCTCTTAAATAATTGTTTCATAGGGTCTTTCAAGATGTGTTTAGCTGTAAGAGCATCCTCTAATGTTCTAAATGCAGCAAAATTCTTGAAGTTCTTGATTTTATTCAAGTCCTTGACCCTTGATATTTCTCCACTGAGACAGCTAATGACATAAATCTCCTTGCTGTTCTCAATGTGGTTACCATACTTTTCATCAAGCACAATGGCTACTTCTCTCAACAGAATTGAGAATACAGCAGCAGGATAGATTGTGTATAGATTACAAAGGTACTTCCTCAGATTATCTACATTCCAATGAATTCTCTTTGCAAGGTGTTCTAAATAGAAGTTAGGGTCTACATGAGTTCCTTCCTCTTCTACTTCCTTGATTACACCTTCTTCAATAAGGAATGGAATACTTTTCTCACAGATAGTCACAGTATAAAATGGTAGGAAACCATAAGCACTGTTCATCCCAAAGGCAAGTGTTTTGCCCATTTCCACTTCCTTACCATTCTCCACAAAAATAAGTTTCTTCATACTTTTTTTTTTTTTTTGTAAATTAATACTCTGAGAACCATATAATTGGCTCTCCATATTTTTCTTTAGTTAATTTGCTCACCTCTTCAAATACAGTAGATGGCATCCTTTCTTCTTGCCTTGCATAGTATGCAGGATGCTTCTCTTCAAGTATTATATTGGTATTCTTATTGATATAAGGCTTAAGTGTCTTAGCCTGTTCACCAAAGAGAACATATATAATACCAGTCTGCCACTCTGATAGATTCTTTAGTAGCTTGGTCATGAAAGGTCTCCACATCATTGTATGACTACCTACTTTATTCATTTCACAAGTCAATGCAGAATTAATCATTAGTACTCCCTGTTTAGCCCAACTCTCTAAAGTGGGGTCAAAGATAATACTATTATGTGGAATTTCAAAGTTTATGCAAGCCTCTTTAACTATTTCAAGAGAAGGAGATAATTTAGTCCCCTCCTTGTTTCCAAACAGGACACCAGTAGCCACATCCTTTTGGGGATATGGGTCTTGTCCTATCATTACAACTTTAAGATTATTGTAAGGGCATAGATTAAAAGCCTTAAATATATCAGAATATGCAGGACAAAGTAAATCTCTTTTAATTAAACTTACCTGTCCTACTACCTTATTTAATTCTTTTGTATCTATAACCCTTACCCATCCACCAAAATATTCCTCAAATGTCATGATATATAGGTCATTTGTACAACCTTATCAAGATGCTCCAGAAGGTAATCATTCATAGCATCATTATTGAATGTAGAAGGAGTTGGCTTTTTAGGTTTTACTATGAACCTATCAGTCACATCAGCTACTACTATCTCAGGTAATGGCTCAATTACTTGAACAAAGCCATTTGAATTCCTTATAATAGTATTAATATCCTGAGCAGTAACTCCAATGTTATTTGTATCTACCATGATACCCTCCTGTACAAATGCAGGAATGACTGTCTTAATAATACCCTTTTCAACTATACCCTTACTTACAAAGACCTTTGGATTCACATAGATTCTACCAGTTTTGTAGTGTAGAATTCTATCCTCCATAACTCCATGAAGTGTGTACAGTATTAATAAGTTATATTCTTTGTCAAGGATATAACCATTACCACCATAATACACCTCACCAGTGTTAGTTGTAATCTTCATAAGCCTGTTTCTATTATTATTCATCTGGAATGTCTTGAAGATTGCATTTGCAGTTCTTCTTGATTGAGGATAACTATTCTCAAATAAAGCAACAGCCATTTCCTTTAAACTATTAGGCTGATTGTAGTTACTCAATAACCCTTCCTCAACCTCGTACTTACACATTAGTGGAACATCAATCTCTGGTCCACTAATATCTACTCTTAAGAATAGATTGAATACATTATTGTTTTCAAATGCAAGATTGGGTCTAATATAGTCTGGGAATTGAATAGCACCCCTATTCAAGAACACATCATGAAGTTGCCTATTTAATTGTACACTTATTGCCATTACATTTCTACTTTAAAGTACATTGTATCAGCAGAATATTGAGTCATAAAAGGCACATCCCTATCTATAATAGGGTTACATTCATTAGCCACGAAGTTTACAAACAGATTAACCATTACTGATGCAATCATATTTGCCATGAATGTTGTCTGTTTGTAGCTACAGATAGTTTCATCTGCTGCTGCATCACTGAACAACCATCTATTCTTATATTCAACTATAGCTCTTTCATCATTGCCTTGAATAGCAAAGACTTGAAATTCTTCTGCTGCCAACCTACCATCAATAAATAACATTCTACCTCTCTCTTCCTCAGGTTTAGCCATTAGTCTATTTTTCCAAGCATCAAAGAATAGTTTCCTTGCTTCCATGTTATCAAAACCACAAATCATAATATCTGTAGCTTCATTTTCAGCAGTGAACCTTTCTTGATATGCAACAGCACTATAATAGTTTGCATACTGTTGCATCATATTATGAAGAGCATAAACTTTTCCCTGTCCCAAGTTATGATTACCATATAATTGACCAGACATATTAGCCTGTTCAACTATATCTGGGTCATATAAATACAATCCAGCAGGTTTTAGTCTTGCAAGTAGGAAACCAACATAACTTCCAATACCTCCTACACCAGCTAATGTAATAGTCTTAGACTGAATGGCACTATACCAGATAGCTCCACTGAATCTACTTGTAGCTTCATCTACAAGCAAACTACCTGAATTGGGTGGAATCACTACTTCCTCAGCAGCTAATGCAGCTTCAAGTAATGCTTCTCCTTGTTCATCAATCTCTACTGGAGCATCCTGTAGAGTCCCTGAATGAACAGTCTCCAAATGTTCATCAACCATTTGGTTTATAGCACTTTCTAATACTTCATCTTCCATAATCAAATAATATAATCATCCATTAATTTGATATAAACACTTAACCAAGGATTCTTTGGTAATTTCTCAAGCTCTTCTCTTACATCATGTGCCAATAATGCAGCCATAGTAGAATCATCATTATTAATAACTGCCATGACATCTTCATCATAGGTATAATTGATAAGATAATCTACATAGTTTGATGCAAAGTATTCAAACTCTTTGACACTTCCAAACCTTCTTCTATAAAGACTCTCCATAGAATTAGCCCACTTCTTGACATCAACTGCACTTTCATTTGAAATGATAATACTTGATGTAACAAGTTGCCTTACAATAGATTGCACTATGTCTTCATCTACTGTTACAACACCATAAGGAATGTCAAGATTCTCTTCCTCAGGCTGTTCAAAAGGTAATTCCCCTTGTTTAGCAGGTATCTCTTTAACTTCTTTAGCTTTATACCAGCCTCTTCCTTCTTCCCCATAGTATTTGTCTTTATCCACTGGAAATGTACTCCCCACTTCCTTGGTTGGGGCAATGCTTTTCCCATAATTATCATATTGGGAGTAATAGTTTCTGCCTTTATACATAGGAACTACAACTTTCTTCTTAGACTCTTTGATTTCCTTAAGTCTCTCCATCATTTCAGTCTCAAAGTCATCAGTTGCATCCTCAAATACTATATCCAAATTGAACCATTCAAGTTTCTCTTCTTCAATATCAAAGGTCTCTACTCCCTCTCTCACTTCACCATTCCAAGTAGGATAAGTGTATTTCTCAGATACAGTCTGTACACATTTGTACTTCCTTGTAACACCAGCAGTATATTTACCTGCATTATTCACAATTAAGGATACAAAGTGAGCCATATCATTACCTTCTGCACTCAGGGTGGCTGTGTCAGTACCACTAAAGAAAGTAGCCATATTATTATGACTATGGATTAATCCTTGGTATATTCCCTCTTCCAATAATTCAGGATGGTCTACCATATATGTAGCCATATCAGGAGATACATTGAACTCAGTATATGCACTTGTACCAATGTCCATTTGGAACAAATCCACACATCTTATAGTTAGGGATTTATCTTCAAAAGCTCCCTCAACTTTATAGAACAATACACCTGACCATTCTACATCCCAGATGTTCTTGCATAAAAATCTTATCTTTTTCTCAACCTCTGCTGGGATGACAATCTTAAATATATCCTGTCTGTGGACTAACTCCAGCACTGGTTTCACTTCTTTCTTCTCTTCCATATCCATAATTTAATATTCTCAACATGCTACATACAATAGCTTCAATATATTGTAAATTCAGTATCCTCGTTCTATTAAGAGACTCCTCCTCTGAGGATAGTACTCCATCAATAGTCAAGGTAATTTCCCTACCTTTGAATGTACAGATTTTCTTTCCTACATATCTCTGATAGTTATCACTACTACCCCTTCTTACTGCTCTTGGTATATAGACTTTACCATTGGTTATAATACACTCCTTGATAATACTATTACTAACAAGGTCAGTATAACTAATATCAAAAGTATGCTTGTTATATTCAGTATTATACCAGCTAATAAATTCATTACTGATAAGAACCACTGTATCAATGAAGGACATTCCTATCCCATAACTTCCATTACTATAGTTGAACCTAATCTTCTTAGTCTCCAGAAGGTATTTAATGAATAGCTTGAATTGCTCTCTTCCAAAGGCACTATTCCAAGGAACCACACCTCTAAGAGATTGCATAGAGAATTTATCTTTAGCATCTCCCATCTCTGGTGCAGGAATATTCTCAAGTCTGTGGTGTGGAACTCCATCAATAGATTCTACTCTTACATACCTATCAAGCTCCAGACATAATAACTGCCAAATGGCTTCATCATATCCTATAGCTAATGTAGAAAGAGAAGAATTGATAGGTCCTCTACCAGTACAAGGTGTTTGGAAATTCTCAAAGTTGTTTCTTGGAATAGAAGATACATGACTGTGCATATACCCTCCCTTAAAGTGGTTTAGTGGATAATTAGACCTGTTCACTCCAAAATATCCCTTACCTTTTCCCTGCCAATTAAATGGAACTTTAAGCCATAACTCCTTAATATCAACATACTTATCATACTCATTTGTAATCCTTACTGTAGGAAAATAAATAAGAATAAATAAGCCATTGAACATAGTATTAGCAATCTTCTCCTTTATTATTGGCAAGAAATATTTAGCCAATGCAGAGTCACTTACAACAGTTTCATTATTAGCACCTTCTGCTGTCCAAAAGAGATTTATTATATCTCGGTCCTCTTTATTCATATTTTGGTAAGCAGAAGAATCTACTATATTACTCCATTCCATGAATGTTCCCAAGGGAGTTACACTAAGGTATGTATATAATCCATCCTCAGTAGGAAAACCCTGCATATCTACTCTCCCTTCACCAAAGAAGTCTTGAAAGAACTGTAGGATTTGATTTGGTCTTTCCATGATACTATCATATAGTTCATGGACTTGTTTCTTTATTTCTTCGGTCATTGCATGATAAAAAAAATGAGGGGGAAGGCTTATTCAGCCTCCTCCCTCACTGGTTTCTACTTAATGAACAAAGTCAAACATCTTGTTTATTTCTGACCTTGACATCTTTTCAGGTTCTTTGTAATCTGTACCTTTCAGTTCAGCCATAGCTCTGTTATAGGTAGCTTCTTCGATGGTATCACTACCATAAAGACCTTCCAACAGAACTTCTAATGCACCTGCAACATTACCTTCAGGAATTGAACTTTCCTTAGATATTTCTACTTCTTTTGTAGCTTTCTCTTCTACAACTACTTCCTTCTTCTCTTTTACAGGAGCAGGTTTTGAAGAGCCTTCACCCAACAGGTCAATCAAGTCCTGAGTTTTACACATAGTGAAGTTCTTTCCGAACCTTTTTACACACTCATCCTGCAAGCCTCTTGCCTTGATTGCATTGTAGGCTTCTGCCCTTGACATAGCACCAGACTTGATTTTCTTTTCAGGTGCAGTCAGCAGGAATGTCAAATCATTTACTACCTGTCCTTTATAAGGAATGTTGGTAGGAAGGATAGAAGCATCATCTTTCAATTCTGCTCTCAAATGACCTTCAAAGAATGTCATTCCTTCATATTCAATACCTGCTTCTCTCATTTCTCTTTTCAACTCACCCAGTGTAGTTGCAGTAGATGCTTGAATAACTTTTTGGGACTGAGTTTTGTTGTTGATGATGGTTACTTTTCTAAATTCCATGATTTTTTTTTTTTTTAGTGATAAAACATTACCTATTAAATAGGCTTAAAATTATTTCTCTGAATTGTTCTTTGTCTCCTATTGTTTTATAGAGGTCTGAGACATCTTTTCCTCCTTCAAAATGTGGCAATACTATGTTAGTGAACCCAGTGGATGCTGATAGTTTCTCTCCATCTATGAGACCAGCTTTATCATTATCCAATAAGATAAATACCTCCTTGTATTTTCTTTTGAGTTCATTAACAGCAGTATCACTAATACCATAGCCCTCTCCTTGAATAGCCAATGCTGGTATCCCAGTGTTTGCCCATAGACATAAAGCATCTTTCATTGAGGAACAGATACATATCTTATCCCCAAATTCAGGTACTTTAGTCCATAAGCTAATTACTGACCTATCATGCCTGTTGGACCACTTATATCCTTTCTGATTGAATGGTTGATATATCTTTAAAGTGACTTTTCCTTCCTTATATTCTACATAAGCATAAGCATATTTATCTGCTGGGAAGACCATTCTGTTCTCTCCTTTTATGATTATTTTATAGGATATAGGATAAATGTCAGCATATTTCAACCACTCTAAAGTGATACCAAATGAAGCCCAATACTCAAGGTCATACTCTCTCCATTCCCTTGTCTTACATTGTAAATCAAGGTTAGAACTGTACTCCTTAGTAGTGACAATCTTAGGTTTACCTAATGCACTATAGCCATTAGTCTTAGTAATCTTGGGTAAGTCCTCCCAAACATGTGCAAGCACATCATTGTAACTCTCCCCCCAATACTTACCTAATAAATCAAATGTTCCTCCTCTATCTTTTGTAGCCAAGTCTGTCCAATGTATCTTCTGACCATCTATGCTATAAAAACCAAAGGATGGATGGTTATCAGGTCTTAATGGACTTGATATAATTGTTGGTATCTTGTCTACTCCAAAATAATAGTTCAGAATATCTAACTCTGATACCTTTGATAAAATCTCTTCTAATCTGATATTAGGTTTACCAATACTAATAGCCATAATTCTAAATCTTTATGTTATTAACCCCAAGGAGTTGCTGTAGTAGCTGTTGCTGCTCCTAATGGGTCATTGTCAGGTGCAGTAAATGAAGTAGCTTCTACTACATTTTCATGCAAAGGTTGTGTAGAGAACTCTGTATTAGGAGCACCACCTGCATTCTGAAACTCAGTGATTGCAGCATCAATCCTACTGTAATCTGTTACAGCATTCTTAGCAAACTTCCTTGTAAATACAGCCTGATACTGTCTTGTACCATTCTCATTATCTACAGTTCTGATACCTACTGCACCTTTAACTGTATATGCTACAGCAAGAGTAACAAGCTCTTTAAGCTCTTTTACATCACCCTTGAACAGAGCTGCCATATCCAGAGAAACCTCACTGTCAGAGGGGTCTTCCTTCATAATCCACTTACCATCTTTATAGTTGGCAGGATTAGGAATATTCAACCACTGAATAAGGAAGTCAACCAAGAATTCCTCACCCTGCCATGCAGGTCTATAGTCAGCACTGATATTGGCTGGTCCAGAAGAGTATTGTGGAATAGACTTGGACTGTACTTCTTCTTTTGTAGCCCATGCAGTTCTACCAAACTTATCAATAATCTGGCATTTACCACTTGTCTGACCAACCTTATAATCCTTAGTCAATATAAAGCTGATAGGAATAAGCAATTCAATACCATTGTTCAACTTAGCATCAGGAGCAGTCTTTGCATAGAATACCACCCTTACCTGTTCCTTACCTTCATCAGTTTTACCAACATATTCAGGGTCATTCTCAATCTCTCTACCTGTGAGAGCTTCTAATTCTGCCTTAGTAGGATTTACAGCTACAATATTGAATGCAGCCATACCTTTGTACATCTTGAAAGAACCTTCAACTGATTCTTTACCTACCTTAACAGCCATGAAACTTTTGTTTAAATTCTTCATCTTAAATTACTGATTTTACGTGATTAATCTTTGAAAGGCATTTCATCTGCCACTTCTCCAAATGGATTTGCAGTACCTATGTTCTCAGGGGCTTCTACAACTTCTTCTGCCAATGTAACTGCCTCAGATGCAGGTACTTCTACCTCTCCTACAGCCTCTTCTGAAACTTCTCCTTCTGGAGCTGCTTCTGTTGCTTCTGCTACTGCCATGATACCAGCAAGAACTTCCTCAGAAGTGAAACCACCAGTCATAGTCTTGATAGGAGCTTCAAAGCCTTCAATGGCTTCATTGATTACACCCAATTCTTCCTGTGCTTTCTCAATCTTCTCTACAAGTTTGTCTCTTTTGGTTCTCAAACTCTTAGTGTTCTGAGCTGTTCTCTTTACAATTGCAAGCTCAAATCTTGATAATTCTCTATTCATAATGTTTAATTTATTAAAATTATTTGTCTTTGTCCCATATTATTGGGTTTACTTTGTAATTTATTTATGGTGTACTTCTTCTCATAATACTCTAATGCTTCCATTAAATATGGCTGGAGCATACCTATTCCCATAATAGTCTGTATAAAAGTTACAGACAATTTAGGGTCTTTACCATGCTCAGTGCAATAATCTAATAGAAGATTGGCAGCATCTTCTCCAGTCAGTCCACCAAAGGCTACAAGCCTACTAATCCTGACTACTTCATCCCTATCCATAATATTCCTGTGCTTTCTCAACTACAAGACCCAAGTCATTGGGAATATATAGAGGAAACATGCCAACAGGACTCTTTGCAGGATATACTCCATCATCATTGGTAACAAATTCTCTGATGGATTTCTTCTCTTTGGAATCAAAGGAAGATTTACCATAAAGAACCACTTCAAACTTACCCTCAGGAGTAATATATGAATCAACCATGTTACCAGTACTCTTATATTTATAAGAGATACTATCACCATTCTTGTCTTTATATTCCTCATAATGAGCAAGACAAATCATGTTCTTATTTTCTGGCACAAGATTGATTGCATCAAAGATTAACCCCATTCCATAACCAATCTGTTTAGGAGTGTCCCAACCACCTTTCATTGCATTCTTCATATAGAAATCCTGACTGATATAATTCATATCATCCAGTACTATATTGGTGAATGGGGATTGAGGACTGGCTAACATCTCAATGATTTGAGCAACTTCTTTCGCATCATTGGTTATAATCCTGTTACCTTTACCAATCTCCTTAAGAGTAGTAACTTGATACTTACTTCCACCCCCTCTAAAAGGCAAGGGCTTATTCACACAACTTATCAAATAAGTCACTTTAGGGTCTAACCCTTTCAATCCAAGCTCTGGTATCTCTCCAATAGAGGTTGATTTACCAAAGCCTGACTTAGCTAAAATCAATGCTTTCATTCTTCTTATTTAAAAATTTAGTCTGCAAAGGTAATCAATTTAATCAACCTATGCAAATTCATCTTCCACTTCCTTATTCTGGCTTTTCTTATAGAGATATTCATGAAGGTATAGTTAGTCCTCCTTCTTACAACTGTCTCAATATACTCAAGACATCTTTCCAGTTCAGGCTTATTATTGGGTAGTGGAAGCTCAGTAAATGTACTTACTGCTCCATCAAAGAACAATGGACATATTTGACCTCCTGCTCCATTATCTCTATCCTCAATAACCTGCATAAACCTTATATTGTTTTTGAATTTGGTCACATCATAACCTTCATATTCCCTTAGACCATACTTAAATGGACTATATAAACCAAGCACCAGATTTGCATCTCTGGTGGTAGTCTTACAATCTGCAAGACCATCTGATGAAGGCATCATCTTATTCAACTTCTGATTCTCAATTCCTTCCTGAGCCTGAGCTTGATGCTGGATTGCAGTGATATTGAAATCAAACTGGTCTCTCTGAGTGATGAAATACTTACTCATCTTCTCAATAGTCTGCATTTTGTTCATACCACTTTCTGACATCAGATTTGAATAGTTGTCTAAGATAATTTCAACATATTCATCCTTGTCATCTGGTTCATAAAAGTCTATAACCTCTCTTTCCTCCTCAAGCCCAGCTTCATTCTTCATGATAACTTTCTTGAAGTGGAACTTTCCTCTACTCAAAGCAAAATTCCTACAATATTTATTAATACCTGTAGGGTTTCTCTCAGAGTCAATATAGATTATAGTCTCCTTAAACTTCTGAATATATGTCACATATCTTTCAGATGCAAGTAAGTCTAATATCTCTTGAGGAACTGGTCTATCAGCAGAAGTACTCTTCAAGTCAGTTGGACTTATTCTTATTCTATCAAGCCTGAATAACAGGTGACATAAGAATTCATAGAACTTTTCTTCCTTACCCATTTCAAGGGTAAAATAGAGTATCTTCAACCTTAGTTGGTCAGGGTGCTCAATTGCATAGAAGAAGGGTTCATAAACAAGCATATAGTCAGCAAGTTTTGATTTTCCTCATACCACTATAGTTTTCACTACACATGACTTTAACCACAGTTGAAAGCCACAGCAAAGCATCATGTTTTGTGGTCTGGACTATGTCTTCATCCTACTATTAAATAGGAGCACCTGCATTTAGTCTCTGGGGCTGAATCTATACTCAAGGTATAGCCTATGCCTCCTCAAGTTAGCATATCAATTTTTTTTTTGACTTAGCTTCCGAGGATATTCAGGTGTTACATCTATAGATTACTCTATAGTAGGGCAGTGCCTATAATTATTATATTTGGTATTTTGTTTGTTAGATTTAACTTCAAGTGGTGGTAACTGCTCAAGTTTGTAAGAGAACCTATAGCCCTTACATTGTTGGAAAGTGCCATTAGTAACTCTACATACACTTGAAGGAGAAATTCCCAATTTAGTAGCTGTGTCTTTTAATCCCAAAGGATTCTCAAACAACAAATTTCCATCTAAGTCATAAACATATAAAGTAACAGGGTTAAAATTAAAATCAAGTTTACCTTCTTGATGTAACCTTCTTCTTGTTTCTCCTTGTTTAATTCTTGACTCTTTAGATAGAATATTTCTTTCTACTTTCTTAGTAATATTATATTCTCCTCCTAATAAATCTAAACAGTATTGTTCTCTTTCAGTTAATATAGATGTGTCACAAAACTCTAATATGAACCACTCAAAATTCTCTTCACCATACTTATTCCAAGCACTTTGTAAATGGGCATTTTCATGCTTATCATGCCTTAACAAAGCAAAGTGTTTCAATAATCTTTGGTAAAGATTCTTTGAACTTCCTATGTAAGTTTTGTTATTAATCTTATTTTCTATACAATAAATACCTGATACTTTTAAATCTCTTGTTATCTTTTCCATACTGTAATATATTTGTTAATGCAAATATAAAACAATACTTCCAATTATACAATAGATTAAATAAATTATTTAGCTTTTACCTTTTGATTTGCAGTAATAATGTTATACCTTCTTTTCTCTATTCCGGGGAGCCACACTCTTAATCTTGGGAAAGACAATGGAATACAATTTATCTTGCCATCCAATATTCTCTGCCTTCGGAGTATTAACTTCTCCAGTGCCCTATCAAATGAATCCTTCTCTTCCATAGCTTAAACCAATGTAGTTGTCCAATTATCAGTAAGGGAGTCTGTTTGACCTTCATTCTCAATATAGTTAGCCAGTTCTGAGATAGGCACTTTAGTACCATCCTTCACTTCTTCTTTCCAAATGAAATATTGAAGTAATCTCATGAACTTATATTCCCCATTGAAGCCAGAAACATAGGCTTGAGTTGCATTAATGATTTGTTCATCAGTGTAATCATTCCCATACTTCTTAAAGAAAGTCTGTAACTTCCTCTTAATGTCAGTTTTATTCCCTCTCCAATACTGATTGTTAAAGTTCTTTCCTTCTGGATAAATGGATTGAAGTTGAGGTACTAATGCTTCAATTCTTTGATTGAAGTCATCAGTCCCCACAGACTTATCAGAGTCAAGAATGATATTATTTACCACATTATTCCCTGTAGAAGTAACAAATAACCCTACAGGAAGATGTGTTTCCCTATCATAACTTGTACTAATAAGTCCTTTTTTCTTCAACTCACTTTCAGCAGCATTGAAATCTACATTGTTTTGAATGGCTATCATAAGTAAGACCTCTCCAAGAGAAACCCCACTCTTTTTAATAACCTTGTCATTTAATGAGATTGTCATACTACTCTCCAATCAGCAATTCAACATGAGCTTCCTCAACTTTCACAGTCTGTTCACAAGCCTCCACAGATTCATTCACAAGTGCAGCACAGTTCAAGAAATATTTCTCAATTTCTCTGTAAACCTTTGCAGCAGTAGCAAATGCTTTACCTTTTGCTCTGGATTCTGCAATCCTCTTACCTACCTCTTCATTGAAGGCATCTTCCTCATTGCATCTTGCAATAGCTCTTACCTTGAATGTGCCACAGAGGTCTACAAGTGGAAGATTAGCCCACATTTTGGGATAAATATCAATCCATGCAGGATGTTTCTGCAACTGCATATCACACTCCAGAACACAAACTACCACCTTCTTCTCAGGATTTACAATGTAGCTTGCTTTAGTAATTTTAACTCTGTTTCTCATACTTTTATTTCACTTAAATTTGTTTTCATAACCAACTCTGGATTATAGTCCTCAAGCATCTTCTCAACCAACTCCTCTTCCCTTGTACCACTAAAGTAAGGGATGATAATAATAGGGTCTTTGTGCCTGAGTATTCTACCCAATCTTTGTTTGATGATAATATCACTGCTGTTCAGATTAGCATATAAACCAACTCTGCAATCTACAAGGTTCATACCTTCATTCAGCATATTACATGCTGTAATGTGGTCCAACTTCTTGTGATTAAACATATCAAGTACCATAGAGGATTCTTTGTTCTTACTGTTAATACAGTTTTCCCCTAATATTTCTGTCTGCTCAATAGAGCTACAGAATGTGAGTACCCTCTCTGATTTCAGCTTCTCCAGAAGAGATAAGATAATAGGGTTCTTTAATTGTGAAAGGAATTTGAGCCTTTGACCTGCAAGGAATAACCATTTTGTCTTTACTCCTTCATTTCTTGTTCTCATATATTGCCTCTTCCAGAACTCTATCTTGTTTCCTAACTCTATCACATACTGTAATTCAGTACATTTAATATGCACTTGAATAGATTTATCCTTAAGATACTGCCATCTGTCCTTATACAGACATTCCCTGACAATCTTAGCCTTAGGATGCTCAATCACAGTATGTACAGCATGTGTATTATCAAGTTCAAGAGGGATAAGGAACACTCTTGGGTCAGGAAGGATTTCATTGTCTATAGCCTCCTTCATCTTCACTGTATAAATGTGTAAATCAGGAAACAACTGACTTAGTTCCCACTTCATATCTCTGGTAACTGTAGCTGAAAGCATGATAGAATGATGTATCTCCATTGTAGATACAAATTCTCTACATCTTTCTGACATGTGTTGCACTTCATCAAAGATGACTACATCCCATTCTTCCTCTACATGTTTATTCAATCCTACATAAGTACTGAATTGTACTCTTTCAAGCCAAGATTCAAGTCCCCATTTGATAAACTCCTCTTTCCAGTTATTTATCAAGACTAATCTTGGGATTACTATAAGTATGCTACTGGGGTTATCCCTTAAAGCCAAATCAATGCCTATCTTAGATTTACCAAAGGAAGTAGGTAACTCACAGAGTATAGAATTACTCCTTATATTCATTATCTCTTCCTGAGCCTGTTCTCTATCCATATCTCTTTACTATATTCTTTAGTTTTTCTACATATTGCGGGTCTTCCGCATAACCTATTTTAATCAAAAATTGATAGTAATCATCCGGGGGTTTGTATCTATATTGTATGTAATTGAGATAGGCAACCACACTCTCACTCCAGTGGTCAAACTTGTAATAATCACCTTTGTAACTATTGTAGAGTCCAAATAAGTTATTGTACTCTTTGCAGACCTTAGACCTGAAATGACCTGTCTCAAGAATAGCCTGAGCATATACAATGTTCTTATGTTTAACATTATAATACTCTAAAGCCTCCATAAGATAATCATCAGGAGCCTCTGATAGTAAGAACTCTGGTTGTTCCAATCTCAACACATCCACCTTTTCAGGTTCCTTGTGCTCCTCTTGGTAGTCCATATAGTATAAACCATATAGACCACCAATAAGTAAGAGCATAAGAATATTAATTACTTTTTGTTTCATACTATAACTTGAAAAAAAAAAGAAAGCTCTATATTTCAGTGCATAAGAGCTTTTTAATTTTAATCACAATCTTTCCTACATAAGTCTCCCCCTTTAAACTTGGGATATACTTAACAAGATACATTTCTGGCTTCATATTGGAAAATATGAAATATGCTACAAGAAAAGTCAAAAACAGTAAAATGTTAAGAACAGGAATTTGTTCAACAAGAATAATCGTGATAAAAAACCACAAGGGTATTTTTACCTCAGACTCCTTCACAACCTTCATCCCATTATAGCATTTAAAATGGGTATCTTTCATAATATCCACTATTATTATAGTAAGAATTATACCAATAATAAACCAAGTCATGACTATTTACTTATGTCTTTAAATATTGTAGGAACTTGACCATATACTGGTAACTTTCCATCCCATTTCTCAATCCACATCTTCTCAAGAATTGCTGGAGTAAGAGCTTGTTCTCTAAGTTGATTAGCTTCCTTCTCAGCCTTAGCAGCTACAATTAACTTCTCTGCCTCAGCCTTAGCTACAGCTACTTCATTCTGCACTCTCATTGCTTCCTGCACAGCCTTATTCTTGGCATTTACAGCATCTACAATGGTCTGAGGATATTTGAGACCAGATGTCAACTGTTCCAACTGAAAGTTTTCCTTATGCAATGCTTCACTAAGATGTTTTTCAATGGATTTCTCTATACTATCTCTATGACTTACTATATAATCAGTAGTAAAACTATTGAGCTGTATCCTAAAGGCATCCTTTACATAGTTAAGCAGAGTTCCTGTAATAACATCATCAAGCTGCTTTCTGTACTTCTTGAATACTTCTGGAGACTTACCATCCATAATCTTCAAGGATACAGTAGGGTCAACTGTAAACTCAGACCCATCTTGGGCATTAACTGTAAATGGAGCATAATCTACTGTTCTCACATAAGTAGGATACTCATATATCTCAGTAGTAAAAGGATTGTACCACACTCTACCAGTGACAAGAGCAGCTTCTCCAACTCCCTTATCATCCCCATAAAGGCTTACTTTAATACCTTCATGTCCAGCATCAATTCTCTCACAAGATGATAGACTTACCATCCCCATAAAGGCTATTAACAGCCCAATTAAAAACTTACTTTTCATGTTTTCTTTAAATTTATTATTAGACATTTAGTTTATTTCTTATAACTCATCAAACTCTTCTTGGACTTCTGAAATTCTCCTGTTAAGTCTGGCTATAGCAAGAAGCTTGACCTCATCAAAGTTGATAAAGGAATCATCTACACTATAGGTATGTTGTGCTCCATTATATCTTACAGAATCAGAAATTTCAACTATAGAGAAGCACACTCCTCTTTCCCATCTACTTTTCTGGTCTTTAAGTTTGTTGAGCCTTTCAAGAAGCTCTTTACCCTTCTTTACCTTTTCCTCAGTCATTTTTCTTTTTCATTTTAATAGAAGTAAAACACTTGGTCTTGTAGGAAACCAAGAATATTAATGCTAATAAGAAGAACCCTACAATGTTCTCCATTGTGTTGGCTTGTGAAATCATCTCAAAAGATAAGTTAATTCCTAATATGAATGCCACTATCCATATTGAACCTTTAATTATATTCATCATAAATTCTAATACTTTGTCCATTCTAAATCAATAGGTATCTTCCAAGAATCTCTCATAGACAAGTGAACTCCATCAAACTCTTTATGGAACCTGCTTGTTCTTGGAAACTTGAAACTTCTATAGGTATTCTTTGGTTTTCTTCTTTGCCCATTTCTCCACTTCTTCTTAGTTAAAACTCTCCCTTTGCTCATATTTCCAATAGTTTTATGTAAGTTCTTCCACCATCCTTATCATACCATAGCAATAGTATATACTTGTTATAGCTTGTGATTAAGTCAAAATAAGGGTGGTACCTAACAAAAGTCTTTATTAGTAAGATAATACCTAACAATCCTACTATAATTGATACAAATAACATACTACCTACACCATAAATGATTTAATTATCCAATACAGCATAGGTGAACCTCACTCCACCAAGCTCTTCACATATCCTTTTAAGATGTGCTTCAAGCCTCTGTTTCTTAGTAAGTTTCTCCCAATCTCTGGGTTTAACAAAGTAAGGAGCTTCTTTTCCTATCATGTACTCATAAGCATCCATACTAAGGTTGAGAGATTGACCAGCAGGCTTACACTTTCTGGTCTTTACAGTAATGGTTTCAGCATCTTTCTTACCATTCTCAAGACCTTCTACTCTCATATTGAAAGTGTTATAACCTGTGCCTACTTTTTCTTCCTCAAGAGCTTTAGCCTGCTCTTGGCTATACATAACACTGCCTTGCAATGTTACAGATAGACTCACTTTGATTTCATTATTCATCTGAATCTTTATTACCAAGCATAGCTCCCATAAGAAGCATACCCAACATGGCTTCTGAACATTAACCTGCTAAATTCTTAGCTGCAATACCTACAACAATCCTTTGCTGTTGTTCTGCAATGAATTTCTGCAAGTCCATAGGCAGAGTACCAAGTAGGTAAGTAATTACAATAGCCTTGCTTTGGTTATCTTTTAATCTTTTCAATTCAATCAGGCAGTTATCCAATACATCTTCTGTATCAGTATCACCTGTCTTTTTACCAAGGTCAATTACCCCTTCCCTCAAATCATCCATTACTTCTTTAGGAAGTGGTTTGTCAAGACCTAATTTTTCTCTCATGCTTTCTGCGAAGCTCTCAGCTCCACTCTTTCCATTTTTCATTGTTTTTTTTTTTT